>Ga0105099_10000007_pt1 | contig 172723 bp, 228 predicted proteins | sample PPLLak3cmMay2015_2_FD_79138 | JGI IMG/M metagenome (GOLD analysis project Ga0105099, IMG submission 79138) | Freshwater sediment microbial communities from Prairie Pothole Lake near Jamestown, North Dakota, USA - PPLs Lake P8 Core (1) Depth... | ecosystem: Environmental > Aquatic > Freshwater... | reverse complement strand
TGGCGGCGCTCGGCGCCGGCGGCGCCCTCGCGGCGGCCCACGCGCTCAAGAAGCGCAAGGAGGCCTCCGACATCCTCGCCGAGATGCTCCTCGAGAAGGAGGCCGGCCCGAACACGCACCTCATGGCCGATCACCTGCGGGGCGCCGTCGGCGCGGCCCGGCAGGCCGGGCGCGAGTTCGTGAAGCGGAATCCGGGGGTGGCGAAGTGGGGCAAGCGCGGCGGCGTCGCGGCGGCGGGAGCCGGCACGACCCTGGGCGCGATGGCGCTCGCGAAGAAGATGCGGGAGCGCAAGTAGCGCGGAGGTGAACCATGAGGGACCTCATCTCCGAGGTGATCGAGAAGGTGGCGGCGGAAGCCGAAGCTGCCGATCTCGATCTCTCTCCGGAAGAGGTGGCCGCGGTCACCTACGAGAAGCTCGCGCAGGAGTCCGAAGAGGGCGAGAGCGCCGAGCACGAGGAGTCCGAGAGCGAGGAGAAGGAAGAGGGCGAGCAGGAGGAAGGGGAAGAGGCCGCCGAGAAGAAGGCCGAAGAGGAAGCCGCGCAGGCCCAGGAGATCCTGGAGCAGGCGGTTTCCGAAGCGGTCGACGAGGTGGCGGCGGAAGCCCCGGAGGAGGCCTCGGCCGAGGAGATCGCCGCGGAGGCGGCCCCCCTGGTCGAGGAGAAGATCTCCTCCTTCCTGAAGCAGGCGGGCGCTCCGTCGATGGAGGCGGTTGACGCCGTCGTCGGCAAGGGCAGCCTCGGCAAGGCCTGGGACTGGCTCAAGGGACCCACGAGCGGGGCGAAGTGGACCCGTCGTGGCGCCACGGCCGCCGGCGGTGCGGCTGGCGGGCTTGGTCTTGCCAGCGTCCTGCGCGACAAGCAGAGCTCGCTCTCGTTCGAGACCGAGGTCGTGAAGACGGCCAGGGACATCCTGGCGTCCAGCGGCTTCGATCCCGAGACCGGCACTCCGATCTCGAAGGTGGCCCTGGCCCAGAACCGCGACGAAGCGAAGTACGCCGCGGCGCTCGAGCTGCTCGAGAGCCGTGGCTGGCCCGTGAGCTGGGACCCGCAGTTCCTGGCCCGCGGAGCCAAGGAGGCGAAGTGACCCATGAGCGGATCTCTCTTGAAGAGCATGCTCCGGGATGCCTTCGCCGGCGATGACCGCCTCGAGAAGGAGGCCGCGGACCAGCCGGCCACGGTCGATCCCGACGAGATGCTCAAGCTGGCGGACGGCCTGGAGCACGTCGCGCAGGCGTTGGCCTCGGACAACCTGCCGCCCGAGCTGTCCCCCCAGCAGTGGGTGCAGCCCGGGACGGAGGAGGCGGCGCTGACGGTGGCCGAGCTGGGGCAGACCCAGTTCGGGATGCCGGGGCAGACCGGGGACGTCCCGGTCGGCGAGCGCGAGATCGACAACCTCGCCGGGGACCTGCCGGTCTCCAACGAGGGCGGCATTTCGGTGACGGCATCGCTTCGCAAGCACGCCCGTTCGAGGGCCAGCGCCGCGATGTCGCGTGTTCTGGGGCGGGTCAAGTCCGCGTCCATGCGCCGGACCGCGGCCGAAGACCCGTCCATGGTCGGGAATCTCCCGACGGAACTCTCGAGCGCGGGTGAGTCCCCTTCGATGCCCCCGGAGACGCCCGGAGCGGCCGTGCCGCAGAGCACGGAGCAGATCCTGTCCTTCACCAACGACGACTCCGAGAAGGAGAACCGCCCCGACGAGGCGGCGATCCTCGGGGCGGCGGCGGTGGCGGCGGATCAGGCGACCGTCCCGGACGTCGCGGAGCAGGAAAGCGGGGACGAGGAGCCCACGGTCAAGGCGGCGCATGCGAACATCCTTCGCAGTGCGGTGCTGGCGAACATCGCCAGGGGAGGCTGACGAGATGATCAAGATCTCCCAGCAGCAGGCGGGGCAGTTGGCGTTCATGGCCAAGCAGGGCGCGGTGGCGATCCGCCTCCTGGTGGCCGAGAACTCGAAGCTCCGCGAGAAGCTGGCCTCCCTCGAGGTCCAGGCTCGGATCGACGGGATCAAGGAGTCCATGGACCAGAGCGGCGCGGCGAACCCGTGGGGCAGCGAGGAGGCTCGCGACGCGGCCCTGCGGAAGATGGCGTCGAACGGGAACGGGCTGGAGGTCCTCGAGCGGGCTGTCCGGATGGTTCCCGACCTGTCCATCGCGAAGATGGGCGAGCTGATCGACGGCGCCAACAAGGGCGAGGCGAAGCCGAGTGCCGTGGCCAAGGCCGAGCTCGACGGCTGGGTCATGGGCGGATGAAGCAACCCCTCCGGTTGAGTGCCGGAGGGCAAGGAGGTGACCGATGAGTCTGCCGAAGGAACTGTTCCGGGTGTTCTTCCCGGACATCGCGACGCTCCCGCGGAAGGACTACCCCGTCAATGACGAGGCGATCCTGAAGCCGGGCGCGGCGAACATCCTGTACCAGGGCGAGTTCCTGTCGCCCTACATCAACCAGGGCAAGATGACCCGGAACCCCGCGGGCCCGAACAACCCGATGGCGTTCCCGGTCTTCCAGCTCCGGGGGGACTACAACGTCCAGTACTCGAAGCTGGTGACCTTCCTCATGGGCGGCCGCTGGCACGCCCAGACGTGGGTCTACGACAACACCCCCGGCGTCATCAACGCGCTCGGGCAGGGGCTGGCGGCCGACCTGCAGGCGTTCGACGGGGCCAACCGGTCGGTCCTCACGGCGGCGGCGGGCACGGACGCGATCTGCGCGTACGTCCTCGAGCTCCCGGGCTCCACCGGCAACGCGCTGAGGATCCTCAGCGCCTACTGATGGAGGAAGGAGAACACCATGTCGCAACGTGATGTGATCTACAACGAGTCGCTCCTGGCCAAGCTGGACGACCCCACCACGAAGACCAAGACCGCCGAGCTGATCGGCGGCTACCTCCGGGACCGCATCCGCGAGGCGAGCTGGTTCGACAAGATCATCCCGCCCGAGGGGGTGACCCGCGCCGACTGCCAGATCTCCACGGAGCACGACACCCTGGTGAAGATCGTCCACATCGAGCCGGGCAGCCGGGCGATGACGATCTCCATCCGCGGCCGGCCGGAGTCGCAGCTGATCTCCGGCAAGCGGTTCGCGGTGTCGTTCGGCCGCATCTCCACCCTCCGGTACGAGAAGCCGAAGGAGGAGCTGCTGGTGTACGACTACCCGATCACCAAGGTGATCGAGGACAACTCCGTGAAGGACATGGACGCCATCAAGGACCGGACGGCGGCCGTCCACTTCGAGGCGGCGGTCCAGGCCCTCCAGCTGGAGGCGAACGGCGGCGTGGCGACGGAGCTGAGCTCGGACACGGTCCAGGCCGGCACCGTCGTGCAGCGGTCGATCTTCAAGGGCGAGCTGGCCTCCCTGGCCGCGGCGCCCGACAGCTTCGTGCCGCTGCCCATCCAGAAGATGGACGTGGTCAACCTGTTCAAGACCTTCCCGGACAAGCACCTGTCCGGGAGCCGGATGCTGATCCACGACGGCGACTTCCTGGGCGTGTTCTCGTGGCCGTACAACGAGGTCGGCGCGATCGCGACCGAGACGGCCATCGAGGGCTTCAAGCACCCGACGCTCGGCGGCTACGACATCGTCCGCAGCCTGAAGCCGGAAGTCCTCCGGCCGGGCAACGTGTACGGCTTCGTCGCCCCCGAGTTCCTGGGCGTGAACTACACGCTCGGCCAGACGTCCTTCTACATCGACACGATCGAGAACATGGTCGTGTGGATGGCGTGGGCGATGGTCGGCATGGGGATCGGCCAGGTCGAGGGCATCCGGAAGCTCGAGCTGTACCCCTGCGACGCGCAGCCCGTCACGAACGCCCAGGGCCTCCTCTCCTCCGTCACCCCGAAGGAGGAGAAGGACATGGGCGCGATCAACAACCGCGTGGACGACGGGCTCGTGTATCCCATCATCACGCAGTACTAGTACAAGTAGTTCCAACTACTTGTGCTGTTCTTCCTAACCAACCTTAGAACCCGTTGACAATCTGCGGGAAAGCCCTATCCTCACGTTATGGACGTGAGGATCTGCAGCATCTGCGACATCGAGAAGCCCCTCTCTGAGTTCTCCCCGAACGGCACACGAGAAGGGAAACAGCAGTACCGGGCATCCTGCAGACCGTGCTGGGCCAAGAGGGCTCTGGAGAACTACCATCTTCGGAAAGAGGGCAAGGGCCCCGGGCACTACACGATCCCGATCGTGGACGGCCGAAAGCGGTGCCCGCACTGCGAGGAGGACAAGCCGGTCGCTGAGTTTTCGCCACGTCCGAGTGGGGGTCTTGTAGCCTGGTGCCGGGCTTGCGTGCGGGAGAAGAATCGGGAGTGCAATCGATCCCGGCGTTTCAAGACGTACGGCATCACCGCCGAGGAGTACGCCCGCCTGCTCCAAGAGCAAGACGGGGTTTGTGCCGTCTGCCGGCACCCGCAGCCTCCCCGGATCGTTCGCGGCGTTGAAGTCGAAGTTCTGCTTGCCGTTGATCATGACCACAAGACCGGTAGGCCTCGTGGCCTTCTCTGCGTCGATCATAACAGGGCTGTCGGGGCCTTGGGAGACGACCCCGACCGCCTGCGTCGGGCGGCCTTGTACCTGGAGCAGCTGCGACCTGATGCTCTCACGTTCGAGGCCTTCAGCGTCGACGACCACTACGAGATCCTGCTGGAGAAGCAGCAGGGCGCCTGCGCGATCTGCGGTGGTAAGCAGCAGCAACGGATGGGCAAGCAGCCTCGTTTCGCCGTCGACCACGATCACAAGTCCGGGATCGTCCGCGGCCTCCTCTGCGGGAAATGCAACCGTGCCATCGGCCAGCTGGGAGATGATCCCGCCGTCCTCCGTGCTGCTGCTGACTACCTGGAGCGTTTCAGGTAGACTCGAGGTCTCCCCCCTGTCTCCCACCGAACTTCCCCACCCCGTCGTCCAGGCGGGGCGGGGAAGCTCCCTTCCCAACTGTGCGGCCCTCTGTTATTCTTGGCCTCGACAGGAGGACAACGTGGCGAGCTACTACATCTTGAACACGGCGGCTCAGCTCCGGAGGACCGGGGGAGCCAACATTCAGATCGGCGGTTTCCGCGTCGTCCCCGGCGTGCGCTGCCCGATCTCCGAGGCAGTGCTCCGCGAGAACAAGGACCAGATCCTGAAGCTCATGCAGCAGGGCCTGATCGAAGTCCGCGACGCTGAGACGTCGGCGCCGGTTTCGCTCGGGGACCCGCCGCCCGTGCCGGTGCCCAGCGTGGCTCCGCTTCCCGAACCGGTCCCGGTCTCGGCCCCGGTTCAGCCGCTGAAACCGAAGCCCGAACTGGCCGTGATGGCCCCCGTGACCCCGTTCCGTCCGTCTTCGCCGCCGGCGCCCGTGGAAGAGCCGCCCTCCATTGCCGATCTGATGGAGCTGGCCAAGACGCCGAAGCCCGAGCCGGAGCCGGAACTGCCTCCGCCTCCCCCGGTGGTGCCGATCACGGAGAATCCGGTCGAGAAGCACGATCCGAAGCCGCCGGTCATCGAGCTCCGTGACATCTCGGCCGTACCGGTGCAGCCGGGCATTCCGCCGATGAGTCCTGCGGAGCCGGCGCCGGAGAGGTTCGACCGGAACAAGAAGGGCAAGAAGGGCAAGTTCCCGAAGCCGGAGTGATTCTGTGGCTGACGACCTCGTTCCGGAGTCTCCTGAGAAGCTCCTCGAGAGCCCGGAGAACAAGTCGTACGCGATCATGGTGGAGCGCGTGCGTGCGTTCCTGCGCGACTACAAGGAGCTGAACCGGCTCATCGAGGGCGTCGAGTCGAAGGAGCGGGACATCCTGTTTGCCATCTCGCTCACGATGGACGATATCAACTCGACCCCGCCGCCGCTGGTGAAGTCGCTCGACCAGATGATCGCCGCCGGCTGGGCTCCGTTGATCGTCATCGGCTCCGTGCTCACCATTCTCCGGTCGGTGGCTCTGGTCCACATCCGGAACAACCTGTCGTTCAACGACGGCGGTCTCATGACCGGCGGCCTGTCCGACCGGGCGAACGCCATCGAGCAGTGGATCGGCCAGAACGAGGGCCGCTACGAGAACCTGAAACAGCGTGTGAAGGTGTCAGCCAACCTGTCCGAGATGATGGGCGTCCGGCCATCCGGCCTCGCGAGCGAGTACGCCCTGGTTCACGGCCTCGGCCGGTTCTGGTGGTAGGGAGAAACCATGGAAGTCATCCACCCCGATCTCAACAAGCCCGTGCCGGTGGTCGGCGTTCACGCGCTGTACCTGGTTTCCAGGACGGTGGTGTACGACCCGGGCCCGCCGCCGGTGTCCATGGAGCTCAAGCCCAAGGACAATGACATCGCCGTCGTCCTGAACCCGGTGCCGGGCGGGCCCGAGGCCGCTTCGCTCCTGGGGGCAATCGCCACGGTCGACTTCGACCCCGGCGTGAGCACGCCCGTGTCGCTGCAGGCGGTCGTCGCCGCCGTCCCGGCGGTCACCGGGGTCATGTCCATCATCGGGCCCGCCACGGTCATCCCGGTCGGGTTTGCGGGCGGCACCTACCAGCTGTTCCTGCGCCGGCCGATTCCGCCCGCGTTGATGTGCATCGTCGACGGTGACGGGAACGTCGTGCCGTTCTCGGGCAAGAGCATCTCGATCGCCGTGACGGTGCCGGCCGACCGGGACAACGCCTACGACTGCGTTGCGGTCGACTTGAACGTCAACCGTGCGGGTGGCGTCGAGATCACCAAGGGTGGTGGCAGCCTGGTCGGACGTGACTTGGCGGTCATCAAGACCGACGGCGACTTCATCCTGCGCTTCAACAACAACGCGAACGACGACATCCCGCAGACGACGACCGACCACGGCTCGTTCGAGAACACCGACTTCACCAAGGTCTTCCTCCAGCACGCCCCGCTGGGGGCGGGCAAGAAGGCGTACCTGTACGTCGGACGGAAGGTGTAGCCATGGGGTACCGACCTGCTGGTGGAGGGGGCGGCGGTGGCCCCAGCACCTACTTCGGGGACCACGTCCTGTCGATCGCCCCGGCGGGGCAGGGTGCCCAGTTCTCGTCGGTTCAGGATGCCATCACTTTCGCCGAGGCATCGCTGCCGGTGGGGGAGGCCGTTGCCTTCCTGCTGGCCCCCGGCTACTACGACGAGGACGTGATCTGCCGGCGGGACAACTGCCACTTCAACGGGCTCGCCGGCGGGCTCGGCGGGATCGTCATCAAGTCCATGTGCGTGTCCGACTGCACGCTGGCGAGCATCGCCAACTTCCGGGATCCGGCGCATGCCGACAAGGGTGACACGACGAAGCTGGTCGAGGACGTGGCGCTGCCCCAGAAGCCGAGCACGATCTCGTTCACCAACCTGCGCTTCGGGCGCGGGACGAACGTCCCGGCGTGGTTCTCGGGCACCGATGGCGTGTGGGACCCGTCCACCTCGAAGTACAACCACGACTCCGCGCTGTTCTCGTTCAGCGCCCTCGGTGCTCCGGTTGCGGCCACCACGTTCCTCACGGACGTGCTGGCGTTCATCAACTGCGTCACCGACACGGCGGCGGGAGCTGTGGCGAACGCCCCCAACGGGTTCTTCCTCTGTCGTGCAGGGAACCCGGCTTTCCTGAGCTGCATCGCCGGTGATGGCATCGTGTTGCACAACGTCGCCGGCTGTCTCATGCTCAAGTCGCTGTCGTTCACTCCGATGGTGTCGTTCTACGACACCACCGAGGCGGAGCCGGCCGGCTCGACTGGGGATGGGTTCGCATTGATGGACGTGCAGGCGTTCGCGGGCGTCTACGCCATCGGGCCGGACGGCAACAACGGGCTGAGCATCGGCAGCACGATCAACACCGAGTACAAGACCGAGTCGACCAACGCGGCTGCGTTCAGCTACTTCCTCAACACCTGCATCAACGGGAACTTGGAGATCACGAACGTGGGTCCGTCCATTCTGCTGGCGATGGGGCGATACTCCAACCCGTGCGCCGGTGCGGGCGCCGCGGGCTTCACCGAGATCGTCGGGTTCGGGACGTAGGAGGCAACCATGCCTACGCTGGATGATGTGCGGTCGATGCAGGCTCAGTTCGAGACGCAGCGGGCGCGGCTGGTGCTTGCCGGGACTGGTGACCCCAACCCGCTCGCCGGGATGATCGGCTCGGTCTACCGTGACCTGTCCGTCACCCCGGTCGTGGTCTGGGTGAAGCAGCGGTCGGGCTGGGAGAAGGTGTCGCACGGTGCGACGGAGTAGACCCATCGGGGTCTGAGAGGAAAGTTGCATGTCGTTGTTGTGGGTGCTGGTCCTGATCCTGTTGGTAGTGGCCATTGGTGGTGGGGGGTGGGGGTATGGGAGATGGGGCGCCCGCGGGTTCTTCCCGCTGGGGTTGATCCTCCTGATCATCTTCGTGCTGTGGGCGACGGGGCATCTGCACCTGCCGCGGTGAAGTTGCGGCGGGTGCTGCGGAGGAAATGGCGGTGCCAAAGTCGAACGCGCAGATCGAAGCGGACCTCGTCGAGCATCGGGCGAAGACGGGGGTGCTGTCTGCGATCCGCCGCCTGTTGGCTGGGATCGTTGGAGTAGGGGGAGCCGACCATCGGGACGATGCGACCACGCCGTCCGAGATGCCCCATGTGGACAGCACTACCGGGTCGCTGTTGGTTGGGACGAACGACCACCCCAAGCGACCGTGGCCCCCGTTTGCGATCTTCGACTACCCCAAGCAGTACGTCTTGCGGCTGATCAGCACCGTGGCTGCCGTGGTCCCCGGTAACGGGAACCGGGCGGCGTTCGTACGCCTGATCGCCAACCCTCCGACTTCCACGACGGAGCGGGGATGGGCGACGCAGATGTCCGCCGACGTTCCGCCGGGGAACAGCTCCAACATGGGCTGTGGCTACGCCAACCACCCTGACCTGATGGGATGCGAAGCCAGTGTCTACCACTCGGGCACCGGGATCATCGACATGGTCGCTGCGCTGTTCGGCGTGGTGTCGTGCAACAACGGTGGCGCCGGACGGATCAAGGATGCGGTGAGCGTGTTCGCTTTCCAACCGCAGGCGGATGACCCCGGTTCGATCATCGACAGGGCCTACTGCATCAAGGCCATCCCGCGCAGCGGAGGCGGGACGGTCACCAAGAAGTTCAGTGTCGTCGCAGAGGACGGTTGTGGCCCTGGCGGCATCGGGTACAGCGAGCCGTTGTCCGATTGGACGGTGAAGGGTGGAATCTCGGCAGGCCGGAACGAGGATGCGGGCACGGGCTACGTCCACGCCGAGGCGGGCTTCAAGACGCGGGAGGGTGGCTCGACGCACACGGGTGTCACCGGGACGTTCACGACGACGGACGGCAAGACGATCACCGTGAAGAACGGGATCGTGACCAGCATCGTGTAGGAGCGTAGGAGTTGGCATGCCGAAGTCGAATGCAGAGCTCGAGCGTGATCTCCTGAAGGGCATCACCGTGGAGACGCACGAGATCATCGTGACCACGGTCGCCGGCCGCTACGCCTACGTGATCCCGGTGGGGAGCTGGTTTCTCGACCGGGCTGCGGACACTTCTCTCGACATCGACACCGGCGGAGGGGCCGGCTGGATCCCGCAAGCGTACGGGCCGGACTACGGTCATCTTCGGCGGTACTCCCCGCCGGCATCGGTGGCTGACCTCTGCATTGGCTGGGAGCTCGCCGGTTCTCCTCCGGCAGGCTGGCTGATGCGGTTTCGCTGGAAGTACTGGCGCCTGCGGGACTCCCCGCAGATGGTCACCCCCGTCCGGCTGATCGCAGGTGCGGGGACGGAGCCGGACTACTCGGTGGGGTGGTTCCAGAACACGGCTGGCAACGAGCCGGATGCGGTGCAGGTCGCCCTCCCGGTGGTGGATGGGTTGGGGTTGGAGTTCTGGCGGCGTACGCTGCGAACGGGAGGTCTGCGTGGCGTGACCCTGAAGCGCAGCGGGCGACGTTACGTCCCCTACCAGCGGCTTCCGCCCAATCAGTTCACCGTTCACAAGACGGAGTTCTCTCCCTGTACCGACACCACCAGGCACTACTACAAGGTCTGCTACTACGATCCCACGACCGGTGCCCGGTCCTTCCTCTCGGACACCGTGATCACCGCTGGGTCCAACCGGGATGATCGTCTCCGAACGGTCGGATCCGCCCGGGTGGCGGGATCCGTGTGGGTGACGACGTGAGTTTTTCGGCTGCCGAGGCGGCCCCCCTGAGACGTGCCCCCCGTGCGTATAAAGGGGGCCTTCCTCGGTTCCCTTGGGGGGCCCCCTCGGCAGCCGAAACGCGATAGGAGTTGAGACATGCCGACCGAACCCGTACCTCCAAGCCCCGCTCAGTTCAAGACGGCCTCGTCGCTGGTCTCGTGGATCCGGACGCAGGTGTACGCCGCCCGGATCGGCGGCAAGGAGCCGGTGAAGGTGACCTTGCCGGTCTGGGCCGAGGACATCCTGTCGTCCCTCAAGCGGGAGGAGATCGGTGATGTCGCTCTGGACATCATGAAGGCAGGTGTTCGACCGTCGTTCGACGCCCTGTACGGTGTCGCGCTGGAATGGGACGCGGCGAACCTCGCGGTGGTACTGCCCCCGGAGGAGTGAGGTGGGGGTAGAGGATTCTGGCGCTGATGAGTCGGGAAGACGTTGATGACCTGCTCGAGCAGTATCTGGAGGGCACGCCCGTGGAACCTCAAGTTGTCACCAAGCGCGAGTGCCGGGACAAGCACGACGACCTGACGGAGGCGACGGAGAAGGCGATCAGGGAGGCGATGGCCAAGACCGCTACCGGACTCAAGCTCTGGGCCGTCGGGGCACTCCTGGCCGCGATCATCGCCGTGCTGACCGGATACACCTGCTCGATGACCGAGGTCGGGGCGTACAAGGAGCGGATCGACGTCAACACCCGGCAGCTCGAGAAGCTCGAGCACAACCTGGACCGCCTGCTGCAGATGTTCATCGACGAGAAGGGCGGCACCGGAGGAAGGAGGCAGCCGTGAACGGGAACAGCAAGCGAGGATTGCTGAGCTTGGGCTTGGACGACCTGTCTGCCAAGGACAAGGCCAGCTCCTGGAAGCCCTTCCTGATGAGCATCCTGCTGTCCTGTGGGATCTACGGGCTGTGCATGGTGTTCATCTGGTGGTTGATGGGCTGACTTCCGTCCTTTCCGCGTTCGTGCCATGATGCCGGACGAGAGGTAGTCATGGCCGTCCGAGTCGACTGGGCCACCGTTTCTGAAGATCTCACGCCCCAGGTGAACGGGCAGGTGTTCAGCTTCGCGACCAGCGAGAAGTTCCGTCCCGGAACGGTACGCCTCGAGCTCAACGGCATCCCCCAGGTCCCCATCGACAACTTCACGGAGGTCGGCGAGCAGACCATTCAGTGGAACTTGCAGTTCGTTCTCCGGCCGCCGGATCAGCTTCTGGCGAGGTACGTGCCGCAATGAGGTGGTGATGGACACCCCGAAGTTGCGGCGCGAGCAGCTGCAGAACGAGTTCGGGTACCCCCTCTCCTACGCCTCCGGTGTCGAGGCTGCCCAGCCCAACGAGCTGCCCACCAAGGGGTACGTCGACGGCATTGCGGCGGGCGCCCTTCCCCGGTACGACCTTTCCGTCCAGATCCCTGGTCCGGCCGGCAGCTATACCACCCCTACCAACTATGCCACGGGGACGCTCGAGGTCTGGGTGAACGGGCTGTACCAAGGAATCGTGGCGTCCGGCCACTTCACCGAGACCGGTGCGAACACGTTCACCTTCAACGACTTCCCTCTGGGCCCCGGGATGGAGCTCATCGTCCGATACCTCCCCGCCTAGTTCCCAACTCTGAAATCTCGTAGTAGACTTGTGGCATCTAGGGGGCCAGGAGGTTCTCCGCCATGTCCGTACAGATCCGAACACACCAACTCGCCGACGCGGCCGTAACCTCCGCGAAGATCGCGGAGCTCGATGCGGTCATCGGGTACACGGCGGCCCATTCCCTCTCCAACGAGACGGACATCGTCCACAAGAAGTACGTCGATGACATCGCGGCGTACGGCGTGACGTGGAAGGAGCCCGTCAAGGTCTTCAACATGGTGGATGACACCGACGGTGGGGGAAGTCCGCCCACGCCCGGAGGATCCGGGGAGGCCTACGTCGTCGACAACTGGGGTGTCGGCTACAACGACGGGGACATCATCGAGTGGCAGGGGACTGCGTGGCAGGTCATCGTGTCGAACTCCGGTGGAGAGCCGCCGAACGGCACTCGGGTGCTCGTCAGTGCCTTCCCCGCCGGGAGCTTCGCCTCCTACGCCAACGACTTCGCCGTCTACAACGCCAGTACCAACGCTTGGGTCTTCATCACCGATGTCAAAGACGGCGATGCCGTTCTCATCAACGGCGACGGGGGCTGGTACGAGAACAGGGCGTACGTCTACGACGATACGACCAAGTGGATCCAGTTCGCCGGCGTCGGCATCTACACGGCGGGGGACGGCATCGACATCACGGGGTCCGAGATCTCCGCGGAGCCCAACACCGCGTACGGCATTCAGGTCACGGTGGGCGGCATCGGGATCAAGCTGGCGACCGGAACGTACGGGTACCCCGGCCTCAAGTTCAACGACCACGCCCTGGAGACTGGCCCTCTCATGGTGCTGGCCGGGGACGGCATCGTGGTGGCGAACACCGGCGTGACCGTCGACACCCTCGAAGGTTCCGGCATCGGTGTCAATGCGGCCGGCGTCTACAACCGGTCGAAGCAGCCCGTCTCGGCGATGCGTGTCTACGACGCCGTGGCCACGGCGCCGGGTACCCCCGTGACGGGAGTCACCTACCTCGCCACGGCCAACGGTACGTGGGGCGGTGTGGCGGTCAACGCCGGGGACTTCGTCATCTGGACGGGGACCACTTGGTCCGTGCTGGTGCCGGGCAGCGGTGGCTACGCGGCCTATGGGACCCGTTTCGTGGTCCACCCGAACGCCGCCGACGAGTTCGCTCCGTACCAGAAGCAGATCATGACCGTCACCACGAGCAACACCAACGACCCGAGCTACTGGATCGCGGTCGTGCCGTCGTCGGGCGATGGGGTCATCATCTCGTCCTCGTACGGTACGGGGATCGAGTACGTCTACGCCGGCGCGACGTGGACCGCCTCCCCCCTCCTGCAGACCGATGGTGGCTTGGAGATCGCCGAGGTGTCCGGGGCGTACGCCGGACTCAAGGTCCTCGTGAAGAACGAGGGCGGCCTCGAGATCGACTCGAACGGCGTGTACGTGAAGTACGCCGACGGCCTCACCATCGACGGTACGTCGCTGGAGGTCAAGCCGGGCAACTACATCAAGGTGAACGCCGCCGGCGTGAACGTCGACGAGACGTTCCCGTGGCACCCGCCGGTTCACATCGTTCTGCTGACCACGGACGCCGATCAGGGTGGCAGCGTCCCGTCGAACCCCCTCAACGGCTACTGCTACATCGTCGACAACTGGGGTGGCAGCTACACCGACGGGGACGTCTACCAGTACCGGTCCATCGGGGGCGGAACGTGGACGAAGCTGTACAGCACGGCCGGAGCGGGCAAGCCCCCGACCGGTCTCCGGGCCATGATCGCCCCCACGGCTCTCGGGACCTTCTCCGGCCATGCGAAGGAGATCGGGTGGTACGACGGAACCAACTGGAGCTTCCAGCAGCCGGACGACGGGGACCAGATCACCGTCAGCGCGTCCTTCGGCGCTCTCACGCTGGTGAACGTGTTCTGGGGCAACGGCGCCCAGTACACGTACAAGGCGGACACCGAGGTGTGGTCCGTCAACATCACGAAGTTCGAGGAGGTGTCGGTGACCAGCTGGCCCGCGGCCACCGTGACGTGGGACCTCGACGTGGTTCCGGCCCAGATCGGCTACGACTCCCTGTTCAGCGGGTCCTTGGCCATCTACTACAACGGTCAGCGCCTGCTCCGGACGGCCAGCACTGGTGGTGGACAGGGCACGTACTACATGAACGACGCTGCCGACACGGTGAAGTTCGACTTCACGCCCACCACCGGCTCCACCTTGGAGGCCGTGATCGGTCGCTTCTAGTCCAGCCGTCCCTCTGCTAGCCGTACCTCCCCCCTAGTCATCTTTCTGGGCTGCTGGTAAGCTCCTGCTCATGGGTCTTGGAATCGGCGGCGACCAGATCAAGGATGGCGGCCTCGAAGAGGTCGATCTCAGCGATACCCTGCAGGAACTGCTCATCCCCGACCCCACGGGCGTCGCAGACGGCTCCGTCCTGACCAAGGACGAAGCCTCGCCGGGGAAGCGGAAGTGGGCGGCAGGCGGGGCGGGCGGCGCCGGCAGCGAGAACACCGGGATCGCCGGGCGGTGGGACACGACCGAGACGAGCTACTACGTCGTCGGCGCCGTGCCCTTCAGCCCTGCTTCCTTCTCGGGGAAGACGATCAAGTTCGTGGCCGTGGCCGCGCAACTCGGCTCCGCGATCACGGGCTACGTCCAGCTCTACAACCTGACCGACGAGTCGTCCGTTGCCGTCCTCGACATCACCGGTGGTACGCCGACCCGGTACGAGAGCTCCGCTCTCACGCTGCCCTCGGGGACGAAGGTTTACGAAGTCCGGATCAAGTCGGGCAGTGCCGCCAACAGCCTGATCCTGTACGGGGCCCAGCTCGAGATGAGGTGATCCATGTCGTTCGAGTACCGCAACGGGGTGACCTACACCAGCATCACCGATTTTCTGGAGAATGCGACCAACGGCCTCTACAAGGTGTTGGCGGACATGGGCTGGACGCTGCACAACGAGGTCGTCGCTACGAGCGGGATCACGGACAAGATCTACAAGTCCACTGGAGAGTCCGGGAACGAGCTGATCTACATCCGCATCACGCAAGTCGCGCAGACGGCGCCCAAGCAGCAGGTCTACTTCCGGACAGCGACCTACTACAAGTCATCCGGCACCCCCGGTGCGAACGACGGGAACGAGATCGGATGGTCTTCAGGTGTCCCGACGCTCTTCGAGCATGACGCGACCGGCACGTTCATCGGATGGATCTACGGGGACAAGAACGGCGTCGTCATCTGCACGAAGCAGGACGGGTACTACTCCACCGTGGCATTCGGCACCATCACCCGACTGGGCTACCTTGGGCACATCACCGGGCTCACGGTCACCGCCGGTTCGGAGACCATCCCCGCTTCGAGCACCAAGCAGATCACGGTCGTGAGCACCAGTGGGTTCGACGCGGGGCAGAAGGTCTTCATCATCGACAGAGACAGCGGGCTGTTGCTGCGCTGCACGGTGCAGTCCGTGGACGACGGCTCCGCCATGACGGTGCTCAACGACACGTCGACGTCGACCACGTTCGCGGCGAACGCTCGCGTTGGGCGCGATCCGATGCCCACCTTTCTGTGGGCGTGGTCGAACGTGTACGGTGGGTACGCCCGCGGCTGCCCCCGGTACGGTGCCGTGTTCCTCTACAACCCGGCGACCACTAGGTTTACCGGAACCGCTCAGGCCTACTCGTCTGCCAGCTTCTACGGCATCCTCATGCCTTTGCAGGCGTACGCCTGTATCTATACCGGAGGGCAGATCGCTCGGGATGTCGTTGACCCTACTTCCTACGACGAGTTCATCGTCACCCCGGCTGTTTTCTTTGGTGCCTACAGCATGTACGGGTCGCCGATCAGCGGAGGCAACCAGCTGCGCGGCTACTTCGAGCGCCTGTGCAACATGACCTACGGTACGGTCATCTCCCCGGAGGATACGCTGGTGGGGGCCGGTCCTGATTCTCTGGCGTGGCTGGCGACGAGGGATCAGTCGGAGTCTGGGAGCGACGTCAAGTTGTGGGCCATCCGGACCGTCGAGTAGAGCATGGCCTCCCGTCTCGTCATCTACTTGGACCCTGCTTTCGACCTCTTCAGGCCGGTCGTGCGGGTAGCACAGAAAGCGAAGTCCATTACCCGGAGGGCGATGCCGCTCGACGCGGAACTTGTAGCAGGAGTGCCGGCGTTTCGTACGGCGAGACGAGGGGGCACACCGCTGGTGCAGATCACCAACCGGGGCTACCACTCGTCGACGTCCACGTTCTACTACTGGGTGTCGTACGATCGCATCGACTCGGCCGGAGCGTACTATCCGGCCGGGTATCCGCCATTCGGAGAGATCAGCGACGTGGTCGGAGTCAGCAGGAGCTAGGAGGTCGTCATGGGGAAGAAGATGAAGACCAAGAAGGGCGTACTGAAGGCTGTTCCCAATCTCGCGGTTCCGAAGCCGGGCCCGGTCGTTCCGCTCGCTCCGGGGGACGACCCGCTCCTGAAGCAGCCCCCGAAGCCGGAGGTGCGGATCTGCCCGGCCCCGGCGAAGGACATCATCCAGAGGCGGATCGAGGCCGTGCAACTGGCCCGGAAGCAGCTGCAGGAGACGGTGGACACCGTGGCGGCCGGGCTGGGGATCGACCATACCAAGGAGAAGTGGGACTACAACGCCGAGCAGGGCCTGTTCACCAAGGTCCGGTAGGGGGGCTTGGGGCTTTCCTCGTCCTTGTGATAGGATGACGCCATGACTCACGACGAGCTTCTGAGGAAACTCGGTCCGCAGCCTTCGCTGGTCAAGAAGGCGGGCTGGTACAAGAAGTTCCTGCTCCCCGCCGCGAAGACGGCGCAGCTCGTCCGCCCGGACGACGCAATCAGCAGGGCGGTGCGCGAGCGTCTGGTCACCGACGAGATCGTCGACGACCCGCGCGACACGGCCATGCGGGACATGGGGCAGGTCGTCTCCCAGCAACAGGCGGAAATCCAGGGCCTGCAGCGGGAGGTGATGTCGGCGTCCCAGGCGGGCCAGGAAGCCCAGAAGGTCATCCAGCAGCTGCAGCAGCAGGTCCAGCAGCTTGGGCAGGCGGCTTCGCAGACCCAGCAGGTCACGCAGCAGGCCCAGCAGATGCAGCAGCAACTTGGCGCCCAGGTCAGCCAGGCGACCATGCAGGCCATGCAGGCCGGCCAGGAAGCGATCGGCGCGAAGATGGAGGCCGCCGCGGCGACCCGCTCCGCGCAGCAGAAGGAGATGGCCTGGCAGCAGTACAAGCAGCAGCTGCTCCAGGCGATCGAGATGGACCCGACGCAGCAGGCGATGCAGGCTCAGGCGATGCAGATGCAGCAGATGCAGCAGATGCAGCAGATGCAGATGCAGGGCCAGCAGCCGGGCGGGCCGGAGCAGCAGGGCGGTCAGCAGGGCGGTCAGCAGGGCGGTCAGCAGGGCGGTCAGCAAGGTGGTCCGAGTCCGCAGGAGCTGGCCATGATGCAGCAGATGGCGGCTCAGCAGCAGGGCGGTCAGCAAGGTGGTCCGAGTCCGCAGGAGCTGGCCGTGATGCAGCAGATGGCGGCTCAGCAGCAGGGCGGTCAGCCGGGGATGCAGGTCACCGCGGCGCTTGCCGCGGGCCGCCGGCGTTCCCGTTCGGACGGGGCGCTCGCCCTCAAGCTGGCGATGCACAAGACGGCCGCGACGCCCGATCTCGGACAGGCGATCAGCGTCGCCCAGGAAGTCCACGCGTCCCTCCCGCGCTCCCCGACGGGCGCCGCGGTCGATCGGATCGCGAAGGACCTCGAGGGAACGGCCGCCGGCGACCTCCTGCACGACGCCGAGAAGGGGCTGTCGGACCTCCTGATCGGGAAGTCCAAGAAGGCCTCGTTCGAGAAGGCGGCCGTCACCATCCCGAAGCACGTTCCGCGCGGTCTCATCCGCGGCGGTCTCGCCGCGATGAAAGTCAGCCCGGGCAAGGTCGTCATGGTCGGTGGCGGCCTGCTCCTGGGTGGACTCCTGGCGCACCGCTACTTCCAGCGGCGCGAGCAGGAGCAGGCCCGGAACCTGCCACCCGGGGTCAAGCCGCGGCGCAACACGATGGGCGATGCCAGCATCACCGGCGGCGAGCTCATGAACGCCGCCCAGGCCGGGGCCGTCAACCGGTTCCGTTCCCGCATGGGGGTTTCCCGTGCGGCGTGGGGCGGGGCCACTCAGCCGACCCCCGGATACTGATCCATGCTCGAAATCCGCGAGTTCAAGGTCCGCACCCTTGACCTCCGGTCGAGCATCGTCTCGTGGGAGGTCGTCCCGACCCCCGAGGAGACGCTGGACTACACGTTCCAGATCCTGCGCGGTGAGAGCGAGGGCGGACCCTGGACCCCCGTGACGGGGCCGTTCGTCGACCGCTTCCTCTACCTCGACAACCAGATCGAGCCGCTCCACACGAACCGCGACTACGTGTACGTCCTCCGCGTGACGTCGAAGACCGGAGAGGTGAAGGACTGGGGCCCGATCTCCATGGCAGATGAGCCCGACCTCATCGCCACCGAAGTCCGTCGGCACTGGGAGGTTGTCACCCACGAGCTCAACGGCCGCCGGTCGTGGCTGTTCCCGATCCGTACCTACGGCACGCTCTGCAAGAACTGCTACGACCCGATCACGCAGCGGGTGACGCAGTCGAGCTGCGAGCAGTGCTACGGCACCGGGTTCGCCCGCGGCTTCCACCACCCGATCGAGATCTGGCTCCAGGTGCTGCCCATCCCGTACGCCGAACAGGTCGGCGGCGCGGTTGTCCGGCAGGAAGCACCGACCGTGGCCTACGCCGGCGCCTTCCCCACCGTGAAGAACCGCGACCTCATCGTCGTCGCGAACCACACCCGCTGGCGTGCGGCCTCCGTGAAGATGACCGAGCGCCTGGGAACGACGCTGCATCAGGAGATCACGATGGCGCTGTGCGCCCCGAGCGACGTCGAGTTCCGCGTTCCGGTGAACGTCGCCGACCTGTCCCGGCTGGCGCTTGCCGCCGAGCGCAACTACCGGTATCGTACGACCGTGTGAGGTGCCAGATGGATCCCGAGACGGTCATGCTCCACGTCTTCACGAAGCTCGCGGGCGCGTGGATGGCGAAGCAGAGCCTGCTCGAGCCCGGCACGCTCCTGACCCGCGAGATCATGTCCCGGAAACTGCCCAACCGGGCCCACACCGACCGGGACTACGACGAAGAGCCCTGGAACTACAGCGGCCGTGGCACCGCGCGTACCGAACCGCTCGGCGAACGGTCCAACGCACTCGCGAAGGGTGCGGCGATGCTCCGCAAGCTCAGCCTGCTCGAGCCGGGGCAGCTGGTCACCCGCCAGGACATGGCGCGGAAGATGCCGCCGAAGCGGTGGCAGCTCAAGGATTGGGAGGAGGAGCCGTGGGTGACGGGGCGCACCGCGGTCCGGACGGCGCCTCACGCGGCGTTTGACTGATGCCTGCTCCGAAGATCCCGGTTGTGGAGAAGTGGTCGTCGGCCGACACCTGGGCCAGCAACCCGGTGCTGTTTGCCCGGCAGGTGATGACCGGGTTCGTGCAGGGTGTCTACTACGCGCAGACCGACCAGTACCACTGGGACGAGGACAAGCAGAAGTCGCGGGTGTTCGTCGGCGCGTTCGCGCCGGTCAAGCCGGAGTCGTTCGGCACGTACCCGGCGATTGTCGTCTCCCGTAGCGGCATGCAGTTCGCCGCCACCGGCATCGGCGCCCTCGCCGGCGGGAACTGGCGAGACGGTTCCGTCATCCGGGAAGACCTGCTCAATGGGATGTTCATCATCCAGCACATCTCCAGGGACGAGGCGGAGGCCGAGAACCTGGCCTTCTTCACCGCCGAGATGATCTGGTCACAGCAGGAGATCCTGGCGCACTACGGATTCCTGGTGAGCGGAGGTTTGACGGTCGAGCAGCCCGGCCCCGCCGGGTCGCTGGTCGACGGGGAGAGCAAGGGCCTGATCGCCGTGCCGGCGGTCGTGCCCTACCGCTGCATGCGGCGCACCCGAACGCTCCCGCTCGGCGATCCGATCCTGAAGGCCATCCGCACCCGCATCACAGGTCAACTGGCGCAGTTGCCTCCCCCGTTGAACGTGGGATCGGCTGCGCCACGCAGTTTGGACCCTGCCGACATCGGGAAGGACGCCCGCCGCTGGGAGCGGCCCTCTTCCCAAGATTCGTCGGTTATGCCATCATCGACACGAACGGCTGAGCCGAAAGAGGAGTAGGAGAAGCCATGACCGACCCCACCCCGATTCGTGAGCCCGGAGTCGACGTCGTCCAGGCCGTACGGAGCACCCCCGCGGCCGTGAGCTCCCCGGTACTTCTGCCGGTGGTCGTCGGCCCGTGCAAGAAGGTGCTGGAGGTCACGCTGACGGACGGGAGCCTCAATGAGGACGCCCGCATCCAGCTGCCGGCGCTCTACCAGCCCCATCTGTACCTCGCGGGCATCAGTCCGACGGCCTCGATCATCACGGCCGCGCCCGAGGTGCTGGCCCTTGAGGTCAACAACGGTCCGTCCAAGTCGGTGACCTTCACCGCGGCCACCTGGACCCTCCGCTCCTTCATCACGTACCTCAACGAGCAGATCGCCACCCTCCTGCTCGAGCTCATCGCCGACGAAGTGCCGGTGTCGTCCACGCTCTCGCTCCCCCGCATCCGCACGACCTCGAAGGGCGAGTCGGCAAGCCTGAAGGCGACCTGGACGAGCGCGACGACCGTGCTGGCCGACGGCCTGCACCTGCCGCGGGCGTGGTTCTCCCTGGGCTACGACCAGTACAGCAACGACCGGCTGCTCGTCACCCAGAACCTCCTGCCCGACCCGTGGAACTTGCGCCCCGACCTCGACATCCTCGAGGACACCGTCCGCGGCTTCCTCACCAGCGAGACCGCGGTGAAGAAGGAGCTGTACCGGACCGAGGCGATCAGCCGCGCCGGCCAGTCGTTCCTGGACATGCTGGACGACGGTGACGGCGACGGGACCACCCCGCTCCTGCTGTTCAAGGCGTCCGCCGGGACCCAGAAGGCGTACCCGAGCGACATCGCCGACATGCTGTCGGTCGCCCAGGACGACTACCTCCCCGACTTCGACGCCGCGCCGACCTCGGCCGTCCTCGTCAACACGACCATCCCGCCGTGGGTCGGCGGCGCCGGTGTCGCGAAGCCGGCCTGCCACGCGGCGACCACGGGCGCCCTGCCGGCCTGCACCTACGCGGCCGGGCCCGCGTTCACCCTGACGGAGAACGGCGTGGGCGTCGGCCTGCCGCTCATCGACGGCGTGGCGCTTGTCAACACCAACCGCCTGCTCGTGAAGGACGAGGCGGGCAGCGTGACCAACGGCGTCTACGAAGTGACCACCGCCGGCGGCCCCGGCGTGCCCTTCGTGCTCACCCGCGTCGGCGACCTGGACCTCGAGGCCGAGTTCCCGAAGGCGGTCGTCAACATCCTGGCCGGCACGTCGAACGGCGGCACCTACTGGCGCTGCCTCGAGACCGGCGTGTGGGGCTTCGAGGTCAACCCCTGCCGCTGGTCGCAGACGTACGCGGCCCTGGACTTCTGGGTCCAGATCGACGGCTGGGCGGCCCAGCGCATCCAGATCTCCAACGCGACGGGCGTCGTCGAGGCCGACGTGCTCGACGCCATCAACGACCGTTTCCCGGCCTACGGCCCCGATCCGGTCACGGCGATCGACGATCCGGTCACCCCGGGCGCCGTCCGCATCCAGTCGTCCCGCTTCGGGCGCGAGAGCATCGTCCGGGTGTGGGGCACCCACGCCGTCTGGCTGTTCGGCGCGGGCACCTACCCGAAGACCTGGCGCGGCAACTACCAGCAGGTCCGCGTCGGCGATGAGCTGTGGGTCGACGGCTCCCTGTTCGCGGTGATCAGCCAGATCGTCATCGGTGGCGTTGCCGGCTCGGTGGACGCGCAGATCCGGCTCGACCACGAGTTCCGCATCGACTACTTCGACGACCCGATCACCACCAACCCGACGAAGCACACCTGGTGGATCGTCTCGAAGAACGTGTCGGCGCAGACCGATGCGAAGCAGGTCACCGACTACGCCAGCCCCGAGCTGTACGTGACGGAGTACCTGACCCAGTTCCGGCACGACACCCTGCGCGGCAACTTCGGCCAGCCGCTGTACCCGACGATGAACGTGACGTACGCGAAGGCGCAGCTGCCGGTGTTCTACGAGGCGCTCCGCCTCGATGTCACCGCCAAGGCGACCACCCGCGACGTCGGCCCGGTGCTCATCCTGGGCAACGACTTCGCCGGTCTGGAGAGCCAGTTCTCCCCGCTGGACGCCCAGAACCCGCTGGGGCTCGCCGGGTACTTCTCCCTGCTCAACTCGGACATCGTCCCGATCGCCCTGCTGGGCGTCGACGAGGTCACCGACGACTACCCGGAGGGGACGCCGGCGGCGTACGCCCGGGCTTTCGCCGTCCTGCAGTCCTACAACGTGACCTACCCGATCGCCGTCCTCTCGCAGGACCTCGATGTCGGCATCCTGCTCGACCAGCACGTGGTCTACATGAGCCACACGAAGCAGAAGGGCGAGCGGGCGGGCATGATCACGTTCCCGATCCCGACGCGGGACGAGCCGGCGCTGGTCGGCTCGGGGACGCAGGGCAACGCGGCCGATCCGGGCGCGGGCACCGACGTCGCGTTCCAGACGAACCTGCCCGACCTCGCCGACCTGTTCCTGGCGGCGGGCGTCACGGCTTCGTCCTTCGCGGCCGACGGCTCGGACGGCGTCTACCTCAGCATCGAGGGCGACACCAAGCACTACATGGTCAAGTCGTACGCCGGTACGACGGTCATCTGCACCAAGACCTACACCACGACCGACTCGTTCTGGGCCGGGAACCCCGCCGCCCCCACGCTGTGGACGGGGGCGATCATCGACAAGACGTTCTCGATCTCGGTGCGCGGCGACCTGCTGCTCGACACCGCCGGCCTCCCGGACAAGGAGGCGATCGCCAAGGCCATCGGCAAGCGGGCGACCACCTTCAAGTTCCGCCGCATCCTCGTCGGCGCCCCCGGCGACTGCGAGGCGACCGTCGGCGGCATCGCCCAGCGGCTGCCGACCTACTACCTCGCCGCGGCCACCATGGCCCAGCGGTGCAAGATGCTGCCGTCGAAGCCGCAGTCGAAGAGCCCGGTCACCGGGTTCACCCGCGTCTTCAACGCCAACGGCTACTTCACCGAGGCGCAGATGGACCAGGCGGCCGGCTACGGCATCTGGTGGTGGAAGAACGACGACGTCACCGGGTCCGTCCTCACCCGGATGCAGCTGACCTCGGACCCGACGTCGGTCAAGACGCGCGAGTTCAGCATGACCTGCGCCCTCGACTACGGCGCGAAGGCGATCCGCAGCGCCCTGGAGCCGATGGTCGGGACGATGACCGTCAACACCCAGTCGGTCCAGCAGCTCACCGTGATCGTCCAGGGCGTGCTCGACTTCCTGGTCCAGAACCACGTCTGGAAGGGCGCCCACGACCCGACGGTCACGATCGGGCCGTTCAAGGCGACGCCGGAAGACCTGGCGGAGGGGCTGAGCGATGGCGACGAGGACGAGATCCTCGTCGAGCTGGACGCCGAACTGGAGCCGCCGCTCAACCGCGTGCGGGTCCGCATCGTCGTGTAGGGGAGAACGTGACGGGACGCCCGGCCAAGAACCCTCCGACCGTTCGTACCTGCCGCAAGTGCGGGGAGACGAAGGGGGCGGAGGAGTTTGTGAAGCTGGGTGAAGGCCGGCGAAACACCTGCAAGGCCTGCTGGACGAAGCGGGCTACGGCGGCCTACGCGGCGAAGAGAGGATCTGACTACAGCGCCCAGATGATCGACGATGCTCCCGAAGGGATGAAGACCTGCCGGCGTTGCAGTAAGGTCTACCCCAACACGATCGAGTTCTTCCATCAGGACAAGCGGTACAGGACGACGCAGTCTTACTGCAAGCCCTGCTGGAATGAACTGCACCGCAAGTGGACCCACCAGCTTCGGGTAGAAGTCCTGAAGCACTATGGCGGTGACCCGCCCAAGTGCGCGTGCTGCGGGGAAGCCAGGATCGAGTTCCTGTCGATGGACCACGAGAACAATGACGGGGCACAGCACCGCCAGGAGATCAAGGCCAGTGGGGCCCGGACCATCTACAGCTGGATCAAGAAGCACGGCTACCCGGTCGGCTTCCGCGTCCTGTGCCACAACTGCAACCTGTCCAGAGGTTTCTACGGGTACTGCCCGCACGAGAAGGAACGTGAGCTCCGGAATCTCGTCCATATCGTGAAGGATGAGACCGGAAAGGAGCGGAATCAATGAGCTTTTCGGATCAGAACCCGTACACTTCGTATGTTCAACGCGGCCTGAGAGATGGGCAATTTGTTGCGGGCAACTTCTTCTCCGTCTCCGCCGGCCCGCCGCGGCTCTCCGTCGTCGGCAGTTCCGTGCTGGGCGGCGGCTCGGTCCAGCTGGATGACATCGTCTACCCGATCGGCATCATCCAGAACTTCAACCTGGGCCAGAACAAGAACTTCAGCCGCATCTTCGAGCTTGGGAGCGACCGCAGCTACTTCATCCCGGGCCGGACGGTGGGCCAGGTCGGCCTCTCGCGCATCCACTACCACGGCGCGTCGCTCCTGCGGATGGTCTACGCCTACTACCAGGACGTGCTGCGCCCGACCACGGTGAAGTGGATGTGGCCGAACCTCGGCGCGACGGTGATGGCGAACCCGCACGACGTCATCGTCCCGCCGGGCTTCGAGAACCTCTTCCTCAACCTCGCGTCCGACCTGTTCAACCAGCCGGTCGGGCTCGCCTTCTTCCTGAAGGACAGCAACCTGCAGACGCTCGGGGCGTTCTACCTCGAGCACTGCGTGGTCCCGACCCACACCTGGGCCACCGATGCCATGGGCACCATCGTCCAGGAGTCGGTCGGCATCCAGTACGAGCTGCTGGTCCCGATCAAGACGAAGGTCATCCCGCTGATGACGGGCACCAACGAGTTCCTGCGCCCGCCGCCCGAGGTGATGGCCGAGTAGCGGAGGTCCCGTGACCCAGGGGAACGCCATCGCTCTCGTCCACGAGGCCGCCTTCCAGGACGCCTTTCGGAAGTACGCCCAGGGCGCCCCGTCCGCCGCCGACGTCCTGATGGCCCAGTCGGGCGTCGACCCCGCCATGGTCCAGGGCTATGGCGGCCTCGCCGCGATGCTCGCCGGGGCCACCAAGTTCCCCCGATACTCCTACGCCAGCCCGACCTCGATCTGGAAGATGATGGAAGCCCGCGGCAGGCGCTACTAGAAGTCCTCGAAGTCGTCGTCCCCGGGCATTTCCGGTTCATTTTCCTTGAGATCTTCGAGCATTTCCCCCATCAACGGGCCTACCGAGCCGTCCGGGCCCCCCAGGACCTCCTCCTCGTCCTCGGGAAGCCAGTCCTCTTCGTCTTCCACGGGCGGGGGGGTGGCCTCCCGCATCATGCGCTGGAGCTCCTGGGAGCGCCGGCGGGTGCCGAAATCGTCCGCCATGGCCGTGACGAGCTCGTTGAGCGACAGCTTGTCCATCTCCGTGAGGGGTTCGCCGGCTGAAAACCGGTGAACGGCGTCGACCTCGCCCGGGGCCATCACTTCGGCTCGGCGCTGGAGCGTGTCGACCAGGATTTCCTGCGCCTCCACGCCCAGCAGATCCTCGAAAAGCTCCTTCATCGAGCCCATCCTAGCATGCTCTGCAAAAAGTGGGGCGCCTTCCGCTATAAGGCATCTGGAATCCCGAACGACGTTCGGCCGGTTCTTTCCCCTCTTTTTGGGCCGGAGAAGGGGAAGTTCTACGCAAGGCCCGATAGCGCGGAGGTCAGCATGGCGAAGGAACTGCGGATCGTACTGCCGGAGGCACTGGACGCCCGTCTCGATCGCGAGGCGGCGTTCTTGGAAATGACAACGTCGCCGATTCCCCCCGACCTGGTGGTCTCGGGGGTGCGTCTCGAGGCTTTCGAGCCTCGGGACCCCGGCGACAGCCGGGTCCGGGAGACCACCTGCACGGAATGCCTGGGGCACAAGTACCTCAGGCAGGACCGTGGCAGTACCGCGGCCCTGGTCCCCTGCCCCGTCTGCCGGGGCACCGGAAGGATCCGCGGACTCGTGTCCGCGGTGATCACCGCCCCGATCGACGGGGTGATGGAGGAGGCGGCGGAGTTCATCCGCCTCTTCGGGGGAGACGACTCGCCGGTGCGGGTTTACCCGCACCTTTTGCTGCGCCGCTCCGCGCCCATCGAGGGGCGGAACGGGGAGACCCGTGTCTGGGTCGACCCGGACGGGCGCATGTTCCCCACCATCGAGCACCCGCGCCTCGGGCGGGTGCTCCGGGGTGAGATGGCCGTGGGCGTCTCGTTCGAGCGTCACGGCGACTACGGCGACGGACTCGTCGAGTTCGTCGGTGCCTTGCGCGGCAACGTCCTCCGGGAGGTGATCGCCCCCATCACGTTCTCCCTGGCGCCCACGCCGGGGATTTCCATCGAAGAGTTCGCCGGCGCCGACGTGCCGGACAAGCTCGAGGTCTGGGGAGTTGACCTCCCCGCGGCGCTGAGTGCCGCCTTCAACCTCGCCTTCTGGTCCTAGTCCCGTTTGTCGGTCCCTTCTTTGTTCGACTACGGGCGGCGCTCCGGCATGGTGCCGGCAGGGCCGCAGCCTTTTTGTTCCCGGGAACGGCGGGTAGCACCCGCCAAGAAAGGTAGGTTCGCATGAAGGTCAGGATCATGGTGTTCGGCGGGGGTGAGCACGAGGTCGAGGTGCCGGCCGACTCCTCCATGCAGGACGCGGCCGACAAGGCCGGCGTCAGCCTCAACAAGCTGTCGCTGAAGTTCGGGAACGACCACGTCGTTTACCCCGACACGATCCTGAAGGATGACGGAAGCGTCATCCTGGTCACCGGCGTCCCGAACGTCGTGGGCGGCCGGTCGTAGGACGAGCGGAGGGGGGGCCGGACTTCGGTCCGGCTCCCTCTTCTCTCGCGCATGCACATGGATCTCCAAAGTGCTGTTCGCGACGCGTGCCTGTGGTACGCGTCGAAATGGAAGACCTCGATCGCCAACAAGGTCGCGAACCCTTCGGCGACCGGTACGGTCTCCGTTTCGATCGGAGATTACCGACCGAATCGGGGCGTGGTAGTCGAGGACCCGGACGACCTGGGACTGCTGGGCTGGATCAGCACCTCGTTCCCGCTCCAGATCACGCTGCACAGCCGGATCAACCCGGCGAAGGTCGACACGTTCTTTGCAGTCGTCGGGAGCATGTATCCGCCGGAGGAGTTGAGCGACTCCGGCCAGCTCTCCCGGAACTGGAAGGAGTACCGGAAGGCGTTCTGCCAGGCCGCGGGGGAACGGGCGAGGTCGATTGCAGCGGAAATCGGCCAAACAGAGGCCGCCCTGGCCGAGAAGTACCGGAACATGCTCGGGGCTCGGGTGTTGTTCGAGAGCCTCAACGACGAGAAGATCGATATCGAGTTCGAGGTGGGCCTGGTTTTGCGGCTCGGCACACCACGCCCGATCACGGGATCCCAGATGGTCATCCGGACCGGCACCATCGAGATGCACAACATCAACAGCCCCCGCAGCACCTACGTGCTGGGGCCGTACGATGTCGAGATGGATTTCGAGACCCTCGACATCACCATCCACTCTGCCGGCAACGGCAAGTACCTCCCGGGATCGGAGTCGTACTACCATCCGCACATCTCGAGCGACGGCCGCCCGTGCTGGGGCAACATCGGTGCCCGGGTACACGCCACGTTGGCAGCCGGCCGCATCGGCGAATGCTGCGCGTTGATCCGCGAGTTCCTCGAGTCCTACTACCCGGAGGGGTCCTACCGTCGGATGGACGAGGAGAGCGACGACGAGGGGAACAACCGGTACGACCGCTGCTACGATACGGCCAGTGCCCGTGACTGTGTCTGCTGCGACGAGGATGATTGTCCGTTCCGGGAGGATGCTGCCACCCGGTGCCACGACGATCACGATCAGGCGGACTGCCTGGAGTGCAACGCGGATTGCATCTATCGTGATCGCGAACGCAACCGGTGCTGGCGCTCGCAGACGAACGACCAGACCTTCTGGAACTGTGTCGACTGCGAAAATACGGATTGCGAACACGCCTTGACGGAGGAGACCTGCGCGACCGAGCACGCGACGGAGTCGATCTGCGCCGAGTGCCCTCGCACGGCGTGCGAGAGCCGGCTCGCGCCGCGCGTGATCGAGTCCCTGTCGCCGGAGTGCGCGAACTGCCCGGCGACCGTCTACTGCAGCAAGAAGGAGGACCGCGATGCCGGATGAGAAGAAGTCGATCGAGATCGTGAAGGACAAGACGGAGCTCACGGTCTGTTCGAGGACCCCCCTGTTCCGAAATCCCGACGATCCGCCGGACAGTGCGCCGAGACTGCTGGTCCCGCGCCCCTTGTGGGACGACATCCAGGCCCGCTGCCGGCTCCTGAGCTGCGAGTGCTCGGGGTTCGGCGCGGTCGTGGTCGAGAAGGGGGACCTGGTGTTGAAGAAGCTGTACCGGGTGCCGCAGAGCTGTACTGGTGCGAACACCGACGTCGATCAGACGTCGCCGCGGACCCATCAGGTCCTGCGGGACTGCTACGCCGAATACGGAGTCGACCCGCGGCTCTGGTGGCACAGCCACAACTCGATGAGCGCGTTCTGGTCCGGCACCGACGAGGCGACCAAACGGTCGCTCTTCCGTGACTGGGGCGTCGCCCTGGTGATCAACCATCGGGGCGAGTGGAAGTGCTCGCTGGTGACCAGCCGACCGGTGCCGCTCGACTACGAACTGCCCATCTTCACCTTTGGCCAGCCGGAGCCGATCGACTACGACCGGCTGAAGAAGGAGTTGGCCGAGGACGTGGTCGAGCAGTTCTACGGGTCCTACGGCGGGTACGGCGGGTACGGCATGCACGGCCCGATTGAACTGTACGGCATGCACGGACCGAGTGAGACGTACGACATGCAGGAGTACTTCAAGAAGGAGGCACAGGATGCGGGATTCGCGAGGGATGCGGGGGACGCGGGAGACTGTGCAGCCGGACTTTCTGCGGCAGAGCGGGCTCATTTCACCGTCTGCGGTCAGTGCGACCTCCGTGGTCTTGATCGGAACGGGGGGCATCGGTGGAGTCAGTGCCCTTACAGCGGCGAAGATGGGGATTTCGAGGATGGAGGTGTGGGACCCGGACATCGTTGAACCCCACAACATCCCGACCCAGCTCTACCGTCTGGACGACGTCGGTCGTCCGAAGGTGCAGGCCCTCAAGGAGATGATTCGCCAGTTCATCGGAGCGAACATCCAGGTGAACCAGAGGCGGTGGGCCCCGCCGGTGGACATCGACGCCGTCTACATCTCCGGGGTTGACAGCATGGAGGCCCGGCAGGAGATTTGGGCCGGCATGAAGGTGCTTCCCCCGAAGCTGTACATCGACGGGCGCATGGGGGCGCTCGTGTCCCGCATTTTCGCCGTGACGCCCGAGCAGGCGGAGCGGTACGAGCAGACGCTGCCGAACGAGGGCACGGTGAACGAGCCTTGCACGGCGCGGGCGACCTTCTTCACCGGCGCCGGCATCAGCGCCGTCATCGGGTCGCTCTTGTTCCGGTTCCTTCGCAACGAGCCCATCCCCTTCGAGACGACCGTCCACTGGGGAACGATGGAGGTGATGTAGAGTGGCCCACGAGCAGGATCAGACCCGGGCGAGGCAGCTTCAGAGCTTCGCCATCCAGCGCAACCTCACCGACTCCGAGTTGACCGAGGCGGCCAACCTCGTCCGCGACCTGATGGAGAACGACCTCCCGCACGCGGCGACCTGGGCGTACGACGCGATCCGTCGCACGGCGAAGCGGAAGCGCAAGGCCGGGACCTACGATCACCTGTCCGCCCGCTCGGTGGAACGGACGGCTTTGGCCCGTCTGGTGAAGGGCGGGATGAACATCACCCCGTCCCACGCCCCGTCCGATCTGACGATCGGGAAAACGGTGGCGAACGAGAAAGGGTTCGAGCGGCGGGTGAAGAAGGTGGCGGGCAACATCCAGAAGGACCTGGAGCGGCTGCGCGAGAGGGTTGTCCAGGAAAAGCCGAAGGAGTAGGATGTCCCCGTGACCATCTCGCTCACCGATCAGCAGTGGAAGGCCGTCGCGGCGAACCTGCGGCTGTCGGAATCGGTTTTCCAGGGAAAGCACCTGGAAATCGAGCAGCTCATCACGGACATCGAGCGGGCCAACGGCATCGTGACGTACGTCATGTGGGTGCGGTGGCGGGACGCGAACAGCCCCCACCCGCGGTCGGACGACAACCCGCAGGACTGGCCGCCGACGCTCTCGGCGCAGATCACGAAGACGGTCCCCATCACCCGCACGACGGTGGAGGAGTTCGTGGCCCAGCGCACCCGCAACCCCGCCGGCATCTGGGTGACGCAGGACCCGGCCGGCCTGGTCGGCTGGAAGAAGGTGGAGGACCTGTGAACCTACTTCCCGCCTTGGCGGCTACTGGAATCGTGGGTGGTACCTACCTGGCCGTGAAAGGTGCGAAGGACAGGCGCCGGCGTAGGGACTTCCGGGATCAGGATGCGTTTGAAAGGGTTGGGGACCGGAGATACGGGAACTGGAAGAACGCCGACCCCGCGAGGCTCGTGGAAGAGGCTCGAATGCAGAAGCGCAGCGGTATCCTCGACCCCCTCTTGTACATGCCGTTCTCGGCGCTGGCCTCTGCCATCACGGCGCCGGGGGACCAGCGCGGGAAGGCGAGTGCCATCGGTGCGCTGCTGGGCGCCGGCATGGCGTCCATGGCCCAGAAGGAGTACTCCCAGCGGGTGGCGCGTGGGGAGAAGGTCTTGCCGACCGACTTCAACCCCATGTTCAAGGCCGTCCTCACCGGCCTCGCCACGGGCGGTGGTGCCCGCGTCCTGCGGGACGTCCGCAGTGGTGAAGGAGTCCGTCCGATGTCGGCCATCCTGGCCGGCGCTCCGACGGGGGCCCTGCTCTCCGGCGCTGACCCGATGTTCGGCGCCGGCATCGGCTCGATTTCCGGTCTGGTCGCCTCGAAGGTGACCGAACCGACCCAGCCGGTGCTGCGGCCGACGTCGAACATGACGCCGGTCGAGTTCAACCGGGTCCGGGTCGAAATGGCGATCCAACGGTCGCTCAACCGCATCAAGGAGCTCGAGCAGTGGCTGGCGAGTACGCGGCGTGGGTCAGCACTCGCGCCCTCAACCAGCTGATCGAGCTCGACCCGTACGCCGTCATCATCTTTGTCTACCTGCGGGCCCTGACGAAGGATGCGACCCATCCGGCCGAGGCGGAGCGCATCGCCCGCATCTCGAAGCGCAAACTTGGCTCGGTGGCCGAGCGGTTGGCCCAGCTCCGCAGGCTGGGAATGGTGACGTCGGACTGGCTGGGGTACCAGCCGAATGACTCGTCCCGCAAATCCTGGATCTCGGTGGCGGCACTCAACACGCTGTACGAGATGCAGGTTCCCGATCGGCTCCAGGTGTTCCTGTTCTACATCCTCGGTTTCGCGGACCAGGAGGGGCGGGTGACCAAGGGAGCCACACAGATGGCGGTCTATTCCGGACTGAAGCCCAGCGCCGTTTTCAGGGCCATCACGGACCTGGAGAAGCGCGAGCTGATCGTCGACGGGAAGATCGCCGAGTTCCTGAGGAGGAAGTAGTGAACACGACGGTTCTCGACGTGGGCGCCGAGGTCGTGCGGGCCCACGCCGTTTCGACGCCGGTCATCGCGGTGTCGTGCCCCTGTCCGTTCACGACCCAGGACAAGGTCGTGCGGAAGCTCCTGGAGTTCCGCGCCGGACTCCCGGCGAAGTCGGGCGTCAGCGCCGACACCCCCATCGCCGTGTGGGACTCCCTGCGCGGCGTGACCGCTTTCGTTTCCGCAGAGCCGGATCTCGCGAAGCACAACGGCGCCTGGTCGCAGGCGGTGAAGAAGATCTTCCCCGACCCGGTCCAGTTCGTGAACCCTGTTTCCGCCCTGTTCGGGGCGTTGAAGCTGCCGAAGCGCGGCGTCCTGTTCATGCTCAACATGCACCGGCAGCTGGGCGTCGAGCAGCCGAACGCCGCGAACGACACCGTGCAGGCCCTGCAGCTGATCAGCAGCCAGCTGAAGGCGCAGGGGTGCAGCGTCGTGCTGCTCTCGCCGGTGTTCCCGGCCTTCCCTCCCGAGGTCAACGAGATCTCGGTGATTGATGAGCCGCTGCCCGGTCCGGAGGAGATCAAGGGCATCATCCAGGACCGGTTCAACGACCTGCAGTACGGGCTCAAGAAGGCCGGCAAGCCGGCGGCGCCGGAGCTGACCGATGACCAGATGTGGCACGCCGTGAACGCGTGCCGCGCCCTGCCCGGGAAGATCATCGACCAGGTGGTCGCCATGGCGCTCACGCCGACGGGCATCGAGATCGGCCGCCTCTGGGTCCGCAAGATCCAGTGGATCAAGGAGGCCGCGGGCATCGAGGTCTACCGCGACGGCAAGGAACTGATCTCCGACCTGGGCGGTATCACCCAGCTGATCGCCGAGTTCGACTCGCTCGGGAAGTCGAAGCGCCGGGTCGGTTACATCGCCCAGTTCCCCGAGATCGACAAGCAGATGATGGGCGCCGGCGGCGGCGACAACACCGGCATCACGGACCACATCATCGCCGACCTGCTCGAGCTCATGGAGAACAAGAAGGTGCGCGGCTACCGGCTGCAGGGCCCGCCCGGCACCGGCAAGACGCACATCATCCGCGCCCTGGGCAACAAGCTGGGCGTGCTGTTCCTGGTCGTCCGCGTCGGCGGCATGATGAACCGCTTCGTCGGCGTGTCCGAAGAGCGGTCCGCCATGGTGATGAAGATTCTCGCCGCGATCGGCGACGACCCGGTGTTCATCGGCGACAGCAACCGCGAGGCAAACATTCCCGCGGAGATGGACCGCCGGTTCAGCTCCGAGGGCAAGTACTACGTCGACCTGCCGTCGGCCGAGGAGAAGGCCGTCATCTGGCAGAAGCAGATGCAGGCGCACGGGCTGGCCCCGCAGCCGTTGCCGGAGGATACCCGCTGGAGCGGGGCGGACATCCGCAACTGCTGCCGCAAGGCGCAGGACCGCGGTCTCACGCTGGTCGATGCGGCCGCGATGGGCATGGTGCCCACGGGCATTTCCCGCATGATGGAGATCGACGCGATGCGTGCGGCGGCCAAGGGCTGCTGGTGCTCGGCGTCGTATCCCGGTCTGTACCAGGGCCCCCAGGACGGGGCGACGTCGTACGAACAGGTCGGTCGGTTGATGGACCTGGGCGGCGGCGGAGGAGTGGCAGAGGCATGAGCGAGTACCACAAGATGCAGACCTCCTTCGTTTCGGCGGAGGAGGAGAGCCTGGTCAAGGCGCTCGTGGACGTGGGTTTCGACCGGAAGCACATCGAGGTCCACGAGCAGGCCGAGAACCTGCGCGGCTACCGCGGTGACCGCCGCGTGCAGAAGGCCAACATCATCGTCCGCAAGGAGCACGTCGGTGTCGGTTCGAACGACATCGGGTTCGAGCGGATGCCGGACGGCAGCTACGAGATGCGGGTGTCGGAGTACGACCAGCACATCGACCCGAGCGCCAGCAAGGTCGGGATGTCGTACGACGGCAGGTTCCTGAAGAAGCTGTCCGGCCACTACGGCATGCACGTCCAGGAGAAGGTGATGCTGCGGAAGGGCTACCGGCTGCAGCAGACGATCCCGGTCAGCGCGACGAAGAAGCGCATGATCTGGGTGAAGTAGGAGGACGGGCATGAAGAAGGTCATCATCGAGGTCGACTTCGAGGAGGGGACGACCGAGTTCACCGTCGAGGGCATCAAGGGCCCCAGCTGCACGCACGAGCTGAAGGACCTGCAGGCGGCGCTGGGCGGGAAGGTCGTCTCGTCCCACAAGACGATCGAGTACACCGCCCACCAGCAGCAGAAGATCGGCCTGAAGCACTGAGGCAGATGCGAATCCATGCCACGCTCTCGGGCTCGCTCGCCAACGGGCCCGGCCGATCATTCGTCGTCTGGTTCCAAGGCTGCAGCAGGCACTGCGAGGGCTGCTGCAACCCGGAGACGTGGGACCCCGCCGGCGGGACGGAAATCCTTCTGTTGGATCTCGTCGATAGGATTCTCGCCACGCCGGACATCGACACGGTCGTCCTCTCCGGCGGCGAGCCGTTGGAGCAGGAAGGCTGGGTCGAGTTGCTGGTCGCGGCGGTGACCGACCAGCGGCCGGATCTGCGTTGGGTGCTGTTCACGGGATACAGTGCGGCAGCACTCCACCTCTTGATGGGGCCCGTCATGGGCCTCTTCGACCTCATCGTCGCCGGCCCGTACGACAAGACCTGCCCGCGGACCGAGGGCGACCCCCCGCTCCTGTCCTCGAAGAACCAGGAGCTGCGCTTCCCCACGGGGCGCATCACCCGGGAGGACCTCGAGGATATCCCCGAGGTCGAGTTCCTGTTGGATGAAAACGACGATCTGGTTCGTACTGGCATCGGCGTTCCTGGGCTGTAGCGCCCCGGTTCCCGACGTCCCCGACGGCGGGTTCCGCCGGCCGCTGGACCCGGCGACCGTCGGGTCGTTCCCCTGCGATTCGGGGGAGGACGCCTGGGAGGTGTTCTACCGCCGCCCGACGACGCAGTTCGAGTCCGACCGCTGTCGGGGGCGGTATTCGATCGACGTACGAGAGCGGTACTGCTGCAAGCCCGGGCGTGACCGCTGCACGCTCAGGCTGAGAGAGGAGAAGTGCCAATGAGCCAAGATTCGCGCAACGCGCAGGCCTCGGGGACGCCCGTCATCCTGACGAGGGACGGGAAGGATGCCGGGAACTTCTGCGCTCGCGACTTTGCGATCCTGTCCCTGGACCACGGCTACATCGACGACGACACCGGTCACCCGGAGTTCTGGCCCCTCACGGAGGCGGAGTCGGACTACATCAACGCCGAGGGCGCTCGGCAGTTCAGACCGTGTCGCGTCTGCTTCGATCGGAGCTTCGTCTACCACGGAGTCAAGTGGCTCGCGGCCGTCATCGAAGCCACGTTCCGCACGGAGGACGATGAGAACCCCCTTCTCCCCGACCGCGTACATGCCCTGATGCTGCTCGAGCTCATCCGCGACGACCTGCAGGGTCGGCTGATCGGCATCCGGCACCAGATCGTCTGCAGCGACACGCAGCTGGACCGGCACGAGCTCCGGGTGTTCTGGCACGCGGGGTCGATCCACAAGTACTACCAGGCCGAGTCGTGGCGGAGCGTGGTGAACCAGGTTGTCGAGACGACGGTCGAGCGGTGGGCCCAGCAATCGGTCCAGCGGTCGGGCGCCGCGGCGGAGTCGCCGTGATCAAGGAGGTGAAGATCCTCGCCGGCTACCGCGCGTTCCGGCTCCGCGTGTCGATGATCGGCACGCAGAAGACGATCTCCGGCGACCTCGTGAAGGAGGTCAAGGGGGAGGACGACAACGGCGGCAAGAAGGTCGCCCGGGACAAGTTGTCGCTCCAGAAGCAGTTCATCCGGAAGGAGTTCCTGGCGGACATCAACGCCCTGGACTCCGAGTTCAAGTCGACCTACTGGAAGCGGACCAAGCCCAGCCCGAGCGAGACGCCCGGCGAGCGCCAGCCGCGGTACGACGCGAACGAGCTGCTCAAGTACGTGAAGGACTACGAGCAGAAGCGCGAGGCCCTCGCCGAGGTGTTCGCCGACAACATCGGCGAGATCAAGGCCGCGGCGAAGGACGACCTGCAGAACCTGTACAACGACGAGGACTTCCCCAAGACGCGGGAAGCCATCCTCGACCGGTTCAAGATCCGCCTGTCCGACCTGCACGTCGTCATCATCGACGACCCGAACGTCCCCGCCGAGGTGAAGGCGGCGCAGGTGAAGCAGCTGCAGGAGACGCTGGAAAAGGCGGACAAGCTCGGCCAGCAGGAGAAGCGGGACGAGTTCATCGACGGCGCGAAGACGCTCCTGTCCGAGCTCCAGAAGGGCAAGCGCATCTACCAGTCCGTCGTCGCCGGCCTGCAGCTCTACTGCGCGGAGTTCCACGAGCAGGACGACCCGCCGCTGGCGCCGCTGGTGACGGAGGTCGGGAAGATCCTGGCGGGCAAGACCGCGGACGACTTCAAGAACTTCAAGGGCGACCTCTCGATGGCGCTCGCGGTGCTCGAGGACGTTGTGCCGCAGGCCGAGAAGCTCGGTCGCGTCATCGATGTCTAGTTGACGAACGGCCACAACCCCGATAGAGGGCTGCCGGGCCGGCGGCGTGCCTGATCAGCACGACGATCACCCTCGCCTCGGACCTCCCAGCGGGTTTCCGGCCCGTTCTTACCGCTGTCCGAGGCCTGGGAAGGGAGGTGTACCATCCACGAGGAAAGCATGGTCCTGACTGCCATCGTCGAGCAGCGGGATCTGGAAACGGCGAAGAAGTTGGGGCTCGACCCGGAGCACTTCGGCAACCCGCGGGAGCGGGCCGGTTACGAGTTCCTGCTCCGCTTCGCCGAGTCGCACAACGGGGACATCCCGACCAAGGACATCTTCATGGAGCGGTCGGGGTTCACCGAGTGGATCGACATCCCTACGGGTTTGGGGGTGAAGACGCTGGCCGAGGAGATCATCAAGCTCTCCCTGGCGCGGGAGTTGGAGCAGGCGTTGCCCGACCCGCTCGACCTTCGGAAGGACCCGCACAACGTGGGGCGCAAGGCCTACGAGCAGATGCGGGAGGCGCTCATCGGGCACGGGGACAAGTCGGTCGTGCCGGTGAGGCTTCCGATGCGGGAGCTGGCCGAGCGGCTGGAGAAAGGTCGTGCCGTCCCAAAGGGTCTGCCGTTCCCGTGGGACTCGTTGACCACAGCCTCGCTGGGCCTGATGGGCTCGGAGGTCAGCATCATCTACGGGCGCCCGGGGACGATGAAGACCTGGGCGCTGCTGTCGATCATCGCCCACCTGATGAAGGAGCGGACCGACCTGAACCTGATGCTCGTGTCCTGCGAGCTGCCGCTCAACATCATCTGCCAGCGGCTGGCGTCGCTCATCGCGGGCGTGCCCTACGAGCGGGTGCGCCAGGACAACATGAACGACGACCAGCGCAGCGCCCTGCTCCAGGTCATGGAGCTGATCTCGATGGGCGGCGCCGGCGAGTATGCCAACCTGCACCTGGTCGGTCCCGACTCCATCAAGGGGTCGGAGGTCCAGCGGAAGGTCGATCTGGCGAAGCCGGACGCGTTGTTCATCGACAGCGCCTACCTCGAGATGGACCCGAAGATCGACCCGGAGGACCGGAAGTCGCTGACCAAGGGCATCAAGCTGCTCCAGCAGATGTCGCGGGAGCACAAGATCCCCGTGGTCGCCACGCTGCATGCCAGCCGGAAGAAGTCCGAGCAGAGCAGCGGTGGTGGAGGCGGAGACGACCTGTACGGAAGCGACGTCGTCTCCCAGAGGGCGGACATCCTGTACCGCACCCACATCTACATCGACGATGACGACAGCACGAAGTTGCTGATCCACGTCGCGAAGTCCCGGGAGTTCCCGCTGGGTGGGCTGCTGATCAATCCGCCGCCGTTCGGGGACTACCGCGAGCTCATGTTGCTCAAGAACACCGCCGCGGTTGAGGTCGAGCTTCTGAAAATCGCCAACCGCGGCAAGAAGGCTCGGAGGATGACCGACAAGAGCGGCATCTCCGAATATGCAGACAAAACGAGTCGGAAGGAGGAGGACTGATGGCAAAGGTTCCGTTCGAGTCGTTGCACGTCGATCGACTGCCCAGCTACCGCCGCACCCAGGGCGACATCGTCGGGCTGTCGAAGTCCATCGCGACCGAAGGGTTGCAGGTCCCGCTGCTCGTTCGTCCCGTCCGCAGCCGGGTGGGCGGGAAGGACACGACGACGTACGACGTCGTCGACGGCCGGCATCGCTTCGAGGCCATCCAGGCCATCCGCGAGAGCGACCCGAAGGCGTTCGCGGAGGTCGAGGTCAAGTTGTACGAGGGCAACGAGACCGACGCCCTCGTGATGAGCTTCATCGCGAACGACCAGCGGCACGAGCACGGCCCGCTCGACGAGGCGGACTACCTCCGCATGATGGTCGGACGCGGGCACAAGCTCGGCGAGGTCGCCAAGCGGTGCGGCATCACGGCGTCCCGGGCCAGTCGCGTGCTGGCCGTCCGCAACAAGGCCCCGGAATCCATGCTCCGCGCCATCGACGAGGGGAAGTTCCCCTTCTCGACGGCCGAGCAGTGGATCTCCGACGGCTGGACGGAGGCCAGGCTCGAGTCCGCCCTGAAGCGGTACCTCGAGACGCTGGAGGCGGCGAAGGGCGACAAGGGCGCCAAGAAGAAGGCCAGCAAGGAGGCCGGCGCCTTCAAGGTGCTCGGCTACAAGCCGCTGGCCCTGATGCTCGATGTGCTCGCTCCGAAGGTGCATGAGAGCGAGTACCACAAGGGCATGTCGGACGGGATCGCGGTGGCGATCCAGAAGAAGGACGTGCCCAAGGATCTGCAGAAGGAGATCGAGGCGGCCAAGGCCCGCGTCCGCGGCATGCGCCCGAAGAAGGGTGCCTCCGCGGAGTAGGCCATGCCGGACGCCCCGACCATCTCGGTGAGGCTGCTCATGATGCTTGCTGGGCACGGGCAGCCGGCGCGTGTGGAATGGGCAGGCCGTTACACCTTCCTGGGCGTCCGGTCGTTGCTGGTCATTCGGAACGGGAGGCCCGAGCTCCCCCTGCCCGTGGAAGTCGCCAGGGCGACCGGTCAGCACTACCGCACGGTCACCCGGAATCTCCGCCAGCTCCAGATGTTGGGGATGCTTGACGACGGGGTCGTGGATGACCCGAAGGACGCCCGCCCCGACGCGCCGGGGAAGTTCTACGCCGAGTACGACTTGGCGACGCTCGCCGAGCTTACACGCCGGACGGGCAGCTGCCAGGCCGCCCTGGTGCTGGTCTCCGCCCTCACGTTCGTGCGACCCGGATCGCCGGAGGTGGCCGTCGACCGCCTGTTCCGGCACTCGATGGTCCAGCAGACCGGCATGAAGTGGAAGAAGATCCGTAGGTGGTTGACGCGCCTGCGGGATTTGCGTCTCCTTCGAGAGAAGGGCGACAACGGGTATGGCGAAACGTACCTGTCCCGCCCGAAGCCGAGGGACCTGAGGATGGAAGAGTCGAAGAAGAAGGCCGAACCGGAGGGGCAGGTCGAACCGGAGGGGCAGGTCGAACCCGTCGCCGCGGCGTCGGAGCTCCCGCTGGAGGCCGTCCGTGCTTTTGATGACCTGCCGCTGCAGGCGCTGCGGGCACAGATTCTGGAGATGAAGCGGTCGGACGACCTGTCCGTGACGAACGCGGCCAACATCCTGATCTACCGCTACAACGAACGCGTGGCGAAACTCGTCCGGGTCCGCGACGTCCTGGAAGCTCTCCCCCCGGACGCCGCAGCAACCTTGCGCTCCCGCTTCCGGGACTACACGGACGAGCAGATCGACCTGCTCGACTCGTTCGAGAGCTCGACCGCGCTGCGGGAGTCGCTACAGCGCGATCTCACGCCGCCCGAGAAGGCGTTCTACCAGGTCCGGTTGCGGCATCTGTCCGACGCACGGCCGAAATCGATGGCCGTGGTGTCGGTGGGCACCTATCAGGGGAAGCCCGAGCCGAAGAGGACACCGCCGGACGAGGTGTACCATCTGAGCCGCGATCAAGCGCGGACCTGGGACACCTTCATCCGGAAGACGTGGGAGGCGACGTACAACCGCTTGTGGGCGCCGGCGAAGGCCGTCTACACGGTGGCGATGCGGAAGAGCCTCATCAAGCTGCGGGAGGAGTTCCACAAGGTCGGGCGGCTGCCGCTGCATGTTGCCGAAGAGGAGGATGCCGTCCGGCGCAAGCTGGTCGAGATCATCGAGGAGGCCGGAGAGGATGCGCGTGAAAACCCCCGCGCCGAGAGGGTGGGGTTCACACCAGGCTGGGTGCTGACCTACTACCGCATCCAGCTGAAGAAGGGAGTCGACGAATGAACGCCAAGGAGTTCCTGGTCGAGTACAACAAGGTCTGCGAGCACATCTCCGACGAGATCGCCCGGCTGCAGAAGGAGCTCGAAACCCTGCCCGGGGGCGAACAGGAGGCACTGCAGGAGCTGGTCGGGGCTGCGCCGATCGGCTGCCTCTACCTGTCCACGTCGCCGGCCGGGGAGGCGGTGCGGGACAAGCACCACATGGCCCTGCTCACGTTCCCGATGGGCGGCGACCACGACACGGCGCTGTCGCCGAACGCCATCTTCCTGGCCCGTCTCTTCTCGGGCATGGAGCCGCAGAAGGTGCTGGCGGTCATCGAGACGGTGATGGTCAGCTCGGTCTGGGGCATCAAGGCCGACCCGGTCGGCCTGGGCGCCCGCGTCGCGATGCGGATCCTGGAGAACGCCCACGCGGTGGCCCAGATTCGTTCGAAGGAGATGGAGGCGATGATCCGCAAGCACCTCGAGAGCCAGAAGGCGGCGCAGGATGCCGAGGTGAAGCCCCCGGAGGAGAAGGGGTGAGGGTCATCGGGTTCCTGCGGGCGGGCGAGATCGCCCTGGTCCGCCGCAAGGCGGCCGCGTACCCCGTCGACCGCGACCAGCTGGAGAAGTTCTCCTTCGGTGACAGCAGGGCGATCGCCCTCGAGCTGGGTGACCAGATCCAGGACGGTGCCGACTGGGCGTTCGAACGGATCGTCGTTCCGATCGACATGCAGGAGCAGTTGGAGCTCGAGCGTCGGAACGATGTGGCCACCAGGATCGAGAAGAAGGAGCTCGGCACGGAGCCGAGGGCGAGGAGCAGGCACACATGGTGAAATCCGACACGACGCCCGGGTTGATCGTCGCCTGGACGAAGTTCATGGCCCTGGTGATCCGCCGCGTCGGCGGCGCCTCCAAGAAGGTGAAGGTCCTGGGCATCACCGACCTGGGCAACGGGCACGTCGGCATCCAGCTCGAGAAGGAGGACAGCGGGCGCTACTTCCGCGTCCCCGACGGCGTGACGGAGCTCGACGCGGTCCGGGCGCTCACGGCGATGTTCGAGGCGCTTGGCATGCGGGAGAAGGCGAAGTTGGATCCGGACGAGTACCTCCCGGAGCCGTAGGTGTCCCGGCGTGACAAGACCTGGTACTGGCGGCACGTTCGCTGCGACGGCTGCGAGCGGGCGTGCCGCTACCGGGACTTCCGCCCCGATCCACCGATCCCCTCGTTCTACGAAATCTACTACTATCTCAAGGTCAAGATCGAGCAAGGGGACTCTCGCTACAGGTACAAGAGGCGTGGTACTATCCTGGGCATGATGCACGCGCAGAAGCGGGCATCGTGGGAGGAGGCGACGGAAAACTGTGCCTACCAGAACCGCAAGTCCGGCCACGCTCCTGAAGGACGCGCTGAAGAACCTGGGCCAGGCCCAGAGCCGCCTGTTCGCTCTGAAGAAGAGCTCGAGTAGGCCCGTCTCTTTTCCCCGCGGCGGTCCTCCCGATCGGCCTGGCGCCTTCTCGCAGACCGCGCTGAACGAAACGATCGCAGCCCACCGGCACGTCGCCCTGGCTCTTGCCGCTCTGGCGAAGGTCTCCGGCGGCGGGGTCATCGGGGGCGGGGACATCTCGGGATAGATGCGCCTCGACCCGGGGCGTGCCGTGCTGGGAATCAGCGTGGCAGTCCTCCTGTCCTTTGCAGTCGGGGAAAAGCTGATCGAGTACGGAGCGATGCCCGCTTTCCTGGGCGTCGTTCTCACCCTTGCGGCGGGGCTCGTCTGGGCCTCCCGCTGAGAAAAAAGGAGAGCCATGGCAGGAAAAAAGCCAGGGGAACCGTCCCCCGAGATCGACGGCTTCCGTCGCATGTTCGATGGGGCGTCCGTCATCCTCAGCCAGACGCAGCAGATGGTGAAGAAGGGACTGCTGGCCAGGGACGTCATCGCCGGCCCCGACGGGAAGCCGATGGTCGTCCTCTTCCGGGTGCGTTCGAACACCCCACGCTGCGACCGCTGCCACGAGCCGACCGCTGCCCGGCGGGTGCGCGGCGGCTTCCGCATCAGCCTCAAAGCCGCCGGCGAGGACGAGCACCTCGAGTACAGCCACCTGTGCGGCTTCTGCCGGCTCCAGTTCGTCGAGCTGGCAAAACTGACCCGGGCGCACGTCCGGGCCACCCTCGAGACGTTCCACCGGTAGGACAACAGGGTCCCACCGACTAGGACAATAGAGACCCTCACTAGGACAACAGAGTCCCTGGGACCCTATTGTCCTATCGTCTGTGTGGGGTAAACCAAGCGTAAGTCCTCTGTATTTCGGCGCAGAGGGGTCCTATTGTCCTACCAAGATCACGAAAACGTGGCACTAGGACAACAGGGACCCCCACTAGGACAATAGGGTCCCACCGACTAGGACAACAGAGACCCTTCGATAGGACAACAGAGTTCTCAGAGCATAGAAGGGTCCAGAACTGCCACCACAGAAGCGAGAAGTCGTCGTGTAGGAGGGTGTAGGTGAACAGGAAGGACGCGAAGAGGGCGCTGGTGCTGGGTCGAGCTGCGCTCGACCCGCTACTCGTACCCGTCGTGGGAAGGTGGGTAGGGAGGGGAGTTCGAATCGGTCAGGTACTCGGTTTCCTCCGGTACCTGATCGGAGTTGAGTTCGGGGAAAGCGTGGTTCGACTTCCACCGCTGGGGCTTCCGTTCGTGAAGGACGGAAAGCTGACCAGCCGCGGATCACGATTCCTGGAGGAGGTTCGTGCTGCCATCAAGAAACTCGAGCGGATGCACGCGCGTCCGCTCGTTCACCAGCTACTCCAGGTGTGGTGCCTGCGAGCCAACGTCGAAGCCGCAGTGGGAGGTGGTCATGCCGGTCTACGAGGGGAAGTCACCCCTGTGGTACGTCTGGTTCCTTCAACGAGATGTCCCACAGGATTGGAGCAGGGTCTGCTGCCTGTGCGGGAAGAGGGGAATCCCCTCGGAGAGCTTCCTGCACGAGTTCGGCAGGATTCTCCTCAAGGGGGTGTTCGAGAGGCGGGCCATCACCGACGACCTCACGCAGGCAAGCGGTCGCGTCCTGTTCCCGTACCACCCGCACCTCGAGGACGGGGAGGAAGCCAGGGCGATCGTCGCGTTCTTCGGGGACCGGGAGCTCCGGGCCTGCGCGGCATGCGCCGCGCCCGACCCGTTCGCTGAGCTGGACTTCGATTCCGGCGAGGAGACCGACCCCCTGTCCCAGTTCATGTTGGAGGACGATGATGAAGGATAAGCCGATCACCGACGCGAGCGCCCGCGTGTACGTGGGCAACTCGGTGTCGCGCATCCTTCGCGGCGAGAAGGCCTCCCGCTCGGTGCGGGTCGTGGCCGGCGCGTGCATCTTCTGGGCGGTCACGCTGATGCGTGGCTGCGGGTTGAGCGAGCGCCGCTTCCTGCTCTGGGTGAGCCGGATCTGGAGGCGGATGGAGAAGGAGGAGCAGCGATGAGCAAGAAGTACGGTTGCCCGCACTGCGGGCACGAGAAGGCCCGGGCGAAGGCGACGCTGGGCGGGAACATCGAGGTCCGGTTCAGCGGCCCTGATTCCGCCGACTACGAGGTCAACGAGGACTTCGAGGAGTCGTTCGAGCCCGAGGAGGTCGACGACGTCGAGGACTCGAACGGGTTCACGTGCAGCTCGTGCGGCGAGGACTTCGAGGACCCGGTCCTGATCGTCGACAAGGACCACCCGGCGTACCGCGTCCAGGTGAAGGTCGCCTTCAGCGTCTTCGGGAAGAAGATGTCCGAGGGCACGAAGGACCTGTGGGTCGAGGAGCAGTCGCCCGACATCGATCAGCTGAACGACAGCAGCCTGAAGTTCTGGGTGACCGCGAAGGACATCCCCACGCTGCAGGCACTGCTGAGGCTGCTCCGCAAGGTGATTCCGACGACGTCCACCCAGGCGTACGAGCTGCTGGACGAGTTGAAGGACGCCGAGAAGCCCGGCTAGTGGTGGAGTCGGCCCAGGAGAAGGACATGGCGAACGGCGCAGTGAAGTTCCTGTCCGGCCCCCGGGGTGAGATCTGGCTGTTCGTGCGGAGCGGCCGGATACCCGGGCGCGAGTTCATCGAGTCGGTGCCCGAGGTGCTGTTCAAACGCTTCGAGCGGTCGTGGCAGCGGTTCGCCAGAGAGGGGATGGGTTCTGCGTCGCACGACTCGTTCAAGCCCATGGGCAACGGCGGGAAGGGCCTGTGGTGTTTCAAGGAGCACGACCATCGGCTGTTCGCAACCCAGGTTCCCTACCCATCGGGAGCCCCGACACGCCTCGCGATCCTGAGCGGCTGGGTGAAGGACAAGTCGATCTCGCGGGAGGAAGAGCGCGAAGTTCACAAGGCCCAGCAGCTGCGGGGCGAGTGCCTCGCGCTCAACTGGCTGACCATCCGGGAGTGGGATCCGGACCCGATCGAGGCCGAGCCGCAGGTTCCGGCGCCTGCGCCTGCCTGCGAGGCGGCAGAAGAGCCGAAGGCCGACGAGGAAGATTCGAAGGCTGGCGAGTACGTGAAGATCCAGGCCCTGGCTTCGCTCATCGGCGTGCATCGCACAACGCTGACCAACTGGATCAAGAACGGCTCGTTCCCGGCGCCGACCATCGACCTGGGGGCCGGCCCGAACGGCGGCAAGGCGTGGCCCTGGTCGAAGCTCGATGATCTGGCTGAGATCGCCGAGAAGATGGTGGCTGTGAAGAAGCCCGCCGCGGTGCCCGTCCCGGTCGTGCCGGAAGCGCCAGGTGCCGATGAGCGGATCGAGGCGCCGGCGTTTGCCGGGCCATCGGCCCCTCCTATGCCCGCCATCGAGCCGTCGGTTCCGGAGGCCCCGGTGTTGACGCGCTCGGAGCTGATGAAGCTGTTCACCCGCTGGGTGGACGGCGGTGAAGAGCCGGATCTGAGCGACCTGCGGAAATCCGTGGGTCGGTATCGTGAGCGGGTCGACGCGCTCCTGGTGGCCCAGAAGGCCGCCGAGCGTGAGCTCGAGCAGCTGCTCGGCGAGTCTTGAGGGAAGGAGGTCTGATGCAGCCGAAGTTCCGAATCGGTGACGTGGTCCTGGTCCGGGGCCGGATCGAGATCGAGTACCAGCCTGTTGATGGGAACCGAAACAAGGATCAGCGCACCATCAAGCGCGTCCCGCTTCTGGAGAGCCTGTACTACCGGGCCGCGGTGACGGGCGCCAGCGTCCGCTGGGAGGGCGTGAGTACCTACTACGGTGAAGGCCGTTCGTTCCGCGGTCTCAAGGCGGTCCCGATCTGGCTGGTGCGGCCGGCGATGCGGTCGGTGGAGCGGCCGGTGTTCGAGGAAGACCTCGAGATACTCGTGCCGGTGGAGTTGCACAACCACCACAACCTTGAGCTCTACCCAGGCCCGCCGTTCTTCAACACCCGGACGGGGGAGCTGAAGCGGCCGAAGTCGCTCGTGCCGTGGATCTCGTCGAGCCAGCTTTACCCGATGACGGAGGCCGAGCGGTCCTCCCTGCGGGAGGAGATGAAGAAGTGGCCCCGGGATTCCAAGGGAAGGTGGTTGAAGAGCTGATGGAAGGAACCAAGGTGATCGTCGGGGCCCGGAGAGCCCGGGCCGTGTGCGAGTACCTCCTGTGGCGCAGCTGCTGGTTCGAGATGACGCCGTTGCCGGACGACCGGTACGAGTTCCGTGTGAAGTCGGAAGAGGCCGCCATCTTCGATCAGGCCGAGAAGGACAGGAGCCAGCCGCAGATCGAGGACGAGGCAGCGACCTACTGGGAGCGACGGTTCAACAGTGTCGAGTTCAACTGGCCCCACATCGAGACGTTCGCGGCTCTGGTCCATTCCGCCAACGTGGTTGCCTGCAGCGAGTGTGGGAACAGGACGATCCCCACCTGGGGAGAGATGTCCGAAGCCACCAAGAAGATGGCCGTCTTGTCGGCCAAGCTCATCCTGGATCTGCTCTGGCAGCGTTTCGGGATGCTTGGCCTGGCGCCCGGCGAGTACCAGTTGGAGGACGAATGACCGATCGTGAGCTGCTAATGGAGATGCTCCGGCGGGCGGACATCCCGTTCCTGACGGAGCACCCACATGGCTGCCTCGGCGAGCATATCGTCATCCAGAACGATGATGTCGAGCGGCATCGCGCTGCCGTGGGCAGCGAAGGCAAGCCCTGGCAGCCCGAAGAGGCGTGGCCGGGAATGTTCGTCGTGTTCCAGTTCAGCGCCGGCCGGCTGGTACACGCCTATGCGACCGAGTAGGAGGAGCAGACGATGAAATGTCCGTTCTGTAGCAGCAAGAACATCTCCGAGCGGAAGCCGATCCAGAAGGCAACGCAGAAGAAGCAGTGGAAGCGGGTTGAGGTGGCGCTGCCCCGCAACCGCTTCCTCTGTGCGGACTGCAAGCGCGTGTTCCGCAACCCCGCATGATCGACAAGACGAAGCGCAACATCCTGTTCGTGGCGCTCGTGCTTTTCGGCTCCGGCCTGATGCTGACCTGCGTGGCGTTGGGATTCGTCTCCAGCGACATGACCCGGATCGCGCAGGAGAAGGAGCGGTACCGGGATCAGTTTGTCGAGTGCCGGCCGGCGCGTTCGGTCGCCGAGACGCGCGTCGAAGAGTTGAAGGCGGCCCATCTCCGGGCGCTGAACGACGTCATCGAGTGCCGGCGGTCCACCGTCGTCATCGAGGCCAACCTGGATGGATGCTCGCGGGATCTGCGCCAAGCGGAGGACAAGCTGGATGAGCTGAAGGGCCAGGGCTGCCCGCCGGTCGACGCCGAAATCCCCGACGCGATGTGCATCGACTTCAACTCGTCCGCGCCGGCCACGTACTTCAACATCCGGGTGTCGTTCCACGTGCCTGGACGAGGTTGGCTGGCGACGCCCGACTGGACGCCGAACGGGCTCAGGTTCGACTACAACATGGGGATGCACCTGGGCCCTGGCGACCGCAACTTCCTGCGGCATCGGGGTGGCAACCCGCTGTTTGACAGGATGGAGTGGCGGTCCGACCGGCAGGGCAACATGAGCTACCACGTCTTTCCCCAGGGCAGCGACGCGGATATCGTCGTCTGCAGCGAGCTGCTCTGGCAGTTCATCCAGGAGCCGGGAAGCCTGGCTCCGGAGGCAGGAGGACCAGAATGATCGACCAAAGGACGCTCGACGGCTTCTGCGGGACGGAGGCCTACTACAGCCTGCGCCCGCTGTTCCCCAAGGTCGTGCTCACGGACGGGGCGCACTACGTCGCCGAGAAGGGCGGGAAGAATGGCGCCTTCTGGCTGATCAACGCCATCGCCAGCCAGGTCGAGAAGGCCGCGGCCGCGGACGAGATGTGTCGGGACTTCCAGGTCTGGGAGCTGAAGGTGAAGGCCAACAAGTCGGCGCTGCTGACCTGCATCCCCGACAGCGACAAGAAGCCCGTGGTCACGCAGAAGTTCGACTTCGTCGACTTCGATCTGCCGGAGATCAAGCTCTGGGTCGAGCCGGGCGAGGTCGGTGGGGAGCCCGTCTGGGTCGTCCTCCTCCCCGGGGAACACTGATGAGCACCTTCGACGACGTCCAGGACCCCAAGTTCGTGGAGGCCTTCATCCAGCAGCTCGTGCGCCGGCCGTACGGCATTGCGAGCGCGGGCTACTTCCCTTCGCTTCTGCACGCGGACCCGCGGCGTCGGGCGTCGGTCTACGGCACCCTGTTGAACGAAGAGGACCGCGAGATCAAGCTGGGCCGGGGGGACGAGTCCGTCATGTGGACCCTGGCAGTCGGCCGCGTCGCGTTTTCGGTCCTGGGTCCGACGCTCAATCCGTACACCTGGGAGAGCGAGGTCTTCGACCGTTTCCTGGGGCGCATTGGGAACAACGGGCAGCGGTTCCGTGACGCGATCGGGTTCTTCGAGAACCTGGACCCGGCCTGCACGGTCGGGATCGGGGCGACCTACAAGCTGCTCACGTTGTGTGAAGAGTCCGCGGCCTGGAAGTTGGAAGTCCTGAACCGGCTCCTGCACCGCGGGGTCCACGACTGCTGGCCGCTGACGTCGTCGACCAACATGATCATCTACGCCAAGGGGCTGATGGTCGCGGCGGCGACGACGCCGGATGCCCAGAAGAAGGCGTACGACAAGATCATCGCGGACGCTTTGGCCGAGGAGAAGGCGCAGACGGAGAAGGCGCCGCCGAAGTGGCTGGTGATCTCCCGGTCACCGAAGGGGATGATGGCCGAGGTGGTGGTGGCGCCGTCGCCCGAGACGGCGCTCGCCGCGGCGAACTACCCCGAGACCGGGGCGTCGACGGATCGGGCGGTACTGCCGCTGGACGTTCTGAGCGAGCTGTGGGTCGGCATGCTGGGCAGGTCCCAGCTGCCGGTCCTGGTGTGGCAGGAGCCGCTGTCGAAGAAGGCCCCGCGGCTCTACCCGAAGGTTCAGAAGTGGCCAGGCCGGGAGTCGTTCGCCGGGAGGAAGCTCTGATGGTGCGGTTGAAGGTCCTCGTCGACGGGGAGCCGCTCGGCGCCTCTCCTCGCAACAGCGTGAAGGTGATCGTCGAAGGCCTCGGCGAGGGCGGGAAGGACCAGGTCCACGTCGGTTGCAGTCACGAGGGCCTGACACTCGATGCTGTCCGGGACGACGAGATCGACAGCACGCAGTATTCGATGTGGGAAGAGATTGCCTCGCAGATGGGCGATCTCGACCGCTCGCAGGAACCCGATGACCCTCTCTGAGATCGAGCGTGCCGCCCAGAAGGCGGGCATGCAGACGCGGTGGCACCCCGAGGGCGGGCTCGAGATGCTCGCCTCGGGGGCCAACCTTTATGCCGACCCGAGCGGCGAAGTACGCGTGCTGGTGCAGGCAAGCCGGAGGGATGGCGAGCTGGCGCTGCGCGACCTCATCGCCTGCGTGACGGGCAAGCGGCCTCCGAAGCGGTCGGAGCTCGAGTCCGTCCGCAAGCTGGCAGTGAAGGCGCTGATGGAGGCGCGAAAACGACATGGCTGACGAATACGATGACCTCGAGAAGGAGATGCAGGGCGGGAAGAAGGCGAAGAGGGCGAAGGCACAGCGCAAGCCGACGCCCCCGCCGCTGCCGTCCGACTCCCCGATGCGCCAGGTGGTGACCGACGACCTGTTGGGCACCCGTCTGGTCCTGCCCCCCGGCGAGCCGCCGACGAAGGATGAGCTGGCCCGGCAGAAGGAGGTGCTGGACGAGGCGGCCGGTTTCCACGAGGCCCTCACGGGCGTGGAGACGGACTTCCGCGCGTTCCTGTCCGGCAAGGTGGCGGGCAACCAGCAACTCACCGTGTTCCAGCGGGCGTGGCTGGACGCGTCCGGGTTCCAGCTGCGTCGGGCCCTCGAGTTCCTCGGGGTGGCGATGCGGGGCAAGGTCTGATGGAGGTGACGGATGTCCGCGACGGGTAGGGGCAGGGAGCGGGACGAGCACGACTTCTACGAGACGCCGGCATGGTGTGTTCACCGACTGCTCGAGGCGGTGCCGCAGCTGCCGGGGGGCGCATGGCTCGAGCCGTGCGCCGGCAAGGGGGCGATCATCCGGGCGGTCAACGAAGTCCGGAAGGACCCCATCCACTGGACCGCGGTGGAGATCGATCCCAGCCACCGGGACGATCTGGCTAAGGCGCCCTGCGACCGCCTGCTCGTCGCCGACGTATGCGGCAGCCTGGCGGTGAGCCAGTTGTTTCTCCAGGTGTTCGACGTGGCCATCACCAACCCGCCGTACCGGCAGGCCCAGCGCATCCTGGAGATGCTGTTCAAGCGGGCGGAGTGGATCGCCCTCCTGTTGCGTGTCGGTTTCCTCGAGGGTCTGCAACGGAACGCGTTGCTACGGGAGCACCCGCCCGACCTGTACGTGCTGCCCAACCGGCCCAGCTTCAAGTTCCATGGCACGGACGCAACGACCTACGCCTGGATGGTCTGGCCGCCGGAGGAGACCAGGTCCCGCGTCCAGGGACGGGTGTCCGTGCTGCCTCTCACGATGCAGGAAGACCGGAGGCGCATGTAGAAAGGAGGGCCGATGGGCCTGGAGTTGTCCAAGTTTCAGGCCCTCCTGCTCAAGATGAAGGAGGAGGGCCGTTCGGTCGAGAAGCTCGACACACGCTTCGCCTCCTACTTCAACTCGGGGAAGGAGGCGCATGTCCACTTCCCCGATGGCAAGATCGCCTACGGCCGTGTCGAGTGCCGCTTGTACGAGGCGAAGTGGCCGATGTTCACGCTCTCGGTCCTGAACCAGCTGACCCACACGGCAGATATGTCCGGGTCTGGGACTGAGATCAGCTATCTCCACCTGTGGCTCGACTCGAAGTGCAAGATCCTGCCGACGATGGAGGAGCTGGACGAGGTCGTCAATCTCGGTGACCAGACGGACGCCGACTGGGGCGCGATCGACGACAACCCGAAGAAGGCCTTCTGGCAGTCGATCACCTCCGGTCGGATGGCGATGATGAAGGCGCTCGGCGGCACGATCCCGGAGAACCTGGAGCAGCTGGTGGACGAGTTCGTCAAGGAGTCGGTCTCCCGTGGGATGACCGGCCTGGGTGACCTGCCCAAGAACTCGCTGTTAGGGCTGTGGAATGCGTTCCAGCACAAGAAGACGGGCACATCGGTGGGGTGGGTGACACCGAAGGTGGCGCCCTTCTACAACCGGGTGAAGTCGTCCGGGGCCACGAACACCCCCGAGCCCGAGTTCGTCTACGCGCTGATCGAGTATTGCCAGACGTGCGGCATGGGAAGTCGGGACCTGTCGTTCTCGTGGCTGCGTAGTGTCTACGACGAGTGGAGGACCAGCGACTCCGACGACGTGGATGAAGTCGCGGGCAGTTTGTTCCTGACGCACATCCTGTTGGCCAAGCCCACCCCCTTGGGTGAGGGCACCTACAACCTGGAGTACCGGTGGCGGGACTCGCTGGGGCACATCCGCGAGTACACCTGGAACATCAGCCTGCGCCACTACGAGCTCTGGCAGCGTTGCCAGTACCTGCTTGGGATGCCGGACGTCCCGACGCCCGTCGACTTGATGGACCTGATCACCTACTCGGTGCAGTCGGTGGACACCGAGTCCCTGCTGGTCACCGGGTTCTCGGTTCCGGAGCTGATCGATCGCTGGCTCAAGTGGAAGGGCGAAGTGGCAAAGGCGGTGGAGAGCGGTGCGTCTTTGCATACCGAGTGGTACGACTGCACGCAAGACTACGACGGCTACGACAACGTGGCGTTCCATCGCCGGCCAAAGGTGAAGATCGACGGGCCGTACGAGGTCGCCGTTTCCTACGTCGTGGAAGGGGTGATGAAGTTGTCTTCCGTCTTCGTCGACCGCCGGGTCTTGACGCTCTTCTACTGGGCGATGTTCCGGGACGTGTACCGGATGGACATTCACCCCGTCAAGTTCCTGAACTGGTGCCGACTGGTGGTGAACAACCTCGGCCCAGGTATCAGCAACTACGCTGCCATCCCGAAGGGCGTGCTCGAGAAGTGGTTGGCGGAGTTCGACATCGGCGGCACCTTCTTCCAGATGGTGCAGTCGTATGCGAAGGGGTGGCTGGGGGGCGGCGTGAACCCGAGCAACCCGTTCCCCGGTGATGCGGGGGGCACGTCGTCGGGCTGGAGCTGGGTGCTGGGGGCCAAGCCGTGGGTGTGGAAGCCCGCGTTGGACTGGGTGCCTTCAGCCCCCGGCGACGATCGCGAAGTGCGCCTCAACCGCGGGGATAACAAGTTGTGGATGTACTCACAGAGCTTGGCCGATTGGTACGACGCGAGCGTTCTGAACGGTTTCGACGTCTTGAAGGAGAAGGCGTTCTCGACGTTCGTGGTGCCGCCCAAGGACACGATCACGTCGGCGATCAACAAGGAGATCTTCAAGAAGACGGCCGTGCCGGCGGAGTACTTCCCCCCGAACTATGTGCCACCCGGCAAGATCTCGGGTTCGCTCGAGGTGCAAGGGGTGAAAGCGGACTTCGTTGCAATCGACTATGGCCCGAGTTTCGAGCAGGATGAGCCCGAGCACGAGCAGGAGCCGCCGCCGAAGAAAGGAAGGCTGATCGACCTATGAGCAAGTCACTCGAGGCTGCACGGAAGGCGCTGGCCGAGAAGGGACGCAGCGTCAGGAAGCGGGAGAACATGCTGGACCACCCGAAGGTTCAGGACCGCATCCTGGAGTTGGAGAAGCGGGCACCTTCCGCCGTGAACAACTACGCCCGGGCGATGTCCGGCGAGAGCCGCACGGCGGCGATGAAGGCGTTCTGCTTGGAGTGCGTGTGCTGGGTGCGGTCCGAGATCCGGCTCTGCACCAGCCCGGCCTGCCCGTTGTACCCCTACCGTCCGTTCCAATCCGGCGATGATGAGAACGTCGATTCCGAGGAAGGAGAGGGCACGGCATGAAGAAGCCTGTCTATTGCCCCCGTTGCAGGGTGAACATCACGCAGCGAAGCTGGCGGATGGTGGTCCCCGATGACAACTCGGATACTGCCGCCAAGGCGAAGAGGAAGACGTTCAGGGCCGGCTTCCTCGAATGTGGCGAGTACCGCTACAGCTCGTACGACTACGAGACGAACATCGACCTCTACACCTGCGAGTGCGGATGCCGCTTCGGCATCGACGAGGCCGGCGGTTGATGACAGCGCGGGAGCAGTGCAGCGGCTGCCCGTACAACGGGCAGTACAAGTGCGCCCCGCCGCAGGATCCGAGCGTGCCCTGCCCGCAGCGGGCGGAAATCGCGCAGAAGGAGCAGCAGGAGCGGCGCATCGACCTCGAGCCCGTGGGGGCGGAGGCGTTCTGGTCGATGCCGGGGGAGACCTACGGGCCCTTCCTCTGTTCGCTGAAGGAGGCGATCGGCGGGCCCATCATCGAGTACTGGGCCATCGATGAGAGGGACGTCCGGTACAAGGGGCGTCTCGGCCTGGCCCACCAGGTCCTGGCCCACGCCTGGGCAGGCGCCCGCGGCCGGGCCAAGGAGAAGTGGGGCCGCGGCCACTGGCAGATGCAGGTCCGCGAGATCGGGACCGGTATCCTGATTGCAACCGCCGCATTCGGCAGGAAGGAGAACTGAGATGGGAGCTGACCTGTGCGGGTTCCTGCTCAAGGGCCCGGCCAAGCTGCATAGGGTGAAGATCCGTCAGGCGAAGAAGCTCTACACCGAGCTCCGGATGCACCTGGGAGGTTCGACGGAGAAGTTCAAGGAGTTCCTGGTCCAGTGGGGGAAGGCCACGAGCAGCTCCGCCGCCCGGTGCTACGTGACTCTCGGTATCGGGCCGAAGTCCGAAGCAGATGAGCTGGAGGAAGTTCGGGAGAAGGTGAAGCAGATGCCGCCCAAGCTCGTGGACCGGTTCGTCGACATGTGGGCCAACGGCGACTACCGGGACATGGTTCGCCGGGACGACCCGGACGACAAGTCCCAGCAGCTGCTGTTCGTGGGGGAGAGGACCTGCGGGGACGGGCCCGACGATGACAGTGCCTGGGGCTTGGCTGCCCTCATGGACGATCTCGGCCTGCTCACCGTGATCGGGGTGCGCTGATGGGCAAGGAGAAGAAGCCGGAGCGGGCGGAGTGCGCCGACTGTGGCAAGGTGTTCAATGTCCCCGCGAACGCCGTCATCCCCGATCTCGAGCAGCGCACCGAGCCCGGCGGGGAAGTGCCTGCCTGCGAGTGCCCCGAGTGCGGGGCCTTGTCGTACCTCGTGAAGGAGAAGAAGGGGGTCGTGAAGGAGAAGAAGGGGGCCGTGAGGGAACCCGAAGGCTCACGCCAGCGGTTCACGCGGGAGGCGTTCCCGTGGCCCGGGTGCGTCATGTGGATCGGGCCGCAGGGCTTCATCCCCATGGACAACAACCGCGTTGCGGTGATCGAGCTGTCCGAGCATGGAACCCACGACCACTGGGAGGGCCTGCTCGTGCGGGTGATCAGCAACCGCACCGGCGAGATCGACCGCAAGTACTTCGCGTTCAGCGAGTACCTGGAGAAGAAGGACCTGGCCGAAGGGTGCTTGTGCGTCCTCGGCTACTGCGGCTGGGAGTGGTACATCCGCGAACCGAAGACAGCGGCACCGATCGTGGACGCTGTGTTCCTGTACCTGGCCCTGTTCGATCCGACTTTCGTAGTGCCAGGGGGGGTAGGCTGATGGCGAAGAAGCTGTGGAAGCACACGTTCGTCCTGTGGCTGCCGAAGGAAGAGCCTCGTGGGCTCTGCCGGGACTTCGCCAGCCTGGCGGAGGCCGCAGGAGGCTACGGCTACCGGCTCCGTGTCGAAGAGCAGACCCGGAAGCAGGTGATCCTGGACCGGAACGCGCACGATGACGTCGCGGCGCTGTTCGAGGAGGGCTGATGGTGGAGAAGAAGGACCCGACGCAGGGGGCGATGTCGATCCTGGAGCACGCCGCCCTGTGTGGCTTCGACTTCCAGCGGAAAGGCATCAGGGACGGACTCCGGTGGGAGGGCGTCCTGGCGGACGCCGGGATCACCGTGGTGCTCTACGGTGCCGGTGCGGAGCGCGAGGTGGAGCTGGAGAGCGAGGCCGCCGCGGCGATCGCCGAGGGGAAGCAGAAGCTGGTGGACAACGTGGCGATGGGCGCCGCGATGGCCGACAGCTACTTCGAGGAGATGATGGGCAAGAAGGTCGACAGGACCGAGCCCGCGCCGATCCCCCCGGCTGACCGCGAGTCGCAGCTCAAGTGCATCGGCTCGTCCCTGATCATGGCGGGGTTCAACGGGATGGGCCTGGACGACGTCTGGTTCCTGCTGGACGTCATCCCGGAGCCGACGCTGAAGATGCCCGCCTGTTGTGCTCGCTGTACGAGCGGCGAGGTCGACATCCGGCTCGCGTTCCACTCCCCCGGCCCTGACCGGGAGAAGGCGAAGGCCAACGTGCGCCGCAGCTTCGAGCTCGGCCAGGCGATGCGGGCGATGGTCGACTCCGGCGCCCACGTGACGCTGGGGATGGCGGCCGGCTCCGGTTTCATCCACGACGACGCGGAGGAGGGCTGATGGGCAAGAAGACCCAGCCCGTTCGGGGTGAGATTGTCCTGCCGAGTTCCTGGAAGAAGCTGATCGACATCGTGTTCCCGGAGAACCTGAAGGGGGTGCGGAAGGGTCCGGCCCCCAGGGACGGGAGCACCCGGGCGTACTACGATGATACCCGGGAGGCTCCGGCGGTCAGGTTGGACGATGGGGCCTTCGTGTCCGTCAAACTCTGCTCGGGTCAGCACAACTACTGGGGCTCCTTCGAGATCAGCTTGGACGGCCGGCTCATTTTCGAGTCCGTGCCCCTCGATGGGTGGCCTTCCTTCCTGGAGGCAGAGACCCCTGAGGGGACCACATACCGCATCAAGGTGGTGTGGCATGAGGAGGGCTAATGGAGATTGAGACCAAGCGGACCATCCGGTTCGAGGGGAAGCACTGCGGCGCCGGCGGCAAGGACTGCGAGTTCGAGGGGTCCAACGACCAGGACACGGTCTGCGGTGCCTTCCAGATCGATCAGGGAGGCGCGGTGCTCGAGGGCGACCCGGAGGATGACGATGCCGGGTTCCTGCGGTGCAAGGAGTGCCTCGAGTACTACGGGAAGGATCGCTGATGGCCGTGTTCAAGTATGTCGGGCGGGTGCTCCGCATCGACGCCTCCGAGTGGTACCAGCGCAAGGACTTCATGGACTGGCTCAACTCCGGCAAGCCGATCGCGACGTGGCACCGGAAGGGCGAAGTCCCAGGCGAGTACAGCGACGTGTTCATTACGTTCGACCACGAAGAGGGGTCGGACCGTGACAGCATTCCCGAGGATGTGTGGCAGGAGATCTGCCGCATCGCGAGGGAGCAGCACTTCGAGGATGGCCTCGTCTGGATCGCCAACCTCGAAGACTAGGAGAGGACATGACGAAGAAGATGCAGGCCGAAGAGGTGGAGATCAAGTTGAAGCCCCTCGAGCTCTGGTATACCGCCTTCGATCTCGTGGGAGAGGCCCCTTTCATTCCGGGGAAGCCGCGGGCAGCCCTGGCCGATTTCATGCGTGCGATGAGCGAGCGCGGCAAGGGAGAGCCCTACCCTCCCAAGCCGGCCAAGCTGGACCCGAAGGATGAGGCGAAGGGCTGCCTGCATCTGACGGGGGACAAGAAGCACCCGTTCGGGATCCCTTCGGGTGCGTTCCATGGATGCTTCGTCCAGGCGGCGACGGAGATCCTCCACCTTCCGGCCGAGAACATCCGGCTGTTTCGCGTGCCGAGTGGGGTGTACCCGATCATCTGTGAGGACATCGAGATGTGCAGCAAGGACATCGTGTTCCGTGGGAACAAGGACAAGAAGGAGGAGACGCGCACCCACTTCCCCGCCACCGTGTACCGTCCACACTTCAATCCGCCGTGGTACACGAGGGTGACGGTCATCCACAAGCCGGACGTCGTCAGCCTCGATCTCCTGGCGAGCATCGTGCAGCATGCCGGCCAGTTCATCGGGTTGGGTCAGGGGCGCCCGGGACGGGGATGCCACGAGGCCAACGGCGTTTTCACGATCGCCGGAGCGAAGCGCCTGGTGAAGGAAGGCTGATGGCCCAGGAGAAGAAGGAGATCATCAGCTACGAGGAGGACGTCGTTCAGCCGGGCCAGCTGCCGGAAGGGGCGACGCTCGTCGGTTACCAGTCACGGACGCCGGTGTACACCGACGCGCAGGCTATGCTCTACGGAAGGGCGATCGACTGGTTGAACACCCAGGCGAACGGATCCGTCGAGACCGACCACATCGTGGCGGCCTGGCGCGACGGCCGATTCGATGGTGAGCCCGTCCCCGCGTGGGTGAAGGAGAACCTCTCCGTCGGCTTCACGGCCAACCGGAGCGAGGCGGCCGAGAAGCAGTGGAAGCAGGAAGCGCGGCTCATGGCCCGGGGCTATGCCTGGGTCGTGAAGATCAAGAAGGTCCAGATTGTCGTCACCGGCAATGTGTCGGTTCGGACCTCGGCCACGAGCAAGAAGTCCTACCAGCACACGGTGGAACGGCTCCGCAGGCGGAACACCGGCACCCTCCTTCTCCGGGAGATCATCGACGACATCGAGGGCCTGCTCAACAAGTACGAGAACAACCGCAGGGCGGCCGAGCTCCTGGGAACGGTGCTGCCCGTGCTTCGCACCGCGCTCACGCGGATCCGGAACCGGCTCAACAGGATCCTGGAAGAGGCCGCGTAGATCGACGTCCCCTCCCCGAGGGGCCCGCTGATGCGGGACTCCGGCATCTCGGGGAAGGCCTCAACAAGGCAAGGGCAGGTGTGGCCCGCCTAGTTCCGGCAAGCCCGCGGGACCGACCGTGGTTTAGACCTCGGCCGGTCCCTCGGGGAGGGGACGTTCTGGATCACAGGAGGGGCCCGCTGACGTGGGACTCCGGCAAGGCTGGTACGGGCTCCACTAGTCACGTTTAGGCGTGGCCGTGCTAGCAAGGTTAGCGTCTCGGATGCGGGATCGGCTTCGGCCGGTCCCTCCTGTGATCCAGAAGGTGGTTTCCAGCAGGGGCCCGCTGACGTGGGACTCCGGCATGCCCTGGATCGTTACGGCTAGCTGCGACAGGAATCGGACTAGCCTCTGACTGACGCCACCAGGTCGCAGGGATCGGCTTCGGCCGGTCCCTGCTGGAAGCCACCATAGGAAAGGAGAAGCACATGGCTTGTGGAGATCTTGGATTCGCGACCATCGAGGACATTCTCAAGAAGCTCGACCCTGAGCTCTGGAAGAAGCAGCGGCTCTGCCTGCTGGAGCTATCGGGCCGGTTCCGCCGCGCCCAGATGGCCCGGGGCGTGGAGTACGGGACGCCGGGGCCGGAGCTGATCCAGTTCAGCAAGGACGATGACGACTGCATGGAGGGGCTGACCAACTTCCTGGACGCGGTCACCGACTACCTCGCCGACGTGAGGGGCCGGAAGGAGTTCCTGATCATGGAGTGCGAGAAGTGCCTCGACACGGGGCACATCTCCAACGACATCCTCTGCGACTGCGAAGAGGGGAAGAAGCTGGCAGGTGGAGGATGACGAACATGTTTGGCGCCAAGCAGCGCGGCCGGCGTGGTTCCCTCGCCCCGTGGGTCCAGAACATGCCCCTCGAGTTCCAGGTGGGGCTCTGCGCCGCGCTCTGTTCGATGCCGCCGCGGGAGCAGTTCGTGTTCCGCACCGTCTACATGTTCGGCTTGACGGCGAGTCGGGTGGCGCGGATGGTGGGCGTCAGCCGCGAGACGATCGCCCGCATCCTGCGGCAGGTCGACCGGCGCATCGGCAAGGCGCCATTCGACATGAAGCACGTGGCGCCGCCGCGGGTGGCCTGGGCCGAGTTCTTGCCCGGCATGCGCCCGTGGGATAGAAGGAAGGTGTGCCGCTCCGGGAAGCCCTGGTGAGAGCATGACTCCGGAGGAAGCCAGGGAGGACGGACTGGTGCAGGTGACCCAGCAGCTGTCGGCGGACACGATGGTGGAAACGGTTTACGGGTCCGTGTCGGCCGTGGAGTGGTGCTGTCGCGAGGCGACCAGGTTTAGCAGGGCTGGTCGCTATGCCGTCGTTGCGCGTCGAGCGGTAGGAAGACTGCAGCTGCTGTCCGTCTGGGCGGCAAGAAGAAGTGGGCTGACTTCCGGAGCTCGCACGGGGGGGAGAGACGACGGGGAGGCGTCGTTGGCGGCGGCAAGAAAGGGCCTGTCGGACGGGATCGACAAGGAACTTCGGCACTCCAGTCAGGAGTTCTACAACGCCGGGTTGCATCAGCTGTTGACGCCGGTTACCTTGATGCGGCCGTGTTGCTGTGTGCGATGCAGAACTACGGTGTCCGCCGAGCGTCTGGAACAGCATTGGGTGCTCCACACCCAGCAGATCGATTCGATTGGGGCACCGGGCAGTACCCGCTGGTGTCCGCAAACGGTGCAGGCCCACGGAATCTTCGGGATGACGGGCCTCAAGGCCGATCCCCGGAAGAAGTGGTAGAGCCATGGTATCCGCGGGTGGAGCAGACCAAGAGGAGGTTTTCGGGATGGGATTGGAGCAAGCAACTCTCGACGCGATTGCCAAGGAGGAGCTCGAGCGGATGGACAAGACCGTCCGGAAGGGGGTCCAGGAAGTCCGGAAGAGCGGGCCGCTCACCTTCCGGAAGATGATGTCCATGGCGATCGTGATGCTCGAGGGCGTCGATGAGCTGGTCGCGAAGATTCTCGAAGCGGCCGAGAAGGAGGGCATCAAGCCGGCCTGCAAGGACTGCCACACGGGCAGCTGCTGCACCATCCCCGTGGTGGTCTCCCCGCTCGACGCGCTGATCGCCACGGCGTACCTGGACTACCACAACCTGCTCAAGCGCGACTTCCTGGAGCAGTGCCGGCAACGGCACGACGAGCAGGCGAAGGTGTCGCACACCGAGTGGTACGAGCGGCGGGTGCCCTGCCTGTTCCTCCAGGATGGGAAGTGCTCGATCTACGAGGCCCGCCCGACGTCGTGCCGGGCGTACTACGTGCGGGCGACGCCCGAGCAGTGCGAAGCCCACGACCCGGAGATCCACTGCCTCGACACCACGCTGGTGAAGATGCGTGCCGCGTCGATCGATGTGGTGCTTGGCATCGCCGGCAGCCTCGATCTGGGCAGCACGCCGACGACCACGCTGCCGGGTGGCATCTGGGCGCTGGGGCGCAACTGGTACACGCGGGAGACGTGGTCGTCGTTCCGCAAGCGCATCGAGCGCGACTGGCTGCCCTATGAGGTGTCGACGCCGGACCAGGGGGCGCTGTCGAACAGGATGCGCGAGCTGGCCCGCGAGCGGTTGAAGGCGACGGAAAAGGAGACGGGGGAGGAAACGGAGAAGGTGAAGTGAGCACGAAGCCACGGAAGACGATTCGCTACGCTGAGCTGGTCCGTGAGGCTGCCGGGCGTGTCCCGCTGGACCAGACGATGGCCGATTGGATCCCGCGGGCGTTGGAGTACTGGCTGTGCCGCCACCAGATCCGCGCCCATCGGCGGGACATCGTGGGCATCGTGGACGACCTGAAGCGGTTGGACTCAATGCAGGAGAACGGTCAGCGGCAGGTGCTGACCCGGTTCTTCCACCTCGAGATGTCCCGGCACTCGAACGAGATCCAGTCGCTCGAGAAGCGGCTGGCCGAGATCACCTCGTGGGGCTGGCCCGGGGTGGACGATCCACAACGGTACCTGTTTGAGACCTGGGTCGAGAACCACTGCCATCGCTGGCTCGAGCTTCCGGAGAAGTAGCGGATGGCACACCTCGACCTGGCTGCCCTCCGGGCCGCATCCCGGCGGTCCGAGGTGGGGAAGAGCACGGGCAACGCGCTCTACGTCCACCGGCTGTCGATCCCGCGGCTGCCCACCGAGTTGCGGTTCTACGTGACGGGGGCGTTGAAGCTGGCGCTGCCCGAGCCAAGCCCGCCTTGGAACGTGCTGAAGATCCACCTGCACCAGCCGATCGTCAGCTTCCTGTGGTACCCGCGGTTTGTCGACCACTCCCACCCGGCCCTGTTGCACTCGACGATCTACAACCTGGCGACGGGGAGGAAGAAGTTCCACCGCGAGGCCCAGGAGAACCCCAGCATCCTTCACCGCAAGGAGCTGATGATCGGGAAGGGCGATCCGCGCTACGCGGAGTGGGCGTTGCTCACGGCGAAGGAGGAGAAGCTGGGGTACTACGCGGACCCGCCGCACATCGGCCGGCGCCGGGGGTGGGAGCGTGCGATCCAGAATGCCAAGGCCGAGAGGGCCTGCAGGAGGGAACCGTGAGCCAGTACTGGGTGACTTGCGACATCTGTGACGGGGCAGGGAAGCTGGAGGACGAGTCGGGTGACGATGTCCTGTCGATGACGGTCTGCCCGCGATGTGGCGGTACGGGAAGGCTCCCCGTGCCGCCGGAGCCGCAGTTGCAGACCGTGGTCGTGCCTGAGTCCGGGTCGAAGCGCCAGGGCGGCGTGGGGTCCGAGGTCTGATGGGCACTGACTTCGGCAGCCTGCGGGACGCGAAGGAAGATGCCGCTCAGCATCGAAGGGAGACGGGACATGAAACGTACATCACCGAGAGGGGGGCGTTCTGCCGGTCGTGCGACTACCATTTCCTCGCGCTCCAGTATGGGGAGATCTCCCTCGACGAGAGCGCGGAACCGGCTGATCGACGGGGTTCGGATCCGGACGCTGGGTGACCGGCACTGCTCGACGAAGTGCCCGCTGTTCAAGGACACCGGCGACTGCGTCCTGCTCACGGGCACGAAGTGGTGCCTGAGCTGCGAGTACAAGCGGAAGACGCTCGTGGGGCGGGCGTACTACGTCCGCTGCAAGCCCTGCCATCGGCTGGAGCGGATTGTCATCCGGCGGGACCTGGGAGAGAAGGGGTAGGGCCGATGACCGCGCTGACGAAGGAACGAACCAAGGTGGCGAAGTGAAAATGGCTGCGCGGTATCGCTGCCGTGCGTGCGGTCACGAATGGAGCGGGGAGGCTGGCTGGGCGACATGCCCTGTCTGCGTTCTGGTCGATCCGAACATCGCAACGTGGAAGGATCACTACTGCGACTGGCTGAACTACAATGCAATGTTCGGGGACAAAGATGCGGCAGAGAGCGCGGCGGACTGCAAGCAGTTGCGGGTGGCCCGATGACGCTGCCGACTTGGGTCTTCGGTAGTGCGCTGGCAAGATCGGTGTCGTTCTGGGTGCTGACGTGGCTTGGTATGGTGACGAGCGTGGCCGGCGCGTGGAATGGCGAGTTCATGACCTGGGTGTTCTTCAGCGGGTGGCCTGTGTACGCATACGGTTGGACCAGAATCGAGGACGACGAGGAAGAGATCGTGGAGGAGGTCGTGGAGATGGAAGAGGAGATGGACTGGTGACCACGCTGACGAAAGAACTCGTGCGAGCAGCCCGCAACATGATGGGCAACGTGTCGTGCAACGCGCTAGGCGCTGGCGGTGCGGTGTTGCCAGTGTCGGTGGCGGACCTGTGTGACACCTGCGAAGCCCTCCGTGCCGAGGTGTCGCGGCTCGCCGGCATCGAGCAAGAGGCGCTCGGTGCGTTTGCCGAGAGGGACGAGATGCGGAGCTACAGGGACACGTTCCGCAACGAGTACCACGCCGCCACTGCCCGCGCCGAGAAGGCCGAGCGTGAGCGCGACGAGTTGTCCGCATCGCTCAGAGAAGATCACGAGAAACTGTGCATCGAAGAAACGCTGCGTCAGAAGGCGGAAGCCGATCTTTCGCAATCGCGGCAACTCTGCGTTCTCAGGTCGAACGCCTCGATGGAGTGGGAGACGAAGTGCAAGGCCACGATGCGTGAGCTCGACGAAGCCCGCGTTCTCTATTGCTGCGAACGTGCCTCGAACGGAACGAGCATCTACGGTGAGGGCGACCAGTGTGCATGGAACACGCCGCGCAAGGTGTGCGATCAGACGTGGCCGGATGCGACTGACGCGCTGTTCCCGGTGGAGGGCAAGCCGTGACGCTGGCCGTCATCCTGCTGGGGGTCGGCGTGTTGTGTCTGTCTGCCCGCGTGGAGATCCTCAACGCGCAGGTGAAGCATCTTGAAAACTGCGTCCGCAATGGATGGCGGTTCTAGCGTGGAGGAGGGCTGATGCCGAACACCAACTGCCTGGCAGGAATCCGCTGCCCCGAATGCGGGCAGGAGAAGTACTTCCGTATCCGCGGCGTGGCGTGGTTCAACTTCCACGACGACGGGGCGGATGAGTTCCACGAGGTCGAGTGGGACGACAAGTCCGGCATCATCTGCCAGGAATGCAACCACGCCGGCACGGTCGGTGCGTTCCAGGAGAAGGGCAAGAAGGAGACGGGATGAAGAAGTACGACGACGTGATCGGTCCTTGCCCCGTATGCGGGCGCAAGAAGCACTGGTACAACGGCGTGCCGCTCAAGGCGTTCTGCTGGGGTGCGAGTGGGTCTGGTGAAGAGGATGCCGACCATGGCGAGGCGTCGTGCGTCGTTCCCGACCCGCTCCAGCCCTACGGGAAGGTCGGGACAAGGACGCGGTGGCGTATCGAGACGAGCTACAAGCGTTTCCGACACGTGGCCAGGATTCCGGTGAAGCCGAAGGGTGGTGTCAAGAAGTCCCACCGGAAGGTGAAGGCGGGTTGATGCGCGGCCGGAAGCGGCGGGTGGAGATCGCCGTTGGTCGCATGGACCACACCTGGTACCTGGAGACGGTGGAAGTCGTCGAGAGCAACCATCGGATCATGTTCATGAAGGCCCAGTCCAAGGTGATCCAGCAGCTCGAGCGAGCGAAACGGGAAGTGGCCTTCGTGGCCAACTACGCCATCCTGCCCCTGGACGAGGAGACGTGATGCGGGACGACGATGACCCCCCCAACATTGCGGAGCTGCCTCTTCCGACTTCCCCCGAAACCGACCTCGTTTTCCTACGGCTGATCCTGCAGGAGATGGCCGATCAGGCGGTCGGCGTGCTGGACGGCATCCGGGCGCAGAAGGCCCTGAACACGCTGCCGCCCTGGTCCGACGTGGAGGTGCCGCGAAAGGAGCGCCTGGCGGAGCGGATTCGCTGGGGGGAGAGAGCATGTCGGCACTTGGAGACGGCGGTCAACAAGGCAGGCAAGTACTTCGCGTCGTTGAAGGGGCGCCACACCGGCACCCCCCAAGGGAGGAAGGGATGAACAACAGCAAGCTCGGAGAACAGCTGAAGAAGGTGTTCGGCCCCAACGTGGAGGTCATCAACTTCAACCCGGACCCCGTCAGCACGGGGCAGGACACCTCGGAGGACGCCCGGATGAAGGCGGTCGACGAGATCAACGCGAAGCAGGCCCAGCGGGAGGCGCTCGAGAAGGAGCACGACCAGGTCTGGGACGTCACCGAGATGCAGCGCGATTTCGAGGTCGAGGGGTTCATGGCCCCCTACGTCGTTGTGCGCCGGCGCTCGGATGGCAAGCGGGGGACGCTGACGTTCCAGCACTGGCCCCGCTTCTATTGGGGTTTCCTGGAGGATCGGTGAAGAAGTACCTCGTGGTCTCGGCGGATTCGAGCGACGACGAACTCTTCCTGGACTACGTCGTGGCGGACAGCCGGGAGAAGGCGAAGGCGTTCATCGGTGACGTCCGCGGCGAGTTGACCGACGGGCACCTGGCCCTGGACCAGGGTCTCGGCTGTGTCCTCTCGTCGAAGGACCTGCGGCGGATGGCGAACACCCTGGACGAGCTGTCGATCGCGTGCTGGAGCAGGTGATGGAGTTCTGATGCCGATCAAGCTGAACCGGGTGCTGGTCGTGGACGTGGAATCCACCTGCTGGGAGGGTGATCCACCGTCCGGTCAGGAGAGCGAGATCATCGAGGTCGGGTTCTGCGTCCTGCGTACGTCAGACCTGAAGCCGGAGGTACACGGCACCTACCTCGTCAAGCCTGTCGTGTCGAAGGTCAGTCCGTTCTGCACGAAGCTGACGACGCTGACGCAGGAGCTGCTCGACCGCGATGGTGGCCCGTTCGCTGCCGTCTGCAACGACCTGCGTGCGCTCGGATCGAAGAACATCACCTGGGCCAGCTACGGTGACTACGACCGCAAGATGTTCGACAAGCAGACGTGGCATACCAAGGCCAAGTCGAAGTGGGGGGCGGAGTATCCGTTCGGCCCCCGGCACATCAACGTGAAGAACCTGTGTGCGCTGATGCTCGGGTGGGACCGGGAAGTCGGAATGGACGAGGCGCTCAAGCGCCTGGGCCTGCCGCTGGAGGGTACGCACCACCGGGGCGGAGACGACGCCTGGAACATCGCGGGCATCCTGATCGAGCTGCTCCGACGCGGGAGGAAGTGATGCGCTGGCGTTGGGGCGAGGATCCGGGGCGCGTGGAGGGTGCATGGGGCTGGGACTTCCACCTGCACTTCTCGCGGCGCCCGGCAGATGACGGTGCCGAAGGGGAAGCTGCCGGCGGCCCTACGGCAACGACAAGATCAGGAACCTCAAGGAGGTGGCCGTTCGACCCGTCGTGCGCCTGGAGTGGCGAGGATGCGGGGAAAGCGAGGAGAGGAGATGACCTGGAAGGCCGATGAGAACGGCAAGTGTCACGCGGGGTGCCCGGCGGGGAGCGACAGCAAGCGCAGCGGGTACTCCTATTGCGGAATGGTGTTTGTGCTGACTGGTGACCTGGAGGCGCCACCGAACTGCTGGCACAAGCACGGCGAGGACTGCCCGTTTGCCACCATCGTCTCCGGTTCGCCGCTCGCCGCAGAGGTGGAGCGCCACGAGGCGTTGTGTGCGAACGCGACGGCCGAGGTTGACCGCATGGCGAAGCGCGTCACGGACCTCGCCGCCCGCGTTGAGGTGTTGGAGGGCCACGCCAGGGGCGTGGAGCCCGAGGCGGGGAAGCAGGAAGGCGACCAGGCGCGAGCAGATCACCACGATTCTCCGTTCCTGCGCGAGGGTGACGTGGTGCTCCTCGGTGGCCACCCGGTGCAGATCGGACCGTACCACTACCCGTCAGGCGACTGGAACGGTGCGATCTTGGTGAAGGAGCCCGTGGGATGACGACATCGCAGGTCCGTGTGCTGACCGCCCTGGGGTTCGGTGCCCTGTTCACCATCTTTCTGGCCGCGGACTGGGTCGTGACCCGTTGGCGGAAGCGGAAGCCAGCATGAAGACCAGCGAGGTTGGTTACGACTACCTCGACCGGGCCGGCCCCTGCCCTGGTCCGTGCCTGGACTGCCTCAAGCAGTGCGAGCCCTCGTGCGAGACTTTCGAAGAGCGGTGGCGTTGGCTGCTGGAGGTGCGGGAGGGACGTCTTGCCCGCTTCGTGGAGCTGAGCGCCCCGCAGGCATTGCTCGATGGTGCGCGGAAGCTGATCGAAGAGGCGCAGGAGCAGCTGCGGCGGCTCTTGTCGTGAGGAGGAAGCGATGAAGGTACTGGTGGTGTTCGACTACCCGAAGCTGGAGTACGCCGACTCTGAGGCCGCCAGGATCGTCTCCGACATCCGGGAGAATACGAAGCGGTGGCAGGAGGAGGAGTCCGCCGACGGCTGTTGGGTCGAAGACGCGCTGCGCCCCGAGGTGCTCGAGTTCGCGAAGATCATGGAGCGGAAGCTCCGCGAGAACAACGAGAAGGGCGGCTGGAAGACTTGCAGCACGTGGTGGCTGCTGGGCCGGGCGCACGAGGAGCTGGTTGAGCTGCGAAATGCGCTGGACAGCTGGATGGCGAAGAGGGACTTCTGCTCGGGGGACAGGATCCGCCGGCTCGCCGCGGATGTCATCGAGGAGGCCGCCGACGTGGCGAACTTCGTGATGATGATCGCGGACGTGGTGAAGGAGCGATCGTGAGCACCCTCCGTTGGAAGGACGACCTGGATGACGACGGGAAGCCGTGGCGCTCCCGGCTCGAACTGGTCTTCCCGCGCCGGCCGTGGCCCCGCGATACGGAGTGGCTTGCCAAGATCACGCGCCTGCGCGGGGTTCCGTCGACCGGGCAGCCGGAGACGTTCCACTTCGACATCGCGGGCGGGCCTGGCGGCTTCCGGCGCACCATGCGCGGGGCACGCGCGGTGTGCCTGCGGTGGTTGCGCGTGCGGTCGCAGCAGATCATCGAGGCGCTGGGCGGGAAGGTCACCCCGCCGAAGGGGAAGAAGCTGTGATTGGGAGGCGCAGGGAACGGCACCGGAGATCTGCAAGTGCGCCGAGTGTCCGGAGTGCAACGCGGCGATGGAGTACAGGCTGCTGGGCTGCGACCGGGGAAGGGACGGTGGGCCGTGACGAAGATGCTGACGCTGGTGTTAGTACTGCTGAGCTCCTGCAGCTACCAGCCAAGGAGGAGGTGACAGATGAAGAATGCGGTCTGGAAGTACCCGCTCAGGCCTTCGCCGGATGACCGGGGCCTGTGCCAGATCGAGATGCCCAGGGGGGCGGACCCGCTGACGGTCAGCTTCGTGACCGGCGAGGCGTGCCTCTGGGCGCTCATCCCTCTCGATGCCGCCGGCGAGCCGCATCCTCTCAGGGAGAAGCGGACGTTCCGGGTCGTGGGGACCGGGTGGAAGGTCGACTACGAGCTCGGCCGGTACATCGGCACGTTCTTCACCCCGTCGGATCCGAACATCGGTCCGCTGTTGGGGATGCCGTCCATGCTGGTCTACCATGTCTTCGAAGGCGGAACGTGATGAGCAGAACACGCCTGGTACTCGTGGTGGACGAACACCGCTTCCCGCTGCGGCTGAAGGACTGCTTTCAGCTGCTGGACGACATGCGCCTGCTGGGAATCTTCCCGTCTCCCGGACCGCTTTCGGACTTCCCGCGCATCCGTATTCTCAACCTCGGGCCCAAACAGCCCGGAAAGGGGAACCCTGGTGGGCGATGAGATGAAGCAGCTGTCGGAGCGGGCGCGGATCCTCCTCGTCCAGCTGTTGGGCACGTTGTTGGACAACAACGTGCGGCTCGATTCGGTCATCAAGCAGCTGAGAGATCTTCCGGACGCCGAGAAGGCAGCGACCCAGCAGTTCCTGGACGCCAACGGCGGTATCTCGATCGTGAGCATGGCGATGGCACCGCCGTGGATGCTCGAATCGATGAACCGGAAGGAGTACGGGATGGTGCTCACCATGTTCCTGGGCGAGCCGAAGGTCGAGCAGTGGGCGCTCTCCCTGCTGGAGGCGAATCCCGATCGCATGCTCAGCTTCGCGCTCACCCTGGTCCGCACGATGGTCCGCATCCACGGCCCGGTGTTGATGCACGATCTGATCGCCCACGTCCACGAGGTGCTGGTCGACCTCTACGACCAGTCGTCGCGGCTGAAGACGATCGGCCAGACGCTGTTCGAGGCGGCGAAGGCGGCGAAGCTGGCGGAGCTGACGGACGTAACCAAGAAGAACAATCCGGATGGGGTGAACTGATGAAGGCCGTCTGCCCCAACAACCCCGACCACGACAAGTTCCGGACGGTCGTCCACGAGCTGCACGAATGGACCGTGGACGCCGCGGGCAACTACCTGGAGAGCGGGAACGAGTGCCTCGAGACGGTTCACGGCCCTGACGCCGGCAACACCTGGACGTGCGCCTACTGCCATGCCAGGGCTGTGGTGACGCCGTGAAGATCGTCCTCAAGGCCATGTCCAAGCCGCTGTACGAGGCGGCGAAGCGGGTGATGTCCCGGTTCATCACGATGTCCCGTGAGCAGCAGAAGAAGGAGGAGAAGGGATGAGCATCCTGAAGTTCTACCGCGCCCAGGTCCAGAAGCTGATCGAGCACGCCGAGAAGTCGAAGAAGCACCGCTGCGGGTACGGCGAGAAGAAGGGGAAGCCGGGGCTGTTCCTGGTCCACGACGATGGCATCTACCTGATGTCGTCGGGCGAGCCGCGGCTGCTCGAAGACCCGGAGACGAAGGACAAGAAGAACGCCCGCTCGTTCGTCGCGCAAGCGCAAGGCACGGACCCGAAGAAGGATGCCGATTGGCACGGGACCGCCCGCGAGCTTGTGGGTGGCGACGACTTCGCCGAGCGGCTCAGCCTTCTGACCTGCAAGGACTGGCTGGGCAAGAACGCCGGCCGGACGTTCGTGGAGCTCGAGTTCTCCGAGACACAGATCAAGTTCGTCGGCTACAGTCTGCCGGAGTCGAAGGCAGCCCCGGAGCCCGCGTAGGGCTGGGAGGAGGAAAAAATGACGCGATTCATGGTGCTGTTCGTGCTGCTCGTGACGTTCGCGGGTTGCTCGAAGGATTGCCCGCCCGAGAAGGTGTGCGAGACCTGCCCGGAGTGCCCGACCTGCCCGGCGTGCCCGGTGTGCGAGGTCTGCCCGACGTGCCCGGCGCCGGTGGAGGCCGTCGCTTCGGGCGTGCTCCTGACGACGAGCCGGAGCGGTCCGGAGACTTTCATGTCCTCCAGCGCGGTTTTCCGCAGCGGCCACTGGCGTCAGGTCGGAAAGGCCACGCAGGCGGGACCGGAGTCGCCCGAGGGGGAGTTGGCCGCCGACTTCGTGGGCATCGAGATGCTCAAGGCCATCCGGCGCAGTCCGATGAACGTCGGCACTGTAGCCGTGCCGGACGCGGACAACTTCCTCTGCCAGCAGCGGGCGAAGACGATGATCTGCTGGGTGTCGGGAGAGACGGACCCCCGCAAGTACCTGTTCGTACAGATCACCGTCACCGACTTGCTATCGTCCGACCGCTAGGGTTTCGGTACCGATGCCGGTCTGCCCATTCCGCTGCGGCGAGTGCTGCAAGCACGACGAGTGGGTCTTCCTGTTCAAGGAGGACATCCTCGAGTACGGCCGGAAGCTGCGCGAGCAGACCGAGGCGGGTTGGACGGGCACGATCGAGGAGGCTTGGAACAGGCCCGAGTGCCTGTTCCTTCGTGAGGGCGGCTGCCTTCTTCCCAGGAACAAGCGGCCGTCCATCTGTCGCAACTACCTCTGCACACGGGCCATCGACGCCCTGAAAGAAAGGAGGAAGAAATGCCCGGGCAAGCCATCACGGCCCTCTCGGGGCGAAGCGTCTGCATCACCGGCACGCTCATCTTCCCCCGCGAGATGATGGGCAGGTTCCTGAAGCTCCATGACTCGTACCTGGACGACAAGCCGCGGTCGACCTCGAGCCTGCTCATCGTGGGGCGCAAGCCGGGCGCCGCGAAGCTGACCGCGGCCAAGAAGCGGGAGTCCATTGTGCTGACGGAGGCCGAGTTCTGGAAGCAGTGGATAGCGCCGAGTCAGCGCCCGCCCCTGGTGACGCTGTGCCTGGAGGAGCTGATCAACTGGGATCAAGCCCGGGCGGCTGCGACGGACCTCCCCACGACGGTCGCCAGCATGCTAGGCGTCGGCGAGTTGCCCACCTGGATGCGGGACATCTACCTGAAGCACGCAGCCAAGTACAAGATGCCCTCTGCCAGCGCGAAATCGGTCATCGAGGCGGTCACCGGGCAGCAGGACAGCACCACGTTCGCCGGCTTCTGCAAGGAGAACGGGATCAAGCTCCAGCTGTACTCCACGAGCCAGAAACTCGCGATGCTGAACATCTGGGGGGCGATCAAGGACGACCCCATCCTGGTGCCGTCCGACGTGGTGAACGCGGTGTTGCAGACGGCGGGTCCGGTCAAGGCCAAGGTCACGCAGAAGAAGGGCGGGGTTCTGGGCCAGAACCAGATGGACGAGTTCGTCAAGGCGTGCTTGGAGGACGGCGTGAATCTCGACAACTACGATGACCCCAATGTCGAGGCGATGTACAAGGTCTGGGTCTCGCTGTCGTCGGAGTCCCTGTCGACCAAGGCCGTGATGAAGGTCGTGAAGGCCGCGGCGGTGCCGAAGAAGGCGCCGCTTGACAGCATCGACTTTGCGAAGAAGATGCTGCTGGCTGACCCTGATGAGCCCGACGAGCCGAAGAAGTCAAAGAAGGACGAGCCGCCGCCGAAGGGGCGGCTGATCGACGTCTAGGAGGAAAACGTGATACTCATCCGCGCGGTTCTCGGTATCGTGCTGGGACTGGTCGCGCTTACGTTTGGTCTCAGCCTCGTTCTGGTACTGCCTGTGTGGCTGCTCTGGAACTGGATCGGGGTCAGCGTGCTGGGCGGTCCGGCGCTCACGTTCTGGCAGGTGTGGGGCACGTTGCTCCTGTTCAGCCTGCTCGCGGGGGTCCTGCGTACGAAGGTCAGTTGACGTTTCGGACCATCCCGGATAGGGGGCATGTCGGAAGGAGAATCCGACATGAGCGACCCGACCCGAAGGCAGCCCGGCATGCCCCCCATGGGGATGGAGAAGGTGGGACCTGTTGGCGGGCGAGTGATCTCGCCCGAGAAGGCGCAGGCCATCGAGGCGATGGCGGCGCAGGCGGCGCAGTCCACCGAAGCGCCCCCGCCCGTCCCGCCCGAAACGTCGCCCGAGGAGAAGGACGACATCCTTCCGTCGAAGAAGGATGCGTTTGCCAGCTTGCAGGACTCGATCCGGGAGAACCCCTACGGCATCAAGGACGTGGAGTTCGCCCGGCGGATGTCCTACCTCGATTCGGAAGACCGGCGGAAGAAGATCGAGGCCCGCTGCGACCCGGTCGAGCTCGACTTCACCGACTACATCCTGCGCGGGGAGTGGCGGCAGAAGGTCTACATCTGGGGCCCGCAGGAGAAGGGGCGCCCGGTGGTCGAGTTCCGGTCGACGCACGTCGACGACGAGCTGATCATCCGCGAGTACCAGGCGGGCAAGTACTCCGGCACCAACAACTCCGACCTGACGCTGGCGCTGCTGACCGTGGCGGCGAGCGTCGTGCGGATCGGGGACAAGGTGTTCCCCGAGCTGCCGGCGGGCGACTGCGACTACGAGGCCCGGAAGAAGATCTTCGCCGAGTGCGTCAAGATGGCGAAGATGAGCTGGGTCATGCTCTGGGACATCTACATCAACGTCCTCTGGTTCCAGGGTCGTATCCGGAGGGCGACGTACGGGGCCGACGCGCCCTTTTGATCGGTGGATGCGGACGCGGGCCGGGTGGGTCCTGGCCAACCTCTTCTTCGACAGGACCCCCCGACTGCCTCCGCTGAGGGATGGTGCGGCATGGCGGATTCTTCTCGCGGTGCAGGAGGCCCGGAACGAGGCGAAGCTCCTGCAGGTGTTGGTGGGGGTGGAGTCGCACTACGACTCGACGGGACGGCAGGCGGCGAACACGTTCCAGGAGTGGATGGAAGCCCGGAACCCGTCGCTGGGGTCGGACCGGAAGCGGAAGGACGAGAAGACCCGGGAACGCCTGGAGCTCCTGTACAAGATGGGGCCGGTGAAGGTCGCCCCTGTGCGGTCGTCGCTCTTCCAGAGCCGGCAGTACGCGGAGGCCTTGGCCAAGCGGACGACCTGAGCATCCCGAACGTCTGCCCCCGCTGCTTCTCCAGTGCCATCCTGGTTGGGATGGAGGTCTGCCGGTGCCAGGTCTGCACCTGGCAGGGCTACCGGGACCAGCTGCTGGGAGTGGCGTCCGAAGGCCTGACGCTGGAGGACAGGGTGTCCAAGCTCACCCAGGACCTCCTGCAGTTCTTCAGCGTGAAAATGGGGGATGAGCTTGGTTTTTTCCTCGCTCGCTGGGGCATCGTGGACCCGGACGAGGAAGAGCAGATGCGGATGGTGACCGCCCGCGTGGTCGGCCGCATGGCCTCTGGTGTTCTGCAGTACTGCCTGGGGGGAGATGAGGAGCCTGTCGCCCCCGAGATGATTGAACTTGACGACCTCATCGAGCGCGTGGGCGTCGGCCTTGCCGAACGCCTGATCCAGCTCAAGGTCGTCGAGCCGGGAAGCCCCGAGCTGGTGGAGAGCGTCGCCGTGGTCATGAAGGAACTTGGCGACTGCGTCGTGGCCCGCTGCTCGGTGGCGGATGAGGAGGACGCTGATGGTGGTGAAGGACCCGACGAAGGCTGAGGAAGCCCTCGAGGAGTTGCGACGTTCGTACGCCCAGGTGCGGGTCTTGTTCAGCACGGACACCCGGGACAACGTCCGCAAGACGCTGAAGACGTTCGGGGAGTGCATGGCCAAGCTGGAGGAGGCGTTCGGGCTCGTGGAGACGGAGACGGCCACGCCGGAGTTGCCGAAGCCGGAGACGCCGGAGGCCACGCCCCTGGAGCAGGCCGCGCAGGTCATCGCCTCCGAACTGAAGCAGATCCGGATCGTGCTGGAGAAGCGGTTCGAGGATTCGGCCCGTCCGAGGCCGGGGAGGTAGGGATGCGACTCGAGGTCGTCGAACTGGGTGTTCACCGGGACGTGGCGACGGGCAACGTGGTCCACGTGGCCTTCCTGAAGCTGGACAGCGGGGGCATCATCGAGGCCCAGCTCACCAAGGAGTCGTTCGACGCCGTCTGGGCGGCGGTCGGCGGTGTCCTTCAGCAGCCGGCCAGGCTGGACGGGCAGGGCGTCCCGCCCGGTTTCGACCGCGTCCTGGACGGGCTGGCCCCCGAGCCGGACGGGTCGGTCGCCGATCCCGAGCCCGCCTCCCCGCCCGAGGCGACCTACGTCGATCGGGCCATGGCGGCGGCTGGCAGTCGGGGCGGGGCGCCCGCCGACCCGGAGCCCGACGAGACGGACGTGGACGAGGACGGGTTCGGGCCGAGCGCCGACGACGACGAGTGACATTTCGATGCGACCCCGATAGAGGGCGATCGAAAGGAGGCCCACGATGGCCATGAAGCTCGGGAAGCTGTTCGACGTGAAAGTGTTCTACGCCACGGTCTCGGACGACCAGGAGGGCGATCAGATCGCGACGCTGGGGCTCGTGCCGGCGCTCAGGCGGGTGATCGTCATCTCCAAGAGCCGGGTCGAGAAGGCGCAGAGCGGCGGCTCCGCGTTCGGCACGTTGCCGAAGGAGCTGGAGACGGAGTTCATCCGGCGCGTGGCGCCCGACCTGCTGGAGCCCGGGCAGGTTCCGGTGCCCGGCACCGAGTCGCCCTCGGACGCGCCCCGGCCCAACCCCGGCATCCCGGCGAAGTTGAAGGGTCGGTAGATGGACAGCCGCATCCCGAGCGTCATCCACGCCCCGCCCGTGAGGGCGCTGGGGAAGTGGATCCTGGTGAAGCTGGTCCCGCGCATCGACAAGGTGGGATCCCTCTACCTGCCGCAGAAGACCTACATCCAGGCGGAGGACTACGCCGTCATCGTGTCGACGGGCTACGGGATGACCCGGAAGAACCGTGTCATCCCGCACGACGTCTCCGAGGGCGACGTGGTCCAGGTGGTCCGCATCCACGAGGTCACCGCCACCCAGAAGGCCATGCAGGCGGAAGTCGGCGAGGGCTACCTGTTCTTGCAGGAGAACGACATCCTGTTCGTCGACGAGGAGATCCCCAAGGTGCAGATTTTCCATGACGCGCCGATGGTCGGCGAGGAGAGTGCCGCGTGAAGAAGAAGCAGGTGCGGACTCCCCGCATCGTGAACGACGAGATGATCGTCAAGGCCCTGGGCGCCGGTCGGACGCGAACGACGATCGGTCTCGCCGAGGACCTGGGCATGAACACCCCGTACGGCCGGGAGAAGATCCGCCGGCACGTGAAGAAGATGGTGAAGCAGCGCAAGCTGTTCACCTACGTCTACCCGCGGCCGGGTATGGGGCGCAAGCCGATGGTGTTCAGCCTGAAGCCGGGCAGGTTCGTGGGGAAGCCCATCCCGGTTCGCCCGCGCTAGGGGGGGAGCCGTGGCGACCAGCGACCACGTTCCCTACCGCGGCATCGACGACGCCCTTGTGATCGTGCGCTGGGCGATGGAGCTGAAGGGGGTGTTCGGGATCTCGATCGAGCCCGGCAGGGTGAAGGTCCACCGCACCGGCATCGAGAACGACACGCCGCTCGAGCCGATGCCCTCGTTGCCCAGCGACAACCTGCTCGAGCGCATCCGCACAGGCGGGCAGGGGTTCGGCATGGGCCACATCGCCGCCCCCAACCGGCGCGACGCGCTGATGGTGGCGATGGCGTTCTACGATCGCAGCGGCCTGTTCCCGACCCACTTCCTCTGCCACTCGAAGGCCGAGCTGTGTGAGCTGCTCATGCTGCCCAGGCCGGGAGAGGGTGGGCTCGTGGACGGGCGCACGACGTTCGGCTGGGAGGTGGTGGCGGACGCGGAGTTGGAGGAGGGCACCCTCTTCCTCTGCGCCGGCCCGCGGCGCGGGGGTAGCATCGGCGAAGTCACTGCCGCCATCCGGCTGGAAGGGAGCGACTGATGTTGGGCATCCCCAAGGGCTACGAGAACCTGGTGCAGTGCCTGTTGGGCGACATGGTCAAACAGCTTCCGTGGTGGCGCCGGATGCTCATGCGGGTCTGGCCTCCCTACCGGCGGAAGATGGTGCTCGCTCTGCTCACGGAGAACCCGAACGGGGCCCACTATCCTGGGTCCTACGGAGAGTTTCCGCTGATTCCGAACGACACCTGGAGGAACTGATGAAGGCGCAGATCACGCCCCAGCAGCTGCAGTCCCTCGGGCTGCTGATGCGGATCACAGGCCACACGGCCGACAACCAGATGGCCGTGATCCTGGGATTCCCCAAGCCGAAGACGGACTGGGTGAAGTTCATCCGCCGCGGCGCGATGGGCGGCCTCGAGATCGCCAAGCAGATCACGATGGGGCGCAACGGTCGGCCGACCTTCACCTGGCGGCTGTCCGTGTTCCACCCGTCGCACCTGCTGGAGGCGCTCAAGGGCTACCAGCGCCCCGGCCCGCCGGAGGAAGATCCCAAGGCGCTCGACGGGCATGAGGTCGTCCCCTGCCCCGGCTTCGACGACGTGATGAACGTGTTCATGGTCGAGGCGGTCGACTCGGGCGAGCAGATCGTCTACGGGTTGCCCAAGGGCACCCTCCCGTGGAAGGACGTGGTCGAAGGCCTGCTGGCGTCGGGCCGGGCGCTCGACGTGGCGAAGGTCTACTTCGTCGACGACACCGACGGGAAGGTGAAGCACGTCTGGCGGGTGGCCTGGAAGCCCGAGGCAAAGATGCCGCCGCGGCCCGAAGCGCCGAGGCGGGACATCCACAAGGAGGTCGACCTGCTGCAGCGTTCGGCTTCCGACCTCGAGGAGGCCAACCGGCTGGCGACCGAGAAGGCGCGGGAGATGTATCGCCAGCGGCACGGCATGACGCAGGGGGACGACGGGAAGTGGCGTGTGCCGCTCGACCCGTACGGGCGCGTGACCAAGGTCGTGCTGTTCAACCCCGAGGGCGCCTGCTACGTGCCCGGCATCGACATGTCGAAGACGGGTGAGATCACCCGCGAGATGCTGGAGAACCCGGAGAAGCGGAAGTGACTGATACGCCGAGCCAGGAGTGGGTCCAGACCTACGAAGGTAGCAAGATCGTCCAGCGCCCGCTCGCCAAGTTCAAGAAGGAGCGGGCCCCGTTCATGCTGGAGATCTGGCGCTACGAGAAACCGGACAACCAGATCAACGTGTTCGTCCGGTCCTTCCTCTGGCTCACCGGCTCGGCGTCCCTGCCCGATCAGACGGGCATCGTCCGCAAGAATATCGACGAGCTGATGAAGACCTGCCCGTACTGCAACGAGGTCTTCCTGCCCCCCACCCGGTCCTTCACGAAGATTCCGTCGACGGGCCCTCGACGTCGCCCCGAGCAGTGGGTGGTCTGCGTGAACTGCAACCGGCAGTTTCCGCGCCGGCTCATGGTCGACAACCACACCTACCCCGGGACGTACGATTCGATCGGTGCCCACCTGGGTTGGCGGTACAACCAGCTTCGCAGGGTGATGATGCGTCGGGTGGCGGACGACAAGACGTTCGCGGACACGATCACCGCCCCCGAGGCGGCCGACGTGCTCTATCGCGTGCTGCGCCTGAACATGGCCCCGCGGGTCGAGTCCGTCCTGCAGGGCGAACAGGGCGCCGAGGACCGGTTCTGGAAGGCTGTGATGGTGAACAACAAGGAGGCGGCGTACATCTTCGCGGACGATCTGGCCCGCGACCTGGCGAAGGGTACGGCGCTCGAGCACTACTTCCGCAGCCTGCTGCGGGCGTAGAAAGGACATCAACATGAAGTACGACGAGTTGTCGAAGCTGTCGTTCGTGGAAGACAACAAGGGAACGATCTGGGCCCGGATCTGGAGCGACAACAGGGATACGATGCTCTGGCAGATGAAGGACAAGGACCAGACCTGGGAGTCGGCGGTCGACACCTACCGCAGGAATCGCCCCGAGGCGTGGCTCGTGCATCCGGACTCCCTGTGCCTGGACGAGATGAAGGCGGCCGAGCTCCCGCCGGTGGAGATTCTGGAGGAGCTCGACATCATCCAGTCGCACAAGGAGCGCGACGCCGGCGGCTTCACCTGGCTCCCGCGTCAGCCTTGCGTCTTCGTGCAGAAGATGCTGAACAACCAGCTCGACCAGGTGGTCCTCACGATGCTGGACTTCGGCTGCCCGCTGTCCACCATCCAGGAGCGGGTCATCCACGCGAGCGAGAAGCTCAAGCTGGTGGAGAAGTTCATGGCCGTCGGGCAGGAGCTCAAGAAGGTCGTCAGGGAGGCGTCCTGCGGGTTGAACCGGCAGCAGAACCCGGAGGAGGAGAACGACGAGCCGGAGCCCGATCCCGAGCAGGAGTGGGTGGATCGTCAGGATGGTCCGCCGGAGGAGAACAAGCCCGAGTGAGCCCGGAACTGACCCGGTACCGTGAGCTGGAGGAGGCGCTCCGAGAGGTGCGCCGGCACAACGAGTTCGGCTCCCGTCTCGAGGACCCCATCATCGCCGAGGGCGCTGAGCTCTGGTGGAAGCTCACGCAGGAGGAACGGGACATGCTGGACGCCGAGGGTCCGACGTGCATCCCGGAGTGCAAGTTCGAGGTCGTCGGTGACAGGTGCTATTTCAACGGCCAGTACTGCGGCAGCGTGAAGGCGATCGAGAAGTTGAATCTCTATCCTGAGGAGAAGAAGGAGGGTTAGTAGTCGTGAAGAAGAACTCGTGCCACATCGTGTTCGTGCTCGATCGCTCCGGCTCGATGGAGGCCATGGTCAAGGAGGCCATCGGGGGCTTCAACGCGTTCGTCGACGACCAGAAGAAGGCGCCGGGCGAGGCGGCGATGACGCTCGTCCAGTTCGACCACGAGTACCAGGTCATCTTCCGCGACGTCCCGGTCAAGGACGTGAAGCCCCTCGACGACAAGACGTACCTCCCGCGGGGGACCACGGCGCTGTACGACGCCGTCGGCAAGACGATCACCGAGCTGGGCGTGAAGCTCGCCGCTATGCCCGAGCCCGAGCGGCCGGAGCAGGTCATCCTCGTCATCCTCACCGACGGCTTCGAGAACGCGTCGAGGGAGTACCAGCTCGATCAGCTGAAGGGGATGATCGCCAACCAGGAGCAGGTCTACTCCTGGAAGTTCCTCTACCTCGCCGCCGGCATGGAGGCGCAGATGACGCTCCAGAACCTCGCGATCGATCCGAACGCGCAGGTGTTGAGCTTCGCCCATGACGGTGTCAGCCTCTCGAAGGGCATCGCCAGTTCGTCCTGCGCGGTGCGGAGCATGCGCTCCGGCTCGACCGCCTCCGGCTGGAACAAGGGGAACTGAGCGTGAACACAGCGCCCCAGGATCTGGGGCCCGTGTTGGAGGTGTGAGATGGGCAGCATCGTGAAGTGGGCGAAGTTCGGCAGCTGGTCGGGCCCGTACATCAAGGGCACGGTCCCGTACGTTCTGCCGGCCAACCCGACCGGGTTCGACATCATCGTGGCAGCCATCGCCAAGCCCGAGGGGGGCGACTACGACACCTTCGTCGCCTACGACGGCACGGCGGTGACCTACGGTCTGCTGCAGTGGACGTTCACGAGCGGCCGGCTGCACAAGCTGCTTTACGCCACGATGAACGCGATGCCCGCGGGTTCCTACTTCGACCTTCTGGGGCACCCGCTCCAGGAGCTCACCGGCCTGAATGTCGACTCCACGAATGGGGTTCTCTACCTCGGGGACAACAAGAAGGTCATCGACTTCTTCTCCCTGCGCGACGTCTGCACCCCGCCCAACGGTCAGTGCCCCAAGGTCGGCAAGAACTGGGAGAAGGCGAAGGCCATCGCCCTGCTCTTCTCCAAGCTCGGTGAGAACCCCATCGCCCAGAAGGTGCAGATCGACTTCTTCCGCGAGGAGCTCAGGAAGGAGATCACCTTCAAGCGGCCGATGATGGGCGGAGCCACCATCGGCACCTACCTGTACCCCGACGGCTGGGACGACGACACGAACATGGTGAACCCCTCGGTGGCGGCGGCCAGGGCCTTGTTCTGGGGGATGTGGCAGAACAGTCCGCGGAAGGCTGAGCAGCTGCTGGACACCGCCGCCCGTGGCTTCTTCATTCCGCTGGAGAATCTGGATCACCTGAGACGGCTGGCCAAGCTGTTCGCCAACACGAGCTTCGGTCGGTGGGGCGTGGGGAAGGCCAAGAAGGCGGAGAAGCCGTACACGTCCCGTTACCAGAAGGTGGCCGAGGCGATCAACAAGGCGATGCAGCAGATCATCGTCCCGGAGCTCTGGAAGTAGGAAGGGAGGAAGGAACATGCGAGCCATGATGAGAGGGATCGGATCGGACATGGGGCCAAGCACCACGCTGCTGGTGCGCGAGGTCGAGAACGGCTGGGTGATCGACGTCGAGATGCCGGGAGCGCCGCAGCCGATGGGCGTGGTGCAGACGACGCCCGACGCCGAGACGGTGCCGATGGTCGAAGGACCTACCGTACGGTTCTGCAAGTTCGTCGCCCGCAGCGGCGTCGAGATGCTGAACATGCTGGCGCACCTGCTGAGCGAGTTCGAGTCCCGGGAGCCGTTCGCGTCGAGCCGCATCATCGGCAATCTCGACAACAGCAACAAGCGGCTGGCGGTCGTGAGCCGGCTCAAGGGCGGCTACATGATCGATGCCACCCAGCGGGTGAAGGCGAAGCTGTCGTTGGCGCCCCGCTTCCAGTCGTTGGCGCCCCGCTTCCAGCAGCTCGCCCTGCTGGCGCAGGCGCAGGGCATGGGCACGCCGCCGGCGCAGGAGATCGAGATCGACGAGTCGGTGCAGGAGGTCATCGTGGATCTGAAGGACGTGCTCAGCCGGCTGGGCGAGTTCTTCGGGGTGAAGGGGGAGTAGCCGATGACCGTGAAGAGCAAGAAGCCGGAGAACAAGAAGACGCTCACGGAGAATCCGAAGTGCGACGGTTGCGGCCGGGAGTTCAAGTGGGACCCGGATCTCTCGGTCTCCCTCCACGTCGTGGCTGAGCGTCCTCACTGTGAGACCATCTACCTCATTAGCTCCAAGGACACCAAGGAGGTGTTGAGGAAGCTCAAGCAAAGCACGAAGAAGATGGAGGCCATGGTCAAGCGGCTCGGCAACATCCCCACGGGCATCTCCCTCAACTTCTGCTCGGTTGACTGCCTGAAGCGGGGCCACTTCGGGGGTACCGTGGCCCGGAGGAAGCTGATGGAGTTTGCCAAGAAGCACCTGCGGAGCGGCTTGGTCTACTCCTCCTACCTCTCCGTGAAGTGCAAGGACCCCATGGCCATCCTTTGGCTGATGGGGAAGGATTAGTCGATGGGCGACGTGATGGTCGAGCGGGCGATCTTCGTCTACGAGGCGGCCCGGCTGGCGGCAATCGCAGCGCACGCTCCCGTCATCCCGTCGGCTTGGCGGGACCGGGAGCAGCCGTTCAAGGACCAGTTCATCAAGGTCATCGAGCGGCAGTGCGGCGAGCAGCGGTCGAAGTCGCCCGAAGAGCTGCACGGCAGCTGGATGCAGTCGTACTTCGCAATGGGCTGGGTGTACGGCGAGAAGTACGACCGGGAGAAGAAGGTCCACCCGGACCTCGTGCCGTACGCCGACCTCGGCGAGCTGGAGCGGGACAAGGACGCCGTGTTCATCGCCCTCTGCGAGATCGCCCGGCAGTGGATTCGGGAGTAGGGCGATGAACTTCAACGTGACCCGGTGGCACCCGTTCTCGGATACCCCGCACGCCTCCAAGGACGTGATCGATTTCGATGTTGCGATCACCGAGGCCGGCACCATGCGGAAGCTGAAAGAGCCGGTCGACGACGAGCGGGTGACGATCTTCTTCCTGGACTCCGGCCGCTGGCTGGAGTGGTACTACGAAGACGAGCAGTGGAAGTTCCGCGAGGGGGAAGGCCTGTGACCCGTGAGCAGGCATTCGCGTTCGTTCAGAAGCTGGTCAGCTGGCGGGCGAACGCGCAGGGCGAGCGTGACCCACTCAGCCCCGAGCTGTACGCTCTGATGGAGGGCTACCTCGGCTACAGCGAAGTCCCGTTCGAGTTCGATCTCGACACGGTGATCTCCATCATCCGGGACGGGTACCTGGTGCCGGCCAGTGGGAGCTTCTACGAAGCGCGGCGCGGTCTGCTCCGCCTGCGCCGTCTGGCCGGCTACTTGCAGGAGGTTGGCGCAGAGCTGGAGAAGTCGCTCGATGAGCCGGAGAAGGTGGTGAGTCTGGAGATCGACAAGCTGGAGAAGAAGGGATGATCATCAGCGGGAAACCGGACGAGGGCTCGTTGGGGCCGATCGTCGAAGCCCGGGCGTGGGTCGAGCACGAGTCGATCCCGGACCCGGACAACCCCGGCCGTTTCCGGATCACCCCGAAGGGGAAGGGCGAGATCCAGTACGAGCTCGTCACCATCAACTCGAAGGGGGAGCGGGTGGTGCTGAGCGTGGACCGGGGTCTCTACCTGATGAGCGTCAACACGATTAGGAAGTGGGGCAAGGGCCGGTGAAGTACCCCACCTGCCCGGCGTGCGGCTCCGGCCATGTCCTGTGGGTGATGGGCACGGCGAAGCACGTCTCCTGCTCCGACTGCGGCCACTACGGAGAGGCGGAGATGGTCGACCAGGCGCCCAGTCCGTTCCGCCGCCTGAAGTGCGAGTCGATCGAGTTCAAGGAGACCGGAGATCCGAACAACATCGCGTACGAGATCGTGTTGAAGCCGGAGGTGGCGGGCTTCCCCAGTAAGGGGAGCAGGGAGAAGAACTGATGGCCGACAGGTGCCAGGGCTGCAAGCGGGAGGCGCCGTGACTTTCGAGCCGGAGCCGGCGGACCTGTTCCCCCTGTGGGAGCCCAAGATGCGGACTCTCACGCTGGTCGCTCCCAACCCGTTCGAGACGCCCGAGGTCAACGCCATCCGGGCGGAGATCAACGACGCGCTGATCGAGAAGGGCAAAGCTGCCCTGCGCGTGATCGACGGCTCCGTCTCCATCCAGCGCAACGGCGCCCGTTGGAACTTCGCCTCCATCTGCGAAGGCCTGCACGATGACCACGACAAGAGCGGTGCGTCCGAGTACGCATGGGTCAACCTGCCCGACTACGTGATGACCTTGCCGGGCTTGACGGAGAAGCAGAAGCTGCGGGCGCGTCTCGGCGGATCGTGCAACTGGGCCTGGAAGCTGATCGAGCCGCAGTCCCGGGAGGCCGAGCCGAGCGAGGAGATGAAGGGGATGTGGCGGCTGACGCACTACGGCTACCTGTTCGCCGAGCGGTTGCTTCTCATCCCCAAGTACATGTACACCTACGAGAAGCGCGTGCTGGGTTTCGGCCCCGAGCGGTTGTCGTTCGATCAGGTGAAGGCCCGGACGCGCAAGGCGACCCGGGAGGAGTAGGACATGCAACCCAACATCTACTTCGAGCACATTCGGCGCCTGCAGCAGACGGCGGCCGAAGCCAAGGACATCCAGTCGGTGCTCAACGCGCTCGACCGCCTGAAGAACGCGCACGCCGTCTGGAGCGACATCTCCTTCCACGTGAAGGAGCATCTTCAGGAGGCAGCCGACCCGAACATCATCCAGGAGGTGCTCAACGACATCGAGGCGCTGATCGCCTTCCTGGAGCACGCCCAGCACGAGCTCAGCGGGTGGTCGGTCGTGAAGCCCGCGGTCAAGAAGTCGGAGGCTGTTGTGACCCCCCTTCCCGAGCCGGCCGAAAAGGCAGGCAAGAAGAAGGGGAAGGGGGCGAAGGATGAACCCGCCTCCGAAGAGCCTGCCACCTAACTGCACGTTCCAGTTGACATCCTCCCACTCGCACGTACACTGAACATTAGGAGGGTGCCGTGGGCACCATGGAGCGACAGAGCGAGCTGCGACGGCTGGGTGGTGAGCTGGAAGAGATCCGGCAGGGATTCCTGCGGATCATCGACCTGGCTCACGACGTCATCAACGTCGCCCCCATGGGCGAGATTGATGGGGAGCTGGAGCGGCTCAACGCGGAGCGGAAGGAGCTGAGCCGCCGGTACCGGCAGGTCCGGAACCGGATGGAGACGCTCGAAGCCGCTGCCGCGTAGCCCGGAGGCTCCTGGGGGAAGGCTCATCCGACGTCGGCGGCAGCCTCGTCTTTTTCAGCCAAAATAGCTGCAAAAAAGACCGCTCGAACGGGCATAAGAACTATGCCAACAGGAGGGGATTGCTGCTCCCTTTCCCCTGTTGGTGAAGGAGCTACGCCATGGCGCACCTGCAGCTCGTCCCCCCTCCCGCTCCCGTCCCCCGGGAGCCCGACGCCCAGGGCAAGACGGACGCCGACGGCATCCGGAAGGCCTTGGAGAACTGGGCCCGAAAGGGCGATCCGTCCAGGTCCTGGGCGAAGGAGACGCTCGAGACCATCGAGGAGATCGGCGGGGTCGAGTTCCTGGCCCCGTTCTTCGACTGCTGGAACGACCACGGGCTCGAGGTCCAGATCTGCGTGGTGCTCGACCAGCACCCCGGCTCGTACTCGCAGGCCATCGTGGCCAAGCTTCGTGAGTACGAGGCAAAGCGGCTGGTCGGTGGTGAACCGGCAAGCCATGTCGTCGGCATCTTCGACCACGACGATGGTCGTCCCATCCTAACGCTCCTGACACACTGGTCTACGGACGACCAGATTGGCCGGGCGCGAGCCTTCGGCTGGAAGGTGCTGTGATGTATTCCACGAAGGACATCCTCCGGGTACGGATCCGTTCTGCCCGTGGGGCGATCGACAGTCTCGAGACCTTGCTCAAGCGCCTTGCGGGTCGGCTCACGCTCGAGCAGCAAAGTCTGGGCTACAAGCGGCTTCTCGAGCTCGAGAAGGTCGAGCAGGAGCTGAAGGCGCAGCTCGTGATGGTTGAGAATGCTTCTCTCGCCGCCGCCCTCAACCCGCCCGACATCGTCTCTCCCGTGCGCCGGCCCGAGGAGGTGAACTGATGTGCGTCTGCCGAGAGTGCCTCGATCAGCTCGCCGCCGACCAGGCGGAAGAGCAGGAGTTGGCGGAGAAGGAGGAGATGGAGCGGGCTGACGAAGCCCGTTTCTACCCCGAGCCCGCCGGCCCCTCATGCCCCTGGGGCTGCTACCCGTCCAGCGACTGCTGGGGCTGCGACCACGCTCCGCCCGCGAAGGGCTGATCGTTCCCATCCAATCCACGTACCGAGTCCGGGCGCCTTCGTGAAGCGGAGGCGTGGCGGTTCGATGCCGCTGACGTGGGCCATGCGCGGTGGACATAGCCCGATTTCTGGGCGCGTCACCGTGGCAGGTGAGAGTACCATGGCCAACAAGAACACCCCCACCCCCACCACCGCCGTCGTCCGCTGGGACACCGAGGAGGGCCAGAAGCTGGCCCTCCGGACCATCGAGTCGGCCCGTGACAACGCCGACCGCGTCGAGGAGGGCATGAAGCTCTTCTCAAAGGCGGTCATCGCCGCCGCCAAGCACGCCCGGGACGTGGCGTACTACAACCTCGACGACAAGCGGGCCGTCGAGGGCGGCTGGCAGCGGCCGAGGCCGCCCGCCCCGTTCTCGGCTCCCCGCCTCGACAAGATCCACGCCCTCTTCGAGGGCGTGGACCCCGACTTCCTTTTGGAGGTCGGCCGCCACGCCGGCCTGCCGGCCGAGGTGACCGACATGCTCTCGGGCGCCAGCCTCTAGTCGTCTACCGACCGTCCCCGTCGTTCTGAGGCGTTCCGTGAAGCGGAAGCCGGCGACATAGTCGCCCGGGGACTCGCGGTCGAGCGTGCCCGGTTCGTGGGAAGGGAGGACCCTGGTGAGGGCCCCTTCTTCTTTGCCGCCGTTCGGTGCTAGGATAGCCGACGTGGGAACGCCACCGACCGTGATGAGCTCCGCCCAGATCATGCAGCTGGCCATGATGGGGCAGCAGAACATGGCACCCCCGCCGATCTGGCCGACGTTGATGCAGGGCCTGATGTACGGCCCGCAGACGCCCGCCGGGTTGCAGGCAGCGCAGCAGATGGGCCCCGCCGTCCTCGGCTCGCTCATCTCCCCGCAGACCCCGATTCTCGGTGCCATCACCCAGGGCGCGATGAACCGGGCGAACGTGATGGGGGCGATCGGGCAGATCGCCTTCCCGGGCGGCGGCGGCCCGATGGGCCAGGGCTTCGGCTTCCAGGAGCGCGAGGCCATCTTCCAGCAGGTCAAGCAGCAGCAGGTCATGCCGCAGGCGACGATGGGCGAGCTGTCGCAGATCATCGGCGCCGGCACGCAGATGGGCGCGTTCCAGGCGACGCGCACGGTCAGCGACTTCAAGCAGAAGTTCACCGAGCTGCTCCAGGCGGTGAAGACGGTCACGCAGACGCTCGGCACGTCGCTGCAGGAGTCGATGGCGCTCATGCAGCAGGTGCGCGGCATGGGCCTCTTCGGGCAGGCCGGCGCGAACGCGCTGTCGCAGGTCCAGGGCGTCGCCTACGGCACGGGGATGAGCCCGCAGGCGGTGATGCAGGGCATGCAGCAGGCGCTGCCCGGCATGATGCAGGCCGGCATCCGCGCCCCCCAGGCGATGGGCGCGTCCCTGATGATGCAGCGCACGATGGGCACGGCCTACAACCTCGGCATCCTCAACCCCGAGGACGTGTTCCAGGCGACGGGCATGTCCCCTGAGCAGGGCGGCATCCAGGCGATGGGCTCGCAGTTCCTGGGGCAGATGTCGCAGCGCATGCGGCACAGCAGCCGCGGCGCCTGGCTCACGGCGGCGATGCTTGACCCGACGACGGGCGGCGTCGATCAGGAGATGATGGCCGGGCTGCGTGGCGGCACGCTCTCGATGGGTGAGCTGCAGCGTCAGGCCTCCCGCCGGGCGGGGCAGTACGGTCAGGCCAACTGGGTTGCGAACCGCGGCAAGCTCGCCTCCAACATGATGCAGGCCGAGCCGTACGCCGAGATGTTGATGTACCGCAACGTCCTCCAGGAGCGGGGCATCGACGACGTGACCAGCAGCCGTGGGCGCATCACGTTGGGGCGGCTCACGGGCATGAACGCCGAGCAGGTCGCGCCGTATGCGGAGATGATCCAGAACATCGACACCATCCGCATCGAAGAGCAGGCGAACAACATTCGCGCCCGGCAGGCGTCCTCCAACTTTGCCCGCAACATGCAGGCCGGCGGCCCGCAGTTCATGCGCGGGTTCCAGGAGCGGGTGCAGGGCTGGGTCCAGAAGCTCGAGCAGAAGGGCGAGCAGGTCCAGAAGTCGTTCGAGCAGCTGATGATGGAGCGGATGGGCGCCGCCGTGGATGCGGCGGACTCGTGGCTTGCGGCCCCGCTGCAGGACATGATGTTCCGGCCCGGCTCGTCGAAGCAGATCCAGGGCATCATGAGCCGCTACCAGGCTGCGGGCGCGGGGGCCGGGCCGGGTCTTTCCACTTTCTCCGGGCCGGTGGCTCCTGGAATCACGGACCCCAACCAGATTGCGACGCTTCAGACCCAGGCCCGGATGCTCAATGCCGGTTCGTACATCGTCGGGGCGACGGGTGATGTCAACGCCGCTATCACGGAAGCCCAGAAGCAGCTCGAGAAGTTGCCGTGGCACGAGCAGCATCGTCTCGAACAGCAGGCCAAAGCCGTGTACACGGGGCTGTCGTCCCTGACCTCGAACTGGGGTGGTCAGCTCATCGGCGAGATCCCCTCCCAGGTCACGGAAACCTTCCGCAAGGCCAAGGAGCTGGAAGCGCAGGCCCACGCCACCGGCGTTTCGTCCGAACGGCACGATGCCATGCTGCGGCAGGCGAACGCGATGCGGGGCGGGGCCATGTCGCAGTGGCTGCGGCCGATCGCGGGCGCTGTCGACGAGACGACGGCGAGCGCGGAGCGGCACGCCTCGTTCATGCAGAGACGCGCCGAGCAGATTGCCACGGACATTCGTTCAGGGACGTACAACGTGGAGAGCGAAGGTTACTCCGCAGCCAAGGGCATTTCCGAGCTGTGGACGGGAACGCAGGAGTTCAGCATCCTGGGTCGGAAGGTGGAAGTCACCCAGGCGGAGATGCAGGGCATCGTTCAGAACCTCCAGACGACCATGGCGGAGCGCGGCTACGATCTGACGAAGGTCACGCGGAACCAGATTTCGGGTCAGGTCTACCAGCAGGCCGCCGAGCTCGCGATGGGGAAGGTGCTCAAGCCGGAAGAGCGCGAGGCGATCGAGAAGGGTTGGCTCAAGCCTGGTGAGCTCGGCATCGGCGCGTTCTCCTACCAGGAGCTTCTGAAGGGCGGGCCGCTCATGGGCCAGGGCGGTGACGCCTACGACCAGGCGCTCCGCGGCATGTTCCGGACGGAGGGCAAGGGCAAGGACGTCGTCTCGTGGGAGATGTCGAAGATCCGCGGCTTCCTGCGTGCGACGTCCGACCTCTCCGGGAAGATGATGGAGCTCACGGAGCAGAAGGGTGGTGCCTTGTTCGGCAAGAGTGCCGACGATCTGCTCTCGGCGGGAAAGAGTGCTGTGCAACCTGGGGCGGATTCTCGCGGCATCTTCCTGGCGGCCCTTGAGGGGAAGGGGCTCAGCCGGGCCCAGGTCGACGAGATCATGGAACAGGGTCCCATCCAGGAGGCTTTGAACCGTGGTGGGGATGACGGTGTCCGCGAGGCGCTCAACGCCACGCTGATGATCGGCCGGGGGAATGCTGTCATCGGTTGGCAGGACGTCTCGAAGGCCACCAAGACGATGTTCGGTGCGAGCCCGGAGCAGGTCGACAAGCTCAAGGAGCTCGCGAAAAGCGATCCCGCTCTCGGGAATCTGGTCGGCACCCTTTCCGGCCTGGCGGGGGATACGATCGATCCCGGCCGTGTCGGCGAGCTCGTTGCCAACGTCTATGCCGGCTCCGACCCGAAGGAACACCAGCGCCGGCTCGGCGCCCTGTCGGCGGTTGGCTATACCGACGCCCTCGCCGCGGTCGAGGGGGCGGGTAACAGCCTGCGCCGCCTCCAGCGTGCCGGCCGTGGGAGTACGGATGCGCGTCGGAAGGCCCTGCTCGACGTCATCGGCAGGGTCCGGGATGTCAGCGGTCTGCAGGGGGCCAGCGTCGAAGCTCTCACCACGGCAGCCCAGGAAGCGGGACTTGGTGGATCCGGGGTCGATGTCCGGAAGTACCTCGAGACCGGCAAGGGGCTCGATCAGGGGGCTCTCGGGCGGCAGGTCGGCGACATCTACGGCCGCTTCGCCTCGGGGGTCCGGCAGCAGGAGAGCAAGGCGACCCAGGCGCAGCAGCAGTTGCCCACGGACATTGCCAACGCCATTGGCGCGATCACCTGGGAGATTGACCTCACGAAAGTCACCGTTCCCGGTGCGGCCGCTGCCGCAGTGCCCACCGGGGGTACTGGTGGAAAAACGCCCACCACGCCCGGTTCATCTGCGGAGACCGGTGGCGCCCAGGGGACCGCGTCGGGTGGCGGCAGCGGCGGGCTGGGCATGGCCGTGCTCCGCCGCAGCGGGGGCGGGGGCGGCGCTGCGGCTTCAGGAGGTGCCGGCTGATGGCCGACTTCGGATTGATCCCGGCCGGTGCCCCGCCGGCGGACGTGCTCACGGGCCGTATCGAGCAGCGCGTGCGCTACCTCGGGTCCGACCGGCGGATGCACTCGCTCATCCTGCGCGACCTGTACTCGGTGGACGACGTGAGCGTCAACATGGGCAAGGCGTTCCTGTTCTCGCTGTACACGGGCCGCGGCTACGAGCGCCCGGACACGCCGCGCAAGCTGCGTGACATCCTGGCCCGCACGAGCCTGGTGTTCTAGGAGGGGCCGTGGTTTTTCTGGAAGCCGAAACCGATCCCTTCACCATCAACCAGCGGATGATCCTGGGGGAGGTCCAGGACGCGCCGGTGGACGTGGCCGTGCGCCGTCCCCTTCGTGGCATCGAGATCCGCGAGCCGACCTACTCGTACATGCGGGTCGTCAACGAGAGCGGGAATCTCCTTCCGTTCCACAACACCAGCGGGGCGGGGATGGACGGACAGCCGCTCAGCGCGTCCTATGCCAACTACCTCATCCAGGCGCTCTCCTTCAGCTGCACGGAGAAGTTCCAGGTCGTCCCGACTTTCGGGGAGACGTACGTCTTCTTCTTCGGGCAGCACCCGATCCAGGCGCAGCTCAACGGGGGCCTGCTGCATACCCCGGACTTCCCGTGGTCCGAGGAGATGTGGAAGAACTACAACGAGCTGATTCGCGGCACGAAGCTGGCCGAAGCTGGCGCCCGGCTGTACTTGTACTACGACGGCGTGCTGCTCGAGGGCTACCCCATCTCCTACCAGCCGAGCCAGACGTCGGACGTCCCCAACCTCGTGCCGTTCAGCATGACGCTGCTGGTCACGTCGCTCGAGATGCTCTGCTCGTACTCGCTCGACTTCCCGGTCAACCGGCAGGTGATCGACCTGGCCGATCCGCAGGCGTACGAGCAACTGGCGCAGATGACGGAGGACGAGCGCCAGGGATTCCTGGACCAGTACAAGGGGGCCCAGAACAACCAGCTGAACAAGATCCGCTACGAGCGGGAGCGGATGGGCCTGAAGTCGATCGACAAGCTGGGCGTGCTGCTGAAGGCGGCGATGTCGGGCGACATCCCGCCGAGCGAGTCCTTCCAGCCCCAGCTGATCTCGCTCGACCAGTTCATGATGTACGGGGCCGTGGGTGAGACCCAGCGGGCGGCGAGTCCGTCCGGCTGGATGCGGGACCGGATCCTGCCACTTCGCAGCAAGATCTACGACAACACGGACGAGTACGTCCTGCGCCCGACGGAATCTCCGCAGACCCAGAAGCACGATCCGGACGTGCTCGACGGCGGTCAGGCGGCGGAGGCCATCAACGTCAGCCGCCTTCCCGAAGACCTGCCGACCGAGTCGTCCTACCCCGGGGTGTCACACCTGCCGGAAGACCTGCCGCCCGACACCGGGTCGACGTTCGAGTCGGCGCCGGGCGGTCCGCCGTCCCATGGATCGACCGTCACCACCGGCACCATCGACCCGAGCCGTCTCCCGACCTCCATCTGACCGTAGACATACGACTGCAACCCGGATAGAGGGTGCCGTAGGAGGTGCTTGATGTCCAAGACCATCATCGTGATCGCCGAAGGCCGCCGGATGATCGGGGTCGTCCAGGAATACCCCGAGAAGGCCAACTACCTGCTGAAGGGCATGTGCTTCGTCAGCAACGAGCTGGTGAAGTCCGAGAAGGGGCCGGCGATGCGGATGAACATGTCGTTCCCGGATGGCGACTACCACATGCCGATGCGCTACCCGTGGCGGCCGGCGAAGAAGGACGAGGTGGACCTCTACGAGGAGATCCAGATCGCCTACCGCGAGGCGACCACCGGCTTGGCTCTTCCGCGGGGAAAGAGTATCGTTGGCCCGGATGGGGCAGAACTGCCGCCCCCTCCGGGAGTGTAGGTGAGGGCGGACAAGCTCCATCTCAAGTTCTTCGCCGAGGGCGTCGAGCTTCCCATCGTCAGCATCGCTGTCTCCATGCAGCGGGACAGCCCGGCTTCTGCGTCCATCCAGATCGTCCCGAGCCCCCTGGCGTTCATGATCCTGCCCCGGACGCTGATCCACGTCTTCTACTGCGACACGGCCAACCCCGACTACGTGGTGGGCGTCCCCGGCAGCTCGCAGATCGAGGCGGTCAACACCTCGTACGAAACGCCGGTGATCGAGGGGGAGGAGGACGTTGTTGTCCCCGATGTCCCGGCCGAGTACACCCGCTACCGACTCCTGTTCGTCGGCGAGGTCATGGGGTTGTCCTACACCAAGAACGAGTCCAACCGCGGCGTCGTTCTGCAGTGCCAGGACCTGTCGAACTACTGGGACTCGGTGATTCACGATCGGTCAGGGGGGCTGTTCGCGCCGACGCGCATGCCCACGTTTGAAGGGCACGCGACGGGCGCGTTCTACGACCTCCTGGGCGGTGAGACAGGCGCCCTGTACGACAAGCTGACCAAGCCGCCGAGCTCGTTCCCGCAGCTGGTCACCCGGGACCCGTCGACTGGTCAGGTGAACACGTCGTACCTGGCCGGCATCATGCACCTGATGGAGGAGGTGTTCGGCGTCTACCATCGCAGGCTCGGGGGGGCACAGGTCATCACGTCGCCCAACCCGTTTGCCGCGATGGCCGAGCTGCGGCTGCGCCTCCTGCAGCAGATGGGCATCCCGCCCGGGGACTCGACACCCGTCCGGTTGATGGCCAGCCAGGGTTTCGGCTCGCTGTGGCGGACCAGCATCCGCGGACTGCCCAGGCAGTTCAACTTCCGCACGCTCATGCAGGCCCTGATGCAGTACACCTTCTACTCGGTGTACCCGTTGTCGACGCCGTCGTATCGGCCGCCCTCCGGGGACTACGCGAAGATGATGGGTTGGTGCGCGGAGTCCGAAGGTGCGGAACCGGAGGTGGCGGCCATCAATGTTCGCGGCCCCATCCGGGTGCTGAAGAAGGCCACGGAGGATCTGATCGCCCGAGTGGGGGCGGGGAGCCCGTTGTCGGAGCAGGGCTACACCGTGCGGATCAACGCCCTGTACTTTGAGGAGACGCGAGCCATCTTCCGCCGGGCGGAACAGCTGGGTACGTCCTTGCGGCAGGCGCTCCGGGACCGGGGCGAGCGTCAAGGGCACGTCACGCTCAACCTGGCGCTGCTGGCCTACAAGGGAAGTTCCGGGCGGAGCATCCTCGGAAGTTCCGACCCCACCGCTTCGAAGCCCTACGACTACCTCAAGGAGATCGTCAAGCTCTGCGACCTCATTCTGGGGGAGGCGTACGGGTCGTCGGCACGCAGGCCCGATGTCGATGTCGGTGAGCCGGCTTTCCTCTACACGCAGCTGTTCCGTCCCGACATCTGGTTCTGCCCGCCGCCGCGCTGCAACGTCGTGTTCCCTGACCAGTACTCGAGCGTGTCGTTCAGCCGCAACTTCTTCGCCGAACCGACGCGGCTGATGATCAAGGGCTACTCGGCGTTCCTGGGCTCGGTGCCCTTTTTTGACAACTGGTACTTCACGCCGATGGCCTCGGGGCTGCTGCGGGACCGCCCCATCATCCGCCGTTCGGGTGGCAGCTTCGCCCAGGGCGACGCGCACATCTCGTCCGACCTGATGGCCCACGAGATCTACACGGGTATCGTCCCCTTCTTCCAGACGATGTCCGACCGGGAGATGACCATCGGGAAGAACATCCTCCGCGCCGGCCGGGAGAACGAGACGGTGAACGGGCAGGCGCTCGACTACTTCCAACGGGTGACCAACTACCTGTTCTTCAAGACCCGCTTCGCTGCCCGGACGTTGCAGCTGCAGTGCAAGTTCAACCCCTATCTGGTGCCGGGCTACCCGGGGCTGGTGCTCAGCGCCCCCCCGTCGTACATCGAGACACGCAACAACGAGCTCATCCTCCAGTACGGCGAGCGGGCGCTCAACCAGCTCACCCAGGAGACGACGGGCGAGCCGCCGCCGTTCAAGGGCGAGATCCTGGACCTGCTGCAGGGTCGTACCGGCGTCCATTTCCTGGGGATCGTCGAGACCGTGGCGCACACGATGGATGCGTCGGGGCAGTGCGGCACGACGATGACGCTGTCCTACGCCCGCGACCATCGGGAATCGGTGGAGTTCTTCGGGCAAGACGTCCAGGAGGCGCGTCGTCGCCGGCAGTTGTACCGCTACGTCAAGCAGCAGGTCGCAACCTGGGACCCGCTGGGAAATGCGGTCCGCGGCGCGGTTGCCGGATTCGACCTCGTCCACGACGAGGTGGGGGAAAGGATGGACCGGACCCCGCCGGAGCGGCAGCCGAACGAGTCCTACGTCCACGGACCGGGTCAGGAGCCGGTGGTCGTCACCCAGGAGACCCGCGATGAGATGACGGCGGCGACCGCCGGCGCGGTTGGTGCGCTGGGTGGCGTGATCGCCAGCCTGTTCACGGGTCCCCAGACGGTCGAGCGCACGGTCCGTGGCGAGCAGATCACGGACAAGCAGTGGGTGGTCGCGGCGTTCGCCGACAACCCGCCCGTGGTGGGTGCCCAGGGACCTTGGGGCGGTCCGATCAAGGAGGTCCGGGACGTCACCGACCAGTACACGCCGGCCACGGTGCATTCGGTTGATGTCGACCGGGAGATTCGGTCCATCGGTCAGCAGACGACAGAGGTCACCCAGCAGCTGAGGGTGGCTCTCGCGGCCAATACGCCTGAAGCGCGGGCTTCCCTCGCGGCACTCAACGAGCGTCTGTCCGCGTTGTCCCGGCGCAGGTCTTCCCTGCAGCCTCGCAACGCCCGACCGCGTGCTCTGCCTCTCTACGGTGTCTACCCGAACGGGCAGCGGCTGCCGGCCGCCACCATCCGCAGCGACCTGATCGGCACCGAGCACCCCGCCCGAGAGTTCGGCGCGGACGTGGTGAGCTACGTCGGGAGCCCGGACGTGAAGGTGACGCTCAACGCCTACGCGTTCATCGAGGACGTGTCGGATGGCGCGTCGACGGTCGACTTCGCGGTCGAGGACATCGTTCGCCCGCCATGGTTTCCTGCCATCTGGCTCAACGGGCGCGTCGGTGGCGGGGTGTACATGCCGCTCCTGGGCGTCGGTGCGATCACCGACCCGATTTCCGTGATGTCGGACGGCGCCCTGCCTGACGCCGCGGCGCTGCAGCAGGGCTACCCGGCCGTGTCCGAAGCGAATCCCGACGAGGAGAGCGAGGCGTCGCCCGAGGTGATCGGGAGCATCATGCACGGCGCGACGGTCCAAGGCTCGGTTGATTTCCTGTCCCACACCTACGCCAAGATCCGCAGCGAGGGTTACAGCGCGGCCCTGTTCGCCGACGAGTACACCTGGCGCCCGATTGCCACGCTGTTCGACATGTTCGGCTCGAAGGACCTGGAGCTGAAGGGCGACGGGACGATCGTGAAGGGCGTGATGGGATTCCACTCCCACTCCTTCGGGCCGTATTCCGACCTGTTCGGTCTGGCGCCGGCAGACACGGCGAAGCTGTTGGGGATCAACGAGACGGATACGGCGGCACGGGCGCGGTTGGACGTGCGCGGCCGCAGGCGCGTTCTGATCCAGGCGTACCAGCAGGAGTTGCTGGCCTACCGGATTCGGAACGGCTAGGAGGCACCATGGGCAAGCTGTGGGGCGAGTTGCAGAGGTCGGTCGTCGAGACGACGGAGAAGACGGCCGCCGAGTTCATCACCCCGTTCCCCGGGTTGCAGCCGGACCACAAGCTCTCGACGGAAGAGCTGATCAGCTCCACCCGGCAGGCGATCGCTGCCGAGGAGGAAGCGGCTCACTTCTACGACGCCGTGGCGGCCGCGACCGACAACGAGACGGTCGCCGACATCTTCCGGGACATCGCCAAGGAAGAGCGGGTCCACGTCGGCGAGTTCCTGGAGATCCTGGAGCGCCTGGCCCCGGAGGAGTCCGCGCTCATCGAGAAGGGGCGGAACGAAGTTCGGGAGAAGGAAGCGGCGGAGGCGCTGTTCGACTTCCGGGGGGCCCTGGCCGACCCGCTGACCTGGTCGGTCGCGCGGGAGGTCGTGAAGCAGGCGCAGCGCAAGGGGAGGTGAGCCATGCGGACTTTTCTGGTGCTGGTGCTCCTGTTGTCCGGTTGCCCGATGCCGGACGATTGCACGCCAGCCGAGACCCGGTGTTTCAACAACCGGGCGCAGATCTGCGGCAGCGATCAGCGGTGGCGGACGTTCTTGGACTGCGAGGAGCTGGGCGGGCAGATGATCGACTGGACCTGCTGCTGGATGCCCGAGGACGTGGAGCTGGGTGTTCCGGCCGGCTGTACGTGCGTCGAGGGCGCCGGCTGCCCTGAAGGTGTACCGTGAAGAAGCTGCTCATTCGCTATCCGATGGCCCGCCGGCTGATCTACCCGGTCAACCCCACGCCCGAGGACGTGCGCGAGTTCTGGGACTACATGTGCTCCCGGCACACCGTGCGCCTGATCGACAAGCACAACTCCAAGGAGATGAAGTTCGTCGCCGACGTGCTCAATGCGATGGGCATCCTCTCCCGGGAGGAGTTCCTGCAGCACTACACGACGACCGTCCCGCTCATGCCGTTCCGTGGAATCTATGCTCCGTTCACGCCGGGCGAGCCGCACGAGGACTACAGCCTTTGGGGCCAGATGCGAATCTGCGTCCACGAGATCGATCACCTCATCCAGGCGGACAAGACCGGCGAGCTCAGCTTCTCCTGGGACTACCTCACCAACCCCGCGGAGCGGGCGCACTACGAGTCCGGCGCCTACCGCTCTGACCTGGAGATGGAGTGGCGCTACCAGGGGCGCCTGCTCGACCCCTACGCCCTGTCGACGAAGCTGCTCAACTACGGTTGCTCGCTGCTCGACTGCGAGGTCACCGAGAAGGAGCTGCGGCACAGCCTTCCGGTCGTCCGGACCGATACGCTCATCGAACCGTCTTCGAAGGAGGCGGCGGTCTGGTTGGACGAGCGGTACGGGAGGGCGGCGTGACGTTCGAGGCCCGTGGTGGTGTTGCCGTCTGCCGAGCGAACTGGTAGAAGGGCACTTCGCCGACTTGGCGAAGGAGACTGGTGGCACCGATGAACAGCGATCTGCTCAGGAAACCGGAAGCCAACCTCGGCACGGTGCGTGTGGGGGAGACCATCGCCAGCATGATCACCGAGAAGCTCGAGGGCATCCGGAAGGCCGACGCGAGTGGCCGGCCGTACTACCTCGTGTGGGGTGAGCCCGTGTTCTTGGACCAGCGGTGCCCGGTCGCCCAGCGGCTGACCTGCTGCATCCCCTGACGTTCATCTACCGAGTAACTGCGACCGGACTTCCTGGAGGCCCCTGCTACGCTACGAGGCGTAGCGTAGCAGGCGGGTTTGGACGTCGTCTTCCAACGCAAATAGGGGGGTCAGCCGTTCGGCTTGTTCTTGACGCGGTTCTTCTCGCGCTCGAGCAGGATCTCGGACTTGAACTTCCCGCCGACGCGCTTGGCGAACTCGGTGTAGTCGTAGACCGAGTCACGGCCGTTGATCCACTCCAGGATGTCCTTCAGGACGGTCGGCACCAAGCCGATGATCAGTTCGGCGACCTTCATGGCTCACCCCTCTCCCAGTGCCTCGACGCAGGCGTTGAAGTCCTCGTCGAACGGTTCTGCCTCGAACTCTCCGGCGGACGCCAGCCCCTGCAGAATGGTGAGGATGGTGTCCGGGATGTTCACCCCGAAGTCCTTGAGCAACTGGACAGCGTGGAGGACGACGGGCACCGAGATCATCACCCAGTCCTGCCACGATCGATCGCCGGCGACGCAGACGGCACCTTCCGTTTCCGGTGGAACCACCTCCCCGTCCTTGGTGCAGACCTTGTCGTCCTCCGCCCAGTAGAACGTCACGTCCCAGCCAATCTGGAGCGTGTCCCGGCTGATGCGGAGGGCGCAGACCGCCTTCGTCAGCCACGCCACCCGCTCTTCGTCCGTCCCCTCCACCGAGGGGTACGCGGCCACGATCGCCTCGTCGGCGATGTGCAGCGCATCCACGGCGTTGAGGATGGTCCGCTGGGCGGCGACGTACGGCCTCGGGCAGCCGGTCAGCAACCCGAGGGCCACGATCCCGAGCAACCACTTCTTCATCGTTTCCTCCTTCTCCGAGCTCCGTCGGAAGCGCCCCCATTCCACCGCGCAGACGTGAAAAAAGCAAGATCTGCTCTGCTATAAGGTAGATGTAGAAAAGAAGGCCGGTTGTTTCTCGGCCTTCTTTTCTACCTCCCCACAGGCGAGAGACCCTCGCCAGCCGCAAGGGTCGACATGGAGCCCCCCCAAAGGGGTGCAGAAAGGGCGTGCGCCCCGCCCCCTTCATGTCAGGCCGCGTCCCTCGGGTGCGTCAATCCCGAGGCAGGTGAACCCTCTGGCACCTGGCTGAGAACCAGCAAAATCCGGAGTAGGGAGGTCGCGGTCGTCGGGGTTGACGTCCCCGGTGACTTAGCAGCCTCCAAACCTCCCCGCCGCCAACGGGGAGTTTTCGCTCGAGGCCCGATGGCAAGGGCCAAGAAAGGAGGTCGTCATGGACGGCCTTCCTAACGGTGCGTGGTTGCTGCTCGCCGGGGTGAGCCCCGGCGAGTGGATGTCGCGCTGCATCGACCACGCGGTCGAGGCGGCCGAGAGCGCCGCCGAGGCGCTGGCGGCGTGGCACTGTTCCGCCGCCCAGGCGCTTGAGGCGGAACAGTGGTACACGAGGGCCTCGGCGGCGGCCCTCGACCCCGCCCTCTGGAGCGGGTTCTTTTGGGGAACCGGGGAGACGCCCGACGAGGCGTCCCTCCGGTTCTTCGAGGCTGCGAGGGAGTGGCGAGAAATCGCCCGCTCCCTCTGACGGCCCGCCCCCTCCTGGCTTGCGCTGGGAGGGGGGACCAAAGCCTGCAACACCAGCAGGCGCGAGTTCACGTTCCCCCGGGGTGGTGGCCTGGGGAAGGAGGTGCGCGGTGGCACACCAGTTCGAGCCCAACAAGAGTTGGGCGAAGAGGGTCTTCTCCAGGACCGGCACGGTCCTGGAGGAGATCGAGGTCGTTCGAGGGAACGAGCGGGGATGGCCCCCGTCGTTCCCTTGGACCCGGGTCGATGTCGAGTCGACCCGGGTCCGGCCCGATGGCCGTCGAGAGACGGTCTTCGGGCTCGTTTCGGTTCCGTCCTGGTCTCCGGACCAGGACGACGACGAGGGCTACCAGATCTGGCTGCAGGAGTGCAGCCGGAATACCCGCTATGTGCGGGTGATCGACTAGTAGCCCCCCCCGCACGGCGCGTTTCCCTGCGCCTGACCACCGTGCGGGTTCACCAACAGGCGGCAGGAGGGGAGGTCCCATGGAGGGACTGAGGATTCGATCCACGGAGGGCCGGCTGGATGCTGGCTCGACGTGGGGACCCTGGCGGGTGACGGGCCCCGCCGGGGGAGTGACGGTCCGTGCCCGCGACCTCGAGACCGCTCTGGAGGCGGTGGGTCTGTCGGCGTCCGAGGCCGACGAGATCCACCCGGCCCCCCGGGCCGGTTTCGAGGTTCTGTTCCAGGGCCGCACGTTCGTGCTGCGGCCCTCCCGCCTCTAGCAATCCCCACAGGCGAGAGCCCCTCGCCTCGGATTCCCGACTGAAGCCAACCTGGGGCCAGGGTTGGTAGCACCCTCAGCAAGGGTGACTCTTAGGTACCCCAGCCACCATCGGAGCGCCTGGATCTGATGGTCTGCTGGAAAACGGGATAGGTCGGGAACCCGAGGCGGTGGGCTACGCAACCCTCACCGCGAAAGGAGGGAAGATGCGAGGTAAGGTGCCGTGGCCGGACCCTGAGGTCCGGATCCACGGCCGGAGGGCCGGTCGGGCGGGCTTCGCGGCGGGCGAGATGGCGGCTGTTGCCGCCGCGCTCGCCGCGAAGGAGGCCGGTGACCAAGAGCCGCGGCTCGAGGTCGTTGGCCTCCCGCCCGACATTGAACCCGTCGGCACCGATGCCTCCGGCGTCGACGGGTTCGTCGTTCTCGGCCACGACCTGTTCGAGGTCATGGCCGAGGACATCAGGCGCGGCGGTGGGCAGCTGCTGCCGCGCAACCTCGTCGCAGCCCGCTGCGACGGGTGGGACCACCCCGACGGGGAGTGGTCCCAGGACTGGAGGGCACCGTGAAGCTGCGAGAGGCGCGGGAGGAGATCACCCGTCTCCAGGGGGTGGTCGAACAGGAGGAGAGGGCGATGGCGATCGCCTTCATCTCCGACCTCGAGGTTTTCGAGGCGGCGCACAGGCGCCGGCAGGATGCTGCCCAGGCGGTTCTCAACCTCCGGGCCCGCGTGGCCTGGACGGAAGTCAGGACGAAGGTCCTGGCGCCCGACGGGCTGACGTCGGATCTGATCGACATTCAGCTCGGGCTGGTGGACGTGCGGCACCAGGTCGACATCGACGTCGCCTTGGCGAAGGCGATGCGCCGAAAGAAGGTGCCCGACGGCTGCCGGGCGTGGTTGGTCGCCCACGCACCGCGATTGGGCGAGCGGCTCCGTCAGCTCAAGAGCATCCTGGCGCAGGCGCTGCGCGAGACGGAGCTGCCGCCATGACGATTGGCGCACTCGTCCGTGTCGTGGGGGGCGTGCTCACTGGTCGGGTGGGCACCGTGGAGGAAGTCGGTCCGGACTTCGTGGTCGTCCGGATCGGCCCCTTCATGAGGACGCGTCTCCCCCTCGACCACGTCAAGTCGCTGCGGTAGGTGCGTGCCCGCGTCCGCGGGTACCCGGGTTCGACACCCGGCGCAGCTCCATGCTACGGTCAGCCGTAGCTCGTGGGGGTGTCACGGTTTCGACACCTCGAGAAAGCTCCTTGGCCGCGAGCCGGGCAGGCTACGACGCCCGTAAAAACGCGTAGCACCTGAGAACGGCCAACCGCAAGGTGGTCCGTTTCCCGAGCCGCGCTCCGGCGTTCGCGCCGGTCGCGGCGGCCGCCTAAACAGCGGCATCGGGCGGGTCGCCCATCCGGGTCACCGGGATGGAGCGACTTGGCATGAACAGGTGGTCCCGGCGCTGCTGCCTTCGTGATCGGTGCAGCGTGGGTATCCAGGTCACGATAGGTCCGCCACCCGCTCCTGGTAGGGTGGTGGCAACCGAAAGAAATCCAGGGACGCTCGTGAAGCGGCCGCGAGCACATCGAGGTGGACGCGGGTTCGACTCCCGCCACCTCCACCGTGCCGGGTGTGTGGTACCACATGCTCGGCTAGGGAGTCCGGAACGACGGGGGAGCACGGCAAGGGTTATCCCGAACCGCCCCCGTCTTCCGGCTCCCGTTCGTCAGAACACCGTCGGAGCGTAGCCGACGTTGTTCGCAGCGGCTCCCCCGGGAGGTCCCTTCCTTCCTCCCGGGGGAGTGGATTTCGATTCGGCGTGCGGGACCCTCCCACCCGGGGTCCCGCACGCCGGTTCGTGCTGTATGGATGAGACCTCTGGTCAGGGACAGCCAGAGGGTAGCGGCAGTCCTCCGCTTGGCCCAAGGAGAGAACGGAAATCCCTGAGGGCATGGACTCGGCACCGGGTCGGTGCCGGATGCCGCGGCAGGGTCGCCCAGCCCCCGCGGAGAGACCGTCGAACGCGTACGGGAAAGGCGTTGCAGCCTCCCAGAAGGCGCGTCGGTAGGTTCTCGGTCGCCTCCTCGGGAGAGAAATCCCGGGGAGGCGACCACGACCCGCCTTCTTTTTTTGGTGGGTCTTGCGCTCTGCAGGATCTTCGGTGCAGAATCCCGACATGGAGTTGGTCTCCGTCACGTTGAAGGACACGACCATCGCGCACGACCCGGTCGTCGGTGCCACCGTCCGCTTCTACGATACGCTCAACACCTTCATCACGCAGGCCGTCACCGATGCTCTCGGGAAGGTGAGCGTGCTGCTGCCGGGCGCGGCGTCGCCGGCCGGCGTGGTCTACTACGTGAGGGCGTACAAGCCGGGCTGCTCGTTCGCCAGCCCGTTCTCGATCACCGTCTTCGAGCCCGCTCTGCCTGCTCCCGACAACAACGACTTCCTGATGGACGTGAACATCTTCGAGGTGGCGAACTCCACGCTGCCCGGGATCTGCCGGGTGTCGGGCTTCCTGTACGGGCAGGACGGCAAGCCGCTCCCGAACGCGATGATCCGGCTGGTGCCATACCACGGCTCTCCGCGGGTGTACTACGCTGGGCTGGTGGCGAGCATCATCGAAACGCAGTCGGACGACGATGGGAAGGTCCTGTTCGACGCGATGTGCGGCGGGACGTACGAGGTCGTGGTGGCCGACCGGGCGGAGCTGCGCCGGCGGGTGAAGATCCCGGAGCGGGCGGGCCTGCTGTTCGGTGACCTCGTGTACCCGATTCCGGTGGACGTGACGTTCGACCCGGCGGGTCCGTATCTCGTCCACGTCGGTGTGCCCTTCAATCTGACCCCGCACGTCATCGGGAGCGACTGGAACGACTGGTCCGATGGCGGGATCTACGTCGACTACAAGTCGGACGACCTGGCGATTCTCACGCTGTCGCGATCGGGTTCGGTGGTGGTCCTCACCGGCAATACGCCGGGGACGGCGAACGTGGTGGTGACGAGAACGGACAAGGCGTTCAGGGTGGTGCCGGACCGTGTCAGCAGTTGGACATTCCCGGTGGTCGTTGCTCCCTGACGAGCTTCAACCTGCGGGGGGTAGTGTTTCGAGCCGTGAGCCGTACCGCCCCTACGCCGCCTTCATGTACCGCAAGATCCGCGACTACGTCCTGTACCACGATTCGAAAGACCGCCAGCTGCGGGAGCAGGCGGAGCTGGCACATTGCTGGATCTTCGACGTCGGCGAGGCGGCCGAGATCTGGCGTGGAACGCTGCTGAGCTTCGCCGACCTCTGCGACATCCTGGACCTTCCCTCCCCGGAGGAGATGCGTGCTAAGATTCGCAAGCTCCGCAAGGACGATCTGCTGCAGCGGATCAAGGCCTGCGAGCAGGCGGAGGTAACGGTCCTGGATGCAGGTGACGACCCCAGCGACGACTGAGCGTCTGGTTGCCGCATTTCGAGCGACGCTCAACACGCCCGACAACCACTGGGCCGAGCTGCGCTCGCTGCTCCTGACCGACTTCCGCACCGAGCGGGACGGCGTGTTCGTTCTGGGTCGTCTCGCGACGGGCCAGATGATCCGCTCGATTGACTCCATCACGACCGCGGGCCCCGGGCTGGATCTGCTGCGGACGGCGCCGGTGCCGTCGATTGACCCCATCGAGGTGACGAAGCTCTCCACGTTCGTGCGCCGGATGACGGTCACGTCGATGCCCGAGGTGCTTCACGCCGCGGAGAAGAGCACCCGGGCTCTGGCCACCGAGCTGCTCGTGTCGGGTACGGCCCAGGAGAACTACGACATCGGTCTGGAGTCGGCCCGCATCCTGGCGGCGTCGTGGCGCACGCTGTTGGCAGCGGACACCGGCTGCCGGAACTTCTACACGTCGCTCGAGGCCATCCCGCCGATCGATATGGCGTACTTCGGAAACAAGCTGGCCGACTGGGCGCTCGACGCGTCGTGGCAGAACGACCCGAACAAGCGCCGGGAGATGATCGACGCGGTCCTGGCGTCGCTCGTCTACGTGCGCCTGCGCCAGCGGTCTATCGTCCCGCCGCTCGAGCTGCCCAACACGCTGGGCACCCCGCAGGGCGTCTGCGTCCCGGCGACCCGGTTGGGGCGGTACTCGGGTCCGTACCGGGTGTCGCAGGCCTGCCGGAAGATCACGTACCAGACGGAGACCCTGAGTGGCGCGGCCCAGCGGGATGCGATGCCCGGCCTGGTGGTCGACTTCGCGCCCGCGTACAGCGACGGCTACTACTACTTCTACGGGCTCGCCCCCGGCAAGTACCTCGTGGGGCTGGCGACCAACGTGATGCCGGGGGTGGCCGTGGACGTCACCCTCATCCACAGTTTCGCCGGCTCGCGCATCCGGGCGGTTGACCTGCGGGATGCCATCAACGCGGCGAGCCCGCCCAACTGCGTCGCTTCGGTGGAGCTTGCGCCGACGCAGTTGACGTTCGTACGCCTCACCTGCTCCTACCCCGTCGAAGGGCCGTCCGGCTGGTTGCGTTTCCATTCGTATTCGGACGACGGGCTCAAGCAGTGTTTCCCGCAGGACGTGTACGTGTCGACCAACTATCGCTCGGCGGCCGACCTGGCGGCCGACCTCAACCCGGTGGCCCCCGGCGCCCGCTTTGTTGGCACCGAAGACGTCATCGCCTCCGGCAAGTATGCCTACGCCGGCGTCCCGACCCTCAGCTGCGTGGCGTTTGCCAAGACGTTCGGCCTCTGCACTCTTTCCGGCACTGAGGTCATCCCAGACAACGGCGAGTTGAGCACGGTGTCGGTCGGCGACGAGTGCATCATTGCCCCGTCGACGGTGACCACGGTCGTGGAGGTCAGGTCCGACAGGCTCGTGGTCGATCAGGATGTTGGGACCGGGCCGGGGTCGTTCAGCGTTTCCCCACCGCTCGTCTGCAAGGTGGACCATGTTGGGTGGGCGCTTCATCTCGGGAATCGCTGGTACCGGTTCGAGAGCACCGATTGGCGGATCAGTGGCGGCCTCCGCTACGTCGATCTCGGAGCGACCCACGGGCACTACGAGGGAGGCTCGGCTCTCGACTTCACCATCATCCAGCAGTCCGAGACGCTCGAGTCGCTGAACAAGACGACCGCCAGCTACCTCAAGATCTCTTCCGGCAACGATGCCCTCATGGCCGAGATCGGCTTCAGCGGATCGGCGGACCACGCCCAGGCTTTCGAGTGGACCTGCAACTCGACGGAGAAGGACGGGTTCCGCTCGCGCCTGCGGCCTGGCGACTTCATCGTCGACCAGACCGGCATCACGCGCTACGTGTCCGAAGTCCACGACGGGTATCTCCGCCTGGCTGGTGCTGTCAACGTGAACAAGCCCGTCCTGGGCCCCCGATTCTTCAACGCCGTCCGTGCGGCTTGGGAGACGATGTTGCAGTCGTTTGCTCTGCCGACGTTCGACGTCGACGCCTACGAGCGGGCGATCGAGCAGGCGAACCGCACCCGGGACGGGAGCGCCATCAACCTGCTGATCGCACGTGGCCAGGCCCTGGCGTCGTCGTTGGCCAAGCTCCGTGGCTTCATCGACACGTTCAACAACCACCCGTTCCAGTCGCCTGCGACCGTGACGGTTCTGCGGGCCGTACGCCGGCTGGGCCTGGGCGCTTTCTACAAGCAGCTCCAGGTGGCGGACCTCGGGGGGCTTTCCCAGGACACGCGTCGGACCACCGACACCGGCATCACGGCGGAAGAGGCGACGACCCTGGCCCAGGACTTCGTGCTCCGGCTCAATGCGATCGAACGGATCGTGATGGGGATGCAGGACTAGATGGCCGAAGAGACCCTCCGTGACGAGCATGATCGGCAGGAGGCCATCAACACCGATCTGTTCAAGGCCCTGGCCGATTCGTACTCGTTTGTCCACGGGCAGGAGCAGGTCCGGGCGCTGGCGTCGACGACCTTTGGGCAGGTCCTGCAGGATCGCATCGACGAGATCCGCGGGCCACACCCGCAGGGTCTGCCGTCCCGCATCGAGGAGGTCGATTCGGTGAAGGCGGAGTTCGACCGGGTGATCCAGCAGCTCGAGACCTCCGAGGAGGAGAACCCGACATGATGATCAAGAACCTGGTGAAGCAGATCCAGCCGTACCTGCTCCTGGGTACGCTGGTCGGTCTGATCGCGAAGGTGGCCGTCGACTACCACGAGTACGGCGAACTCCAGGTGCGGGTGGGCCAGCTGGAGGAGAGCGTGGTCAAACTTCAGGTGGAGGCCATCAAGCACGGCTGGGACATCGAAATCAAGCCGGCGGCTCGGATCCGGGTGAACCGGCCCGCGGCCTCGGCGGGGCCGAGTGCCCCCATCCTGCGGACGCCCGAAAGGGTGCCGGTGACCCCCCAGAAGCTGATTCCCGAGAAGGTGCCGTGATGGACCTGCGTGTCATTCACCTTCGCAAGATCCTGCCCATCGCGAAGATGCTCGACGTGCCGGGCCCGCCGCACCGCTTCTACATCTCGGGTCCGTCGGCCGCCGAGGTCTCTGCCGTCGAGATCAACGGCGACCAGGGCTACGCCTGGACGGCGATCGGCTCCAACGTCGTTGCAATCGATCTGCCGCACCCGTTCATGGTCCGCACCGTTGCCGTTCTGGGACGGGAGATGGGTGACGCGAAGGAGGCCGAGTGCTACTTCGGCTTCACCAAGTTCCTCACCACCACCCGGGGGCTGCAGAAGCTGGTCCAGGACTGGCTGAAGTGCTTCCTTTCCACGCCGGGTACCGACCCGTTCAGCCTGAAGTGGGGCGGCGGGGGCCTGGGCATCGTGAAGCGGTCGTCGTCGGCCGAGGGGCCGTACAACTCCGCGCTGGCGATCGCCGTGCGGGAGACGACGAAGCAGATGATCGCCCGGCAGGCGCTTGACACCAACTCCCCCAGCTCCGAAAAGCTGCTCAACGCCAAGCTGCTGAAGATCTCGATGTCCGCCGACCGCACCGGCTACACGGCCGACATCGAGATCACGAGCCAGGCGGGGACCAAGGCGCGGGTGGGCGTCAGCCCGCTGGACACGGCCGCTTGACTTTCTCCAGAACATCATGCAGAACTCTCCCGGAAGGACGATCCGGGGGCATGACGAAGACGAAGCTGCTTCGTACCGAGAAACAGGCGTGGTCCATGGTGGTGGAGCACGACCGCGAGATTCTGAACTACGCCCGGTTCATCGTTCGGCGTCTGCGACCTTCCACTTTCCGGACCGTGGTCGAGGACGCCGAGCAGCAGGCCCGGCTGGCCGCCTTCTGGGCCGCCTTGCGCTACGACTCGTCCCGCAGGACCATGTTCATGACCTGGGCCCGCTACTACATCTGGCTCCACGTCCGCCGCGGTCTGCTTCGCACTGGGCTCACCGGGGAGCACCAGTTCAAGCCGCAGATGGTGTCGCTCGACAGCCTCGAGTACGACCCGTCGCCGCTGGTGCTCGAGCCGCTCAGCCCGATTCTCCTGCTGGAGCGGGACCGGGTGGTGCGCGAGGTCCTGGACCAGATGCCCAAGCGGCTGCGTATCATCGTGGCCCACAGCGTCCTCAAAGGTCGATCCTACCGTCAGGTCGGTCAGAAACTGGGCCTCTCCCACGAGGCGGTACGCCGGCTGCGGAACCGCGCCGTGAACGCCATCCACTACCGGCTGTGGGAAAAGGGACTGCTCGACTACTGCCCGCCGGGACACGATATTGCCCGGACGCCCGCGTCCGGTGTAGCATCGGTCCCGAGCGGGTGAAAAATGCCTCGAAAGGATCTTGAGCAGTTTCTCCGGGAGCGCCTGACGGCGTTGGATCCCCTTCGGGACGTGTCTTCGGGGAGCCGGGCCGACACGGAGGTCATCCAGCCCGTCCTGCAGTACTTCGGGGCGGACCTCTTCAAGACGGACATCCGGTCGTTCGCCTTGGACACCCTTCGAAACGTCCACCCCGATCTCGGGGTACGCCCGGACGGGGTGATCGATGACACCGTGGCCAAGCCGTTCTCGACGTTGGCCTTCGGTGTTGCCCGCGAGATCATGCTCCTGCGGAGCCGGCAGAAGGCGGACCCGCGCATCCACACCTTGCAGTCGGCCCAGGACCTGATGGGCGCCCTGTTCGTCCCGCTCATCGAGGGCAGCAAGGCTTTCGGGAAGTTCCGGTTCTACTACACGGCCCCCATCTCCGAGATCATCCGCCCGGAGAGCGTCATCATCGTCTCCAACGGCATGCGCTTCGTCCCGACCGAAACCCAGAGCATTTCGGCGGCGGAGATGCAGCTCAACTACGAGGACGGGAAGTACTACTTCGACGTCGACACCATCGCCACGACGCCGGGGTCGGCGGGCAAGATCCCGCCTGGCACGTCGGCTCGTTGTCCGTCTGTCACCCGCTCCATCGGCGTGGAGAACAAGCAGCTGTTCGTGGGCGGCGAAGATGCCGACACGGTTGTCAGCTACCTCTCGAGGGCCCGCAACTACCCCACGCAGCTCTCCTTCTCCGTGGCCCGGGGCATCAAGGCCATCCTGTCCAACGAGTTCGGGAGTGGGATCAAGCGTATCGAGGTCGTCGGGATGGGCGATCCCGACATGCTGCGGGACATCATCCGCGGCGGGAACTTCGGACCGGCCTCGGTGTTCGGCGTCGGGGGGTATGCCCTGCCGGCGTTCACGCTGGACCTCAAGTCCAACCTGTTCGAGGGAGACGCCCTGTCCGACGTTTCCATCATCGGCAGTGGTGTGCTCACCGAGGACTACTACCTGATCGTCCACACCACGTCCACGCCGTCGGTGATGGGAGAGGGGCGCATCAAGAGCGTCCTTCGAACGGCGCTTCCGGCCAGGCTGGAGCTCGACGAGTCGGTCCTGCCCGACGTGATGCAGGGCCTCGTCTGGGAGATCCGGCGCCGGCGCATCACGCTTTCCGATGTCCCGGGCGGGTTCCTGCTCGAACCCCCGGCCGGGAGCGAAGTCGAAATCAAGGATGACGAGATTCACGTTGGCGGGATGACCGACATCTACACCCTTGGCGACGCGGAACAGGTGTCGACCGACATCGAGGTGGCGTCGGACGAGGACGAGCTGGCTTCCGGTGACACGGCCGTTGCCGGTGGCGTGGCGACGTGGCCCAACCCCGCGGGTTGGGTCCGCATCAACCCGCCCGAGACCGTCCTCCTCGAGGAGAACGCGATCACGATCGTGAAGGATGCGCTGCTGCGGCCTCGCGGCGTGCAACTGAACGCGATCCAGCGTGAGGTCTCGGACCTGTCGAACATCCGCATTTCCCCCGGCCATCGGGATGCCGAAGGGGGATCGCCCCATTCGGATATCCTCGAGATCCTGATCGCCGGCCAGTGGGTGCGCTACCAGATGGTGGCGCTCACTTCCGCGGGGGGCCCCGGTTCCCAAGCTGTTTTTTGGACCGAGCGGGACATCCTGCCCGACCCGCTCCCGGTCCCCACGCCGGCTCGCATCGTTCGCCCGTCAGTTGACGGCATCGAGGACGGACGGAGCATGCTGGTCATCCAGCGCACCCCGCCCGAGATGTACCGCATCGTCGAGTGGCGCAACGGGTTCTACCAGGGGACCGACAACGACCCGGCGAACTACCGGGCCGAAGTCCGTTTGTACCCGCTGCCCGACGCCGGCAGCACCTACCCGACCGGCGAGTCGTGGCTGCTCGTGGACGACGTGGACGTCGACCTCTCCGACCCGAAGCGGCTGCGGGCGGACGGCCCTGACCTCGTGACCGTCTCCGGCTCCAACGCCGTCACGACGGTCATCGGCCGGAACATGGAAGAGGTCGGGGTCAAGAAGGACGACATCCTCCGCATCCTGAGCGGTCCGGACAAGAACGACTACGTCGTGGCCGCCGACCCCAGCGGGCCGGGCAAGGCCGTCATCCTGTTGCAGGACCGGCTCAAGTCCCCGGGCACGGTGGCCTACGAGATCTTCTCCCCGCAGACGCCCGTCACCCTCCCGCTCATGGACGTGACCGAGGCCAACCTGCTCGATTCGACGGCGGGCACGACCAGCTCGGTGGTCCCGTTGGGCCAGCCGCTCGGTGCGGTGAGCAGCCAGTTCTCGAACGCCGGGAGCGGGATCAAGCATCGCGGCTACAACGCCGTGGTCGGCATCGTCGGTCTCTTCCCGTTCACGGGCGTCTACACCTTCACGCCCAGCGGCGCGAACCGCCTGGAGTTGAGCCTGTACAGCAAGACGTGGGGACACGTCGAAAAGACGCTCAACTCGGGGGGCCCGTACAATCTCGCGCTCGCGGTGGATGTCGTGCAGCTGCTGAGCGACCTCAACAGGTACCTGCCGATCACGTATTTCTACGCGATGCGGCCGGATGGATCGATCGCCGATCCGGCGACCATCGTCGATCTGGAACCGCTCTACCTGTGCGTGGCGAACCACGACTCGGATGAGGGGGCCGAGGAAAGCAGCAAGCTGGAGGCTTTCGGCACGGCGACCTTCTTCCTGGACGCCGGCGGCACCCACGTGACGCGTACCACCAGGACGATCACGTTCTTCGACGTCAACATCGCGACTCTGGGCTCCGGGATTTCGCCCTGGAACGACCTCGTGCAGATCGAGAACGGCGCGAACTCGGGCAAGGCATGGCCGATCCTCGAGCTCACGTCCAGCTTCGGAAACCTGCACCTGCAGCTCTTCCCGTGGGTCGACCTGCTCCCGCAGCGGAACACCATCGCCCGCATCGGCAGCCCGTCGATCGGGCTTGGTCGTACCTTCTTCCGTGACCCGACCCTGTTCGAGGTCAGCGAGGCGACTCGGTACGCGGCCGGCGATCTGCTGTTCGCTCCCGACGTTCGTCTTTGGACTACCAAGACGCCCGGCTACCCCGAGACGCTCAAGCCGACCGGCCTGTACTTCGATTCGACCTTCGTCCCTGGTGAGCAGTGGCTGGCCCTTCCGGACTTCTACCCCGAGTACAACATCGAGTTCTTCGACCGGATTGTGGCCGGCTGCCGGGACATCTGGTTCCTGCACGACTTCGGTGGTGGTGGCGGGGCGTGGACGCCTGCGGCCGGCACGTACGAGTTCAACTTCGCCTTCGAGAACGGGTCGACGCTCACCGTCAGCATCACCACGCCGGGAGCGGTGCCGTATACTCGGACCCAGCTCGAGACGATTTTCAACGCCGTGTTGGACCCTGGCGGGACGAGCCCCATCGCCGTCGACATCGACGATGGGCCGCTGCAGTACCTGGGTATCTCGACGCAAGAGCGGATCACGTCCATCACGGGCAACGGTATCGTGAGCCTCGGCGGCATGGAGCCCACGACGTACGGGACCCAGGGGAACCTGTCCTACCTGGGCCAGAACAACAGCTCGTTCTTCTTCTTCCTGGGTTCCCCGAGCACGCCGAACTACATCCGGGTCACGGGCAGCACGATCACGCCTCCGTACGAGGACAGCGCCCTGGCGAACGTCCAGTTCGTGGTGCAGCGGCTCGGCGCCCAGCGGTTCTCGGCGAAGAAGATCTCCGAGAGCATCCATGACAGCGGCCTGTACTACGCCGACGTGGAGCTCATGTCGCTCGGCACGGGCGACGAGTGGAACCTCGGTCCTGACGTGACGTTCGAAGAGTTGACGGGTTGGAAGGCGCTGGGCTACAGCATCCGGCCGGTCAACGAAGTCCTGTCGTTCAGCGTGCGCGAGACCCCCATCTTCAGCGCCACGCCCTACATCCAGGACCCGTCGGTGTCGGACGGCTACGTCGATCAGACGCCCGTCTACGGTTCCGGGCTGCGGCTCAACTACGATCGCGATCCGACGGTGGCGGCGGTGCAGACGTTGGCGGACAGCGAGGATGAGCGGGAGAACAACGAGTCCATCCTGGCCCGCTGCATGCGTCCGTGCGAGGTCTTCCTCACCGTCGAGTACTCCGGTGGTCTGGCCGAAACCGAGATGCGGAAGGAGATCGACAAGCTCATCGAGGCCCAGATGGACACGCTCGACGTGAGCGAGATCATCTATCGGATGCAGCAACTCGGGGCGACGTCGGTCGAGCTTCCGATCGAGATCGGCGCGGCGTTCCTGCGCCAGGACAGGACGTACAACCTGGTGGTGGCGAAGGACCGCGTGAGCGTGTCGCGGTTGGCGGCGTTCTCGGTCGGGCGGCTCACTCTCCGGAGACTCGGGTAGGCTTGACGATCATGCGGAACTCCGGCTCCACCGTGCGTGCCGCGTTCCCGAGGCGGGAGATGAAACCGGTCTCCGGGTCGAGCGCGAGGTCGCATGCCAGGCAAACGAGTCGGGTGATGCTGCTCGTGCCCGCCTGGATGGAGAGGGCGCAGCCGCAGCCGGGGCAGAGCTTCGGTCCCATGTTCATCCGGGGGACGAGCATGTCCACTTCCGGCGCCAGGATCGCCTTGATGTCCTCTTCCTTCATGAACTCGACGCCCATGCCGATCAGTCTCCAGCATTCCGCGGGGCGTTGCAAGGAGGCTGCCTGATGGGCATCGGCGCCCTGCGAGCCATCGCCGGTCCCGACCGGGTCGCCCCCAACGGGTTCGTGCTGGGGCTGGACGGGACGCGTAGCACAACCCCGTCCGGCAGCATCCAGTACGACTGGCGCATGATCCAGGTGCCCGAGGGCGATCCGCACCTGATCCACTACCCGCAGGCCGGCTTCCCCGGGCCGTTCGTCATCGAGCCGGAGACCATCCGCGTGGATGGGACGACGGTCGATCTCAACTGCGATCCGGGCAGCGCCGAAGTCCATTTCAGCGTCGGCGGCTTCCCGTTCGACCTCACCTCCCTGCCGGCGGCCCAGAGGCCTGTGGTAGGTGACCACCTGATCATCAGCGCCGGCCCGAACGCCGGCCTGTACTACGTGACCAGCACGCCGTTCGGCGCAGGCTTTGATCGGCTCGAAGTCGACCGACCGCTGGCAGCCCTCGAGACGACGGTGGCCTACGCCGTCTGCGCGGCCGACTCGCACCGGGTCACCATGAACTACGACCCGGCGGCCACGTCGCTGGGGGACGTACTGCTCATCGGGGGACGAGCGACGAAGATCGTCGGTCTCCCCGGCCCGACCACCATCGACGTCGAGGACGCCGTGCCGTTCGCCGGCGAGTCGTTCGACTACGCGATGGTGATTCGATCGGCCATCCTGATCAATGCGACGTCGCCCTACCCGTCGTTCGTCCCCGCGGTGCAAGGGGTCTACGCCGTCCGACTGTACGTCTACGACTCCGCCGTCGTTCCGCCCACCCGAAGCGACGCCGACGTGAGCATCATTTCGGTACTGGCGGCCAACACGGCGACTGGCCTGCCCGTCGACGCGTCGTGGCTGTGGCGCTCGATCGCCGATTTCTGGACGACGGTGTCGGACAAGACCTGGATGGAGACGTCGTGGCGCACCTTCATCCGTGCCTTTGGCGCCATGATCCAAGAGGCGTGGAACGTCCAGCTGTCCTACTCCCTGGGAAACTGCCAGGACGTGATGATGAGCCGCTGGATCGGCTACGAGCCGCTGCTCGAGGAGACCAACCCCGACACGGCCCTGCTGAACCGCCGCTTCGTCCCGGTCTATTCGGAAGAGCTGCCGGTAGCCGGCAACGTCTCCATCCTGATCACCGTCTTCGACGTCCCGGAGGGGATGTCCCTGCCGCTCACGCTGAACGTGACGACCCTGCCCGATTCGTTCAACGCTGCCATGGATGCGGCGGGCATCGCCGGTGTCAAGGCGCGGGTCGAGATGTTCAACGGGACTCGGCACCTGTCCATCCGTTCCGACAACTACGTGATCGAGGTGGCGGGCATCTTCGGGCCGGGGCGCAGGAACCATCTGGAAGGCCAGGCTTTGCGGATCGACGAGCACACGTTGTACCTGGTCACGGCCCCGGTCACGCCGATGGACTTCTACAAGACGAACTACGACGCCGACCTCACCTTGAAGAAGGGTGACATCATCAACCTCGGCGGGACCAACTTCACCATCGCGGCAGCCAACATGACGGACGCCGGCGGGGTGTCGTACCCGTTCACGTACGTGTCGACGGAAGAAGAGATTCCGGACCTGGGGATCGGCTACTCGTACCCCTTTGTCGTCCCCTCGTACTTCGAGTCGTCCGAGGTGGACTACCGGGACGAGCTGGTCGTTCCGGGCGATCTGGTGTTCGTCGAGGTCACCGATTCGGCGGGCGTCCGGACGGAGGGTTCGGAGACGGTGATGGGCGCTGGCTTCTATAGGCTCGGCGTGACCAGCCCGTACTTCTTCTGCAAGGACCGGACGGTGCTGCTCAAGTCGGTGCTGCGCCTGTTCTACGTTCCGATTGACTCCACCCACCTGTCCGTCCCCGTCTTGAAAGAGGACGCCGAGGCCCGGAAGGGGTGGAAGGAGTACGAGCACTACGTCGTCTCCGACCGGTGGGGCCAGCGGGCGCTGGTGTTCGACTTCAACTCGGAGTTGCAGGATGCCGGCTACCCGTCTGTGACTCGCGCGTTTGCGCCGGCCGTGACGGACAAGCCCTACCCGGCAGCCCGGATGTGGGCGGAGATCGTGTACGTCGACCAGCGTCCCGACCTCTCCGCCCGGTTCGGTACGGGGTTGGGGCTGGAGCTCGAAGACTCGCCGACACGGACCGGTTTCAGCTACCAGCGGGCCCTGCTCGGTCTGTGGTACTGCTACATCCACGGCAGCAAGCCCGGTTTCATCGAGCGCGGCATGTCGATCATCTGCGGCGCCCCGTTCTTCGAGGAGGACGGTGTCATCATCGACGCCCGTGTGCTCTCGGCCGAGAAGGGTTACCTCGTTGTCCGTGACCTGAAGCACCCGGAGATCGTCCGCGGCTACGTCTACCCGTTCAGCGTCGGGCTCGACATCAATCCCGCGACGGGCAAGGAGTACGCGGTCGGGGACACCGTCCGCTGGTTCGACACGGTGTCGAACGCCGCCATCTACCAGGACTACATCCGGGACCCGGACTTCATCCGCGGTCTGATCGCCGCGGGTATCATCACCGAGCCGGAGAAGATCCACCACTTCTGGCTCGCCGTGGACGCCGACATCATCGAGTCCGGGAGCTCGGCCGCCGTCCGGGCCGCCTACGAGTGGCTGATCGGTTTTCGGACCACCTACAACTACCCGTTCTTCGCCTTGCTCAAGAACCTGATGGACGACGTGCTGATCCACGACCACATGACGCTCAAGGTGATCATGCACTTCGTGGCCTACCCCGGCGCACGTTGGGGCGCCCCGATGTTCGATCGCCACCAGCTGTCGGGCCGGATGGTGCCTTGGGGGATGTTCTTCACTCCTGCCCTCCCCCCGGAGACGGGGGTCCACAACTACTTCGATACGGTCCTGGACGGGCGTGAGCACTACGCCGCGGTGCGTGTCGATGCTGGACCTCCGGCCATCGCGAAGATCGAGATTCACCACGTCCAGCCGGACGGGACGATCGGGGATCTGGTCGACCCGTTGCGGTACGGCATCATCCCGGGCGCCCTGTTCTGCTTGGTGGGTGCGACACCGGACCCGATCACGGTGGTCACGGCCACCGACATCACCCTCACGCTGCCCGCCCCGCTCCCGACGGACAACACCTACCTGTTCACCATCAGTTGCGAGCCCATCAGCGGGAAGTCGAACTGGGCCGGGTTCGATGACATGGTGTTCTACCTGCGCGACTATGTTCACATCTTCCTCCGGGACATGTCCGGTGGAGCGCCGGGTGTCCTGGTCGATGAGTTGATCGAGCCGCCTCCGGCCGGGTACCCTGGACCGGAACCGACGAGTGAGGTACCATGACCACGATGCGCCGCCAGCCCAGCCGGAATCTGAAGCAGACGATCCCGATCGTGGCCAACGTCCGAGTTCGGACGTTGCACAAGGGCCGCGTGGTCGACCAGCACAAGGGCCACAACATCTTCCTCAACGTGGGGCGCGACTGGCTGATCCAGCAGATCTCGCTGGGTGCCTACCCGATCGCGGCGGGAGACCCCATCCCGCCCCCGACGTTCGACCGCCGCATCGCCTTCATGGGCCTGGGCTGTGGCGGCCGCGAGCAGTCCGCTCCCGCCGATCAGGCCTGGGTCATCGCCAATGTCGACCCGCTGGCCACGTTCCTGCAGGACGACACCGACGTCACGAAGACGGGGCTCGAAGTTCCGGCCCTGATTTCGGGGGGCGTCTACGCCAAGCCGATCCTGTCGGTGACCTACTCGGCGCCGGTCGGGCCGGCTCCCGGATTCCAGGTCTGGGTCAAGTACACGGCGCTCTGGACGGTCGGCGAGATCAACAACGCCTACGGCGGGGACGACGTGCCCATCACCGAGGCTGCCATGTACCCGTACATCGACGACGGCGGCGGCAACTTCAAGGAGCTCTCCCTGGCGGACATGAAGATCGCGGCTTCGTCCTACGAGAACTTCCGGCCGGTGGTGAAAGCGGTCGACTACGAGCTCGAGGTCCAGTGGACGTACCGGGTCTGAGGTGTAGCCGATGACGTTTCCGACCAAGAACTACCCCGGCTTCATCCATCGTCACGTCCCTGCCGGAGACACCGACAACCTGGTGACCCGCTACGAGGGCGCTCCGAATGCCAACCGGCGCCCGTACATCGGCGAGCCTCCTGCGAAGGGGTTTCCCGAGAATCCGCCCGGAACGACGTACCCTGCCGGTACGACCCTCATCGGTTTCGGTGAGGACGTCGAGTCGAAGACGGTCAACCGGGCGCTCTACGCGCTGCACAGCTCCATCGACTCGCTGGCCGACCGTCCGCGCTACGTCATGCAGCGGGTCTACGGCCTGCTTGGCCCTGGTGGGTCCGTTTCCAAGGTCAACTTGGCCGACGCCACCTGGGGTGTGACGTGCCCGTCGAACGATCAGCTCGTGTACCTTGGCCCCCCCGGGACCGCGTCGGCCGGGGCGAAGGAGTATGTTGCGGCCCTGATCAAGTTCGGGGACGACAACTGGGTTCCGCTTCGTGACAACGACCTGCAGCTGGTGACCGTCATCGACGTCCAGGACAGTGGCGGCCTCTCGTTGTACCCGCTTGCCCTGCCCGGCCCTGGCTATTTCCCGGACGGGAAGTGCGGGAAGGTGATCGAGTTCGACTGGATGGACGGCAGGAAGTGCCGTCTCGCTGAGGAAGATGTCGGCGGCCCGGATACCGACCTCGTCTCCTTGGCCCAGCTCTGTCTGTTCAACTACTCTCGCCTGGCGCGTCTGGCGCAGAACCAGCGGGACCAGTTCTGGAAGGCGTTCGCCGTCGTCAACAACCACGTGGCCGGCGCCGGCAACTTTCTCACGACCGACTGGGACTTGGTCGCAGCGCAGGACTGGCAGGTTGGTGACGTCATCTACCTGACGACGGTTGCCCTGACGCCGCAGGTCGAGTTCGACCGCGTGTTCGACTACAGCGGATCGGACATCTGTCTCCTGTTCGGGTCGTTCGATCGTGCGAGCAACCGGGATGACGCGGGCACCGTTCGGGAGCTCGTGAAGGAGGTCAGCCGAGCTCGGGATCTCACGCCGACCATCGTCGGCCGGATGCCGCAGACGCCCGGCGGGGGGCCCAACAGCCCGTACGACTACGACGGCCTGGGGGCGATGTTCTTCGCCGACCTCCGTGGCGCGAGCCTCTTCCCCCTTGGACCGCGCATCAAGACCGGCTTCGTCGTCGCCTGCGAAGAGGACAGCGGTGCCGGGAACCGCCACGCGGGCTACGGCTTCGTCCATCTGATGGCCATGGAGTTCACGGGGGACACGGTTCTCGGCCGGCTGCCGATCAACAACGAGTTCCAGCCGGGCGGCGGGGCGGGGAAGATCGATCTGCTCGGTGGAAACCGATGGCTGAACCCCGGCACGGGGGACACCGACATCATCATCGGGACCGACATGGTCGAGGTCTACGACAAGACCGGCGGCGCGGTCGGAGACCTGCTGGGCGTCTACTTCATCCAGGCGCTCGATCCGGCCGGTCAGATCGCCACGCTGCTGACGATCGATGGGCGGGTCACCAGCTCCGAGCTCCCCGCGGCCAACGGGTACGTCCGGTTCGTGCGGCCCATCGTGCTGGACACCACCGGTATCGCGGGTCCCAGCCAGAGCATCCCCGGGATGATGACACTGATCGGCACGAAGAGTGGCGGGACCGAAAGCATCCCGCTGAAGCTCATCAACGGGGAGTCTTTCTGGCTGCTGCGGGGCTACCAGAAGACCGCCGTGGGTACTCTCCGTGGCGTCTTCTCCATGCGCTACGACGGCTTGACGCAGCCGACGGCCCTTCACATCTTGGCCGCATCCCTTCTGGACTTCCCGCTGTTCACCTTCAGCGCGTGGGACGCGGAGGCGCATCTGGAGTTCAACCGCCGTGGCAGCAGTGCCGTTGCCGCGTACGATGAGGTCGATGACGGTGGGCCTTCGAGCGCCACGAAGACGGGCTTCGCCGCCTACCTGCACGTCCAGCCTGTGGGTTTCAGCCGGGCGACGATCATGGACGTGGCCAGTAGCGGAAACCCCTGTACGGCCGCTGTCCCGCCCCTGCTGGTACTTGGTGGCGGGAAGCGGTGGGGGAATCTTCCTGACACCGATCTCTTCCTTCGCCACGACCTGGTCGAGTTCACCAACGCGGTGACCAAGACCACGTCGCTTTGGACGATCCACCACTTCATCGACAATGTCACGGCCCAGCTGATCCGCATCGACGGCGACCAGTCGGGTGCGGATCTCGTGCCCGGGGGAACCTGCCGCATTCTCCGGCCCCGGCTGCACCAGGCCGGCAACATGGTGTCTGTTGACGCCGGTACCCCGGTGCGGATCGGGGACGGCTTGCGCTTGCACGTTCCCGAGCCCGTCGCCGGGCCGCCGTTCCCGCTCTCGTTGGGCTACAGCCAGCTGCCGGGCCTCTCCGTGTACGGCCGGGACTGGACGGGTCTGCTTCCGGACATCGGTGGCGTGCCCGTCGGGCCGGACAAGGTGCTGTCGGTCCGGGCGTGGGCGTCGGGTGGCTACTACAACGAGGTCATCGAGGCGTTTGCTGACGGCCTGATGAAGATGGGCGAGGTCGAGGTGGCCACCGACATCACCTCGACGGGTGGCGACATCATCGCCGACACCGGGGACATCGAGGCGACGGCGGGTGACGTCAGAGCCCCCGTCGGAAACGTGGACGGGCTGGACCACCGGTTCTCCCCTACGGCCAGGACCTTGTACCACCACGTCAACCTGGCGGATGGCATCCTGCCGGAGCCCAACGACGCGGCGACGAACGACTGGGTGTACAAGTTCTTCTACCGCAACCCGCAGTACCCTTCCCCCGCCACGTACTGGTCGATCACGTTCAACGCCGGGTATTCCGCCGACGAGCACGAGGATCAGCAGATCATCTTCCCGGTCCATCTGCCGGAGGGCGCGATCGTCACGGAACTGGAGTTGCAGTACGCCTCCATCACTGGTGTTCCGGCGGACGGTGCGTTCAGCGCCCAGGCTAGGGCCCAGCTCATCGCCCGCCCGGTTGGCGCGGCGCCGGATGGATGGCAGACGCACCCGGGTCCGTCCCCCTACCACCCCTCCGTTCCGCTCGCGGACCCGCCCATCGTCGAGGCCTTGGTCAGCGTCGGCGTTCCCGCGCTTACCAACTTCCAGACGTTCGTCGGTGCGTGCGCTCACGTTGTGGCTTCCGAGACGCGGAGCCAGTACTACGTGCGCGTGCGCTCCGCGAAGAATCAGGCTGGCGGGCAACCGACCGAAGAGTACTTGTACGGCATCCGCATCAAGTACACGATGACCAACATTCGTCCGCCGGCGTAGGAGAAGCCGTGCCGAAGGCCATTCACGACCGGGCTATGCACCTCCTTCCCTCGATGAAGGAGACGTACCCACCGAAGAAGGCGAAGTCGGTCGCTTTTGCCGTCGCCACGCAGCAGGCGCACGCCAAGGGGCAGGCGCCCAAGGGCTTCGGCACCCCCCAGGGGAAGCGCGAGGCGAAGGCGAAGTTCGACAAGCCGAAGAGCGAGTACAAGTCGCTCAAGACCGGCTCCCTGAACTACGACCTGTGGCGGGCTTCCCAGGACGCGCTGACCCGTGGTACGCTCGGAGCCATGCAGAAGGAAGCTGCAAACCTGACGGCTGCCGGTCGGGAGAAGATCAAGCCGAAGAACTTCGCGCTTCCCAAGCAGGAGAAGTACCCGATCCACGACGCACCGCATGCCCGCAACGCCTTGGCCAGGGTGTCGCAGCACGGTACGCCTGCGGAGCGGGCCACGGTACGCTCGAAGGTCTATGCACGCTTTCCCGGCCTCAAGGAGCACCACGTGGAACGAACCGGACAGAACCCGACGGCTCCCCGGAACCTCAGGAAGCAGAAGCTCGGGGAGTTCTCCCCGCGGGCGGTCAAGGAAGCGCAGGCCCGTTCGGTGGTGGAGGAAATCCTGGGCATCCCGCGGGAGAAGCGGGGCCAGCTCGAGGGCCTGATGGGCGCGATGAACGCGCCGCAGGCCCCGACGGGCATGGACCCGGGCCTGGCGGCCGCCATCCAGGGCATGGGCGGCGGCTACGCCAGCGGTTCGCCCATGGACATGCCCAGCCGGTTCGATCAGGGCGGCTTCGGCGGCCCTGTGGCCAGGGGAGAAGCTCCGGCGGCCGGGCTGACGGACGAGACCCAGTCCCTGGAGGCCGTGCGCCGTGCGGCGGGCCTGCAGGCAATGATGGGGCCCGAGACCGCGAACGCCGCGGCTCAAGGTGGGCCGTCCCAGGCCGCCCTCCAGGAGATGACGGCCCTGTTCGGTCCGCAGGCGGCCGCGCAGGCCCTCCAGCAGGGTGGTCAGCAGCTCGGCACGCCGGCGTTGCAGCAGATGCTCGCGCTGAACGCGGAGGGGGCCCCGAACTACGAGTCGATGGTGATGGGCCCGGCTGCTGCGCCCGTCCCGGCTCCTGCGGCCGCCGGGCCTGCGGCTGCCCCGCAGGTGGCTGCCGCTCCGCCTCCGGCCGCTCCGGCCCCCACGGAAGTGGCCAAGGCTGCCGTCCCCGGTGGTGGCGGCATGAAGGTCCAGGCGTCGTTCCAGAAGCAGGCGAGGATGACCATGAAGAAGCAGGCGCTCAGCAGCAGCGACATCGGTTCGTTCTTCTCCGACCCGCGGGTCATCGGCGGTCTCGGCGGCGCGGTGGCCGGCGGCGCCGGTACGGCGCTGGCGACGCGGGGCATGAAGGACAAGAAGCGCCGCGGGTTGGCGATCGCGGGCGGCGCGGCGGCCGGTGGCGGCCTCGGCCTCGGCGCGGGCGAGATCTACCGCCGGATGCGCGGCGGTGGCCCGGCGTCGATCTCCCGCGGTGGGGATTCGGGCGTGCTGGGCCACGAGCTCAGTCACAGCCGGATGGGTGGTGGGCACCCGTCGCCGATCTCTCGCGGCATGGACCCGTACGCGCCCGGCATGCGGCGCATGGCGGCGTTCGATCCGCAGATGGCGGAGAAGCGGGCGATGCTCACGAAGGTCGCCGTCGGTTCGCCCAGCGGTGGTGTTGCCAGCGCGGCCGGCGGTGGAGCCACCTCCGTCCCCATGACGATGGGTGGTGGTTCGAGCGCCGGTGTCACGGGCCAGCCGACCACGTTCGCCAGCCCCAGCACCGGAGACGCGACCCGCGGAAGCATCGGCCCCTCCCCGACCACGCGTACGGCCGGACTCGAGGACTTCGAGTCCATCCTGGGCAACCTGCAGGAGCGGTCGTTCCAGGAGGCGAAGTACAAGTACGCGCAGTACGGCACTCCGGCGCCGAACTCCCTGAGGGAGATCCGGGACCGCGAGATCGGCATCCTCCCCGGTGCGGCGGCCCTGGGCGTGGGGGCGCACGTCGGGCGGAAGGCCCAGAGGGGACTGGAGGCCCGTGAGCTGGAGCGACTGCAGAACCTGTGGGCGGAGCGTGAGGCCCTGCCGACGGGTGCGATGCGCGACGCTCGTGGGATGCCTGCGAAAATCGTGGACCAGCAGGCCCGCGATGCGGCTCGCGCCGCGATCGACGCGGAGATCAAGAAGACCCCGGGGTACATCGCCAGGCGGCCCCGTCTCGTGGGCAAGAGCGTCGGTGAGCCCCTCATGAAGGCCCTTCCTCGCGCCGGCCTGATCGGCGGTGGCGCGTTGGCGGGTCTCTGGGGCGCGAAGGCGCTGTTCGGCAAGAAGTCGCCGGAGTCCTACTACAAGCAGGGCTCGTTCGCCGACTTCACGCGCGAGAAGCAGGCCCGGGAGGCGGGCTGGGTCGAGCGGCATCCGATGGCCACCGGATTCCTCGGCGGCTGGGCGGGAGGCCCCATCGGCGGTGGAGCGGCGGGCTCGGTCCTGCGTCACTCGCTCGAGGAAGGGATGACGGAGAAGGAGAAGGAGAAGATCCGCAAGCACCTCTCCTTCGCCGGTCGTCACCCTGTGTTCACGGGTGCCGCGTCCGGCCTCGCCGGCGGTCTCGGCGGGATGCTCGGAACGTCGGCGGTGTCGCAGTCCTACCAGCGGGCGCGGGGGAAGGCGAAGCACGGTGCCTTCCTCAAGCGGGCCCAGGAGCAGATGGGGTTCGCCGAGCGTCACCCGATGCTGACCGCGGGCGGGGGCGCCCTCGCCGGCGCCGCGGCCCTGCCGCTCCTGCAGAAGCTCTACGGCGCGACCCCGATGCCGGAGATGTCCGCGCTCGGCGGCGTCGCCGGTGGTGTCACCGGCTACGCGCTCGCGCAGCGTGCCCGCAATCGCCGCCGTCGCCAGCTCGAGCAGCAGGCGATGCAGGAGATGGCGATGCAACAGGGCGGCGGAAGCCCTTTCGGGGGCTAGCCGAGAAGTCGGCATTCCTCAAGACAGCCTGGGAAGGTGACGTCACCCGGTGGAAGACCCGTATTCACGGGCTGAATATCAACATCGAGCGGCCCATCGGGACGTTGTTCATCAACAAGCGGGAACGATACACGCACAACTACGGCTCGTTCCCGGGAACGATGGGAGCGGACAAGGATCCACTCGACGTGTTCGTCGGCCCCAACAAGAACTCGCGCCGGGCCTACGTGGTCGACAAGATGGACTGGCACGACCCGTCCAAGTTCGACGAGCACAAGGTCTACCTCAACTTCGGTACGAAGCGGGACGTCCTACGCAGTGCCAAGCACCACCACATCACGATCGGTAAGATCCGCCAGATCAGCCTTGGCGACCTCAAGCAGCAGGTACGCAGCGGCAGTCTGAAGCTAGCTGCTAGGGGGTTCCCCGTCGGGTCCGTTCCGTGGCATTTCCACAGCAGGCAGCACGGTGAGCTGAAGTCGTGTACGGGTCCGCGCACCTTCAGGGGAGAGAAGCAGGAACCGTACGAGGTCACCAAGCAGGACGGCAAGCTCCTCATCAACAAGGAGAAGGCTGTCGGTCACGGGATCAAGCGAAAGCCGACGCTGTTCAAGTTCACCAAGCGGGTGGGAGACAAGTGGGATTTGGCGAGTGGGGTGAAGCAGGCGGCTAGCCAACCTGAGGTAGAACAATAGCGATGGGTGAACTTCGAGCCGTTGGAAAGGGAATCGGCCGCCTGCACGGCGTGGGGCGTCTCCGGCGGGGCAGCCCGCTGACTGGACTCTTTGACGATATCCCCTGGGATGTCGTTGCCACGGATGTTACACCGAAGGCCTTCAAGTCCGTCGGGCGGGGGCGAGGGGCGGCTCGGTTGGCCAAGGCCTTGGCCCGCACTGCTTCGGAACGTCGGAAGAAGGGGCAGCACACGCACAAGGAAGCCGCCGTCGAGTTCAACACCTTCGTCGAGGAGTTCCTGAAGTACGCGGGCCCGCTGCCGATGGGCAGCTTCTTCTCTCGGGCCGCGGGTGTTCTTCCGCCGGCGCTGCCTACTGCGGCGAAGCGACTTGCTGCCCGTCTGAAGGTGCTGCCGCCCGAACAGGCGCAGGCCCTTCGGAGCATCACCACCGTCGGCGAGACGGTCAAGCCCCCGGTTTGGCTCCGCTAGATTTCGTGGTATTCTGACCCCGGCGGCGGAGAGGTGCCGTCTTCTGCTCCCCCCGGATCACGGCGCCTCCCGCCGCTGCTCTATCTGGAGTTCTGACGCATGATCGCCTCGAGGAAGGTGGCCTGTTCCACCTGCTCGATGAGCGAGTTGAACTTGGAGAGCAAGGGCGAACTGGAAAGGCTGCGGAAGGTCTGATCGATGGGGTTGGGTGCCCGAGCAAAAGCCGTTCCGGTCGGGCCCAGGACGTTGTTCATCGATCGTTGAAGGGTTCCTGCCCGAATGGCGGCGCCGCCCGAGCTGAACATGTTCCGACTGTACGCGGCCGTCCCGGGAATCGGCGGGGTCACAGGAATCGTGCTCACCGTGGGAGCGGGCGGAAGGATCCCGGCTTGCGTCACCTGGGGGATGCTGGACTGAGTTACCCCGGGGGCGCTAGGCATGGGACCCACTGCCGTCCTGCCGACTGTCCTGCCTAGCGGGTTGACCTGGGCCGGTGTGGGAGGTTGGTAGGCCGTCGGCCCGATCGGGTTCACGGGCGTCTGGGGCTTGATGATCGTCGCCCTTGTCACGCCTTCATAGCTGGGCCGAAGGGGGGCGATCTGCGGAAGGGGGCGGCGTTTGAACCAGAGCGGGAGAGCCTGGCCTGTTCTCATGCGCCCAAGGGGGTCGATCATGGTTTCGCCGGCCGCCATGTTTCGCGGGGAGAGGAAGGGTTTCCCTTGCAGGACTCGTGGGGCGTTCTGAAGGAGATTCCGCAGCGGAGAGGACTCCACCATTCGGGTGCCGGCTTTGGCCGCGGTGCCGCCCATCCGGGCCAGCAGCCCCCCTTGGCTTCCTGCCCGGGCCATCAGTTTCCCCGCCCCTCCCAGGAGCCTTCCCAACAAGGCCCACTGGGCCTCCTTCTGGAAGGCCTCCCACCTCACCTGTTCGAGTGTCATGGCGTCGTCCTCGGGAGTCCGGTGTAGGGGGGCACGACGATGCCCCACGGATCGTCGCGTACCAGGCTGGGGTCGAGCATGTCGAACTCGGCCGCGTCGGGCACCTCGATGATGCGGTGGAGCGGGGTCCCGGCGATCCAGAACTCGATCTGCGCCCCCCGCACCAGCGGGAACCAGACGTCGCCGTGTCGGTCGATCACCTTCGACTGGCCGCCGATCACCAGCCTTCCGGAGACGGAGGGCGGGACGTAGCGGTTGCCGACATGAGCGATGGCGCCCGCTGCAGCCCGGCCGTCGGTGTCGACCGCGTGGGCGTGACCGACGGCGAGCAGGTCGAGGTCCAGGCTGAGTTCCGTACCTGGGTACGAGAACAGCGGCTCCGACTCCCGCGGCGGCGCAGCGTTGATGAAGCGGTAGCGGTACGACCAGTCCGAATCGCCGTTCTCGTCGGTGAACGGGTAGATCACCTGGCCCGCGACCAGCAGGACGTCGCCGGCGAGGCCGAACGCGGTGTCGTTGAGCGCGACACCCAGGTTCACGCAGGCGTCCCCGCCATCCACCTTCAGGCAGGCGTCGGTGCCCGTGTCGAGCGTGCGGAGCACGAGCGTGTCCCCGTCGACCACGCAGTCGAGCTGGGCGGACGCCCCGTTGAGCTCCGTCATCGCGTCCGTCGCCGACACCGGGTCCGGCGTCGTGAAGATGTGGCTGAACAGCGTCCCGTCCGGCAGCGTGAGGTTCAGGTACTTCCCGCTGATGGCGTACGGCCCGTCCTTCCGGCAGCGGGTGGACGCCGGCTTTGCGGTCGTGTCCGTGAGCGGTGACCACGGGCCGCCGCCGGACATCGCGCGGTCGATCCGGATGTGCGTGTAGAGCGTCAGCAGGGTGGCAACGTCCTGGGCGTACAACAGGAGATCGGTTCGAACCCTGGTGATCTCGAAGTTCATGCCGTCAGCTCCGCGATCGTGTCGGCGATGAGGTCGGAGTACGACGCCCCGGTCGTGTACCGGGAGATGTGGACGTCATCCCCGCTGGCCTGCACCTTCTCGAGGAATGCCGCTTCCGACTCCAGCTCCTTCTTCGCCGTGCTGTGCCAGGCGGTGACGGCTTCCTTGAGCTTGGTGAGCTTCTCGTTCACCGGCCGGCTCCCTGCTGCGGCTGCTGACGCGCCTGACGCGCCTGGTTCTGCTGGAGGCCGCGGAACTGGCCCTTGATCTGCTGGGCGATCGCGGCCTGCTGCATCTGCTGTTGCATCTGCTGCTGCTGGCCCTGCATGTACTGCTGCTGCGCGTTGGTCGCGATCTGGTCAGCTTGCTGGGCCGGGACGCGCAGCTGGCCCATCTTCTGGCCCATCATCGCGTCCGGCGGCACGCCCATCTGGTAGGCGGCCAGCTGGTTCAGCATGTCCTGGGACGGGGCCTGCATCTGGGCCTGGAGTTCCTGCTCCCGGGCGAGTGCCTGTTCGAGCTGGGCTTGCTGCTGGGCATCGAGATGGGCCATCTGCTTGCGGGCCCGGTAGTTGCTGATGCTGCGGCCGATGGCGCCCATAGCTGGCATGGCGGCGCCGACACCGAGCGCGGGGCCGAGCAGATAGTCCGGGATGCCCGTCGCACGCTCGCCGCCGAGGGCGCGGGACGCGGCGTAGCCACCGATCCCGTACACGACCGGCTTCATGAGGTCCGCGAGCGTGCCGCTGAACCCCTGGTCCTGCGCCCACTTCTCCATCGCTCCACAGAAGGACGCGATCTCCACTTGGCGCACCAGGTTCATCGTTCACCTCCGACGTTCATGTAGCGGGCGATGATGCCGGCGACCCGCTTTCGCGTGCGGGAGATCGTCGCCTGCGACGTCCGCAACTTTTTTGCCATCTGGGACGCCGACAGCGGTTTCTGGCGGCCGATCCCGTACGTAGCTTTGAACACGAACTTCTCCCGCGGCCCGAGCTCGGAGGGCAACAGCTGCATGACCTCCTTGAAGCGGGACGGCGAGAACGAGCGCGGGTCGCGCAGCTTGAACATCTCCGGGTCGAGCACTCGGCGGGAGAGCCCCTTCTGGAGCGAGCCCACCTGCCGCGGCGTCCAGTGCAGCTTTCTCGCCAGCGCGTAGTCGGTCGGCGGCCGCCCCATCGCGGAGGTCATCCGGTCCCGCGTCGTGATCAGCGCCTGGATCTTGTGGGTCTGGTGCTGCGGGATGCGGGCCGGGTTCTGGTAGGTCGTCACGAAGCGGTTGAGGCCGCGCAGCTGCCAGGCGACGTGCGTGGACAGCTGGGCCTTCCCGGGGTTGAAGGACTTGATCCCCTTGATCGCGAGGTCTTCCGCCTTCGACTGGATGGCCTCCGACGGGATGTTCACCTTCCCGGCGTACTGGTTGACGGCGTTGTGAACGAGCGGATCGAGGTTGTCGAGCAGCGGTTCGAGGTCTCCGCGCTTGCGGCCGCCCTGGTTCCACTGGTTCCAGAGCTGGAGATCCTGGGTCGAAGTGCCGCTCATGGCCCTCAGGATACATCAGGGTCAGGCCCGAGGACAACTGGAGGGTTGGCGGGTGAAAAAAGAAGAGGGAATCAGCCGTACGGGCCGCGCATCCCGCCGCCCATGCCCATCATGTTGCCCATCCCGCCCATGAGGCTGGGACCGAGGAGAGCGCCGAGAGCCGCGCCGCCCCACTTGCCGCCGGGCAGGGCGTTGCCAATCGACGGGTACTTGTTGGCAAGCCAGTAGCCCAGGGCGCCGGTGAGCAGCGGGTTCTGCGTGAGACCCGTGAGGCCACCAGGACCCATCAAGCCCCCCTGGCCGCCGCTGGTCACGCTGCCGACGAGGCCGGGCAGGACGCCGGCGCCGACCATGGCGCCGAGCCAGCCGGGGAGTCCGACCTTGTCGGCCATCTTGTAGCCGCCGTACAGGCCGGCCAGGCCGAGTCCGAATCGACCGAGGCCGCCGACTCCCGGTGCTTCCTGGGCGCTGGGGGTGATGGCCGATCCGAGGCCGTAGGCACCGAGGCCGAGGCCGAGAAGGCCCTTGCCGACCAGACCGAAAGACTGCTTCTCCAAGCCCGCCTTCTTCAGGATCTCCTGCACCGCGTCGCGATCGAGACGGCACGCGATGTCGGCCCTCTTCTCCTGCATCCGCTGGGCCGCACGCAGGGCCGCAGCGATCGGGCTGGCCGTCTTGGGCATCGCCCGCTGGAACGCGATGCGGTTGCGGACGACGAGCGCCGCGGTCTTCCCCTCCTGGCTCTGCGCCAGTGCGGCTGCCAGTTCCGGGTACTGCTCGGGATTCTGCATCGCCTTCTCCGCCATCGCCTGTTGCCAGGCGGCCGCTTCACCGGACCACTCCCCGCCGCCGCCCTCGCGTTCCATCCATTCGCCCTTGTTGATGTCGTTCGAGATGGAGAAGCCCCCGGGGGCGATGCCGAAGTTGACAGCGAGGCTCCGAAGCACGGGGTCCGCCATGGCAGTCGGGAGGTCGTTGCCGTACCGCTCGAGGAACTGCTCTTTCGACTCGATGCCCGTGGCGTTCTGCGCTTCGCCTGTGGTCGTGGGCATATCCTTGCGGATCTGACCGATGGCCGTTCCGCCTTGCGTACGGTCGATGTAGTTCTTGATCGGGTTCCAGACGGCGCCGCCCAAAGCCATCCCGACCGCGAGGGGTGCGCCGACACCGGGGATCATCATCAGGGGGGCCGTTGCCAGCATGCCGGTCGTGCCCATGCCGAACGGGTTGAGGGCACCACCGAGAGCCTGAAGGCCGATGTCCTTCGTCTTCTGCCATCCGCTCTGGTCGCCCCACGGACGGGGGGTCGTCCAATCGGTCGGCGGAGTCCAGACCTGGCCACCACCCCCGCCAGGGATGTCGGAGAACCCGGAGGGGGTGCTCGTCGACGGCGGAGGGGCGGTCGGTACGTCCGGGGCGGGCGGGATGTAGTTCGGCACCGCCGGCGCAGGCGGTGGCGGAAGGTTGCCGCTGACCGGCGGAACCGGGGGAGGCGGAAGGGGCGCCGGGTCCGCGCCCAACTTGTCGATGCGCCCGATTCGCAGGCTCGCGACCACGGGTGGCAAACCGAGGTCCTGCGCCGACGTTCCCGCCGGATTCATGGTCCCGACGGTCGTATTGCCGTGGAACTCGCCCGGCTTCTGCGACTTGGCAAAAAGATTGCGTTGCAGCTGCATCCCTCCAACAGGGGGCGGCGGGGTCAGTTTGTAGCTGGCCCCGCCGAGCCCCTTGCTGGAAGGTGCGGTGACTTTCCCGGCTCCCGGCGTGTTCGTGATCGGCGACGGTGCCGCAGGCCCAGTGGCACCCATCTTCTTCAGGAGCGTCGCCAGACGCATCGGGGTGGACTTGCCCCTGGACTTCAGCAGTTTCCCTCCTCGCAGCATGTGGGAGGAGATCGCCAACTTAGCGAACAGGGGATCCATGAGCCGGATGGTAGCAGTCAGTTCGCCGCGGTGTCAACGCGGTGGGCCGGCGCCTTCTTCTCCTTCTCCGTCTCCTTCTCCTTGCAGAACGGGCAGTGCTCGAGGTTGAGCACGATCGGATCGGGCGGCTGGACGCGGTACGTGGCCCGCATCTTCTTCGCCAGCGGGTGGTCCGGCTTGAGGACGCCTTCCGAGTGACAGCCGGAGCAGGACCAGTAGACCCCGCCTGCCTTCACGATCTTGTCGGCCTCCTCGAGCTTCCTCGTGCATTCCGGGCAGAGCGCCCGGTCCATGTCCTTCTCGTACAGCTCCTTCTCTCCGCACGCGTGGCAGAGGTCGGGCTTGGAGGCGAACCCGAGATGCCAGTGCCGGCAGCTGCGGCAGACGTAGGCTTTGCCCGAGGGGTTGAAGCAGAGCCTACGGGTCGCGATGACCTGCTCCGAGCAGCCGGCACATTCCTGGGTCGTCACCTTCACTCGTTCGCCAGGTATTCGTCCACTGCAGCGCACCCCTCCCAGACATCCCGCAACGGGACCATCGTGGTCACGCCGTCGATCGTGTTCGGAATCTCCGTGTTGCAGAGCACCCGGTACTGAGCCAGGATGCGATTCAGGTAGGTGGTGTTCCCGTCCCGGCCGCTGTTGTAGCGTCCGATCCAGTCCATCCAGATGAGCTCGTCGTCGTTCGGGTGCGCCCGAACGTACGCCTCGCGGTGGGAGGCCATCTCGGCACATCCCAGGGCGATGTTGTTCGCCGGGTCCAGGACGAGTTCCCGCCTGTCCGAAGGGCTGCGGGGGAGCGTGATGTCCGTCCCCGGGATCCGCATCCCCGAACGCACCCAGCGGTCGGCCGGGTGGAGCTGCATCATGCCCAGCTCGCCCGCGGAGCAGACCCAGAAGTTCAGCTTGTCACCCACGGTGCTGACGTTGATGGCATCGCGGGCACAGGTCCTGGACCCGCAGGACCACTCGATGTGCTCCTGTCCCTCGCGATTGGGGTTGGGAGTCCGGCTGACGATTTTCGACAGCGGAATGACCCGTTCGCACGGCTCGGTGAGGAAGCTCGATTCCCGGGCGATGACGGAGGCGATCAGGACGGGGTCGTCGATCTTCTCCCTCTCGCTTCCTCCCAGGATCGCCTCCGCGATGGAGTGGACGCGTTCGGCCTTCGCCTCGTTGCGCGAGACGCAGACCGTGTCCTCCTCCTCGCAGTCGCCCGGTCCCCAGTGCGGCGCGATGGCGATGATGAGAGCGACCAACCATTCGATAACCATAGTCTTTCTCCTTCTCCTGCAGTAAGCGGGAGCCCCGGGGTTGCCCCCAAGGGCCCCCCCTACTGCTGTTGAGGTTCTAGGAATACAGGAGAATGGGCAGGACCGTCAACCTGGGGTCAGTCGTCCTCGTCGTCCCCGTCCATCTCGGGGATCGTCTCCTCCTGCTTGCCCTTCCCCACCTTGGGGGCAGGCTCGGACACCGTGGCGGGCGCGTCCACCACCATACCGAACATGCCGGACAGGGACGCCCCGACCAGGGCGAAGGCGTCTCGAATCTCGCCCCGGACGATGTCCCGGATGTCGGTCATCTGGGCCGCCGACAAGAAGACGAAGTCCTTCCGGACCGACATCTCGGCGGAAGGGGCCGTCTTCGGCAGGGGTTCCTTGGCGATCTCCTGGAGCTCCTGCGGGGTGGGCGGAGCGGCCGGCGCGGGCGTGGCCTTCGGCTTCTCCTGTCCCTTCGCGAACTTGGCCGCGTCCTGCTTGGGCGGGAGCGGGGCGTCGTCGCTCACCGGCTTCGGCGGGGCCGGGGCGTCATCGTCGTCATCGTCGTCGTCATCGTCGCTGCTCTTGCTGGTGACGGCGGAGGCGTCCTGCACGCCCGGGTAGTAGGGCTCCGGCTTCTTCTCGGCCGGCTTGGCCTTCTTCTCCGGCTTCTTCTCCTCCGTGTTCGACGGGGCGGCCGGCGCCGTCGAGCCGGACTCGAGCAGGTCGGCGAGGGCGTTCAGCACGGCCGGGATGGACGTCGCGCCGTCGTCCGCCAGGCCCTTGACCTCCGGCGGGAACGTCGCCTGGGTCAGGCTCATGTAGGCCGTGACCGGCTTCGTCGGCAAGCCGTTGGCCAGGTCGAACGCGGCGGTGGCGACCTTCATCAGGGCCAGCCGGTTCGCCCTCGTGTCGTCGTGCTTCTCCTTGGCATTCTCCCGAAGAATCGCGGCGGCCTGGGTACGTTCGCTCTTGTTGAGGGACACCATCATCGCGGTCCACGACATCGGCATCGGTTCGACCTCCTTCTCCAGATTGAAGACATGGCGGTTATGCACGAGGCAACTCACCACCGTGAAGTCCGGGCACGTAACGCACCCGTCCTGTTGCAGGGGACATTCCACCTGGTAGTAGACGTCCTCCCAGTTCTTCGCGGCCCAGTCCATGATGTAGTAGCGCCAGCTCTCGATCAGGCACGGCTCCAGGGTCACGTCGACATCGGAACTGGCAGGGCCAGGCGCCAGGATGTCCTCCATGGTTTGCCGCTCGACGTAGTACGGGAGCCGGAGCCCCTGCTCCCGCAGCACGGCCCGCAGCTCCGTGTCGTTGAACTCGTTCAGATCGGCCACGGGGGCACCTCATCCAGTTCGTACAGGCGCATCAGGGTGGCCGCCGGCCCTTCGAGCTTCGTGATGACGACCCGGAAGTTCTGGCGGTCGTCGATCCCCAGGCCCTCCATCAGGCCATCCTCCGTGACCTTGATCCGGTTGCTGGCGTCCATCTTGATCAGCTTCCCCTTCTTGTCGTACAGCGACGGGAAGCGGCACCAGATTTCCAGCTCGAACTTCGCGCTGGCCTCGAACGACGGCATCCCTGCCGCCTTCCAGGCTTCGGTCACGGCCGTGTGCAGCGCGTTCTTGAAGGCGCCGCCCTCCTCCGTCAGGACGCGTTTCCCGCGGCCATGCGGGAGCGTGAAGTACATGTGGTTCACGCTGGGCCCGATCTCGGCGATCAGCACTTCCAGGGCGAGCTTCTTCATCCTGCCTTCCTTTCCAAGTACGCCCTCCGGGACAGCTCGTCGGCCTGGGTGTTCTGCTCCCGCGGCACCCAGGTGAATCGAACTTCGGCGAACTTCGACATCATCCCCCGGACTCGATCGCGGAGCGCCTTCAGGTGCTCCTTGCTCACCCCGTATTTGCCGGTGAGCTGGTATACCACGAGCTGGCTATCGGACACGATCATGATCCGCGAGCCGGGGCAGTGCTCGGCCAGCCAGGTGAGCGCCTCGATGACCGCCTGGTACTCCGCCACGTTGCTCGTGGCCCCTTCGCCTTCGCAGGCGATGCCGTAGCCGTACCCAATGCGGATCCTTTCGAGGTAGGGCTTGCTCAGGGGAGTGGCGACGTCCTCGAACGCAATCCATCCCCAGCAGGCCACACCGCCCGGGTTCTTCTCCTGGATCGAGCCGTCGGTGTGGACCTGGATCATCAGCCCTCCTGCGCCTTCTTCTTCCCGAACAGCTCGCTCATCGAGTCGTGGAACCCCAGGCACTTCTCGACCGTGGAGCGGGTGGCCGTGCCGCGGTCGTCCACAGCGTCGCTCCGGTAGGCGTCCCAGAGCGGGATGTGCATCAGGCGCACCCGCGAGCCGACGCCGGTCACGATGTAGTGGGCCTGGCCGTCGGCGACCGGCCAGGAGCAGACGCGCCCGATCTGCAGGCCGGGCTTGGAGCTCTCGTCGAGCTTCTTCATCCGCTCCCAGATCGCTTCCTCCTCCTTCCCCCGGGCGTCCCAGTCGATGTGCTCCCCGGTGTTGCCCAGCATGATCCGGTCCGCCTCATCCTGGATCTTCTGAGCCGCATCGAAGATGGCGTGGGCTTCGGCCACGCGCTCCATCATGGTGGGCGACGTACCCGGCGGCGCGACGATCGTCATCTTGCCCTTCGCGAGGACCTTGACGGCGGGCTTCTCCTTCTCGTCGAGCACCTTCACGATCCAGTTGGGCGGGAAGCGGTAGCCGCGGCCGTTCAACTCGTCGATGTTGGCGCTAACCTTCGAGCGCCCCAAGCCGGTGTACGTGCCGTGGTAGGTGGTGTTGCCGCGCCAGCGGATCTCGACGCGGGCCCCGATCGGGATGGCCCGCAGCTTCGAGAGACTGCCCACGTCCGCGATGTGCCGGACGTCCTTGAGCCGGCCGACCAACATCTTGTGCATCTCGAGCAGCTCCTTCTCATCGGTGACCTCCAGCAGGAGGTCCAGGAACTTCCGATCCATGTCTTTCTCCTTCCTCACGGGAACGGCCGGTAGCAGAAGTCGCAGCGGTTGTTGTCGCAGCCGTGCGGATTTCCCTTCAGGGTGGACGGACAGATGAACGGGAGCAGACGCAGCGGACAGTTTGCTTGCACGCGGGCCGGCAGGCGCCTCGCCCCGTGATGCTCTGCGAACACCACGTTGGCCACACCCGCTCCCTGAGCGATTCCGTCGAAAGCGGCCCAGGCGTGAATCGCGTTCTTCGGAATCCAGTTCAAGCGGCCGGGGTAGCTCGACGCATCCATCGAGAACACGATCTGCCACTTCTCGGGGTCGAGCAGTTTCGCCTTCTTGTGCCGGGTGTAGGTCACGCAGGTGAGAGGCGCACGGTTGTCCTTCAGCAGCGCGACTTCCAGTTGGCACTGGCCGGCGACCCAGTTGGCGAACCGCGGGTAGCGGGCGATGTCGCCGACGTGGGAGAACCGGATGCGCGGCGACCGGCGGAAGGGCGACTCCCTCGCATCCTTCAGGGACAGCTTCACGGCCTGGCGGATCTTGGGCACCAGCAGGTACGTCAGCTGGTTGTGCTCCTGCCGGTCCCCGTTCTCCCACAGTTCCGCGATGAGCGAGTTGTACGCCCCGCGTTGGACGGACATCGGGGCCGCGTCGCGCCCGTCATGGGCGTAGCACTTGTCGATGCAGAGTGGCGAAGGCATGCAGCTCTCGAGGCCGAGCCGGAACGAGACGCCCTGCTTCGAGCTGCGCCCGAAGACGTCGCCCTTGAACAGGACGTTGAACCGGTCCTTCCGCCCGCGGACGTGGTTCATGATCGCCTTCTCGAGGTGGACCCGGATGTTGTACAGGGCCCCGCGGCTCAGCTGCCGTGGGCTGTCCTTCCTGCGGGCCATGCCGCACAGGCGGCCGTAGTTCTGCAGGTCGAACAGGCGTGGAGGCTTCGGTTGCTGCTCGAGCCACCGTTTGCCCCACTCGGCGACGGTCTTGTCGTTCATCCGTCCTTCTTCTCGTCGACGCCGGGCAGCTTCTGCTGACTGTCGTCCAGGTTGACGTGGACGCGTACCCCCGGCAGATGCGGCTGGAGCCGGAAACACTCCGCCTCGTGGAGCATCTGGTTCTCCGGGTCTCGGAACACGAACGTCTCGTACAACTGGCCTCCTTCCGTCCAGCGGCTGTACTCGACGCACTCCCACCCCTTCTCGTTCTTGATGCTGATCACGGTCCGGGTACCTCCTTCTTCCACACGAACGCCAGGTTGGCGTGCGGGTGCCACTCGATCTTCTTGCAGACCTTTCCCAGCGTGCCCTGGATGACGCGCCGGAAGCCGGCCTTCGAGTAGGGTTTCTGGAACGTGCCCTTCCGGGTCACCACGCCGTCACCCCACTTCTTCCCGCTCGAGCCGTTGTAGGCGGTCACGATCAGGCATTCGGTCGCTCGGCTCAGGGCGTCGAGTAGCACGCAGTGCCGCTCTTCCGGGTCTTCGATCACGTTGATGACGTTGGACAGGATGACGACGTTCGCCACGGGACGCGGGCAGGCGTTGGCCAGGTAGATGCCCAGGTACATCTCCGTGATGGCTTTGAAGGCGCTCCGCGTTTCGGTTCGCGGGTCCCAGCCGGTGACGTGGTGATAGCCCAACATCTTGAGCTGGCGCACGTCATCTCCGTAGCCGCAGCCGTAGTCCAGGATGATCGAACAGGGCTTGATGATGCCCGCCTTGATGCCGCGGCTGGCCGCCACCGACAGGTTGTTCGGGTGGTGGATCGCGGTCTTTTCCCGCGGAAACTTCCAGTGCTTCAGTCCCACGCCCGCCCCGCGTTCTCGCCGCGGATGCTGCCGCTGAAGCTGAGCTTCAGGCCCTCGATGGCCCGGGAGACCAGCGCCATGCGGCGATGCAGCGCGGACTTGTGCGTGCCCAGGAGCACGGCCTCCTGCTCGTGGATCTGCAGCCGCTTCCGGGCGCTGATGATGAGCTCGTTGAGCTCGATGTCCCCGTCCGGCTGGTCCTGCTTCACGGAGGCCAGGATGTGCTTGAGGTTGTTCTTCCACTCGCCGACGAGCAGCTCGGCGATCGCGTGCGAGTAGTTGACGTGCTCGTAGTGGGCCTCGTAGAGCCGGAACAGGTTGATCACCTCTCCCGGCGGGAGGTCCGCCAGCTGGGTCGGCGTGTCCGGCAGCTCTTCCTCCGGCTGCGACGGTTGCCTCAGGCCCTTCTGCTCGAGCCGCCGCTTCACGATCTCGAGGGTAGCGTATTCGAACGACTCGTCACTCTTCACAGTTCGCATCAACCCACTTCTCCCTGTTCTTGCAGCAGTACGAGTACTGGCAATCCCGGCACCAGAACGGGTTCACGTCCGTGGGCGGGAGCTTGCCCTCCATGGTCGCTTCGAGCACACGGTGGATTTTCGCCTCCGTCATCGCCCAGAGTTCCGGGTCGAAGATGTGATCGAACCCGCGGATGTCGGCCAGATTGCCGCGGTTGAAGTAGAGCACCTCGCCTTCGCGGACGTCGAGCAGGTACATGTACGTGTTGAGTTGCTCGACGTGCTCCTTCTTCGCGGTCTTGAGGGCAGCCATCTGGTTCTCGCCGGTGGTCTTGAACTCGACCACCTTGTGGTTGCCGTCGGGCCCGTTGCCGTAGCCGTCGAGCTTGCAGCGGATGAACAGGGGGGCGGCCCGGGTGCAGTTCTCGGCCGTCAGCTTGATCTCGTACTGGAACGTCCAGCCCGGGCGGACGGCCGGGAGGTGCTTGTCGAACATCTTCTCGATCATCTCGTGGACGGAGCTGCCGTCCTCCATCCGCAGCACGCTCTCCGCCGAGTTGTGGTACTTGGGCGGGACCTGCATCATCTCGAAGGTCATCTTCCGTGGGCAGTAGAGGGAGGAGGGCTTGATCGAGGGCGACGGGTCGTGGCCCTCCTTCCCCATCTTTTTCAGGATGTCCCTGAACGCCGATTCGAAGAACGCCATGTCACACCTTTCCCAGCGGGCTGTCGATCAGCCGGCTCCTCAGATAACGGCGCAGGTTGCGGACTGCGCTGCTGACCCGTTTGCCTCTACGATCCGACTCGAACACGTACTCCGGCGAGCCGTAGCCGGCGAACCGGTAGGCTCGAAGTAGCAGGGACCCGTGGACGTAGTTCTGGTCCATGTGTTGCAGCAGGTGATCCGAGTCTCCGCCGAGCGTCACTTCGCTCGGGGACCCGTTGCCCTTTGCCAGTGGCAGTCTGCACAACAGGCAGTCGCCATCTTCCGGGACCGGCCAGTCCTTGTGGAGCTGCTTCCGGACGTGTCCGATGAACTTCTCGATTCGCATCTCAAGCGCCTTCTTCTTCGCGACCTCGCCCAGTCCACCGACGAGCAGTTCAACCTTCCCGTTGATGCGGGCGATGACGCCTTCGGCGAACGGGACCGCCTTCTTCGAGTCCCCGATCATCCAGACCCGGTTCTGCACGAACACCTGCTGTGGGAAATCGAGCAACCGCAGGATCATGTTCAACCGGTCCTTGGTCGTGGGCGTGCGGTGACCTCGGGTCCAGAGCCGGATGTGTTTGCCGTCGTAGGACAGTTCGGCGATGTCGCTGTTCCAGAAGCGGAACATCTGACTCCCGTTGACGGCGAACCGGAACGTGTTCCGGTCGATCCGCCGGAGCGTCTGCGGGTCGAACCCGCTGTAGGAGGCCGTGATCGCTTCCCGGGCGTCAGAGAGAGTCATCTCCGACCCCCGGGTTACGATCACGCTTCCGTGCGTTCCCTGCGGGACCGCCATGCTACTCGTCGTACCCTTCGTAGATCGGGGGCATGCTGTACACGGTCGTCAGCGTGGTCTTCCACTTCTCCCGCAGGCTCTCGTCCGAGCGGGCGGCCTCGAGCAGGCCGTCCTTCCCGCCGATGTCGCGGCCGTAGGATTCCACCACGTCGCCCTCGCCGTCGCACAAGTCCCACTTCCCACCGCCGGTGTGAACGAGCATGTTGTGCTCGTGCAGCGTATCGAAGAGGTCCTTCACGATGTCGAAGCCGGTATCGTAGTAGAAGTCGACGGCACCCCGGGCGCCCTCGTGGACGCCGCACTGGCCCTTCGCGATCTGCCAGTACGTGGTGTGCCCGATGACGACGTCGTTCCGCCGAAGCCGCGGCCCGTGGTTGAGCCAGATGTCGACGCGCTTGGCGTGCTTCAGGGCGTTGGCGCCGGCGACCTTCCAGGGAAGGCCCTTCGCGCTCACGTCGGCCCGCGTCTGGTTGATCATGAGGCAGGTGGTCAGGTTGTCCTTCTCGTGCGGCTTGGACTTCCGGGCCTGCTGGAACCGGTTCGTGAAGGAGCCGATGACGGAGTTGATGTTGCGGGCGTACGGACGCTCGCCGCCCACCTGAACCTCCACCATCTTCCCCTGCTCCTTCCGCTCCACGTCATCCTGCGCCAGCAGGGCGGCGACGGAGTCGACGATGATCAGGCCGAAGTCATCGGTCTTGGTGACGTTGAGCACCTTCTGGAGCATGACCTCCGCCACGTCCAGGTCGATGTAGCCGACGCGCCCGACGGTGCGCGTGTAGTCGTCGCGCTCCTCCTTCGTGAGTTTGCGCCCCAGGCGCAGCTCCATCCGAACGAGTTCGGGCACGGACAGGGGGATCTGGAACCCGAGCTTGCGGGCGAAGTACTTGTCGATCTCGCCCTCGATCGGGCAGAGCGCGATGCCGCACTTCTTTCCCCGCATCTTCTGGTAGATGCCGGCGGTCTGGTAGCACAGCGCGTTCTTGCCGGTGCTGTCCGGACCGGCGATCTGCGCGATGACCCCCCGCGGGAAGCCACCCTCCATCGCCACGTCCAACCCCGGCAGGCCGGTCGGCATGCGGATGTCAAACACCGGCGAGATGTCGCTCGCCATCGTGATGAGATCCTTCCCGTACTTCTCCTTCACCTTCTTGTTGATCTCGTCCTTCACGGCCACAGCTTTCTTCACCATCTTTTTTCCTTTCTGGGCCTCGCCCCCTTCTGGGGGCCCCGCCCTACAACAGCTTCTCGGGAACGACGAAGTCGTCGAGTTTCAGGCGCCCCGGTTCCGTTTCACTTCTTCTACGTCTCCTTGTCGCTGTTCGTCAGCCGCTGGTCCTTGAGGAAGCGGATCGCCATGCTCATCCCCTCGATGAACGTGCTGCACTCGGCGTCACCGCGGAGAACGAGGCGAACCGTCGTGGGCTGAGAAGCCACCTCCTTCCCGTCGGCGTGCAGCTCCATGCAGACGCTGCCGAGATCCTTGATCAGGAGAACTGTCACTCCCCCGTGTCCGGCGTCACCGCCTTTCGGGCAGTTCGTCCCGGCCAGCACGGACATGATGCAGATGTCGGTCACTTCCACACCGATGAGGGGAATGCCGGTCGGCGTGTCGGTCTCCCCGACGACCTTCACGTACTTGTTGTTCTCGAACGCCTTGATGATCTCGTCAGTGGACATTCGTTTCCTTCTCCTTCTTCTCAAACGGTTCGGACCCGCACTTCGGGCAGACCGGGGGGTTGCCCGAGAGGGGCGACCCGCACTGCGGGCACTTCCCCGAGTCGGCCGCCTTCTTCGTCAGGTCGTTGTCCTTCTCGTAGCCGTACTTCTCCTTCATGGTGTCCTCCTCGACCTACAGGTCGATCAGCCGGCCCTTCTGTGGTTCCGGCTCTTCCGGCGTCTTGGCCCCGTTCGTCTCGTGGTACGCCTTCACGGAGGCGGCCACCTGTCCGCCGAGCCAGGGCGGCAGCATGCTCAGGGCCTCCTGCTCTTCTTCCGTGTTGAGCTGGTGCGTCCAGAACTTGACCAGCTCGGGGCACTCGAACTCGGGGAAGAGGTGGGCGTTGACGCGGACGCCCCGATCCCCGAACACCTGTACGCTGATGGTCACCACCTGCTTCCAGCAGGTGGGGTTGAACATCCAGGTCCGGTTCTCCTTCCACCAGACCCGGTTCTGCCAGTGGATCTCGCTCTTCACCCGGTCCACGAACTTGGCGTCGTACACGCTCTTCGTGATGAGAGCACCCCCGAACTTCGGGTGGATGCCGGGCTGGATGGTCACGCTCATTTCGCGGCCGCCCAGTTCTGCGCCCGCTTGCCCGACGAGGTCAGGGGCACGGCCAGTTTCAGTCCCACGGATTCGAGGCTGTGCTGCATGTGCTCGCCGACGAGGCGGTCGATCTCCTCGCCCGTTTCCTTCGGAACTTCGTTGACGAGCTCGTCGTGGACCTGCAGCTCGAGCTGGTTGCCCAGCTTCTGCAGCGTCGCGTCGAACCACACCAGGATCATGGCCAGCTTCACGGCGTCGGCGCCGCTGCCCTGGATCTTGGTGTTGAAGCTCTGTCGGTAGGCTTCAGCCTGGGCCGGCGTCTTGTCGAGCGCCGCGGCCGGCAGCGTGCGGAAGCGGCCGGTGATGGTCTGGACGCTCAGGGTCGACCGGGCCTCCTGGTGCGTGCGCTCGATGAACTTGAGCAGGACCTGGAACGGGGCGAAGAACTTGGTCTGGATCTCGATGGCCTTGTCGACGCTGCACTTCAGCAGGACGGCCAGCTTGCGAATGCCGCCGCCGTAGAGCGTCTCGAACCCGATGGTCTTCGCGCGGTCTCGGCAGACGAGGTAGTACACCTGCTCGTCGGTCAGCGGCTCGCCGGGCAGGCCGGCCTGCGCCGCCTTGCCCAGCGTGTCCTTCGCCCGGGAGGCGGCGATGATGCCCTCGTACGGGATGTCGAACGCGATGGCCGCGTTCCCGGAGTGGATGTCCTTCCCCTCCAGGATGATCTTGATCATGTTGGGGTCGCCCGAGAGGGCGGCGGCCAGCTTCATCTCCAGCTGGTCGTAGTCGCGGACCAGCAGCTCGAAACCGTCGTCCGCGATGAAGCACTCGCGGATCTTCTTCCCGTCCTTCGAGCGGGCGGGGATGTTCTGCAGGTTCGGCTCGTCGGATGCGAGCCGGCCCGTGTCCACCATCTGCGTGTACGACGTGTGGACCCGGTCGTTCGTGTCACGGAACTTGAGCAGCGGGTCGGCGTAGGTGCCGACGAGCTTGCTGAGCTGCCGGTAGCGAAGCACGAGCGCCGCTTCCGTCACGCCCTGTTCGACCCACATGCCCATGGTGACCTTGTCGAGCGAGGCCTTGGCTTCGCCCGACTCGCCGCCGACGGTGCGGCGGATGGTCTTGAGACCTCGCTCGAGCAGGAAGTAGTCCCGCAGTTGCGGAACGGAGTTGATGTTGATGGGTCGGCCGACCGCCTGGGCGAACTTCAGCTCCGTGTCCTGGATCTCCTTCGTCCAGTCCTCTCGTAGTTGCTCGAGCTTCCCAACGTCGATCTTCGCGCCCCGGCGCTCCATGCCCCAGAGCACCTCGGTGAAGGGAACCTCGATGGACGTGTACAGCTGCCAGAGATCCTGGCCGCGCCAGTTGTGGATGCGCTTGAGCTGCTTCTGGAGCGTCTGGTAGATCTGGAACGTGCCCCAGGCGTCGCAGGTGGCGTACTGGAGCACCTTCTCGATCGGGGCCGATTCGAGCAGCTGCTTCGCCGTCTTCTTCTTCGTCACCTTCCCGAACGTCTCCGAGAAGTCGGAGTAGCGGATGCTCCGCTCGTCGTCCGGGCCGTACAGGCTGACGAGCAGGTCCTTCAGCCTCTTCGACGACCGGCTGGTGTCCGACATGGTGGCCATGACGAGGGTGTCATGCCAGGGGCCCTTCACCTTCATCCCGACGTTGGCCAGCATGTGGACGTCGAACTTGCAGTTCGAGACGGCCAGACCTTCGGCGAAGAAGTTGGAGTGCCCTGCGACGGTGAGGCAGTACTGCCGGAGGCCCTTCCGGTACTTTCGCGGGCTGTACCCTCGGTACCGACCTTTCGTCCCCGACTTCCGGAGGAGCGGACCGACCTCGGTCACTTCGTCGGACCAGGAGCTGTCGGGCACCGAGGAGTACCAGTAGGAATCGGAGCAGAGGTGCTGGTACTTCTTCGGGGCCTTGTAGCTCATGCAGGTCGGGATGTAGGGCGCCACCTGTTCCCAGAATCGGTCGATTCGGGGATCGATGAGTGGACCCTGCGAGCCCGAGATTCGCAGGTACAGATGCCCGTCCTTGCGTGGCACGATCCTGGCCGGCCACCCGCGCTTCCGGAAGTTTGCGGCCAGCTGCCCGGCACCGGTCTTCCCCAGGGCCGTCACGCAGGCGTTCATCGAACACCCCTGCGTGGAACCGTCGTCGCAGATCCAGATCGCGACGGCGGGAACATCCAGGCGCTCCAACCATGGCTGCGTCAGAGTCTTCTTTCCCTGCCGGAGGCAGGCGTTCTCCACGTCGAGAAGCCTGGGGTCCGATTGGGTACGAAGCCGGGCCATCAGCGTACCCTTGGAGTTGGAGAACCCACCGTGACGGAAGGAGGGCTTTTCCAGAACGGCACCCAGGGAGCCGTTGAACACCATCTGCTTCAACGAGAGGTATGGGAACTGCCCGCTGGCGTGAGAGACTACAAGCATCGGGCTCCGGCACTTTGCGCCCTTCTGCCGGCGGATGGACATGTCTCCCAGGAGGGAGCCGTAGATGAGGGACCGCTCGGCCGCGGACAGGTTCGGCCGGGTCGTGCGAATCCTGTCCCCGATCTGGATCCGATCCGCCCGGACGCGGCCACGTTCCGTAAGGACCTCATGGTCCTTCGTGAGCCTCAGACAGCCCTTGCCTCGTACGCGGATGCGGAGCCAGTCCTTCCACTCCCGCGGCGGGTTGTTCACCCACCCGACGACCGGTCTGACCTCGACCTGCCCCGTCTTCTCGTTCAAGCAGTAGACGGGTCCGGGGTCCCTTTCGGCCACCATCCTGCTCAGCGTCTTCCGAGTGCCGTCCGCCTTCCAGACCCTACTGTCCCCGGTCAGGCAGTTGTGGAAGATCTTCACGGTCTGCGGGTCGCCCACCAGGCTTTCGAGGGCGGCGAACTCCTCGCTTCCGACCCGCAGGGCGACGCGCCGCTCCCCGTCACTCATGCTGACGAAGAGCGGCGCGTCCCGGATGATGTCGAGGCCGGTCGTCTCGGTGTCGATCGCCACCACCCCCTTCTCGCGGAAGGAGGCGCAGGCTGCCAGAACCGCGTCGGGGGTCTCGAGCATCTGCGGGCGACCGGCACCGAGATTCAGCCTCTGCATGCTACCGCTCCTCGGAGTAGTCCTGGTCCGAGCGCCGGACCGTGACGATCTCCTTCTGCTCCTTGAGGGTGCGCGGGGAGAACATGGCCTGCAGGTCGAACGGCTCGGCGTAGACCTTCAGCTGCTCCAGCAGCTCGCCCGCCGGGCGGACGCCCGTCACGGCCATCTGCGAGTAGTTGTCCTTCTTCACCGTCTTCAGGGACAGGATGGAGTTGAACACGTCCCGCACGCGGGGGTTGCCGCACTGGGAGCAGGTCTTCCACTCCTTGATCGGGACGGCGATCCCGCACTTGCGGCAGTAGAACTTGCCGTCCTTGCGGGCCCGGCGGAACTCCTCCTTGTTCTCCGCCGTCCTGACGATGAGGTCGTCGCCGCAGGCGCCGCAGACCAGCTTCGCCGTCTTGAGGGTGCCACCGCAGACGCAGCTCTTCTTCAGCTCGGTGTTGGCCTCGCTGACGATCTCCCAGTCCAGGTTGGACATGCTGAGCCACTTCCGGGCCGCCGGGACGGTCGGGTAGTCGTTCTTGCAGCCGGGGCACTCGGTGTCGTACACCTCGAGGCAGATCTTCGGGTAGCGCCGCTCCGGGTCCTTCTTGCTGGGCGTCATGTGGTAGGTGGCCAGGTGGATCACGGTGAACACGAACCGCGGCTTCGCCCGCACCTGCGCCGAGGGGATGGAGCAGATGTGACACGGGCTGTCGTTCGCCGGGCCGGCGGAACAGGGCAGCGACGTCCACTTCGGGCGGCCGTCCGTCCCCTGGTTGTCCCGGGCGAACATCGGGGTCTGGAACTGGGGCGGCACGTTGTGCCGCATGTAGCGGAGGTACGGATCGATCGACTCGACGATCTTGTTGTAGCCGTCGTGGAAGTAGCGGTTCTTGTACTTGCCCCGGACCATGATGACCTCCGAGGTGGTCTTCGGCGAGAGTCGCAGCTCGTCGTACTGCCCCTGCACGAAGGTCCGACGCCCCCCACCGACGTACTCCTGTCGGAAGTCGTCCCGATCGACCAGCACTCCACGTCCATCGTCGCTCATCTGATTCTCCTTCTTTCAGCCTCTATCGAGGCACGTTGCGACCTCCCCGAAGGTGAGGTCATCTGGCTGCTTGACGTCGCGGGGGTACCGTACCACCCCGACGCCGGCAGTCCTCTTACGCAGGTCGGCCTGCAACCGCCGGGTGGCATCCCGCCCGGCACCGTCGTTGTCCAGGAACAGCAGCACGGGCCAGCACAGGCTGGCGATCAAGCGCATCTGGTGGCTCTCGTAGGCGGCCCCGAAGAGGGCAACCACCTTCTCGAACCCTGCCATCATGACCCACATCAAGGCCTTGAAGCCCTCGACGACGACCAGCGGTCGCGAGTCGTTCATCGCCAGCACGGAGCGGTGGTTCCAGAGCGTCCACTTCGGGTCGACCTGGAACGGGAATCCCTGGTTGGGGCCGTAGGCCAGGTACTTCGGCTCTTCGCCGTACAGGAGTCGGTAGTCGGTGTGCGTCTCCGGGACGACCGCCCCGCCGACGACACCATGGAGTTTCCCGTCCGTTGACCGGACCGTGTAGATCACCCGGGTCCGGACGCTGTCGAAGCCGACTTCCATCCGGTCCAGGATCTCTCGGGTGAAGCCGGCACGGACGAGGTTGAGCGGGCGCCGGTTGAATGCGCCCAGGTAGTACTCCGGGCAGGTCGGGTGCTCGGCGTTCCGGAACTGGCGGCTGGGAGCGAGCGAGCGCAGGTCGCCGATCACGCGCCCGGACTCGTCCGTATTGATGCCCAGCTGCTCGAACAGCTGCTTGAGCGGGCCGCCGCGGCCGCAGGCGTGGCAACGCCACGTCCCCGAGCCGAAGTAGATGTAGGCGGCCGGACGCTTCTCGTCCCCGCCCTTGTGGAGCGGGCAGTAGATCAGCGCCCGGTCTTCCTTGACCTTCGCGACGCGGACGCCTGGGATGGAGACCCTCAAAACTGCGTCTCCACCTTCTTCAAGTACTCCCCGATGGTCTGGACGGTTTGCTCCTCCTCGTGATCCGTGAACGCCTCCTTCGCGGCGGCGCCCTCGAGCGCCTTGATCAGCTCGTCGAGAGGCACTTTCACCTTGTCACCGGGCCAGCCGGCCGACTTCTTCTTCCAAGCCACCACGGTCTTCGTCTTCGAGTCGATCAGCGCGAACACGGCCGTGACCGTGGGACCGAGCGCAGTCACGGCGATGCTCACCTTTCGGAGCTCGATGGCATCGGCCACGCATCCGGTCCCCTTCTTCATCTAGCCCTCCTTCAACCCGAACAGGTCCTGCACCTTCTTCTCGAGGGTGCGAAACTCCCGGACCAGCTTCAGCTGATCCCTATCGGGTTCTCCGTCCGATGACACCTCAACGACCGGGATTCCCCCCTTGGAAGCCACGACCGAGATGGTCGTTTTCCCGTCGCTGGCCCATTCCAAGGAGTCGTACTCGTAGCTCAAGTCCTGCGAGGCCAGGAACGGGACGCGGAGTTTCTGCAGCTCTTCGTAGTGCCCATCGGATTCGGTCTCGGTCATGTAGAGAATGCCGGGCGCGGGCTCCGTGGTCTCGTTGATGTCGTAGAACGCAGCGCCGAAACCCATGTCCTCGAAGACCTTCCGGTCCTGCTCCCGGCAGGTCACGCTCATCCAGGTACGTGGTCCGCTCATCTATCCCTCCATCAGGTCGTGGAAGTCGAAATCGCCCAGGGCCGTGCCGTGCTGATGGTGAACGGCCGGCTCACAGCTGCCCCTCGTTGTCGCGGACGATTGCCTTCAGCTCTTCGATCGCCTGCTGGAAGCGGTCGCGGCAGAACGCGGTCACCAGCGAGTCGAGCTGGCCCTTCGCCATCACCGCGTCGTTCTCCGTGCCCAGGACTTCGCCCGTCACGGAGTACCCGAAGTTGACGGACGAGAACGAGTTCACCGGTCCGCGCACGGTGAAATGGAGGGCGGCCGACACCTCGCGGATCAGGATCTTCCCGGGCTCGAGGACCTTCTTCTTGCGCGGCACGGCCTAGTCCCCCTTCAGGGCCGACAGGTCGATCTCCTTCGGTCCGGTGTGCCGCGGCGTTTCCTCGACTTCCTCGAACAGCATCTCGATGCCCGGCAGCGTGTTGGCGTCGAGCACGTTGCGGACGGCCGCGGTCTTGACCTTCGGCTCCAGCTCGACGAACTCCGGGAACCGGTCCTTGAGGAACTCCTTCGCGGACTCCACGTCGTGGCAGACGAACTTCCGCGGAATGCTCATCCGGTACATCGGGCTCGCCACCTTCGCCACCTTCAGGGCGCCGATGTGGATCGCGCGGCTCTGGTTGTACTCGTCCACCAGCTCGGCGAACTGGGTGAACGTCTCGCCGTGATCCCGCACGAAGGTCCGCAGCTTCTTCCGGCTCTCCAGCAGCTTGCGGAACGTGGAATCGACCATTTCCTTGTCACTCATGAGTCTTCTTCTCCTTCCAGGGCCTATCCTGGCCCAGCTTCTTGAACGCTTCGACCGTCATCTTTAGGTGCTTCAGCTGGTCCACCGTGGCGTGGAACAGGTCGGCCTTGTTGCCCTGCCGGAGCAGGAAGGCCGGATGGTAGATCGACAGGACCGGGTACTCGATCGTCCGCCCCTTCCCGGGAATGCGGACGGGGAACACGTCCTTGAGCGCCTCCTTCTGGGTCTTCTTGCCCGTGAGGCGCAAGGCAGCGGTCTTCCCCGCGGCCAGGATGACGACGGGGTCGACGACGTAGATCAGCTTCTCGAGCCGGGGCCAGCACGCGTTGATCTCGGTCTTCGACGGGGGCCGGTCCTTCTTCCGCAGCTTCCCGTGCTCTTCGATCTCCGACGTGGGCCTGCAGCACACCAGGTTGGTGATGTACATGGCCGCCCGCTCAAGCCCGGACATCTTGATCAAGTGGTTGAGCAGCTTCCCGGACTGCCCGATGAAGGGGCGACCTTCCAGGTCTTCGTCCTGGCCGGGGCCTTCGCCGATCACCATGATCTCGGCGTTGACAGGACCTGCCCCGAACACGAGGCAGTTGCGTTCCTTGGACAGCGAACAGCGGGAGCACTCCCGCCACTCGTTCACCAGATCCTGGAACTCGGCATTCCGATCGTAGGGCAAGAAAACACCTCCTCTCCACGTGCAAGGTCCTTATGACGGGGCCCCGGGGGAAGTTGCGGGCTACCTCTTGGCCCGGGAACGAACGGCATCACGGTGATGCCGAATAGTATGGCAGTTTGCACAGAGGATCACGCATTTCCGCACCTCCCGAAGAATCCGGTCCTTGGACCACCCGTGGCAGACAGCTTCTCCGAGATGAAGGTCCTTCCCTGTCTTGGATCGGTGATGAAACACCAACGCCCGATAGTCGCTGAAGCCGCAGGGGCAAGACCGACCCTTTTTCAGGGAGTCGATGAAGGCTCGGAGTTCACGCCGGCGCCGGATTCCAATCAGGCGCCTCTTCTCCCGCATCTCCGGCGTCTGCTCTCGTTTCCTGGCTGCTTCAAGCACGCGGTCTCGGTTCTTGCGGTACCACTCCCGGTTGTAGGCACGCCGCTTTTCCTCGTTCCTCTCCTTCCATTTCCGTGACCATTCCGGGTGCGCTCGCTGTGCGGCTCGAACCTGATCACGGTGCTCCCAATACCAGCGGCGTTCACGCTCCCGGATCTCATCTAGGTGCCTGTCCCGGTATCTCTGAACTCGGGCTCTCGCCTTTTCATCCATGCGCTGATCGTACCGAAACCGTCACAGAATGTCAAAGGTATAGGGGCCGCCACGACTCGCTGGCCATTCGTTGATAGTCCTCTTCAGTTTTCTGCAAAGTCCGTACACAGGCCCGCCGCCCTTTCCGACATCGTCCTGGACGACGATGACGATGGGATCCGGCTTGCTGGGATGCTCCCTCAGCAGACGGCCAATCACTTGCTGGAACAGGTTTTCGTCCTTGAAGGGCTCGCAGAGCACGAGCAGGCTCAGGGTGGGCGAGTCCAGGCCCTTCTGAGCGATTCGCATGATGCCGAGAACGACATCCGCCTCGGCGAGGATGGTCTGGCGTTTCGCCAGCGGCGTCTCCGACACGATGACGCCCGAGTTGGGGATGAGCTTGTTCAGGTTGTACAGGAACTCCTTGCGCTGGCTGATCACCAGCGTGCGGCGCCCCTGCCCGTACTTCCGAATCGCGGTGGCGATCTCGCGGGTCCGCTTCTCCTCCTCGGAGAGCGCGGTCCACATCTTCTGCACGTTGAGCTCGCCGTAGAGCACGGTGCGCCGGCGGAACGACGGGTCGTCGGTCAGGTTGCGGCTGCTCTCCGGCGTCCAGAAGTAGAACTTCGCCTTCAGCGGCTGGGAGAGATCCTGGAACACCACGGGGCCCAGGTGGTACTGGTACACGGGATCCAGGCGGTCCGTGCGGCTCGGCGTGGCGGACAGGCCCAGCCGGCGGCCGGTGAACACGGGGGCGACCAGGTTGAACTTGGGCGCAGCGGTGACGTGGCACTCGTCGTAGATCACCATCCCGAACCTGCGCCGCAGCTCGTCCGGGAACCCCTTCTCCAGCGCCTTGAGCAGGGACTGCACGGAGGCGAGCACCACCGGGTGGTGCCATTCCTTTTTGCCGCCGTAGACGCGCCCGATGGGGATGTCGGACGGCGAGATGAACAGGCCGATCATCTTCGCCCACTGCTCGAGGATGGACGTCTCGTCGGTGACGATCAGGAGCGGGACACGATGCTGGGCCCAGATGTGCAGGCCGACAGGTGACTTCCCGTTCCCGCAATTGTGGATCACGATCCCGTTTGCCACGAAGCTGTTGTACGGGCTTTGGCAAGCCACGTCGTAGACGACTTCCTCCCCTGCCGGTTTGATCTTCACTACCGGCACGAGGGTCGGCACGCTCACCTGCCCGCTATCGGTGACCACGAGGGATCTGACCGTGAGGCCTCCGTCGATGGAACGGTACCCGTGGAGGGTGAGCACCTCGTGATCGGAGGTGAGCTTCAGTTTCTTCCCGTCCCCCAGCTCCAGGAGGAAAACGGGGCGCACGCCAACTTCGGTGACGTCGATCACGCGGTTCAAACCGATCCGGTTTCCGATAAGGGACCGGATGTTGGTAGGGATACCGAGATCCCACTTTCTTGGGGCCGTACCCCGCAAGGCTCGGTACACCCATTCGACGGTCATCCTCTTCCCGATGCCTGCTCGGTTGATGTTGATCAGCGTGTCGCCGGTGACGCATGCAAGCGAGACGATCCCGTCGTCCGCTTTCAGCGCGGCCTCGACCGCGTCGGTCTGGATGCTCAGTTCGGGGCGCAGCTTGTCGAGCTGCACCTTGGAGTAGATGTCGATCTCCTCGTACTTCTCCGGGCGCAGGTCGACCAGTTCGACCCCCATGCTGCGGATGGTTTCCCGCTCGAGGAAGTGCCGCGGCACCCCCAGGTGGTGGGCCTGCTCGACGTACGAGTGGAAGCCCTTGAGCGAGTTGTACTCCGAGTTCCCGTAGATGAAGGTGAGCGCCGCCTTCAGCCCCTTCACGTTGAAGCGGGACTTCGGCAGCCAGATCATGCCGTCCTCGTACGCTTTGGTTTCGTCCCAGGTCATGTTCACCATCCTCTCTATCGGGGTTGGGCCCCGATTTCAACAGGCCATCGGCTTGACACCCCTCGGGGGTCTGGAATACCCTGAACACCATGAGCAGGCCGAAGCAGGCGGATCTCACCGGCACCAACCTGATGCCGTTCTCGCACCAGTCGAAGGCGTCGATCCAGAAGGGACTCGACAAGTCGAGGGGTCTCATGGCGATCAAGAAGGCGCAGGAAGCGCCCTCCACGCTCCCGCCCTCCGACGAGGAATCCCCCGTGAGGGAGCTCATCCAGGAGACCCAGCCGACCACGGCGACGGAAGAGGAAGGCGACCCGGCCGCGGGGGACAACCTCACCAGCAAGGCGACGGAGGGGCCGGAGAAGGTCGGACTTTTCGCTGCGTACATGCGGCAGAAGCAGGCGGCCGGTCGGGGTCTGGGGCCCGGCCGTGGGCAGGGTCCCGGCGCGAAGTACGGCCCCGGTGCCGGACTCCGTCTCGGCGCTCGGAGGCAGGGTGGGCAAGGCCTGGGGGTCGCCCTCTGGCGCAAGGCACACCCGTTGACCGACAAGCAGCGGTCGGAGATCGCTGCCTGCCAGCAGCGCAAAGGGCGGACCGTGAAGCAGGGGTCTCTGCGCTTCGCGGATCCCGTGCGGCAGAAGTACCCGCTCGACGCGTACGATGACGTCGTCGAGGCCAACCGCTACTTCGACAAGTACGCTGCCGAGTTCGACCCGATCACCCGGCGGATGATGGCCACCAACATCTTCAACCGCTGCAGCGAAATCGGCATCCCGTCCATGCAGAAGGTCGCTGAGGAGGCGATGCGGAAGGTAGCGTCGGTCGAGGCGATCCGGAGCCACCTGTTCGCCCGTTCGACGTTCTACGGTCGGGACACCGAAGCCGGCCAGATGTACCGCGGCCTGATGGACAAGGCCGCCTCGCTCCACCCCCAGGTGATGATGGAAGTCGTGGCCCAGCTCGATGCCCGCTACGGCGGGGCCGACTTCTGGGAGACGCATCTCCCGAATCCGCAGGACGTCGTCTTCGAGAAGACGGCCCAGGAAGAAAGCAAGAGCCCGGCGGAATACTCTTATGACTTCGGAACCTGGAGAGTTTCAGGGACCGACCTCGTGAGGCTGGCCCGCCGTAGCAAGCACGTCGATGCCCGGTTCGGCCCCGAGTTCGCGGAGCTGTTCCGGGACGACCCGATCGGCTTCTTCAACCACCTGCCCACCCCGGAGAAGGAAGTCATGGGGCGGATGGCGCATGACCTGGACTCGCCCGGCGTGAACCACCCCCAGATGAACCAGTAGTACTCACCCCACGCGGGATGCGTGGGTTTTGGCCGCGGGAGCGGCGAGGAGGTTCGACATGGGAATCAATCGTGACCTGGCCCTGGCGAAGCGGATGGCGCGTCACCCGACGCGGGCGTACTGGCTGACCCGCTCGGACGCGGGCGTCGGCGCCGAGCTGCGTGACCTCCGCGCGTCGCTCGACGACGTGGCGTTCGGGATCGAGCAGGGCAACCTGCCGAAGCTGCTCTGCACGGACCTCGTCGGCCCGCTGAGCGTGAAGGTGGGCGCGGCGGGAGCGAAGCTGTACGTGCCCGCCCTGCTCGACGGCTACGAGAAGGCGGCCTACCGCTGGACGTACTCGGTCGGCAAGCAGCTGATCATCACCGCGGTGAAGCCGGGGGAGCTCGGCAACCGGATCAAGATCGTCTTCGCGTCCGACCCGGCCGATGCGGTCACCAGCGACGGCAACGTGATCACGATCAAGATCGACAACGACGGCGCGACCGTGCCGGCGGACCTGCAGACCCTGGTGGCGGCGGACCGGAAGATCAGCCAGCTGATCGCCATCACGTCCACCGACGCCACGGCGATCCCGGACGCCTTCGCGCTGGCCGGCCCGTCGGGCTACCTCGTCGGCGGCACGGGCCTCTCCTGGGGCGGCTACGTCTCGTCGACCTGGGAGGCCAACACCGGCATCCTGTTCAAGGCGACGAAGCCGGGCGCCGCGGCGGCGAAGTACCAGCTCGAGTTCCAGACCGGCAACGCGGTCGCGACGCCGACCATCACGGCCACCCGCAAGAAGTGCATCATCAAGTACAAGGCCGCCACCACGACGTGCGCCGAGGTCGTCACGGCGGTCAACGCCGACGGCGTCGCGAAGGAGCACGTCCGTGCGATGGCGACCGCGGGCGGCGCCGGCAACTTCGCGGAGACGAACCTCAAGGTCGTCGAGCTCGGCGAGGACCAGGGCACGGTCGTGTTCGTCGACACGTTCCAGGCCGAGGTGGTCGAGATCGCGGCGACGTACGTGAAGGTGAACATCGTGGCGGCCTCCAGCGTCCGCCAGCCGGTGCTCGCCAACGTGCGCCTGCTCTACGGCCTCATCGACCACGGCTCGATCCCGGTGCTCACCGCCGCGTAGTCCCCCCCTTCGTCTTCACCTCTGGACGTTCCGCCCCGCCTCGGCGTAGTATGCCCATGTGCCGAACTTGGAGAGCATCTTCTACACCCGCCCGGACGCGCACCCGATCGCGTTGACGCTCAGCCTCTCCAACCGCTACGGGAAGGAATGGGTCAACTGGGAGCCGGAGACGCTTTGGATCACGCTGGCCCGTGCGGGCATCCAGCCGTCGGCGCATACCCGGGCGAAGATCCAGGCCGTCCGGACGATGTTGGGTAGCACCTGGTTCTTCGACCGTTGGGAGGTGTTTCAGCTCTGCTGCCAGGCGGTCAACAACAACCTCCCCAACTTCGAAATCTGTCGCCCGGCGACGGTGCCGCAGTTGTTCCATGCGGTCTGGGCCGCCGAACAGATCTGCCCGAAGACGGAGTACAGCGACGAAGTCCGGCGTTGGATTGCCGCCTGCGCCCTCAGCGAGGGCGTCGTCTACCTTCCGCCCCCGCTCGATTTCGCGCAGAAGGAAGCGGCGCGGGTCGAGTACCGCTGTACGAAGTGCGGCAACGTCGATCCCGACGAGAGCACCCCGGAATGCGACTGGTGTGGTGCCCCACCCGAGTTCCTGGAGAAGAAGCCCAAGTACGTCGACCCCGACTTCATCCGCCCGATGTGGGACCTGGTGAAGGACAAGCCGTCAGGGACGGTTGACCTCGACGAAGATCTGGTTGGAGTTCATCTCGCGAAGCTGCTGGTCGCCCGTGACTATCTGGACAGCCGGCGGGAGTTGGCGGAGAATCAGGTCCGGGAGTTGGGACTGTGGCGTTGATGATTCCGGCGGGACCGCGGTGGCAAAAAAGAGCGGGCGCCTCGTCCGTGATCGCCGAAGACATCACCCGTCTCCTCCGGGCCGAACTTCGTCCCGTCGCCAATCCGGTGACGACCGCGTGGGGGCAGCACAAGACCCATGAGGACTTCCGCAAGGTGGAACAGCGGAAGAAGCCGAAGGTCGCGGCCTACAAGCCTATCGACGTGGCGTACGTGATCAAGTTCGCGGCCGCCCAAAGGAAGCCGGGGCCCATCCCCACCCATCAGGCAGGCATCGACGCCATGCTCAAGGAAGCGCAATGGGCCGGGTTGGGGGCGCTTGTCGCCCGCCTTGGAGGGTTTCTCGGGCGCCGGGCGGGTACGTTCCTTCCGCGCCTCGGGGGGGCGCTCCAGAGGGGTGGTTCCGCCATGGTCCGTTCCGCTCCGCTGCGGGCTGCAAACTGGGAGCGGTGGATGGCGAACGCGGCGTCGCGGCGGATTCCCACCCTTCCGGCATCGGCCGCACGGCAGCTCCCGCCTGCCAAGATCCCGGTGCGGGCCCCTGCGGCGTTGGAACCCCATCCGGTCAACTTTCCCGGAGCCCACAAGGGTCTTCCACCTTCTCCTACGGCCGCGGGCGGCGCGGCTGCCGGAACGGCGGCGAAGGGCGGGAAGATGGGGCTCATCGACTCGTACAAGAGCGTCTTCCAGCCCGGCGGAATGAAGGCGCTGTGGGCTGACAAGTGGATCCGGTACCCCACGTACATCTCGGCGGCCATGCAGGCGCCCGCCGTGCTGCGCGGTGAGCAGGACCCGCTGACGGCGGCTTTCAACATCCTGGCCCCGCTGCCTGCATTCAGGGCGGGTGTCATTCCTGGCCTGGCCGCGAGCTTCGCGGCGCCGGCGATCAGCAGCCGGTTCATGGGCGGCGGCCAGCAGCAGTTGCCGCCTCCGCCTCCGCAGGCATCCCAGGCTCCGGTCACGATCAACATGCCGCCCCCGTCGATGCCCATGCAGATGCCTGCGATGCCTCAGATGCCCAGCATGATCCCGGGAGTGAGGACGGTATGATCTATCCCCCGATCCCGAGGCCGATGATGAAGCAGGCCGACTTCCTGCAGGCCGCGATGGCGGCGAAGGGAAAGTTCCTGCCTTGGTTCGCTCGCTCCATCCACGGAACGACAGGCTGGCTCCCGGGAATGGCCCGACGGTCGGCCGCTGAGCAGACGGAGATCCTGAAGCGCATCGGTGCGGGGCAGCACGGAGCAGTCAAGGGCCTCCAGGAAGCCGAGGCCGCGCTGGCCAAGGTCAGGGGAACGCCGGCCGAGGCGCGGGCCTTGAAAGCTCTGAACAGGGCGAAGGCCGAACTGGAGTGGGCGACGACCACGGGCGGAACGATTCCCGGCATGGCGCAGGCGTTCGTCAGGGAACCGGGGAAGGTGGTTTCCCAGAGCTGGAAGTCGATGAGCCCGGTCCACAAGGGCCTCTTCGGGTACTTCGGCTACACCGGGGCACGGGACGTGACGCGAACGCCGGAATCGGAATACGGTCGGCCCGGCTCACCGTACAAGTCCAGGCTTCACCACTTCGGATCCGAGCTCGGCTCGAATCTGACGTGGCTCGCCGGCGCCCCGCTTGGCCTGGTCCCCAGCATCGCCGGGTTCGTCGGCGGCGGTGCCGTGGGTGGTCTGCCGGGACGGCTGATGGCTCGGCCTCCGGCCCCGTTGCCCCCGGAGTACTCGGAGTACCCGGAGTACCAGGGCCAGGGTTAGGGGGTAGTCGATGTCGACGCCGTCCGAGTTCCAACCCCTTGCGTCGAAGAACCCGATCTTCAACGCGGAGCGCGGGATCGCATACCCGTCGCCGTTCTTCGATGTTGCGTCGACGTACATCCCCCGGTCCGTCAAGTCGCTGTACCGCTGGTGCGACTTCTACTTCCGTACCAACCCCCTGATCAACGCCATCTGCACGAAGCTGTCCGAGTACCCGATCACGGACGTCGTGATCGAGTCGCCGAACGACGACATCCGCCTGAAGTGGGAGGACTACCTCTTCGACCGGCTGCAGTACAAGTCGTTCGAGATCGGGGCGGCACTCGACTACCACGTCTTCGGCGCGTGCATCATCACCTTCAGCTTCCCGTTCCGGAAGCTGCTGACCTGCATGCACTGCAACCACGAGGTCGACGCGGAGACGAACAAGAAGTGGTGGCGGTACGCGGTCGACCGCTTCCTGCTGAAGTGCCCGAAGTGCGGTCAAAGCGGGAAGGCCCGGGCACGGGATCGCTACGTCGGGGCCGTCGAGGGCATCCGGCTCATGCGCCGGAACCCGATCGACATCGACGTCCACTACCACGAGGAATCGGGCAAGGTGGACTACGTCTACAACCCGCCGCCCGACCTCCGCGCCGACATCGTCTCGGGGAAGAAGCACGTCGTCGCCAACTGCGCCCAGGAGCTGCTCGAGGCCGTCCGGCTCGGCCGCTCCATCCGGCTCAACCCCGAGAACCTGTTCTACCTGAAGCGCACCACCTGCTCGACCCGCGAGCAGGGCCTCGGGTCGCCGGTCATCCTGCCCGTGCTCAAGGACGTCTTCTACCTCCAGATTCTCAAGAAGGCGCAGGAGGCCCTGTCGCTCGGGACGATCATCCCGCTCCGCATCTTCTTCCCGCAGGCCGGCGGGCCGATGCAGGACCCGGTGATGAACGTCAACCTGTCCGAGTGGCGCAACATGCTGGAGCTGGAGCTCCGCAAGTTCCGCTACGACCCGCTCTACACGCCGATCCTCCCGTTCCCGGTCGGCCACCAGATGGTCGGCGGCGAAGGCCGGGCGCTCCTGCTGTCGCAGGAGATCCGGGTGATGTCCGAACAGATCATCGTCGGCATGGGCTATCCGCCGTCGTTGGTGTTCGGCGACGTGGCTTGGTCCGGTTCGTCCATCGCGCTTCGGATGTTGGAGAACAGTTTTCTCCGCTTCATCGAGCAGCGGAAGCTGCTGCTCAAGTGGGTGTGCAAGACGTCGGCGAAGTATCTCCACTGGGAGATCCCCGACTGGCACGTGAAGCCGTTCAAGATGGCTGACGACATCCAGCGCCAGTCGATGTCGATGAACCTGAACCAGATGGGCGCCATCTCCCGCGAGACCATGCTGGCGGGCATGGACTACAACCCGGCCCGCGAGCAGGAACTTGTCGCCCAGGAGCGCAAGGAGAATCTGACGACGATGGCCGAGCAGGGGAAGGCGTCGGCCCGCGTGCAGGGTGAGACGATGCTGGTCCAGGCCGAGTACCAAGCGAAGGCGCAGATGATCCAGGGCCAGGTCCAGCAGGCTCTGGGCGTTGGTTCGCAGGTCCGCATCCCCGGTGCCGTCGGTGGCCCGCAGGGCATCGAAGCCCCCAGCCCCAAGAACCCCTACACGGGTGCCTTGCAGGGGCTCGACGCCCGCGTCGTTCCGCGGAAGCTGGCCGAGCAGATCTCCGCCATGCCACAGGAACAAAAAAGCATGGCACTCACCCAGCTCCAGGCCTCCCAGCCGGAGCTGTACGCCCAGGTCATGAAGACGCTGGTCCCCGCTCCTTCGGGATCCGCCCCGGGCGCCCGGGCCATGCCCGAGCAGCGTCCGCCTCGAGCCGGCCCCAACACCGCGATGATCTAGAGGGGGTTCCGCCCGGGGCTCCCTTACCGCTTGCGCTGGTATCGGGAGCCCCGAGCGAGGCGTGCCTGCGTCGTTTCCGGCGCGGGCCGTGGAAGTCTTGCAGGCCTGGGTTTGACCTCGTCCAGCAGGAGATCGGTGACACCTTCACCGATCAGTTCGGCTCCTACTAGGGCGATGGTCTTCGCCAGCCACAGCCAGGGCATCAGCCGAAGAGGATGCGGATGAGCCAGATGATTCCTTCACCGGCTCGCCGCGTGGGATTGTTCTTCATGCCTCCTGATGCACGGAGTGCCCGTGGAATCCCACGGCGGAGTCGGGGGAAACCCCCCGTGGTGCGTCGCGCAGGAAAGCGGGGTCCTACGGTCAGCATCTCTCTTATGACGGTGCCGGTACCGGTTCTTGCGCTGTGGACTGCAGATGCAGGTTCGGTGTACGCTCTGGCTCATGGCGAAGCCGCCCCCGTACGCTGCTGACCCGCGTGGGATGTTCGAAAACCTCCGGAATCGCCTGGTGGAGACGGTCAAAGGCGTTTTCCCCATCATCGGGAAGCGGAACGTGCTCGAGCTCGAGGACATTCGGTACTCGAAAGAGCCGGACATGCGGGACGTGGACTCCCAGTTGAACGCCCGGCTCAACGACGAGACGTGGGGCGTACCGCTGGTCGGTCGGTTCACCCTCCGCGATGCAGCCACCGGGAAGGTGAAGTCCCGCGGGGAGGTCCCGCTGGGCACGCTGCCGGCGGTGACGGCTGCCCGGGGCTACATCGTCGACGGCAAGGAGTACTACGTCGACCACCTGTGGAAGGGACGGCCGGGCGTTTTCACCTACCCGAAGGCCCGGTCGGTCGTTTCCAGCATCGTCACCCCGGAGCGCAGCCTCAACATCGAGTTCGACGCCGCGCAGAAGGCGTTCAAACTGAAGACGGGCGGATCGACCGTCCCGCTCAAGCCCGTGCTCAACGCCATGGGCATCAGCAACTCGGTCATCGCCCGCGCTTGGGGTGACGAGATTGCCAAGGCGAACGACGTCACGGCGAAACGGGCGGAGTCCGCCTTCGGGAAGCTCGGTCGGGCCTTCGGCAAGCCGGGCGACGCGCTCCAGGTCCGCGACGCGCTGAGCTCGTTGACGATGGACCCTGACACGACGAAGATCACGCTTGGGAAGTCGTATCGGCAGGTCACCCCGGAGCTCCTGCTCCAGGCCTCCAAGCGGGCCCTGTCCGTCTCCCGCGGCAACTCGGAGCCTGACGACCGCGACAGCCTGAAGTTCAAGAACCTCATCGGCATCGATGATCATCTCGCGTTCTCGGTGAAGAAGTTCGGGCAGTACAAGACCCGGTCGCTCAAGAACGCAGTCGACCGGCATGACCGGGTGGACCTGGCCGTGCGGGGCAACATGTTCCACTGGCCCATTCGAGGCTTCTTCACCGGCTCTCCGCTGAGCCAGCTCGGTGAGCAGACCAACCCCGTCGACATGATCCGCTCGTCGATGCGGAGCACCATCCTCGGCGAGGCCGGCAGCGCCTATGCCCTGGAGCATTCCGAGGCAAAGGCGGTCAACCCGTCCCACGTCGCTTTCATCGACCCGCTCGATACGCCGGAAGGACAGAACGTCGGCGTCAATCTGCAGCTCGCCATGGGCCTGATGAAGGACGGGACCACGCCGCGGACGACGCTCTACAACACCCGGACGAAGAAGTACGAGAATGTCGACCCCACCGTCTTTGAAACCTCGGTCGTGGCAATGCCTGACCAGTACCGGAAGGAAGGCAAGAAGTGGGTCCCGGTCAACAAGAAGGTCCGGGTGTCGGGCATCGGCAACAAGTTCGTTCGCGTCGACCCGGAGAAGGTCGAGTACATCGTGACCAACCCGGGCCTGCTGCTGGGCATGGGCACGGCGCTTGTCCCCTTCGTGCAGAACACCAACCCCGGCCGTGTCGAGATGGCGTCGCGTCACATGTCGCAGGCCATCCCGCTCACGACGCGCGAGGCCCCGCTGGTCCAGGTCGCTGTTGATTCCTCTTCCCGGGAAAGCATGGAGGAGATGGTCGGCCGTGAGACACTGCCGCTGTCGCCCGTGACCGGCAAGGTGACGTCCATCAAGAACGGCGAGGTCCGCATCCGCTCGACGTCCGGCAAGATGCACACGGTCCCGCTGTACCAGAACTACCCGCTGACTGGAAAGCGCGAGCTCATCCACGAGGAATCGCTGGTGAAGCCGGGCCAGATGGTGCGAAAGAACCAGATGCTGGCCGACTCCAACTTCACCCGGGGCGGCGTGCTTGCCCTGGGGACCAACCTCCGAACGGCGCTCATCCCGATTCCCGGCCGCACCTACGAGGACGCGGTCGTGATGTCGGAGGGCGGCGCGAAGAAGTTGACCAGCGAGCACCTGCACAAGATCGACGCGCTCCCGGACGAGCAGGAGATCGTTGACCCGAAGAAGTTCCAGGCGTACTACCCGACGGCGTTCACGACCGATCAGTACAAGATGGTCGACCGCTCCGGCATCGTGAAGCCGGGGACGATCGTGAAGCCGGGCGACCCGCTCGTGCTGGGTCTGCGCCCGATCGAGCACACGAACGAAGCTTTGGCCATGAAGCGGATGCACCGCTCTCTGGCCAAGCCGTATCAGAACGCCGCGCTCACCTGGGACCAGGACGTTGCCGGAGAGGTCATCCGTGTCCACCATACGCCGACCGGGACCGTGAAGGTTCACGTCCGGACCCAGGAACCGCTGCAGATCGGCGACAAGGTCACCACCCGCCACGGCATCAAGGGGATCGTGGTCGACATCCGCCCCGACGAGGAGATGCCGCGGACGAAGGATGGCCCCATCGAACTGGCGATCAACCCGCACGGCGTCGCCGCCCGTGTTGCCGCCGGTCAGGTCTATGAGTTGGCTACGGCGAAGATGGCGAAGAAGATCGGCACGCCGATCAAGGTGCCGAACTTCGTCCCCGGCGTCGACTACGGCGAGGTCACCCGGCAGTCGCTCGACAAGCTCGGGGTGGATGAAGAGGACGAGGTCACCGACCCCACGACCGGACGGATGTTGGGCAAAGCTGAAGTCGGCTACGCCTACGTGCTCAAGCAGCGTCACCAGGTCGACCGCAAGATGGCTTCCCGCGCCGGTGGGCCAGGCTTCAGCTACGACGTCAACCGCCAACCGAAGGGCGGGCACGGCGGCGGGGCCCAGGCGCTCGGCGGCCTCGGTAACATGGCGCTCCTGGCCCATGGCTCCCGCGAGATCCTGCGGGAGAGTCACACCTGGAAGGCCGATGCCGATCAGGCGGATGAGCTCTGGCGTGCGGTGCAGTTGGGGCAGCCGTTGCCGCCGCCGAAGTTGACGTTCGCCCACGCGAAGTTCGAGGAGTACCTGAAGGGCCTCGGCGTGAAGTTGGAGAAGAAGGGGACCCGCGTGAAGCTGATCCCCACGACGGACCAGCAGGTCCTGGACTCCAGCCACGGCGAGCTGAAGCGGCCGGGGCTCATGCTCCGCGCCGAAGACCTGAAGCCGGAGGACGGCGGCCTGTTCGACCCGCAGGTGACGGGCGGGATCATGGGCGAGCACCCTGCGAACATCACGTTGGCGGAGTCGCTGCCCAACCCGTTCTTCGAGCGTGGTGTCCTGGCCTTGACGGGCCTCAAGCAGAAGGATCTGCACGGGGTCATCGCCGGGACGGTCGGGCTCACGAAAGACGGGAAGCTGGTCGACCGGAAGGACCCGAACGCCCTGACGGGTGGTGAGGCGGTCAAGTCGGTCCTCTCGGCCATCGACGTGAAGAAGGAGATCAAGGAGCTCCGGGACCGCATCCCGAATCTCGAGGGCCAACAGCTCGACCAGACGGTCAGGAAGTACCGCTACCTGACGGCGCTCAAGCAGACGGGCATGAGCCCGACCGAAGCGTACATGTCCCAGCAGGTGTACGTCATCCCGCCGACGATGCGGCCGATGTCGGTGCTGCCCAGTGGTGCCCTCGTCCGCGATTCGCTCAACGAGCTCTACAAGGGCGTCGGCGTGATGAACGAGCGGCTCAAGGACATGGACCCGGACACGCCCGAATCCCGCAGGGGCAAGACCCGTTTCGCTCTCTACAAGTCGCTCGGTTCGCTGGCCGGCGTGATGGACCCGGTGAAGACGACCCAGGGCGTCGAGCAGCGCGGTTTCGTCGACGTCATCGCCGGGTCGGGCAGCCCGAAGTGGAGCTGGGTGCAGTCGAAGCTGCTCAAGTCGAAGCAGGATCTGGCCGCCCGGTCGACCATCATCCCGGACCCGGACCTGACCATCGACGAGCTGGGCATCCCGTTGCCCGTTGCCAAGAACATCTACCGCCCGTTCGTCGTGCGAGAGCTGACCCGCATGGGCAACGGTGCCCTGCAGGCGCAGGAGATGGTGAAGAAGGACGATCCGCTCGCCCTCCGCGCCCTCGAGCGGGTGATGGAAGACCGGCCCGTGCTGATGAAGCGCGACCCGGTGCTCCACAAGTACGGCGTGCAGGCGTTCAAGGCGCAGCTGGTCGGTGGCCGGGCGATCAAGATCCCGCCGCTCATCGCCGAGTCGATGGGCGCCGACTTCGACGGCGACGCGGTCAGCCTCTACGTCCCGGTCTCCGGGAAGGCCGTCGGCGAAGCGCGGAAGATGTTCCCCTCCGAGAGCCTGCTCAACCCGGCGACTGGAAAGCCCATGTTCACGCCGCGGAACGAGATGTCGGTCGGCCTCTTCCGCCTGTCCCAGTTCGGGAAGGAAACCGACCGGTCCTTCGGCTCTGTGAAGGCAGCAGTGAACGCCGTCAGCGCCGGGAAGCTCGGGATGACGGATGTCGTGAGTGTCGGCGGGAAGAAGACGACTGCCGGCCGGCTCCTGGTGTGGCAATCGTTGCCGGGCATCGCCCGGAAACCGAACCTGCTGTTCGACCCGGAGTTCGAGCTCACGAAGGACAACACCGAGAAGCTGCTGACGGAGGTCGCCAAAAAGGACAAGAAGGCGTACGTCCAGACGGCCCAGTCCCTGATGGGGCTCGGCAATGCCGCCGTGTACGATGAGTTGTTCAGCCTCTCGTCGAAGGATCTCAAGACCGACAAGCCGCTGCGCGATCGATACATGAAGGAGGGCGAGAAGAAGGCCCGCGAGGCCTTGGCCACCGACGCCCCCGACCGTGAGGAGAAAGCCATCCAGGCGTGGGCGGAAGCTGGTAAGGGGATGCTCGCCGAGCACGCGAAGAACGCCAAGGCGTCCGGCAACCGTCTCTACCTCATGTCGCGGTCGGGCGTGAAGCCGTCGTCGTCCCAGTTCCAGGAGATGACCATGGCGCCGGTGCTCATGACCGACTCCAAGGGCAATCCCGTCCTGGAGCCCGTGACCCGGTCGTACGGCGAAGGGCTGGATACCACCGGCTACTGGCTGGCGTCGATCGGCGCCCGCACCGGCATCGTCCAGACGAAGACCGCCGTCCAGGATCCCGGCTACATCAACAAGCAGATGGTCAACACCGTCGGCAACTCCCTGGTCGTGTCGAACCAGCTGCCCGATGAGGGCATCGCGATGGACACGGACCACCCCGACGTCGTCGACCGCTACCTCGTCGAGCCGGTGAAGACGGCGAAGTTCACCCTCAAGCGCGGTACGCTGCTCGACTCCGAGCTGATCGACCGGCTCAAGAACGCCCGGATCCGGAAGGTGATTGTGGCGTCGCCGCTCACGTCCCCGCACGGCGAGGGCATCTCGTCCAAGGCGTTCGGGTTGATGCCCGACGGCCACCTCCCGCAAATGGGTGAGAACCTTGGTGTGATGGCCGGGCAGTCGATCGGCGAGCGCATGGCGCAGCTGATGCTCAAGTCGAAGCACGGCGCCGGCGTCTACACGGGCGGGACCGGGATGAAGGCGGGCAGCCCGGCGATGGTTCGCGTGAAGCAGCTGCTCCAGATCCCGGAGGAGATCTCCAACCCGGCCACGCTGGCCTCGGCGGATGGGAAGATCACCCGCATCAAGGAAGACCCCGCCGGCGGCTTCGACGTCACCATCACGACGGGCCGCGGCTCCGACATCGACCACTACGTTCCGGGGAATCGAAAACTGGTGGGCGACCTCAAGGTCGGCAGCCAGGTCCGGAAGGGCAAGCCGATCACGGATGGGAACGTCGACCTGCGCGAGCTGCTCGACATCGGTGGCATCGACCAGGTGCGGAATCAGATCGTCACCGAGATGGACGGCATCTTCAAGCCGTTCGGCATCCGGCGGCGGAATCTCGAGCTCTTGGCCCGCGGCGTGACCAACACCGGCGTCATCGCCGATCCGGGCGATGCCCCCGACCTGGTCAAGGGCCAGTACATCACGCTCTCCAAGGCGAACGAGCTCAACCACACCGACCTGAAGGGCCGGAAGCCGATCAAGGTGAACCCGGTCCTGATGGGCATCAAGACGGCGCCGCTGGCCAACACCGAGGACTGGCTGGCGAAGATGAACCACGAGCGCCTGCGCGACACGCTCGTCGAGGCCGCCCTGCAGGGCAACGAGTCCGACGTCTCGGGCTACAACCCCTTCTCGGCGATGGCCTACAACGAGCGGTTCGGGCAGGGGATCTCGGGGAAGCCGGGAGCATACTGATGCAGGCAAACCAGATTCCGATGCGAAAGAAGGGTGGTGTTGTTGCCGAGCTCTTCCAGCAGTTCATGGCCCTCCCGCACCTTCCGTGGGAGGTGATCGTTCCTGCCCTCCCGCACGCGGTCCAGGCGGCGAGGATGACGGCCCGGCGGGTCCACCACGGTGCGATTCCTGCCGTCAGGAAGTCGGGTCGAGCTTTCGGTCGAGCGGCGCGTTGGTTGGGGGAGGGAATGGCCTCTTCATCGCCGGCCGCCGTGAAGTACGCTGCCTTCGTGGGGGCCCTGCGGAAGTGGGCCTCGGGCGTTGACACCATCCGCTTCGTGAACCCGAACTCGGTCGAAGGCGACGTCGTGCGAGTGGTGGTGGAGGTGGCCCAAGGGGACATCGAGCTTCGCCGCGGATTGATGGGCCGGCAGCATCTCCCCGACGGTCAGGGGATGCTGTTCGACTTCCCCAGCGTCGAGCGCCGCTCGTTCTGGATGCGGAACGTCCCGATCCCGCTGGACATGGTGTTCGTGAAGGTTGACGGGACGGTGTCCAACGTCGTCGATTCCGCCGAGCCGAACAGTGACACGCCGCACCTGTCGACGGAGCCTGTTCGTTTTGTGGTCGAACTGCCCGGGGGATTCTGCGGGCGGCACGGCATCGAGGCGGGCTGGAGGATGGTGCGCGGTGGCTGAACCGACCTATCGCGAGGCACCGACCTACGCGGGGGACAGCTACAGCTCCATCCTCGAGGCGAAGGTGATCGACGTCGACCTTGCCCGTTACACGGCGACGGTGAAGACGGAGGGCAGCGGGCGCACGTACCCGGACCTCCCGATCGGCTCGTTCTACGCCCACCACGAGCGCGGGGAGGGCGGCTACTGCCTGCCTGACATCGGTGCCCCTTGTTGGATCGCCACGCCCGGCGACGCGGGGACGCCGTTCATTCTCGCGTTCCGCAGTCTGCCCAGGGCCATCTCGAGTTCGGAGCGCGTAGGGCAGCCGCCGGCCGAGGGTGATGAGATTCAGGCGGACCACTCGATGCGGCGGCCGCGGCGGCTGCACGGCGAGTTCGGCTGGACGACGCGAGACGGGGCATTCATCCACTACCGCAAGGGCGGCATCGTGGAGATCGGCTCGAAGGCCAGTTGCCAGCGGCTGTTCATCCCGCTTGGCAACTTCATCCGCGACATCTGCGAGAACTACGGCCAGTTCACCGCCGCCGGCGTCCAGTACTTCGACGGGGGCCGTACGGAGGGCGAGGACGGCAGCGAAGCCGAGGCGAAGTGGCGGCTGATGGTGAAGGCCCACGCCGCGGACGAGTCCGCTTCTGTCCTGGTGGATGCTGGGATCGTGAAGGGCGACGCCGGGGAGAAGCGGTTCCGCATCGTTGTTGCGCCGACCTCCGTGAAGATCGGCGAAGAGACCTGGGAAGCGTCGGGCGAGAAGTACCACTTCTTCGTCGACGCCGAGGGCAACATCGACGAGAAGGGCGCCATCATCACGATGGAGTACTCGGAGCTCAACTTGACGGTGCAGGGCGACCGGCAGGAGGGCGTTGGGGGGGACAGCACCGAGATCGTCACCAAGACTAAGACGATCGCCGCGAATCGGATCGCCTTCTCCGCTCCGGCCGGTTTCAACGTCGTGGGGAACACCACGATCGCTGGGACGCTCGGGGTCACGGGCGCCGGTTCTTTCCAGGAACTCCACGTCACCGGATTTTTTGCGACCATCAATCTGGCCTGGCTGAACTGGCTTATCTCGCACAAGCACCCGATCAACCCGGCCACGCCCACCATCACCGATCCCCCCATCCCGCTCTAGCGGTTGACCACCTGGCAGGGAGACGAGTATCCTGCCCGTGTGGAGGTACCTACCATGAAGTGGCTCATTCCCATCGTGCTCTGTCTGCTCATCGTCCCGCCGGCGCTCGGTCAGGAATCGGTCGAGTTGGCCGCTCCCGCCAGCGCCGTCATCACCCCGGACGGGGGTGTCGCCGTCACGGCGCCGGAGGCCGAGACTCCGGTCGTCGAGGCTCCGCCGGCTGTTGCCGATGCGGAGACCCCGGCTGAGCCGGCCGCGGCGGATGCCGAGCCGTCTGCCGCGGAACCCGCCGCTGCTGTTGCCGATGCCACGCCCGATACCATCGTCATCCCCATCGTGGATCCGCTCGATGACCCGTCCACGGGCGATGAGGTCGTCGATGCCGCCGGCAAAGTGAAGGACGCCTGGTACAACAAGAACTACCCGGCCCTCGCGGGCGCCATCATCTTCCTCATCCTGACGCTATTCCGCTTGCCGATGCTTGGTGCGCTGACGAAGAAGATCCCCCAGCGCATCCGTATCCTCGCGGCGGTCGTCCTGTCTTTCGCGGCCGCCGTCCTTCAGGCCCTCACCCTCGGTGTACCTTGGGGCGTGGCTCTCATGAACGTACTGGCGACGGCCCCGTCGGCGGTGTTCGCCAACGAGCTGATCGTGGAGAGCATCCTGGGGAACCGGTACAAGAAGGACAGCGACAAGACCAAGTCCTGAACGGAGGTGATCCTTGAAGCCGCTCTTCGTTGCCCCGCAGATCGTGAAGACGGCTCAGCCGGAGGGAGGAGAACTCCCCCGCGACGTGAGCCAGTGGCCGATGCGTATCCGGGACGAGTGGCTCAAGGTCGCCCCGTACGCGTACATGTACCCGACCGAGATCATCATCGACGAGATGACCGACGCCCAGAAGGGCGCCGCGTTCGGGCACATCCTGCTCACCAGCAAGACGGGCCTCAGTCCGGGGCAGGCCGCCGGCCAGATGGGCACGGAGATCGGCATCCGGACGGCGAAGATCCCGGTCATCATCGAGGACTTCAAGCTCTTCCCGTTCGACATGATCAAGACGGAGGAGGGGAAGTTCCTTCCGCTCAATGAGTCCCGGCTCGGGGAGGCCCTGTTCCGCCCGTCCACGTTCGACGCCCCGTTCCGCGGCGACGTCAACGAGCTGTTCGGCAACCCGATCTACCCGCCGGACCGCGAGAAGGCGGCCTCGCTCGATTCCTGGCACAGCCCCTTCCCGATTCTCGGCATGATCTCCGACACCATCTACTCCGACCAGCTGGACCGGCTTGGGCAGGTGCTCGAGAAGAACGCCGGACTCCGGCAGGCGCTGGTGTCCAACCCGATCACCCACGGCTACCTGGCGCAGGTCTCCGAGATCACCCCCTGCGAGCCGCTGGCGAAGACGGCGTCCGAGACGTTCGGCCTGACCAACCTGTTCAACCCCGACGTCATGCTGGTCCGCAAGCTGGAGCCGGAACAGGGCGACCCGATCTTCCAGGTGAAGACGGCGATGCGTCGGGCCTACGAGGACACGCCCTGGGTCAACCTCCCGCCTGGCCCTGCGGTGGAGAAGCTCGGTCCCGCCATCGTGAAAGAGGCGGACGTCAAGGGGATGGTGATCATCATCCGGCGTCCGCGGGACGCCGAGTCCCCGATCGAGATGGGCAGCGATCGGCCGTCCCTCCTGGGCGGCACCGGCCCCTGCCACGCGTTCGGTGGCGGGCGCGGGATGGGCGGCTGGCTCATGACGAAGGTCATGGACGCCCTCACCGGCGGCCGCTCGCCGATGCGCCTGTTCTCCGACGGCGACAGCTACGGCTACCAGGACGACATCGGGGCCCTGCCGTCGGAGTCCGCTCCGCCCCTCAAGACGAGCGAGATGCCGGAGGGCTTGGGCTCGTTCTGCTGGGAGGACGAGCAGGGCGAGGTCGCCTGCACGGAGCCGATCCGCTGCAAGATGGTGACCGAGACGGACGGGCGGAAGGCCTACGAGTGCGAGACCATCGACGGCCGGCAGGTGAAGCTGGTCACGTCCCCGGCGGTCCGGACCGTCTCCCCCGGCACGACTGGCACCACGCTTCTCCCCGAGTCCGCCAAGTGGGTGTCGCTCGGCGACAAGATGGTGAAGCTCGACACGAGTGCCCAGGTGGGCAGCCTCGCCGAGAAGTCGGCGTCGGTCTGCACCATCAGCCATTCGGGCGGGGCATTCAACATCCAGGGCGGGCCGCTGCTCAAGATCGGCGAGCGCATCGGTGTTGGCCCGGCCGATGCGATGTTCACCCTCGGCCTGCTCGGTTTCTCGAAGGAGGCCGCCGAGCGCACGCTGGCGCGGGCCTACCACCGCGGTCAGGTGAAGGTCGCCCGGGTGAGCGAGGTCACGCTGCTCAGCGAGCTTCGCACCCAGGCGGAGACGAAGACGGCGTCCTTCGCCGCCCAGGTGGACACCTTCGTCGACACCTTGCACGGCGCCGCCTTCGGTCTCATCAAGGACGCGGCGAGCTTGGGCGACGCGGGCGCGGTTGACGCCATCCTGTCGCTCGGTTTCCTCAACATCGACAACCTCTCCCGCTTCGTCGCCTTCATCCCGGCGTTCGAGGCGGTGCAGCACCGGTTGGGAACGCTGCTCCTGGCGGCTCGGCTCGGCCTGTCCGAGCTCCCCCAGGAGCACGTTTCCCGCGCCTTCTTCGCGCTCGAGCATGTGCTCGCTGGCCTCAAGCGGGTGTCCGCCCGGCTGTCCACGCCTGCCCAGGCTTGATTCTCCCGAAGTTCGGGAGCATTCTAGTCACCGATGCGCTCGCCGGCTGAATACTACATCCGCTACCGCCTCGTGAAGGAACCGAAACGCCCCACCGAGGAAATCGAAGCGGACTTGAAGCAGGAGCTGGTGTTCTCCCCGCACAAGGACTACGTCGCCAAGTTGCGGAACGAGATGCAGATCCCGCAGTCGTTCCACCCCGAGAACCTGCTCGACTTCGTGAGTCAGGCCTTTCTGCGGAAGTACCAGATCTGGACGATGTGGCACTCGCACCGCGGGACCAAGGAAGCGGTCAACATCTTCCGGGACAAGCGGGCGCGGTCGTTGCTTCAGACCCTGGTGGCCAGTCCGAACTCCGATCAGACCATCTTCGAGGTGTTCATCCGCAGGGCAGCACTTCCGCTGTCGGACTACGGGCTGGCCGAGTTCAAGCACTTCTTCTGGAACGTCAGCCTGCTCAACGTGCAGGAGCTGCAGGCGTACGTCTCCACGTACCTCAAGGACCCGCTGCTGTACGATGTCATCGACGCCCGGACGACCCCTGAGCACATGCTGCATTCGCTCAGCCAGATCGGTGTGGCGCCGCAGGTGGTCGATGAGGTCGCCATGCTCGAGTCGTACCGTGTGCTGACCTACCTCGATAGCATCGCCGCCACCAAGACGATGAAACCGGGGCTGGCCCGCTCCACCGCGCTCAGCCTTGGACTGAAGGGTGTCATCGACGCCGGCAGGGCCATCCGTGAGATCAAGATCGAGCGCGGTGAGGATGTCGACAACATCGACAAGTACGACCCGAAGACGCTCGACATTCCCATCCCTGATCTCAAGCAGTTGGGAGAGGGTACGGTCCCGATGCCCGTCGCCCTGTTGAATCTGGAGGAAGAACCCGATAGAGGGCAGGGTACGGGAGGTTCAACATGATCGAGATGAAGGCGTTCGGGGCCGCGGTCGACAAGGTGGAGCGGATCGAGTTCGAGGCGATCCGCAAGGGGCTGGTCCGGCTGGACGTGACCGACCGGGACGGGAAGGTCATCTTCCAGCTGCACCGGGACAGCGAGGTGCTCTGCAAGCGGTGCAAGCACGTCCAGAAGGACCCGTTGGCCAACTCCTGCCCGAAGTGCGGGGCCAACAAGGACCTGCGGAACAACCCGCAGCCCCATCTGCTCGTGAACCGGCCGCTCTACAACGGCCCCTGGGGCCGGCAGATCCAGACGTGGCTGAAGGACACGCTCGGCGAGATCTTCCGTGACGGCACGCTCGAGTGGGTGCCCGAGCGGGACTCGTGGTTCTTCACGCCGACCAACGCCCCGCTCGATCGGAAGCTGGCGGCGCAGAAGGTGCTGGACCAGCTGCTGAAGTGAAGGTCGTCGAGCCGGCTGAGGCCCCTCCGCTGCCGAAGCTGCCGTGGAGGGTGTCGACCTGGATCCGGAGGCGCATCCAGATCCCGGTTCGCGGGAAGCTCCTGCCGTTCTCGTTCAGACAGCGCGAGTACCTCATCCCCATCCTGGACCGGCCGGACCCGCGGGTCGTCATCATGATCGGCCGGCAGAGCGAGAAGTCTACAACGCAGGGCAACAAGATGCTGGCCCTGGCGTGCATGATCCCGCACTACAAGGAGCTGTACGTCAGCCCCTCGCAGACGCAGACCCGGAAGTTCAGCCAGGACCGCATCGCGCAGCCGCTCGCCTACTCAGCCTCCCTGCGGGCCGAGATGGAACCGATGCTGCCGGACAACGTCCACCAGAAGGTCCTGCGGAACCAGTCGTCAATCGAGCTCCGGTACGCCAACCGCTCGGCCGACCGCGTCCGCGGCGTCCCGGCGGACTATCTCGCTGTCGACGAGCTGCAGGACATCTTCATCGAGAACGTCCCGGTCCTCGAGGAGACGCTGTCCCACTCCGACCTGCCGGCCTACTCGGGCTGGCGGGCGTACAGCGGCACGCCGAAGTCGCTCGACAACACGCTGACGTACTACTGGGACATCTCGAGCCAGGCGGAGCTCGCTATCCCGTGCCGGCGCCACGGCGAGAGCAACAAGCCCGCAACCTGGCACTGGAACATCATCGGCGAGAAGCACCTCGGGAAGAAGGGGCTCATCTGCGACAAGTGCGGCCAGATCATCGACCGCTTCGACCCGATGCGGGGCTGGGTCGACGGCCAGTCGAACGCGCAGTTCCGCGGTTACCGGCTGCCGCAGATGCTGACGCCGTCGGTCGCCGACCACCAGTGGACCGAGAAGGTCCTGTACAAGTACACCAACTACCCCCGGCCGCAGTTTTTCAACGAGGTCATGGCGCTCCCGTGGGAGGCGGGCATCCGGCCGCTCACGAAGTCCGAGCTGGTGCGCTGCTGCGACCCGGAGTGGACCATCTCGAGGGACCAGATGCGGGAGGCGATCGCCTGGTCCGGCCAGCGCGAGATCTTCATGGGGACCGACTACGGGACCGCGGAACATTCGTGGACCGTCGTCGCTCTCGGCGCCTATCTCCGCCCCGACAAGTTCAAGATCTTCTACCTTCACCGCTTCACGGGGATGGAGTCGTCGCCGGAGGCCCAGGCGAAGCTGCTGGTCGAGCTGTTCCGGATGTTCAACGTGAAGGTGTCGTTCGGCGACTACGGCATCGGCTTCCACCAGAACCACATCCTCCAGGAGGCGTTCGGCGTGAAGCGGCACCACAAGCTGCGCTACGTGGCCGAGGCCAAACGGCGCATCTACTGGAACCCGCTCAAGGTGTCTTGGATCGGCGTGCGCGACGAGCTGATGGCCGCGTTCGTCAACGCCGTCAAGCAGGGGCGCATCGAGTTCCCGGCGTGGCCCGTGTTCGAGCCCTACGCCAAGGACTTCCTCAATGTCACGACGGAGTTCAACGCGGCGAGGCAGAAGACGGTGTTCATGCACCATCCGGAGAAGCCGGACGACTCGCTCCATGCGTGTCTGTACTGCCTGCTGGCGGCGAGCTTGATGTTCCCCCGTCCGGACATCTTCGTGTCGGTTCCGCGTCCGGCGGAGTGGACGGACGGATCTCGTCTGCGAACGCGCTGATCGCCTGCCCAGGGTCGAATCCCCGCGACGCCGGCGTGAGCAAGTCCAGTTTCGCCGCCCGGAAGCAGATCTCGCCGAGCAGCTCCTTCGGGTTGCAGAACGGGTCGTTGAGCGCCAGCGTGAACTTCCCCAGGTTGACGAGATGCAGACGGGCCAGGTTCAGCTCGGAGCGGGCCTTCTGGACCTCCGGACGTCGCTTCAAGTCAGGTCGCTTGTCGAGCGCGTCGTCGATGTTCTCGACCAGGAAGATGAGGGCCTTCCAGCACTGCGGCTCCTTGGTCAGCCGCTCCATCCGCCGGAACTCCCGCTCCGTGAGGCAGAAGCAAAGTTCGACAATGTGCTGGATGCGACCGACGATCGTGCGAGCAGAGATGGGGGTGATCGCTTCCCTGCCCATGCGGGCAATCTCTAGCAGCTGCATCAGCTGCGGGTCCGTGACCTCGATGAGGTGCTGCTGCAGCCCGGCGACGTGGAGCACGAACTGGATGATGTGCCGCTGGCGCAGGACCTCCGCCTTCAGGGCGGCGACCTCGGTGACCAGCGACCCGAGGTCCCCCAGACTTTTTTCGGCCTCCCGCACGGTGGCCACGTCGTCCAATGACACCAGGCCCCGGGAGACCCGGACGAGGTGGGTCTGGACGAGCGCCTTCACCTTGTCGACCGGCATCCCCAGGTGATCGGCAACTTCTTCGAGCTTCAGGAAGTTGTTCGTCATCGAGTAGAACCCTACCATAATCCCTGTGCGCTTCCCACCTTCCGCCGTTTCTGCTAACCTCGGGAGGCGATGATGGACTGGTACCTCGGTCTGCTGGCGGAAGATCGCGGTCATCGCGTACCGCCCGAGATGCTCGCAGAAATGGCGGACAGGGCGTCGGCCTTGCACGTCGACGGTGGAACCGACCTCACGTCGTCCGTTTTCGAGGTCATCAAGGGCAAGTTGCTCAACCCGGCGCACGTCGCCCGCGTGATCGAGCAGACCAACACCCAGGCGTACCTCAAGCTCTACGACAAGTGCCCGGGGCCTGAAAGGCACGTCCACTTCGAGGGCGGCCCGGCGCGGGTGTTTGACATCCTGGGGGCCGTGTTCGGGTCCCCGGACTCCATGAAGACTGGCGCGGACAGGAGGAAGGACATGGCGTCGCTCGACTACTTCACCGCTCCCATCAAGGATCGTCCCGGCGCCGTGAAGCAGGCGGCCCTTACGGAGGAGGACGTCCTCCCCGACAAGATGGGCCTTCAGAAGGTCGCCCAGATGATGGCCCAGGGCTCGCGCAGCCCCGGTGGCCACGCCCGCCTGTACCACATGGTGAAGGGGGCGATGGACAAGACCGGCGCGGACATGGCGTCGCTGCGCTACCAGCTGGAGACGGGGGCGCGGGAGCTGGTGAAAACGGCCGAGCAGGCGATCAAGGAAGGCGCATCGGCTGCTGAGGTTGCCCGCGCGATGCTGGGCAACCAGCCGGACGAGGCCACCGTCGAGGTCGTGCAGGAGACGCTCGGCAAGATCGGTGCCGCGGTCGACCCCGAGTCGATCCCGTGGGGCCGCGAGGTCACGCCGGGCCACCCGCTTCGCGTCCAGACCGAACGGCTGGCGAAGGCCGCGTCGGCGCTCGTCGACAAGACCCGCATCCACGGCGAGCTGTCCTCCCAGTTCGCCGAGGTCTCGCGGGCGGTGAGGGGCTGACATGGACTGGCTCGACATCCTTCGCGGCGGAATGGTGAAGCAGGCCGACAAGGTCATGATCACGATGCCCGACCGCAAGGGCAACGCGGTCAAGATGGTTGTCGACCGATCGATGGTCCCTCCGGGGGCCAAGTTCAAGATGACCAAGGCCCCCGAGGTCGCGGCCCGGCAGGGCTTCAAGTTCGAGGCCCCGAAGGGCGTGCAGATGGGCCTCCCGGGGATCGAGACCGGGCTTCCGAAGGGGGTGATGCCGCGGCCCAAGGTCACGCGCACCCATGTTCGCCCGCCTGCGCCTTCGCCCGAACGCATGTTCCAGCTTCTCCAGAACCGCGCCCAGCGGGCCACGGGGAAAGTGGAGCAGCAGTCCAAGATGATCGACTTCATGCGCGACAAGATGCGCCGGCTGGAGCGTGGCGGAGGTGGAGCCGCGAAGGGGATCGCCGAGAAGGCGGGCTTCGGCACCCGGCTGGCACTCGGTGGCGCGGCCGCGGCTGGCCTGTATGGCGGCTTCCACCTGATCCGGAAGATCCGGGAGAAGTCCCAGGCACGGAACAACTTCGCGCAGATGATGCGGGAGACGCCCGCGCTGCATCACGAGGACCCGAAGATCGTGAAGACCCGGTTCCGCACGCTGCAGAGCGTGGCGCCGAATCTGGCGTCCGACCCGTTGGTGGCCGGCTCGATCGTTCGGCAGTGGACGGAGTACCCGACGGTCAATGCCACGGCGCTCAAGGACGTCGTCGGCGTGGAGAAGGACGTGCGCCGCGAACTCGGACTCATCGGGGCCCTTCCGAGGCTCATCTCGGCCGTTCCATGATCGAGAAGCGGGCCCACGTTCCGTTCGTCGACGACCGCGGTCAGCGGATCACGGTGCTCGAGCCGCGTGGGCGCAACCTGACGAAGTTGGCCTGCGTCCTGCCCGAGGTCGAGAACTTCGCCGCCAACCTGGCGCGGGAGGACGGGGCCCACTGGCTGCATGTCATCGCGCTCACGGCCAGCGAGTTCTACGGCCAGAACCGGAACGGCGACCACTGGTCGCTCGATGCCCTGTCGCACCTGCCGCCCGGATGGACCGGGGAGCCGGCGGTCGACCGCGAGCTGGCGAAGGAGTGCCACTACGGCACCGCCACGTTCTACGGCGCCCATGCCTTCCCGCACCATGTCAACAAGAACCCCGCCGAGGCCATCGGCCGCGTCGAGCTGGTCGCCTGGAACCCGCACCAGTTCTGGGTCGAGCTGATCATCCGCCTGGACATCGCCCGCACGGCGCAGAGCAAGGTGAAGTGGGTCCTGGATCGCATCCAGCGCGGCGCTCCCTTCGACGTCAGCATGGGCGCGAAGGTTCCGTTCGACATGGCGACCACCGGCGATATGGCGACCTATCGCCGGGCGTGGAAGGACTACCAGCCCGGTGTTCACCGCAGCCCGGCCGACGCCATCCTCGCCGAGCACCGCCGCCTCAAGGCGGTGGACGGGGTCGGCATCCGCGGCCTGTCGATCACCCGGGACGACTACGTCCCCGAGTGCAAGACGGAGATGGGGAAGATCCGGGCGGATGGCACCCAGGTTGGTGTCCGCAACGACTTCCCGAAGTACTTTGACATCTCGATTGTCGTGATCGGAGCGGACAAGGTGGCGAAGCTGATCAAGAAGCTGGCAGCAGTTGATCCCTCCCGCATGTCCATCCGGCAGCGCATCGATCCGGTCGGCTACGGCATCGACCGGGCGTTCCAGATGACGAAGGCCGCCTCCCTGAAGAACGCGACCGTGCGGAAGGAAGGCGACATCGACAAGGAGACGACGCCGCCGTTTGACGAGAAGTCAGTGAGTATCCTCGCGGCGAACGATCCCGAGATGCCGGAACCCATCCTCCGCTACCTGAAGGAGCACCCGAACTTCGACCGCGTGATCTCCACGCTCTCCGGGTTGGGCATCGTGCTCAAGCCGAAGGAGTACGAGATCGTCTCCGCCGGCCGCGACGCGCCGGTGGTCGACGACCGCTTGTTCACGCCGGAGATCGCCGCCCGCCTGCTCGCCGTCATGCGCCGGCGCAGTGTGCTCGGCCCGGTGGCCGAGTACCGCCTGTCCAACCTGCAGCAGACGTCCGCGCAGGAGGAGATCTCGTCGGGTGACGACCGGTACAAGGCCTATCGCGACCGCATCATGGGTGTTCTCGACGGCGGCCCGGACCGCATCTTCGAGAACAACAGCGACTTGTGGCACACGGTTGGAAGGCAGGGACGCACTCCGTTGGTCAGCCCGTTCACGCGGCGCTACTTCGGATCGGCGTTCCTTCCTCCTGGGACCGGGGCTTGACAGGATCGAAGGAAGGGCAGTACCTTGTACGCAGGAGATGAGCAGATGGACGCGCGTGCCCGATTCGCCGAAATGGAACTGATGGAGAAGCTGGCGACGCTCGAGGCCGATGAGACCCCGACGGACGAGGCGATCCAGAAGACCGCTTCGGAACAGGGCGTCGATCGGGCTGCCTTCTACAAGAGGGCGTCCGACGTCATCTCGGCCTCCCGACGCGCGGGGCGTGCCCGCGCCGAGGCCGAGATCGCCGCGCTCTACGGCCGCTAGGTTTTCCTGCCGGTGTCCCAGGGGTCGGTTCTCGGCCCCGAGCAAGGGATGACCAGCAAAAGATGCGGGCGGGTCATACCGCCTAAACGGAGTTGAGGATGAGTCACCTGGACAAGATCCTGGGACAGGACCAGGCTGCGGACGCCGAAGCCGCTTGCGTCGACGCCTTCGTGAAGCAGGCGTCGGCGGAGGGCATCGACCTCAGCCAGGTCGCCGACGAGGCCATCAATGCCTCCTACGTCGCCTACCGCGAGAAGTGGGCCGAGGCGCAGGTCGGGGTCGACACCGCCGACTCGATGATCGAGAAGGCGGCGGCCGAGGGCGCGTCGGACGAGATGCTCGAGAAGCTCGCGCTCGCGAAGCTCTCGGGCGAGGCGATGTTCGAGGGCTACCGCGAGGCCTGGGAGAAGTTCGCCCAGGAGCAGGCGGCCGGCGAAGCGGTGGCGGCGCCCGAGGTGGTCGGCGGCGAGGGCAGCGGCGAGCCGGGCGAAGGCGCCGAGGCCCCCGACGTGACCGAGGAGGAGGCGCAGGCCATCGTCGAGGACGCGGCGCAGGAAGCCGTCGAGGAGGCCGCCGAGGCCGCCCCGCCGGACGCCGCGCCCGAGGACATCGCGGCCGCCGCGGCCGAGGTCGTCCCGGAGAAGGTCGAGGAGAAGGTCTCCGAGCTCCTGGAGTACAAGTACGCGGAGCTCGCGAAGCAGGCGGGCGGCCCGATCTGGGAGTCCGCCAAGGGCGTCGGCCGGGCGCTCAAGGTCCGCGGCGCCGAGTTCGCGGCCAAGCACCAGAAGGCGACGAAGTGGGGCAAGCGCGGCGGCGTGGCGGCGCTCGGCGCCGGCGGCGCCCTCGCGGCGGCCCACGCGCTCAAGAAGCGCAAGGAGGCCTCCGACATCCTCGCCGAGATGCTCCTCGAGAAGGA
>Ga0105099_10000005_pt1 | contig 183771 bp, 143 predicted proteins | sample PPLLak3cmMay2015_2_FD_79138 | JGI IMG/M metagenome (GOLD analysis project Ga0105099, IMG submission 79138) | Freshwater sediment microbial communities from Prairie Pothole Lake near Jamestown, North Dakota, USA - PPLs Lake P8 Core (1) Depth... | ecosystem: Environmental > Aquatic > Freshwater... | reverse complement strand
TATATCCATAAGGTTTATTGCTAGCAGGTTGCTCTCCAGCAGAGCCTACGTCCTCTTAACCTTACTGACTAAAGTTAATCTCTATTTTCATTAAATTCACCAACTATTTTTGGCATCATTACCGTTTTGGTTAATGCGATGCACATAACCTCTAGCGTTTTCATTAACGACGATGAGAGCGGTCTGCATCACGACTACGAGGTTTGGCTAGAAAAGTTAGCACCAGAAAAGCCCTATTCGCAATACAAGCACAATGGCTATGAGTATAACGCCGATGCTCACCTAAAGCGAACCATCATGGGCCGTGAGGTTGTGGTTGCTTTAACCGAAGGCGAGCTAGACTTTGGGCCTTGGGAACAAATTTTCTACGGGGAATTCGACGGGAAGCGTAAAAAACGAGTACTCGTTAAAATTATTGGTGAGTAGTCGGCAAGGTTTTGTGTTTTGACTCCTCATTTTTCATTTCTCTCCTCCATCCCACCCCACAATTCTTGCCATAATCCACCACATAGCATAGGCCTTTCGGTTAGCAGTAATATGTTGAGTATTGTGCTCTCCACAGGCAACGCCACCCTGAGGGGTTTTATTATCGTACCAATGCACACCCTTATCGTGCGAATTCTGCCAACTACTATAAAAATTCCCACCATACTTGGTTGAACTACCATTATCATTAGTATCATCCCAATACATATCGCTCATATCATGGGTATCGATACTATAGTAATCTAAACATAGCTGATGGTTCTGGTTGCAGAAGTTAATTATCAAATCAGCCTGATTTTTTGGCTTACCAGCTCCTGTATTATTCCCTTCGGCATGACCTGTTAAAAAAACAAAGTAAACAGGTGTTGAGCGTTTTCCTGTACCTATCCCTATTTTACTTCCATTTTTACCATACTCATTGATTAACTGCTGCATACCTGGTAAATAGTTAGCTGCAACTGCATGCCCTTCAATGCTACACCACGACCAAACAATTACATTTATTAGGGCGTTATCGGGATCGTCCAAAAAATTTTGTGTTGCCTTTATAAACGCTCTTTCATTACGGCTCAGGTCAGAGGCATCATCATCTCCATCAGCATAGCTAGCCATCGCATTATCGTTAAAATCTAACCTATTCGGCGTTGGATTGAAATCGGTAATTCCAAATCGAATATTATCACCTGCTTTATAATCCTGCAACCCAAATAAACCCCGGGTAATATGAGTTCCATGCGATGTATGCTGATATGCTACATGCAGGAGGTTTCGTGCAGAATCGATATATGCCTGAGGAATCGATCGAAGAATATCCTCCTTGGCTACTGTATAATCGGCGATATATGGCCCCGAAACAATAGAACCATCCAACGTTACAATGAGATTATCATCGGCACTATCCTTTTTGCACTGAACAAACAACAAAACGCTGGCTGAAAGCGCAAGAATCAATGTCATTAATCGAGGTGTTTTCATAATCGGTTTATTTATTGGATATTATACAGATTAAGCATCAGCTGTTGTATCTATACTGCTTACCCAAAGCGTTATAGCCCTCGGAAAGAGGATTGTTCTAATAACTCCGCCTTTGAAGGCGGAGATAATGATCTAACGATTTGTGGGCTTCAACCCTTGACTTTCTACGCCAGCTGCTATATACTTTCTATTAATCAACGTAGAAACAATTCTACCCTTAAAACCGTACACTACGCTTTTGGCTAAAGCCGAGGATTCTTCTTTATCCTGACTCCGCCTTAAAAGGCGGAGTTATTGATTTTTGGTTTAAAAAATACCGTAACTATCATATTATGAGATTTTAACGAAGCTCAAAACTGCTTAATCTATATAATGTATATTGAACGAAAATAAAGAAAATACAATGTAAAGCATTAGAATTACCAATTAAATTCGTTTATAGCCGTTTTCTATTTTTTTCTTACGTATAATCCTTCGAAGCTCCTTGCGGGTTGGATTTATGCGATATTCAACTACCCTATTTGATGTATCCTTTACCGTGATTACTTTTGTGATACTATAAATATTTTCAATCTCCTTTGAATCTATTAAATCGGAATAGCTAAGCAAATCCCCTTTCAGGTTGAGCGACTTAACTAGCCAATAACCATCCCTGGTTTTATAGTTTAGGAAACAAAACTTATGATAATGCCTTACCTGCTGACTATCGGATATAGCAAATAGTGTTTCATAGCCTTTAACCCTAACCTTTGCAGAATCGTTGCAAAGGTTTATGGTTAGCAGTAATGACTCGGATGTTTTATCAAGCAATAGGTTGTCTTTTACTAGTATGGTTGTATCACTTTTTATTGATATTTTCAGCTCTTTTTCAAGGCTATCAAGCGGTATCAGCTCCGTGGTTCTCCACTCCTTTTTTACCGAAACCGAATCGATGATGATGTACGTACTATCCGCCAAACCCTTGAAACGACCAAAATACAAGGATGGAATTTTTTTCAAGGAAGAAACTCCTTTAGGTTGCGGCTCAGCGAACTTAATATCTGGACCACATGTGGTTAGAGTTATCAGAGCAACCAAAAGTATCGGTATCGATTTATTCATAGCGAATCCAGTTAATGTATAAATTGGTTATTCGACAAAAATAGTGGATAGTTGTAACTCTACAATTGTAGGATTTTATCGGAGATGTCCCGAAAACCTTACACACTTTTTTTATTCATTGGCTTTCTTAATCCCAGAGGGATTATATGTCTATAGAAAATATCTATCCCTAGGAACATTCGACCCCAGCCGGGGTCGCACCATAAATGGGCATTTTTTCTATAAACATCCGACCCCTCTGGGGTCAATATTGGAGCAAAACCAAATTATCTCTCTTCTATTCCACACTTTTGTCGAATAATCTCGTTTTTACTATCGTTTAAAAGATTTTTCTTTGCATATACCTAGTATTTATAGCCTTTCTACGAGTAACTTGTCGGATACTAAAATATCTCCCACACCTTTTGTCGAATAACCATAAAACTACCAAAAAAAGGATTAATTGTCAAAAAAAGAAAGAATTACAAATAGAACTATTGAATCTTTGCCACGAAGGTGCTCAGAAACAAAGAATAAGTACAAAAAAATTGTCCCCTTAGTGACTTGGTCCCTTTGTGGCAATGATCTTTAAAAAAACTTGTCATCAAAATTGACAAGGTAAACCTTTTCCGTAGCTCTGGTAAGCGCGGTGTACAGCCATCGAAGGTATTCGCGCGAAATCATATCCTCCTTAAAAAAACCCTGATCAATAAATACATTTCGCCACTGTCCCCCCTGCGCTTTATGGCAGGTAACAGCGTAAGCAAATTTTACCTGCATGGCATTAAAGTAAGGATCCTCCTTAATCTTTTTCAGCCTTGCAGGTCGTGTCTTTACGTCATGGTAATCCTCCGCTATTTTGGTGTACAGCTCCTTATTTTGTGCAGATGTAAGCGATGGCCCTTCAAGGGTTAATGTATCGAGCAGAATCTTAACATCTATTTCCTGATTCTGATAGTCGATTAGCTTAATGGTAACATCGGCAAACCGAAAACCATAAAGATCCGAATGCTTCCGAATGCGAGTAACCTCAACAATATCGCCATTGGCAATGAACCCGATTTCGGGTTTATCCTCAACCCAGAAATAGCTATTCCGAACCACCATTAGGAAATCGCCCACCGATAGCTCCTCGTCCTTCCAAAGGATTCTACTCCTTATCCCCTCGTTGTATTTATTAGCCCTTTTATTGGAGTACGATAATACAACATTTCCCTCTCTACCAAATTTATCGTATTCAGAGGTAAGCGTTTCAATCAGTTCAGCCCCGGGTAACCGTTGAATATCCTTAAAACCGTTCAGCTCAAAGGTTGGTATCTCAATAATATCAGAATCGAGCATCTCCCTGAAAATGGTTGCATTGTGGAGTATCCCCGATCCCTCCTCCTGCCGAACAACCTCAACCAGTTCTGCCTGAATTACATTCAAATCGAAAGTTTCGAGTACAGCTGCATCCAAGGCAGGGCTAATGCTTAACCCAACCGGAGGGAGCTGAGCAACATCCCCAACAATTATCAATCTACATGCAACCCCTCGATTTACAAAAGCGATTAAATCGTTCAGAAGCTTTCCCGAACCAAAAATGCTGTCGTCATACGATGAGTTGGATAACATCGAGGCCTCATCGACAATAAAAATGGCATTCCTAAGCATGTTAATATTCAGATCGAATCGTCCCTCGCCATCCTTCATCCCCTTCTGGCGGTATATCCACTTGTGAATGGTGTATGCAGGGAATCCGCAGTATGACGATAATACCTTTGCCGCCCGACCCGTTGGAGCCAACAGTACATAAGGAACCTTAAAGGCTGATAGCGCTTTTACAAAGCTTGCGATAAGCGATGTTTTCCCTGTTCCGGCATATCCTTTTAGCAAGAAGCACTGATTACTATTCGGGTTAATTACAAACTGCGATAGTAACTCAATGGCCTCATCCTGACCTGCCGTAGGTTTAAACCCAATATTCGAAACGATAACATCCTTTATTCGATTCCCTAACATCTACAATAAACTTAAAAACGTTGGCAAACTTACGCTAATTCGGGTAGAGTTGTTCCCTTATGGGCGGTTATTTGTTGTGAGTTGTTGGTTGTCGGTTTTGGAATATTCGCTATGTCTGGCTTCTGACTCCTGACTTCTGGCTTCTGACTTCTGGCTTCTGACTTCTGGCTTCTGACTTCTGGCTTCTGACTTCTGGCTTCTGACTTCTGACTTCTGACTTCTAACCAACTATTTCTCAAACTTTGATTTTAATATTATCTTTGTTAATCGCATCCTAGAAAAAACACAAAACAAAACAGCATAAAATGGAGAATAAAGAGATATTCGATGAAACTTTTGATGTCAACCGAAGCGAGTCGTACATACTAACCGTTCAAGTTTCTATGGAAGGAATTTCATTCTGCATTAACGATATCGTGCGTGGAATGTATATATCATTGATATCAAGCCCATTCAGTAGCCCATTATCCGAATCGAATGATTGGGCGAATACGGTAAGTCAATACATCTCACAATTCGATATACTTTCGCTTAAATACAAAAAAGTACTCCTTTGCTTTGAATCTACACTATATACAATAGTTCCAACTGAATTATTCAAGCCCGAAAGGGCTAAAGAGCTTTTCGAATTGGTACACCCCCTACCCAATCTTCACGAAATCAGGTTTAACCATTTGGCTGAGTCGAAATCTACGGTTATATTCGCCATCCCATCATCGCTAACAGCACGCTGGCTAACCCAACAGCCACAAACCCATTTTTATGGTTACCCCTCAGCCCAAATAACCTATTCGAGCATAGTTAAAACAGCCTTGGATGAGCCAATGGTGTTTACGCAATTCAACAAGCAGTTCTTAATCAATGTAATAACGAAGAACAACCAACTCCAATGCTGTAATTCGATTCCTTACCACAATACCAACGATACTGCATATCATCTGATTAACACCTGCAAATTGGCTGGTGCAGAACCTAGCAAATCTGAAATTTCGATATTAGGTTCGGTCGAAGATGTAAACAATCTGGTTTTACTCCTCTCGCAGTATTTTAGTAATGTGCTCGATAGCCCCAACCATGATTATCACAATTACGCCTATTCAATCGCAAAGTATAAGAATAGCCATTGGAATCTTTTTAACCTTCTACTATGCGAATAGTAAGCGGAAAATTCAAGGGAAAAACGTTCACCCCAAAAAACTTTAATGCACGTCCGACTACCGATTTTGCGAAAGAGGGTTTATTCAACATACTTTTGAATTATTTTGACTTTGAAGAGATTGAGGTGCTCGACCTATTCGCCGGAACGGGTAGTATCAGCTTTGAGTTTGCCTCGAGGGGCACAAACCGAATAGATCTGGTTGAGCTTAACTTTAATCACCTTAAGTTTATATCAGTTGTAATCCGTGAACTCGGGTTAAAGCAGATACATACCATTAAAGGGAATGCCTTTCAGTATATTAAGGCCTGTTGCTATAAGTACGATATAATATTCGCCGATCCCCCATTCGAACTCGATGGGATTGACACCATCCCCGATTTGATATTCGACAAAGATATACTTAAACCCGAAGGTTGGTTAATACTAGAGCATTCCGGAAATTACAAATTCGAAACTCACCCGCTTTTTTACCAGGAACGGCACTATGGTAGCGTACATTTCTCTATTTTTCAACGTAAAGCCGAGGAAAAGGAATCAGAATAATTGGGGCTTGGGATAAAGTTTTAAAAATATATTCAGCATCAATCATTCCCAGTATATGCAACTCATTGACGACCTAGATACTTATCAAAAGTACAAGAACAGAGACAAACTATTTTGAAATTTTTAATTACAGATACATTGGAATTTCAAAATATTCGATTACTTTTGCATTGCTTTAAAAAACTGGTTCGGTAGTTCAGTTGCCTGCCTGCCGGTAGGCAAGGTTAGAATGCCGCCCTTTTAGAGTAAAAAAAAAAAATTAGTTCTTGAAAAAATATTGGTTCGGTAGTTCAGTTGGTTAGAATGCCGCCCTGTCACGGCGGAGGTCGCGGGTTCGAGTCCCGTCCGGACCGCAAAAAGCCTCAGAGAAATCTGGGGCTTTTTCGTTTTTATACTTTCCTGCTTGCTTTAACTGCAAAGTGTGCAAATGTGACGCAAAAGACTCAAAGTAAAAGCGATTAGGGCATTAATAACATTGCAGTTTCATAGTCAAACCTTTTTCTGGTATACTCATTCAGAGAGTGGTTGAGATTTTCTTTAAAAACTTATTTTCTTTCTTTTATTAACTCTCCAAATCCTGTTGGAATAATATTGTGCTTTTGCATCCAAAGAAGAGCCTTCTCATATTCATCCTCAGTAAAAAGGTCTTCTTTACGATCACTCCATTCAAAAAAATCTCTTTTAATGTTCTCTTTATTAAATTCTTGACAAAGTATTATGTGATTATTCCAAACTGCATATATTGTTGCAACAGCTTCACTGAATTTTTCAGTAGAATTTTTAAACAAATGAAAAAGGTTGTTCAACTTTTCTGATTTAGTTCCAAAGTAGTTATGGAAATAATATTCTATATCTCCTGATTTTTCTAATGGATAATACTTGTAGTTGCGTTCCTCAAACCATTTGTTATGTTTTAACTTTAAGGCAACACTGTGCATAAACTTATTATCGTAAGGACCGGCAGTTTGTCGATAATAATTCCATTGCAAATCCTCTTCAATGATATGTTCGGCCAGGTATTGTATCTTTTGAAACTTGATTCTTGTAAAGTTTTTATCGTCCTTATAAAGTGACACAATTTTACCACCTAAAACTTGTTTTGCGAATCCTCTTTTGTTACTTGGAATAGTTGAACTTGCTTTAATTCTATATTGACTAATAGGTTCTGCTGCTATCCTCAAATTTTCTTCATTATTTATCTCCAACTCCCCTCTAAACGCCCTCTGGCTTAAACTCCCATACAAATTCTCTAACTCCTGCAAACTATTCTGACATTGACCTTTTAGTGCTTCTGTTTTTTCTACTATTTGAGCAAATTGGGTTTGGAGTTCGATTGGAGGTATTGGAATAAGAATATTAGCTAATTGACCTGAAGAGATTCTTGTTCTAGTTTGCCCATGCATAAATGATGATGCTAAATGCAGAAAACCATTTTGATTTAGGAGGAAAGAAACATAATAAGGATTCGCTAGATCGGTATTTACTCGGCATAAAACACAATCAGCCTTGTTTATTGAGACTTTCAAATGTTTAGGAACAATGCTTGCTCTAACATTTGGTGAGCCCATTGTCGCAATTACTATATCATCTGGGTAACAAGTATATTTCTTCAATACATTCTCATAATGTAATTCTTTCACAAAACTTATATCATCCTCAATAAAATGATTAATCCCTATATTTTGCAATCTGATAACTTGAATACCTTTTTCAGAGTAATGTTCAGTTTTAAGATTTGAACCAAATGGTCCATCTGAGAACCTTATAGAGATTTTTTTTAAAGTCTTCTTTTCCCATTTTTTTATATTTAGTGCAGGATCCCCAAACATCTCCAAAAACGTACTTTTCAAGTACTCATCCAGCAAGCGAATGCTCTCCTTGCGCTGGGTGATTTGGTTTTTGGCTTTGGTAAGGATATTGGCAATGTGGATTTGAGTTGACCGTGATGGAAGTTTAAATGTTAGTTTTGAAAAATTTCCTCTGGATATTCTTTGACGGGTTGTTCCTGTAATGTATTTATTAATCCTATTTCTAAATTCATAACTATTGATTAAAAACTTAAGCCATTGTGCAAAAACTAAATCTTTGTCTGGACGAATTATGCATACATCCACAACTGTGACACAGGGGATATTAAGTTTAGGGAAAATACATGCCCGTCCTAATGGATCTGGCATTCTTGCAATTAAAATATCCCCTTCCTTTAAGAAAGTACATTTTAATTCTTTTGCTTTTTGTTGCGTTAAAAATCTATTAGACTTATCGATAAAATAACCATCGCCAATATCGGCTAATTGCACTAAACGAACATCTCCATTAATATCTTGGTCTTTGCTTTCAACCCAATCTCCATCAATGAAAATTCCATCTTTACCTAATATTTCATTAAAAGCAACCTCTTTCATATTGTTGTTAATCCTTCAATTTCTTTTAATCCATTAATAATACTTAATTCTAGAACATTTAATTTCTTTAAAATCACTTCTGATTTTTCATAATTAACCTCTTCGTAAACCTCTTCCTTGTATTTACTAATACTTAAATCATATTCATTTTCAACTATTTCGGATTTGGGGACAAAGAAGAACTTGCTGGTGCGGGGCATTTCAACTTCGCACCCTTCGACTGGGCTCAGGGTGCGGCGGTTATTGTATTGCACAATAATATCGGGGATATCGCTTTTATCAATCTTGTTGCGTTTATCATCGAGGCTGTAACCATCGGCTTGCATATCGTAAAACCAGATATTCTCGGTTTGGCCTCCTTTGGTAAAGATTAGAATACTAGTGCTTACCCCTGCATAGGGTTTAAATACTCCACTTGGTAAGGTAATTACAGCTTTTAACTCCGCTTCATCAACTAACTTTTTTCTAGCCATTGTAAAGGCTTTGCCACTTCCAAACAGAACACCTTGTGGTACAACTACAGCAGCCGTTCCACCCATTTTAAGCATGTTAAAGATGCGCTCTACAAAAAGTAATTCGGTTTTTGTTGTTGGTAGTTTTAGGGATTCGTTAATATCACCCTTGTCGATATTGCCTGTAAAGGGTGGGTTTGCCATAATAACATCGTACTGGCTATCCTCGTTAAATTTCTTGCTTAGGGTGTCCTTGTAGTCGATGTGAGGTTCATCAATGCCATGCATCATCAGGTTCATTAAACCTAGGCGTACCATGGTGGTGTCAATATCAAAACCGTAAAAGCTATCCTCAAGAATATCCTTTACATATTCGTTCAAGGCTGAGCTCATGGTGGCTCGTTCAAAGCCATCCTCGTCTTTTTCCAGCAGTACCTCCCCGCCCTTCGGGCGACCCTCCTTGTTAAGGAGGGTGGTTTTTCTTACTAGATCGGTAAGGATGTACTGGTAAGCACCGAGCAAGAACCCGCCTGTACCGCAAGCAGGGTCGGCTACCCGTTGCCCTAGCTGTGGAGCAACCAGTTCTGCCATCAGCTTAATGATATGGCGTGGAGTACGGAACTGCCCGTTTTTACCTGAGGTGGCAATTTCGCTAAGCAGCATTTCGTAAACATCACCCTGAATATCCTGAAAGGCATGCCCTCCCTCACTGGCATCCTTCTCAATCTCCTTAAAAATATCCTCAATAATATTAATGGCTTCAACAAGCAGGGATGCTTTAGGCATTATAAATACTGAGTTAGCCATATGCTTTGTGAAAGGAGAAGTACCTCCATTAAGTTCCTTTAGGAAAGGGAAAACCTTGGTTTGCACATGAAGCAACATCTCATCGGCTGGGCGGCGTTTGAAATTGCTCCAGCGTAGTTCGCTCTTGTTAACCTCGTCGCTGCTTCCTGGTACCTTAAATTTGCCACTAAACCGTGAAGTGTACTTCTCGCCAGTAAATTCAGCATCACGCTCTCGTTTGGCCTCTAAATCGTCCAAACGTTTCATGAATATGAGATAGGATATCTGCTCAATGGCTGTAAGCGGGTTGCTTATACCACCACTCCAGAAGTTATTCCAAAGCTTGTCGATTAATGATTTTAGGGTAGAATTATTTTGAAGCATTTAAATTTTTCATATTAAGTTTTGCCTTTAAGATTTTACCTTTTTCGGTAAGACGATATTTTTGGTTTTTACTGTGTTTATCGGGGAAGATCATTTCAATCAAATTATTCTTCAGAGAATCGTTAATATAAGCAATACGAAAATAATCACGATTGCTAATTCCTGTTGTTCTTTGTAATTCATCCCTTGTCATCTCACCATTCAGACATTCAATCAATCGTTCAACTTGCATGGTAACTTGCATGGTAACTTGCATGGTATCTTGCATGGTAACTTGCATAGTATCTTGCTGGGTGACTTGCTGGGTGACTTGTACTGTATCATTTGCTGTATCACTTGCTGTATCATTTTTTAAATAACCAAATCTATTAAATGATACAGAAAAGAAACCACCGAAATCGAATTTAGGCTCTGGAAGTTTTGCCTTTTCCATAGCTTTCCTGATGCGATTGATACCAGTCCCCATCTTCTCAATAAAATTAGCACGCTGTAAAAGCGATGCTATTATTGGGTTTCGAGCAACACTTCGAGTTCCAAAGTCCTTTGGGTTTAACGATTTGGGAAGGCCACCTGGGTTAGTAATATCGACTCGATTATCGAAAATTTCGATCATCACGTTTGCACCCTTCTCGTAATAATCGCGATGGCAAATAGCATTGATTACAGCTTCACGAAGTGCTACTTCAGGAATCTCAAGTATCTCATCTCTTCGTGTTGCCTTTATTTCGTATCGAAGTTTAAGATGCTTTTTGAGAAAGATTATGGCATCATCGATATTTTGGATTATCGAACCCGAAAGCTCTTTTCTATCAAGGACAGTTACTTTATCGACACCCTTATACAGCGCACAAACTACTGAACAATGAAAGAGATAACGAGTAGGGTTGTTGCTAAAAGTAAGAATCCCTGCATTATTCAAAAAGTACTTTTTATCGTGATTGATTAAAACGTTTAAATTGGCTAGGATTGAATTAGTGTCCAGAACTTTTGAGATACCTGATAATTCAAGATATTTATTGTAAAGTTCGGTATCGAGAACATCCTTAAATGGTATATCGTTTCGAACTATTTCATCGAAACGAAGACGACCTTCATCTTTAAGAAATTCGACTATTTCGGCAGTAGTTAACTTTTGTGAGTTTGCACCATTCCGAATGTAAAATCCATTAGCATTTCGATAGGGTTTATTTGGACCTTCAGGAACATTAACAACAAGGATAGTATCAAACGATTCGATGTCAACATAAATGGCAGGATCACAGTTTTTTGCAGCATCCTGAATTTTCGATTTTACAGAGTTGTGGTTACTTACTCCGATAACCTTACAATCATCATTTATGCCGATAAAGATTCTACCTCCAGATGAATTGGTAAACGCAACTATCTCTTTTGAGAAGTCGGTATTAACGTTCTCCTTGAATTCAATCTTATAGTTTTCTCCTTCTTGCAGTATGAGAGATAATTCCTCTTTGGTCATGGTGTAAAATTTACGCGACTAATTTTTGAGTAAAGTTAATAATCTCTTCAATCTCTTTTGGATTAAAAACTCCTCTTATCCCTTCGGGATGAATCATTGTGAATGGAGATTCAATCAGGTTCTTTTTGGTGATTTCACCCCTCTCCATTATAAAGTTTCGAAGCAAATCAAGAAACTGAAGTTGTCTGCTTGTTAGGTAGCTGTGTTTAGATATAAAATCATCAAACTGCTTTGTCACTGTTTCGGGGAAAGATTCAAGAATTGCAATCCCAAGGATATGCTTAATGAACTCCAAGTATTGTGCTTTTCGATGGTTATAAACCCTGCGAAGCAGTTCAACAGTAATATGAGGATGTTCGTTGTGGAGCTCTTCAGCCAGCTGTTCGGCTTCGCTTGCTGTAATCTCCAATCCATGTTTCAACTTTTGCAAAATAGGATTGGCAGAAACCATCTCATTGATTTTTTGCTCCACCAACTCCCTATACTTAGCTATGCTTAATGCTTCGTGTTGTGGACCAAATTCAACGTACTCCTTTTCGCTAACAATATCTTTCAGGTTGAATTTAGCTGGACCAAGTGGAATAATCGCTTCGCGATACTTCATCAAAGTGGCAATTTTGCTAATCAGCTCATCAAAACGATCTTCATTTATGGTGGACCAGTAATGATTTGTTTGGCTTTGCCTGATTAGCTGCTCTTCCCTTGCTACAATATTTATTGTCAATGGCAATTCTCCAATCTCCTCAATAATACTATCCTTTAGCGTTTCAAATTTCTCTTTTTCCTGATTTAGTTGCGCCAAGGATACTTCGACAATATCCTTTTCAAAACGCATTGCTTTAAAATCAACCTCCGAAACAGTTCTGAATAACGGTTTTACAACAGTTCTAAGGAACTCTATCTTGTCTGCAGTAAGGTTATTCCAAAAGTTAGCATCATCGATACGTTGTAAATCATTCTTGGCATCAAGGATTACAACTGAATTTTGTGGCAATGATGCAATCTGAACCATAAGTTTCTGTATCTCCTTTTCTGTAATTCCTGAGTTATTGATTTCTATTGCCTTTTCAATTTTATCCAATCGAACGCCAAACAATCGAACTGGCAATGGAATTTGAGGTTTTAACTCTTTACCCCTTGGGTTTAGCTTGAAGTACTCAAAATTGTCCCAGCAATCAAGAATGAGAAATGAATCCTTTTGGGTACACCAAGGTTTTATTTTTTGGGGTTCGAGTAAACGGGTTCCTCTGCCAATCATCTGCCAAAACTTGGTATAGCTGTAAACGGGCTTTGCAAAAACAAGGTTGGTGATCTCTCTTATATCAATTCCAGTATCGAGCATATCTACGCTCAATGCAACACGAGGCATATCGTTGTTGGTGAATTGGTGAAGTAACCCACCTTTTCCATATACACGAGGATCTTCGCTTACAATTACCTTAGCCAATTCACCCTTGTATTCGGGGTATAGTGAATCAAATATTTCTTCCATGCGCCTTGCATGCGCTTTGGTCATGCAAAAGAAAATTGTCTTACCTGGTAAAACTCCGTTTGCATCTTTGATACACTCCTCCATGAACTCCCGAACGATCAAAGCGTTTGTTCCTCGATTGATTACCTTCTTTTCAATCTCAGTTCCTTCGTAGTTAATCTCCTCAATCTCTTTTCCCTCTAATATCAAATGCTGTTGATCCTCCAGCGAGATTGTCCGCTTGTTTATCCCTTCCTCCTGAAACTTTGTTTTGATTTTCATTACCCGAAAATCGCTTAGGTATGGTGGAATATGATTTATCGCTTCATCATAGGAATATGCGTATGTTGGAACCCCTTCTTCGCACTCAAACAGTTGGAACGTATTGTGGTCAATCACATCGGTGGGAGTTGCAGTTAACCCTAATGTAATTGTATTGAAGTATTCTAGTATTTCCTGATAGGTGTTGTAAATGCTTCGGTGGCTTTCGTCCACCACTATCAAATCGAAGAAGTGAGGTGATAGCGTTTTCTTTTCATCACGAATGATGTTCAACATGCTTGGGTATGTTGACACGTAAATTCGCCTATCGGTTGCAATCTCCTTCTCGAATGGTTTTGGCCACCTTGGTTCATTGGGAAGATATTCTTTGAATGCATCAAGGGTTTGATTCTGTAAAGCAATTCTATCAACAAGGAATAACACCCTTTCAGCCCAACCTGCCCTCATCAGTGCATCAACCAGCGCAATGCAAACTCTTGTTTTACCAGTACCGGTTGCCATCACCAGTAAGAACTTCTTTTTCTTTTTCTCAATAGCCTCCATTACTGCACGAATAGAACGAATTTGGTAATCTCGCCCTGCAATTTTGGTATTAATGAGCTCTCCTTCTAATGCTTTTCTCGATTTCCGAATGTAGTGGTAGCGTTCCAGATCATCCCTACTCGGAAAACCATGAACCTTTTTAGGTGGGTAGTTGTCTAAATCCCAGAAGAAAATATCGTGTCCATTAGTGTAAAAGCAGAAAGGAAGTTCCCCTCCTAAAGTATTTAGAATATTATGGCAGTATTGCTTTGCCTGTTCTCGCCCAATGGCTGCATCAACAGCGGTTTTTTTCGCTTCAACAACTGCTAAAGGTTTTCCATCTTTTCCTAAAAGAACATAATCGCTGTATTGATGGCCAGCGTATTTGGTTACTGCTTCTTGAACTCGATCGGCATCTACTATAATATCAAACTCTTCTATTACTTGAGTAAGGTCGCCAACATTCCAACCAGCCTGTTTTAAGCGGTTATCAATGATCTCTTTTCGGGTTTGCTGCTCGGTCTTCAAAGTAGTTAAAAATGGTAGTTAAAAGTAATTAAAATGTTTTGAAGTAAAGAATCATCGACTTATAGTTTTCAGAATATAGATGCGATATCCAGAAACACAAAAGAGAGAAATGGCTTTTAACCAATTCTTCTACATATAATTTCGTGTTTTTTACTTTTTTAAATCAGTGGTTAGTTATCGTATTTTAAAACCTAAACAACTTTTAGTTAGCTAACTTTTTTTGTATTAAAATGTAAACAGTTTCAGATAATTATCAATCAATTCTAAAACAGTTTACTACAAAAGATACTCTGTATATTATGAAAAAAGCAAGTGTCATATTAATCAAAAAAGTATAAATTCAGGTAAGGGATAGACACGTTAAATACCTAATTATAAATTAACTTTTAATACCTTCCCCTACCAATCCCCTTATCTTTTGTATATTGCAACCTATATTTTAGATTTTCTTAAATATCAAAATTATGTCCGAAAATCACTTTTACTCAATCAGCGCAAAGGGAACGATATTGAGCCATATTACCGCAGATGAAGCGCTTGCGAACAATAATAACGGTGGATACATCTGGCTCGACTTTTACCAACCAACCCATGAAGAATTATCGGCATTAATTGAGCCACTTGGCCTTCACCCTCTTATGGTTGAAGATTGCACCGACGAAAACCTTGTACCCAAAATAGAGGAATACCCAAACAATACATTTATTATCTTTAATGCCTTTACCTACGCCGATAATGTACTCTCAACCGATGAGGTTGATTTTATTATCGGTAAGAACTATCTGATCACAGTAAGCGGTTACTTTTCCGATGGGCGAAAGCCTTTAAGCGATATTTTAAAAGTAGTTGAAAAGGAGATTGAGCAAGCCAAGCAAGGGCCTGATTTTCTGCTACATATTATTATGGATTATGTTGTTGATAATAAGTTTATTGCCATTGAGGCATTGGAGGATGAGCTGGATAACGCCGAAGAGCTACTTATTAACGACACTTCAAAGTTTAATCCCTCCGAGCTTATCCGTTTGCGTCGTAATTTATTAACCTTGCGTAAAGGGCTATTCCATGAACGAGAGATTCTTGTGAAGATATGCCGAAAGGATTGCCAGTTCGTTACCGATAAAGCGATTTACCACTTCAGGGATATATACGATCACCTTTCCAAGTTCTTTGAGCTAACTGAAACCTACCGTGAGATTGTATCGAGCCTCTTGGAAATGAATATTTCGATGCTAAACAACCAAATGACCAAAACAGCTAATGAAACCAATTTATCCGTTCGAAGGCTAACTCTAATTTCGACTATTTTTATGCCTCTTACCTTACTGGCCAGTATCGGGGGGATGTCTGAATGGTCGATGATTACCGACCCATCAAATTGGAGAATTAGCTACCCTCTTTTCTTGCTAGCCATGGTTGTAATCGGGGTATTAAACTATTTACTTATCAGGAGGCTTGAAAGAAGGGATAAAACTAAGATGGGTCAATGAAACGCTGAAACAAAAACATTATCGCAATCCGCAAGTAAAATCATTATCAAGTGTCATAGCAAAGTAATTAGGTTTGAGATACGATGGATGATCATGAGCTAATAATTAAGGTTTTACAAAACGACGATCATAGCGCATTCGCCCTACTGGTTGACAAATATCAAAAACTGGTTGTTAACACTTGTAGAGGTTTTGTAAATAGCTATGCCGATGCGGAAGATTTAGCGCAGGATGTTTTCATTGAGCTATTCGAATCGCTCCCAAACTTTAGGCACGAATCAAAGCTTTCCACTTGGATATACCGTATTGCGGTAAACAAATCGTTAAACTTTGTCAGAAAGCGCAAAAGGGAAACCCTTTTCGACAGTTTTACTTCATTCTTTGGTTCATCGGAAGGTAAAAATGGTGATTCTGGTATTGATTTTTCATCGAACGAAGCTGATAGCAACATTAAATCGAAGGAACTTCGCATCGAACTAAAACGAGCAATAAACGCTCTTCCTGAGAATCAGCGAATTGCCTTTATCCTAAATAAATATCAAGAATTATCCTATAAAGAGGTTGCTGAGGTAATGAACATCTCTTTATCGTCCGTTGAATCGCTGCTTTTCAGGGCTAAAGGGAATCTTCAGAAATCTTTATCGGTATTTTATAAAAATATTTCTAGCTGAGCGCAAGTTTTTAAGAACTTCAATGTCAAACTAATAAATAGCCAGGATATGAACTGCAAAACAATACAAAAGCAAATTTTATCGTACCTCGATGAGGAACTCCACGGGGAGATGGCTATCCATTTCGAGAAGCATATTAAGGGTTGTAGCCATTGCCAAAACGAAATTGAACGTTTACGAATGGCTTACAATATCATAGATGATGAAAAAACAGAGTACAAGCCAAACCCATTCATGTCAGCTAGGGTAATGGTAAAACTTAGCAAAAGTAACGCATCAACACCACAAAAAAGCGTAATGCTTCGTTATCTTACCGTTTCAAGTCTAGCCGCCGCAGGAGTTACAATAGGTATTATTATCGGGACACTCTTTTCGTCGATTAGCACAACATCTGAAAGCATTGCAAACGCTCAGGAATGGGAGCAACTTGCCGATGAGTACATGCCCGAGGTTGATAATAACCCTTACAATATGGTTGTAACAACAAGTACAAACGAAACACCCACAAAGCCATGAACTTCTTTACTAGAACACGATTTCTATTAGCGGTTATCATAATCCTTTCGGCAATTATTGTTGCCATGTTTGCAACAATGGGGTACAACAAATACCGTTATAACAATAGGCAGAGTAGATCGAACAAAGAAAACCGAGAGGCCCATCAACTTCAAAACGAGAAGGAAAAATCCGAGCGTGGACGATTCATGGCAAAACAGCTACAATTCACCCCAGAGCAGATGAAAGAGTTTGATAATATCCGCGATAAATTTCATAAAGATATTAATGAGCTAATGGACGAATCAAAGCAAATATCGAAAGATATAATGGAGGAGATTACATCCGAAAAGCCCGATACGAGTAGATTAAAATCGCTTTCCGCAAAATTTGGAGAGACTCAAAAGGTACAAAAGGAAATGATGATTAAGCATCTACTTGAAGTACGTAGCAAATGCTCGCCATCGCAGCAAGCAAACTTTAAGAAAGTGCTACGCCGTATCGAAAATCACGACAGAATGTATAGAGAAAGGCGCCAAAATACAGAAGAAAGAGAAAGAAAGTAGAAGAGATTAAGTAATTCACTAAAACATTAAAAAAATGAAAAGATTACTATCAAGGAGCTTATTGGTGCTGATGGTTTCAGCCTTAATAGCAACATCGATTAACAACGCATACGCACAGCGTGGAAACCGACCCATGAGAGATTCGGCAAGGTTTGAGAGGGGTATTCCAAACCTAACCGCTGAGCAAAAAACAAAGATTCAGGCACTTAGGGTAAAACATCAAAAAGAGGTTACGCCATTAAGAAACGAGCTGGTCGAGAAAAAGGCTCACTTACATACCCTTAATTCGGTTGAAAAACCTGATATCAATGCTATTAACAAAACTATCGATGAGATTTCGGCTTTACAAACAAAGATTATGAAATCGAACGCTAGCCATAGAATCGAGGTCGCATCAAATCTTAACGATGAGCAAAAGGTATTCTTCAACTCGCAACGAGGGAAAATGAAAAACGGGAGAAGAGGTCATGGCATGGGTTACGGAAGAGGAAACGGAATGGGTAATGGTAACAGAGGCAATAACCGCCCAAATCCAAACTGTCCAATCAAGTAATTAACAATTTAGGGTTAGGGTGAAAAGGGTCTTTGCTTGCAAAGGCCTTTTTTGATATAAAAACGTATTGGCTTAATTTCACCCCACATGGGGTTCGATTTGTTGAAGTTTTTTATACTTACCAGCATTTCAATTATTTTACAAATGCGAACGCCGTTAGGCGTGGCATATCGGTAATAATCTTATCAAACAATTATTAAAAACACCGTAGGTGTGAAATTTAGTAATTAAAACGCCCGTATTCAAAATCTATCTTCGATTTATCATTCTAAACATTTTCCAACAAATCACTGTTTGGTTGTTCTGTAGGCTATGAAAAAATCTATTTTTTTTCTATACTTGCAGCAAAATTGGAGGCGAAAGATTAATTCATCAAACATCTATATATCAATTTATTAACAAAGTTATTCTGTTTCAATTTATCAACTCAAAACAAACATTAATGTATAGCTACGGCGATTTACCAAAAAAATATACCGCAGAAGCAGCCGCAAAGGTTGCAATCCTGCCCGTTCCTTACGATGGAACGAGTACTTGGATTAAGGGAGCCGATAAAGGCCCTGAGGCGTTGCTAGAGGCATCGGCAAACATGGAACTTTACGATATCGAAACCGATACCGAGGTTTATAAAATGGGTATCTATACTGCCCCTGCAGTAAGGGTTAACAAAAGCCCTGAAGCAATGGTTGAAGCCGTTCGAAAAAAATCCGAAGCACTTCTAAACAAGGATAAATTCTTGGTTACCCTTGGCGGTGAGCACTCCATCAGTATTGGAGTAATTCAGGCGCATGCCAAGAAATTCAAGAATATGAGCGTTATCCAAATCGATGCGCACACCGACCTACGCGATAGCTACGAGGGGAGTAAGAACAACCATGCTTGTATAATGGCACGAGCAAAGGAGCTTTGCCCTATTGTACAGGTAGGTATCCGTAGCATGGATATTGGGGAAAAGGTAAACCTCGACCCTAAAAGAGTTTTTTGGGCTCAAGATATTGTTGATAACGAGAAATGGATGGATAAAGCGATCGATCTTTTGACCGAAAACGTTTACTTAACCATCGATCTTGATGGTTTCGACCCATCGATTATGCCATCAACAGGTACACCTGAGCCAGGAGGGCTACAATGGTATCCAACTTTACAATTCTTGAAGAAATTGATCGAACGTAGGAATCTTGTGGGGTTTGATGTGGTTGAGCTATGCCCTAACCCAAAAGAGCGCTCATCAGACTTCCTTGCAACGAAACTTATTTATAAGCTTCTCTCGTATAAGTTCGGTAGTTTGGTGAAATAGATAATCGAAACAATTTAACTACTTTTGCACCAAATTAAATTTCTAAAAATGGAGAAAAAAGATCTTCTGAAGGATACCATTAAGCACATTGATATCAAATCATTTGATGCTACACCAATTATCGACTCCATGCGTGAGATGTCTTTCACTTCGAGAGATACCGCTGTTGCAGCCGACATATTTGATCGTATGATCAAGGATGTTGAGTGTACCAATATTCTTACCCTAGCCGGTAGTACAAGCGCTGGTGGATGTATGCAGGTTTACGTTGAAATGGTGAAGAACAAGATGATTGACTGTATCGTGGCAACAGGTGCATCGATAGTTGATATGGATTTCTTTGAGGCACTGGGATTTAAGCATTACAAAGGGAGCCAAACCATAGACGATAACCACCTACGCGACCTATATATCGATAGGATTTATGACACATTCATCGATGAGGAGGAGCTCCAGAATTGCGATAGTACTATTAAAAAAATTGCTGATGGCCTAAAGCCAGGTGCATACAGCTCACGTGAATTCATCAAAGAGATGGGTCGTTACTTAACGAAGCATTCCGTTAAAAAGGATTCTTTGATTCAGGTTTGCTACGAGCATAATGTACCTATCTTCTGTCCTGCTTTCAGCGATAGCAGCGCAGGTTTCGGCTTGGTTGTACATCAGGTAGAAAACCCAAACGCACACGTATCTATCGATTCAGTAAAGGATTTCCGTGAATTGACCATGATTAAGATCAAGGCAAACGTTACCGGTCTATTTATGATTGGTGGTGGTGTTCCTAAAAACTTTGCTCAGGATACAGTTGTTTGCGCTGAAATTTTAGGACATGATGTTCCAATGCACAAATACGCTGTACAAATCACCGTTGCTGATGTACGTGATGGTGCTTGCTCAAGTTCAACGTTGAAAGAGGCTTCATCGTGGGGCAAGGTTGATACAACATTCGAGCAGATGGTCTATGCCGAAGCAACCAGCGTACTTCCGCTAATAGCCAGCTACCTTTACCACAAGGGAGATTGGAAGAAAAGAAACTTTAAAGAGTGGTCCAAAATTTTTGATTAGACGCATCCTAAACCAAACCTATGAATAAGTGTAAATGTGTTAAAACGCCTGAATCGGCTGAGATTAATCATGAATTCAAGATTAATAGCTATTACGAATTCGATTATATCCCACCGGTGAAAGACAACGCCTCGTACTACAGGGTATTCAGCCTTGACGAGGGGTTTTCGAAGAATTTTAACCTGAAAGATTTTCAAGTTTATTTCAGGAAGTATTAACCCATTAAACGAAAAAAAATGAAAATAGGCTGCACGTTTGCAGCCTATTTTGTTTTGTTTGCAATCTAAAGAGCACTTCTGAGTATTAACTCAATCCGATTGGCCGTGATATTCTTTCGTTCACCAAGTTTCCATTGGCGGGTTTGGAATCGCTCAAAGATTGGTGCTAGCTGATCTGATGTAATGCCATATGCCGAAAGCTTCGTTTTAACCCCTAATGAGTTAAAGAACGATGCGGTGCGAATTATCGCCTCATCTATTCTATTATCCTCAGTGCCATTCTCAATTCCCCAAACATTCCGTCCATACTGAAGGAGCTTCTCACGCTTATCGTCCTTCATCTCGCGCAGTAGCGCAGGTAGTACAATGGCCAATGTTACACCATGATCGAGCCCAAAGAAAGCGGTCAGCACATGCCCTATCATGTGGGTAGCCCAATCGGTGGGTACACCTGCACCGATTAGCCCGTTAAGTGCCATAGTACAGCTCCACATAAAATTTGCCCGTGCTTGGTAATCGTCAGTATCGGCAAGCACATGAGGTGCTATTTCTATTAAAGTTTTCAGTATGCTTTCGGCATACCTATCCTGAATCGGGGAATTCGATGGATAGGTAAGGTATTGTTCCGTTGTATGTATAAAAGCATCAACTATGCCATTGGCAAGCTGATTTTTGGGTAATGAGTAGGTTGTTGTAGGATCGAGGATTGAAAATTTCGGAAATAGCAAAGGGCTTCCAAAAACTAGCTTCTCCTTAGTCGATTCACGAGTAATTACGCCACCTGAGTTCATCTCCGAGCCCGTAGCTGGAAGGGTTAGTATCGTCCCAATCGGCAATGCTTTTTCAACTTTTGCCCCTCTTTTAAGAATATCCCAAGGATCGCCTTTAAAAAGCGATGCAGCAGCAATAAACTTTGTTCCATCGAGTACCGAGCCGCCTCCAACAGCTAGTAGGAATGTAATCTTTTCAGCATTTACAACCGTCACCGCGTTCATCAGCGTTTCAAAGCGAGGATTTGGCTCAATACCACCAAATTCAACTACTTTATAGCCTTTTAAAGCGGAAAGGACTTTATCGTAAATCCCATTCTTCTTAATACTGCCACCGCCATATGTCATTAATACGATAGCATTGACAGGAACCTCCTGAGCTAATTGGTCAATCTTACCTTCGCCAAAAAGAATCTTAACAGGGTTATAGAAATCGAAGCTGTTCATATCGAATACGTTTAACAATTTGATTATCGAATCGAAAAGAAATAACAAATTACAAAACCTGTAATTGTTTTACTTATACAAAAATATCAAAAAAAATTAGCGGATAGCTAGAAGATGATATGAAGTATTTTCTGAATATCGACGATAATTTCATCCTCTTCCTCTTTATTTTGGGGTTTTACGCCTAAGTAAAGGAAATTATCATCGCTTTTCACCATTTGAACAAGCTCCAATTCTGGAATAGCTGCAATGAGGTTTTCGAAAAGATCCTCGTCCGATAAAAACTCAAATCCTCCCAATGCGTTAAAACGAAGAACAAGAACGAGATCACTTATTTCGGATTGAAGTACGTTTTTTGCTAACTTCTCAGCAAGGTACTCCTTTACCCGATTCTTTGATATTTGAATGCTCTTCATAATTAGACGATTAGTAAAAAAGGGATTTACTTAATATCAGCAAGCAAATTTAAACGATAAAACGATTTAAGCGCATTTAGGTTTAATCATTTTTCATGAATTTACATAAATTTTGATTATTTGCCTTATGAATTGGATAAAGGTTAGATAATGCTAAATCAACATCCAATTATATCAAGCGAAATATTGTATTAGAGCTATATTTGTGCATCTATTTAAGACTCTACTGAAAATGAAAACAAAAGAGAAGTTAGTACTGCTAAGAGATTTAATGGAAAAAAATAAAGTTGATTTATATATCGTTCCGAGCAGCGACCCCCACATCAGCGAGTATTTGCCCGATTATTGGAAATCACGTGGTTGGATTTCAGGATTTACGGGTTCTGCAGGAATCTTTGCCATTACCCAAGAAAAAGCCGTTCTATTTACAGACTCACGATACTTCCTACAAGCAGAAAAGGAGCTAGCCAACTCAGGTATTGAGCTTTGCAAGCAAGGATTACCCGAAACCCCTTCGCTAGAAAGCTGGGTTACAATGCAACTCAGGAAAGGCGATGTTGCTGGAATTGATGGTAGGGTTTTTCAGGTATCCATGGCTAAAAACATCATTGAGCATTTGCATAAATGGGGCATCGAATGCAAATCGAATGCTGACCTTATCTCACCTATATGGAATAAACGACCAAAACTACCTATCAGCAAAGCATTTACTCATGATTTAAAATATGCAGGGGAAAGTGTGGGTGAGAAGATAAGAGAGGTAAGGAATAGGATGAAATCAAATGGTATCACTTCATACCTCATTTGTGCACTTGATGACGTTAATTGGCTCTTTAATATCAGAGGAAACGATATTAGCTATAATCCTGTTGTGCTCAGCTATGGATTTATCGATAATGATAAAGCCACTCTATTCATCGATACAAAGAAAATAGATGAAAACATTGCTAATCAACTGAATGAGCAGGGGGTTACCATTAAACCATATGAAAAGGTTAAAAAGTTTATTAGCAAAATTGATAAAAAAGAAATCATACTAATAGACCCTACACGAACCAATTATGGGCTATATACTTCTATACCCAACAATGTACAAATGGTTGAGAAAACGGGTATTGTTACTGAGCTAAAAGCTCATAAGAACAGCATTGAACTAGAAGGTTTTAGAAATGCTATGGTTGAAGATGGTACAGCTTTGGTTGAGTTTTTCTACTGGCTGGAGGATAATCTAGAAAAAACAAAGATTACAGAAACCCTAATAGCCGAAAAACTGACGAAATTTAGGAGTAAGAGGAATGAATTTGTCAGCGAATCGTTCTCTCCTATTGTTGGCTATGCCGACCATGGTGCGATTGTGCACTTTAGCGCAACAAAGGAAACCGAATATGAGATAAAACCTAAAGGGTTTTTGCTAATTGACTCTGGGGGACAATATCATAATGGAACTACCGATATCACTCGTACAATCCATTTAAGCGAACCAACAGAGGAAGAGAAAGTTGATTACACGCTAGTTCTAAAAGGGATGATTCAATTGGCAATGGCTAGGTTTCCCATAGGGACAAGGGGTTCGCAGCTCGATACGCTTGCCCGTATGGCGATGTGGAGTAAAAATATAAACTATGGACACGGCACAGGACATGGGGTTGGGAGTTTTCTTAATGTTCATGAGGGACCAATGCAAATTAGACCCGATAACCATCTGCCAATCGAAGTTGGCCAAGTTTTATCCAACGAACCAGGACTATACCGCTCAGGAAAACACGGAATTAGAACTGAAAACCTAATTACCTGTGTACCTGATACTGAAAATAAGTTTGGAGAATTTCTAAAATTTGAAACCCTAACCCTCTGCCCTATTGATACTAAACCGATTAAGGTCGATATGCTTTTGCAAGAAGAAAAAGAATGGTTGAATGACTATCATAAAAAAGTTTACGAAAGACTTTCACTCTCTCTCAACAAAACTCATAGAGAGTGGTTAAAAGAAAAGACTAAAAAGATATAAAACTAAATGCTAAGGTGCGAAGGTGCTAAAGAATAAACAATAACTTTGCGCCTTAGAGACTTTGCGTTTAAATTTTTTGAGCTAAATCAATGGAAAGTATTCGTAACATTTACCGTATTGGATACGGCCCTTCAAGCAGTCATACTATGGGGCCTAGAACTGCAGCGGAAACATTCTTGAAACGATTCAATGATGCATCGAACTATCAGGTTACCCTGTACGGAAGCCTTGCGGCTACAGGTAAAGGGCATTTAACGGATAAAGCGATTAAAGAAGTTTTCACAGGGAGGAAATTGCAAATTGTTTGGAAACCCGAAATTATTTTGCCACGTCACCCCAATGGTGTTAAATTTGAAGCCTACAATAAGGATACACTTCTCGGAGACTGGACAGCCTATAGCATTGGTGGAGGAGCTGTTGTGGATGATAGTACCAAAACCGAAAGCGTTGAGGTCTATCCTTTTTCGAATTTGAACGATATCATTAAATGGTGCAATAAGAATGGTCGTAGCTACTGGGAGTTCGTTCAGGAGCATGAGGAAAAGGATATCTGGGATTATCTTAACGAGGTATGGAAGGTAATGAAAGAGTCCATTCACCGTGGGCTTGAAAACGAAGGGGTATTGCCAGGGATTCTAAACCTACCCCGAAAAGCCTCCAGCTATCATGTTAGAGCATCTAGTTTGACTGGGACTCTTCGAAAAAGAGCATTGCTATTCTCTTATGCATTAGCAGTAAGCGAGGAGAATGCATCAGGGGGTAAAATTGTAACGGCACCAACCTGCGGTTCTTGCGGTGCACTACCTGCTGTTCTTTACTACCAAAATACTGAACATAATTTTTCAGAATCAAAAATCATAAAAGCATTGGCCACTGCGGGGCTTATCGGAAATGTCGTTAAAAAAAATGCTTCCATCTCTGGTGCTGAATGTGGCTGTCAGGCAGAGATTGGGGTTGCTTGCGCAATGGCATCAGCGGCAACAACCCAACTTTTCGGCGGAACAATATTCCAAATTGAATACTCAGCAGAAATGGGGCTTGAGCATCACCTTGGTCTAACCTGCGATCCCGTTGCAGGATTAGTGCAAATCCCTTGCATTGAACGTAATGCATTCGCCGCTGGCAGAGCATTGAATCATCACGTATTTGCAATCCTATCGGATGGCAGACACCGTATCAGCTTCGACAAAGTGGTTGAAACCATGAAAAAGACCGGAAAAGATATTCCAAGCCTTTATCGTGAAACCTCAATGGGTGGCTTGGCGCTGTTTGATGGGTTAGCGGATGAGTAATTCATAGAGTGCATCTCTCTCTCTCTTGAAGAGATATGAACTCTTAAGTTTAACAACTATTATCATTTGAAGAGCAGAATAAATTACTGCTCTTCTTCTTCAAAAATAATCTAATTTGTATTAAACTTTTCGATATATAACTTCATCTAATCAAGCGATTATCTAATTTAAAATGATTATGGAAAAAAACTTAAACCATTACATGCGGTCATTGCATCGTGATATTGGATTTTTTCTAATCGGGTTTACAATTATATCCTGCATTAGCGGTATTGTTCTTATTTACCGAGACACCAATTTCTTGAAATACGACACTGTTATTGAAGAAACATTTGAGCCTAACTTAGATGAAGCTGAATTAGGGAAAATGCTTAACATTAAAGATTTTAAGATTCAAAAGGTGGAAGGCGATTCACTTTACTTTCAGAAAGGCACTTACAATATAACTACTGGCGTTGCAAGGTTTACTGTTAAAGAACTTCCTTCGTTCTTTAGCAAAATTAATGGTTTGCATAAATCCAAAAGCAAGAACATAACCCATTGGTTTACACTAACAATAGGAATTATGTTACTATTTTTAGCAATATCATCGTTGTGGATGTTTAAACCTAAAACAGAATTATTTCGAAGAGGTATTTATCTCACAGGAGCTGGTGTTGTGGTAACAATAATTATATTAATCATTATATAACCTTGATTTTGTTGCATCAACAATAGACCTGAAATCAATAGCTATCATATCAAAGAAACAGTAAACCTCAACCAAAATGAATAAATCACTACCATTCATATTACTCATCTGTATTTCAGCTATAAGCGTTAAAGCATTTGAAGAACTCCATAAAACAAATCGTCAACGGCTTATGAACCAGGTTACTGATGGAGTAATCCTAATACCCTCCACAAAAGATTTGAATAACTGGGGTAGCGACAAGAATTTCCTCTATTTAGCGGGCTTTAATGCATCGGGATGTATTTTAGCCTTAATTCCTAACGGAGATAAAAATGTGATACTTTTCATTAATGATAATGCAAAAAGAAGTATTCCCAAGGATTGCTCGCTCGAAACTCAACCTTTAAGTAAATTAGCTGATTTCTTAAAAAATTGGACTAAAATTTATTTACCTATTAATAGAATTAATGAAATTAACGATTTGCTTGGTAGTATTAATATTTTCAAGGACATTGAAAATATCTCAAATATTACTCCAACAATTTATAATCAAAGATTAGGCAAATCTGAAGAGGAGGTTGAACTGATTGAAAATGCAATAAAAATAACTGGAACGGCATTAACAGAAGCTTTTAAGCAATGTAAAACAGGTTCAACAGAGCTCGATATATTCGCGCTAACAGAGTATCAAGCAGCAAAGAAACAGGTAAAAACCTCATTCTCTCAAACAGCATCGGGGCCTAACTCAACGAATGTTCACTTTGGTCATTCGGAACGAGCAATGAAATCGAAGGAAACCATTGTGTTTGATTTGGGTGTGTACTATAAGAACTACACTTCAGATATTAGCAGAACATTCCCTGTTGATGGCAAGTTTACGAAGGAGCAAAAACAAATCTATAGCGTTGTCCTTAAAGCTCAAAAAGTAGGAATCAGCTTAATGAACCCTAATGCAAGCTATGATAATGCCGAAAAAAAGGTAACGGATGAACTTATAAAAGGTCTATTTGAACTTGGTTTGATGACAGACTCAACCTCCATGTGGCAAAAGGAATTCTACATACAGCACGGCTTTTCACATGGTATTGGTTTAGATGTTCATGATATATACTCCTATTTCAAAAACCAGCCAAACAAGAAATTTATTATGGGAATGGTTTACACCATGGAACCAGGGCTATACTTCCCAGAGGATATGATAAAATCAATCCCTGAGAGATTGAAAGGAAAGGTTACCGAGGAAGAATTCAATTTGTTTACTCAAAAAATTGGAGCAAATTATAAGAAGTATATAAATATTGGGGTTAGAATTGAGGATGATATTCTAATAACTAAAGAAGGTAATCGAAATCTTTCCATTGTAATACCCAAGGAAATTGAAGATATTGAAAAAATAATTCAGTAGATATTTAAAATTCATGTAACTATTCAGCAGTAAACGGAATGAAGAATAATCACCGAGACACTGACCTGCCTACCGGTAGGCAGGCGTGTCTCCGTGGTGAATAGCTACAAATTCATTAATGAGTTTTAAAAGCGCAAACAAAGTATGCGCTTTTTTTATTACCTAAAAACCAGATTATTAATAGCTCTGTTCAACCTTTTTTACAAAAAGTTGTTTGATAGTAAGATAAGTCTAAACAAAGAATTAATAAATGAACAAGTACCTAAGCAATATAGACCCTCAAGCCATTGAAGCGATGTTTAAGGATTGGCAAACGAATCCCGATTCAGTATCGAACGAATGGCAACGATTTTTCGAGGGTTTTGAACTTGCCCGAGCAAATTATAGTAATTCAGGTTCAGAGCTGTTGGATGCAGAGTTTAAGGTTTTTAAACTCATTGAAGGATACCGAAAAAGCGGTCACCTATTTACTAAGACTAATCCTGTTCGTGCACGAAGAAAATACTCACCAAATCTTTCTATCGAGAACTTTGGACTAACAGAATCAGACCTCAATACCGTTTTTCAAGCAGGAAAAAGTATTGGCATTGGCCCAACGACTCTTAAGGGCATTATTGATTTTCTTGAAGAAACATACTGTCATAGCATAGGGGTAGAGTTTATGTATATCCGAAATCCTGAGGTTGTAAAATGGTTCGAGGATAAGATTGAAACTACCCGAAACAAAACCAATTTCACCAATGAACAGCGAAAGCATATTCTGCATCACCTTAAACTTGCAGTTGGGTTTGAGCAGTTTATCCATAAAAAGTTTGTTGGTCAGAAACGATTCTCGCTTGAGGGTGCTGAATCGCTAGTCCCTGCGCTCGATTCAGTGATTGAACACGGTGCTTTGCTCGGCATCGAAGAGTTTGTTGTTGGAATGGCTCATCGTGGAAGACTAAATGTGCTATCGAATATTATGGAAAAACCCTACGAGGATATTTTTGGTGAATTTATCGGCGAGAAGTATGAGGAATCGGATGTTGCGCTTGGCGATGTTAAGTATCATCTAAGCTTCAATAATACAATCCATACTGATAATGGACATGCTGTTAAAATAAGCCTTGTACCGAATCCATCGCATCTCGAAACCGTTGCACCTGTGGTGCAAGGAATTGCTCGAGCAAGAATTGAAAGTGCATATAATAACAACTTCGATAAACTTGCACCAATCGTAATACATGGCGATGCCGCTATTGCCGCACAGGGAGTTGTGTACGAAACCTTACAAATGTCACAGCTAGCAGGTTATAAAACGGGAGGAACAATTCATATTGTAATAAATAATCAGGTTGGGTTCACCACTAACTACCTCGATGCGCGCAGCAGCACATACTCCACCGATATTGGAAAGGTAACCCTTTCGCCTGTTTTCCATCTAAATGGCGATGACCCAGAAGCATTAATCCACACCATTAAAATTGCTGTTGAATACCGTCAAAAATTCCACACCGATGTATTTATCGACCTACTCTGCTACCGCAGATATGGGCATAATGAAGGCGATGAACCCCGTTTTACACAGCCAACTCTTTACGAAATTATAGCAAATCACCCAAATGTTCGTGATATATATTCTAAAATGCTCACAGAGCAAGGAATTATGACCTCAGAAGAAGTGATTCAATTAGAGAAAGAGTTTGAAAATCTACTCGATAGTAAACTTCAAGAGGCTAAAACGAAAAAAGGTGTAAAGGTTCAACGATTTATGGCTGAATCGTGGGAAGGATTAAGGTATTCTAAAACCGATGATTTTATTCAGTCTCCTGAAACAGGAGTGGAAATGGATAAGCTAGTTGAAATAGCAAAACGAATTAATGCACTGCCAACAGACAAACCTTTCTTTAAAAAGTTAATAAAATTGGTTGAGGATAGAGCCGAAATGGTTAATAACAATCGGGTTGATTGGGCTATGGCAGAGCTATTTGCCTACGGTTCACTTCTTTCCGAAGGTTATCAGGTTCGAATTAGCGGACAGGACTCTGAGCGTGGTACTTTCTCACACCGTCACTCAGCATACAATGTCGAGAACTCCGAAGAAAAGTATTACCCATTAAAAAATATATCCAAGGATCAAGCCCCTTTTAACATTTACAACAGCCTCCTTTCGGAGTATGGGGTGATGGGTTTTGAGTATGGTTATTCAATTACCCTTCCTAAAGGATTAACCATTTGGGAGGCCCAATTTGGCGATTTTTTTAATGTTGCTCAGGTTATTATCGACCAATATATCAGCTCGGCTGAGGATAAATGGGGTTTACGTTCGGGCTTAGTGCTACTCCTACCCCATGGCTTCGAAGGACAAGGGCCCGAGCATTCTAGCGCAAGGATTGAGCGTTTCCTTACCCTTGCGGCTCATAACAATATGCAGATAACCAATTGCACAACCCCAGCAAATCTATTCCATTTACTGCGTCGTCAGCAGAAACGCGATTTTAGAGTGCCATTAATTGAGTTTACCCCTAAAAGTTTACTTCGACACCCAAAGTGCGTTTCGGACCTAGATGAGCTAACCCATGGTGGCTTTAAAGAGGTTATAGATGATAATGACATCGATGTAATGGAGGTAAAACGTGTTGTTTTCTGTACCGGAAAAATCTACTACGATTTGCTAAAGCAAAAGGAGGAGTACAAAGCGAAAGATATTGCCTTGGTTAGAATTGAACAGCTTTACCCATTTCCAAAGAAACAGGTACTTGATATAATTGCAAAGTATCAGAATACAATAAAATGGCTATGGGTACAGGAAGAACCACAGAACATGGGTACTTGGAACTTTATCCGCGATCAAATAAATGAGGTGAAACTTGAGCCAGTTTGTCGTGCTGCTAGCGGAAGCCCTGCCGTTGGGTTAAGTAAAATCCATGCCATTGAGCAGGAGGAGATTATTGGTAAGGTATTCCGCAAATGCGATTGTGAGCTGAAAAACGTTTACTGCGGATTACAGTGTATGGTTGGCTCTAGGAAATTTACTAGAAAACCGGAACATGAGTACTTAGAATAAAAGTACTTAGAGTGCCTAGAGTACTTCAAGTGCCTAGAGTTAAAAAAATGATCTAGGATAACTTTAAGTACTCCAAGTATTTTAGGCACTTTAGGCACTTCGCACATAAAGCAATTATAAAACCGAATTACAAACAAGAACTTACAAAGAATATATGATAATCGAGATACGCATACCAAGCCCAGGGGAATCAATATCTGAAGTTGAACTAGCACGTTGGCTAGTAGAGAATAACTCCTGGGTGGAGAAAGACCAAGAAATTGCCGAGGTTGAATCGGAGAAGGCCACTCTCCCGCTGATTGCCGCCGAAAGCGGTATCGTTTCAATCAAAATATCGGGAGGTACTTCAATAAAGGTAAATGAAATTGCCTGTACCATTGATACATCAGCGAGTAAGCCAAAAAACATTGCACCTAAAAAAGATATTCAGCAAGAAGTAAAGCCGAAGCCTGTTGAAGTGAAACAAAAGGTTGAGGAGCCTAAAATAGCTGAAAAAAAAGTTGAAACGGATAAAGGAATCAAGGTTACCCCATTGGCATCAGCAAAAATGGAGGAGGAAAACCTTTCGGTCGATGATATTATCAATGGATTGAAACGCATATCAACCCATGAGGTTGATTTGGTTAAGGGTAACACAAAAAATATAAACTCGCAACTAACAGGCGAAAGAACTGAAGAACGCATTAAGATGTCGCAGCTCCGAAAGAGATTGAGCGAACGATTGGTATCAGCAAAGAATCAAACGGCCATGCTTACCACCTTTAATGAGGTTGATATGAGCCGGGTAATGGAGATACGAAAAGCCTATCAGCAAGCATTTCAAGATAAATACGGGGTTAAGCTCGGTTTGATGTCGTTCTTCACCAAGGCAGTTGTTGAAGCCTTAAAGCAGCACCCATTAACCAATTCATTTATAGATGGTGAAGATATTGTAACCCCCAACTATATTGATATTGGTATTGCTGTTCAAACCCCAAAAGGACTTATGGTTCCTGTGCTTAGGGATGCTGATAAGCTAAGTTTCGCAGAAGTTGAAAAGGGTATTGCAGCGCTCGCCAATAAAGGTCGGGCAGGAAGAATCAGCATCGATGAGCTGACAGGTGGAACGTTTACCATTACCAATGGTGGAATTTTTGGGTCGATGCTCTCCACACCAATTCTGAATACCCCTCAATCTGGCATTTTAGGTATGCATAACATTGTTGATAGACCAATTGCCATCAACGGTAAGGTTGAAATTAGACCAATAATGTACGTGGCTTTAAGCTACGATCATCGTATCATTGACGGTAAAGACTCTGTAGGATTTCTTGTAAAGGTAAAACAGATGATTGAACAACCCGAGACGATGCTTTATGAGGGAAATTCGTTGGATAAAGTTCTGATTGGATTATAGAATATTAGGCAGAAATGCCAAACCCAGAGATGCAGATTTTAAATTTCTTAACCATTCATTTCAACTCGTGCTGAATAGTTTAGGAAATTTAGAAGAACGTTTTATTATTTCATTGTCATATTGCCCCATTGCCAAATTTTCAAATTATTGAATTATTGAATTATTGAATTACCTATAAATTCTCTCCTTATTCAACGCCCTCTGGTAAGCATTCGCATTCCGATTATGCTCTGTTAAAGTTTTTGCAAAAACATGATAGCCTGAAAAATCATCCTTTGCACAGAAATAAAGGTATTGGTGTGTTTCATAGTTCAATTGATGATATTGAAGAACTGCATATTGGTCATGGAGGTAATCCGTAATTCTTGTAAGTATTGTAAGGCGATTTAATCACAAGGTCTTTTGTTAAAATTCGTTTAATACCAAAATCACCAAGGGCAAACTTAATGGTTGGATATGCCTGTAACGGCATATTTCTCTTTAACCTGTTAATATAAACTCCAGCAATTCTTGGTCGTTCATCGCATTTATTCGATTCCTCCTCAACAATGGATGCAAGAGTTGAAATTTCCTCATGATTTAAGCCAAGTGTATTCGCTTTTTCATCCCTCGCCTTGCTCCAAAACTGTTTGTGCTCCTTCTTCATCCTATCAAAAAATGACTTGGCATCAGTATTCCAATAGAATTCATAGGTGTTAGGAATAAACATCGATATCAAAGCCTTTTCATCAAAACCATAACCAACAGCAGTTTCTGAATTCTAGAACAATTTAATGATTGATAAAGAGTCTGCCTCTATCTGTTTTGATATTTTCCCAGCAAGTTGCTCTGAAGTTCTTATATTATTAAAGGTAACTTTAATAGGCGACTGCGTTGCAGTAATTAGCATTCGAACCAAGGTCCTATCGCTCATTCCTCTCTTTATTCGATAGCAACCGGGCTTAACCCTTTTGCTATAACCTAATACGTTTGCCGTTTCGGTGAATGATTGGAGGTTAATCACCAGATTATTCTTCTTAATACTATCAACTACAGCATTGAAATCGGAACCAGTTGGGATAAAAAGAAATTTATCCTTTTCCAATTCAACATTTGACATGTACATCCTATTGTAGTATTTCAATCCAAATATTAAAAGCGTAATTACGACTAAAGTAATTACGCCAATTAAGTACCTTCTATTTGGTTTTGAGAATAGCTGAATCATGCTATCAATCGTTACATATCACTCGATAAGAGAAATCTTTACTTCAAAAGTTCAACGGCTTTGGCAATTCTTGCGCATGCTTCTTTCAGCTTTTCATCCGAAGCAGCATATGAAAAACGGATATAATTTGGAGCACCAAATGCACTTCCAGGGACTAGCGCTACATGGGCAACATTCAGAAGGAACATCGACAAATCGTCGGAATTCTTAATCGTTGTTCCATTATACTGCTTCCCAAAGAAATACGAAACCTCAGGGAAAATGTAAAATGCACCACCCGGCATGTTTAATCTAAATCCTTTAATCTTTGATATGGCATCAACAATCAGATTACGACGGCGTTGGAATGCCTCAAGCATTACTTTAGTTATTGAACCATCTGAGTTAAAGGCTGCTGTGGTAGCCTTTTACGCTATTGAACAAACACCTGATGTTTGCTGACCCTGTAACTTTACGCTTGCTTTAGCAATCCACTTGGCCGATGAGGAGAAATCAATTCGCCACCCGGTCATAGCATACCCCTTCGAAACGCCATTGATGATAATCACCCTATCGCGGATACTTTCGAACTGAGCAATGCTCTCGTGCTTACCTGTAAAATTGATATGCTCGTATATCTCATCAGATAGTACGAGTAGGTTTGGATATTTAGCAACATTATCGGCAATGGATTTGAGCTCATCATAGGTGTAAACTGCCTGTAGGATTTGAAGGCGAGCAGAGCATTAAAACTCTAGATTTTGGGGTAATTACCGCTTCCAGCTGCTTTGGAGTAATCTTAAAATCGCTAGCAAGCCCAGTCTCAATAACTACACTTTTCCCTTCTGCTAATTTAACAAGCTCCACATAGCTGACCCAGTAAGGTGCAGGAACAATTACCTCATCGTCCTTATCGACAACACAAAGCAATATGTTGGAAAGGCTGTGCTTTGCTCCTCCAGAAACAACTATTTGGTCTGGAGTATATACAAGGTTATTTTCCCTTTTAAGTTTACCACAGATAGCATCAAGCAAATCCTTGTAACCCGGTACTGGTCAATAAAAGGAGAAGTTATCGTCAATCGCTTTTTTAAGCAGCATCCTTCACAAAATCGGGAGTAAAAAAGTCGGGCTCTCCAACGCTAAGGTTTATAACATCAATACCCTAGCACGAGAGTTCTCTCGATTTTTGAGACATAGCCAACGTTTGCGATTCTTCAAGAGCGACTATACGATCAGATACTCTTTCCATTACGATAAGCTTTAGGTTAACAGTTAATTGATATATTTCTTTTTGTAAATTTAAAACGTTAAAATTACACTTTATTGAGCATCTTAAAACATTTGAACTATAAAAATATGTTACTAGCTGATATCCTTAAAATTGTACTACCTGCACTTCTTGTTTTTCTAGCGGGTTACCTTGCAATGGCAAGGCTGCTCCGCAATGATGCCGACCGCCGAAAGGGTGAAATAATGCTTGCCAACCAACGCATCTCAACCCCCATCCGATTGCAAGCATACGAAAGATTGGTGCTTTTCCTCGAACGTATTTCGCCCGAATCGATGATTGTTAGGGTTAACCAACCTAGTATGACCGCCCAAAACCTACAATCGGCCTTACTCAGCACCATCCGTGCTGAGTGGGAGCATAATCCTTCGCAGCAGCTATACGTAAGCAACGAGGCATGGGAGCTGACCCACAATGCGAAGGGGAATATGATTAAGCTGATTAACATCTGCGCCGATAGGATTGACCCCGAAGCCCCATCCATCGTTTTTAGCCAAAAAATCCTTGAGCTGATGGTCGACGCTGGAGCAGCACCCAACGAGCATTGCTATCGATAAGCTCAAGAAAGAGGTTGGTGAGTTTTTTAACTTTTATATGATAATCCTATGAATAAGGTTTTCAAAAACAATTCCATTAAAGTGAACTCCCAAAGCAAAATATTCAAATGTCTAAAATACACCAGTATCCCTTTGATCGGAATAATTATGCCTATCCTCTTCAATGAAAAGGGAGATTCAGACAATTTAATCAAATGGATTACTATATCAGTTATACTTACAACTTTATTCTGGGTAGTTGGAAATAGGACTTCGGATTATATCATCAAAAAGTATCCAATAAATAGACAACCAATAAAACATGTTGTAGCAATACTAGCCTTTTTTACCGTACTTTCGTTAACAACTATATTCATTATTTTCTTAATCAACTTCTTTTTTGGAGCTTCTTCAGAAAACTACTGGAAGAACAGGAATGGAATACATGTAATAATATTCCTGATAACCTTTTTTATGATAACGTTACATGAGGGAATATATCTTTTTTTTCGTTGGAAGGAATCCTTGGTAACGTCAGAAAGATTAGAAAAAGAGAATGCTATAGCTAACTATCAATCTCTTATAAATCAAGTTAATCCCCATTTTCTATTCAACAGCCTTGGCACGCTATCCTCATTGATTGCGTCCAATTCAGAAAATGCAATTAAATATGTCGATCAGCTATCGAGAACTTACAGGTATATTCTGGATGTAGGTGATAGGGATATAGTATTGGTTAAGGAAGAATTAGAATTTATTGATTCATTCATCTATCTACTTCAAATCCGATTCGAGAATAATTTAAAAATTGATTTATTATTAACCGAAGAAACAACGAATAAACGGATACTACCCTTATCGCTTCAATTGCTCGTTGAGAATGTTATTAAGCACAATGAAATATCCGATCAGAACCCAATAACCATCCATATCATAGAGGAGTTAGATTATCTTGTTGTTATCAATAAAATTCAACCCAAAAATATTGAATCAAACTCTAAACCTATAGGTTTAACCAATTTAGCCAATCGATATAGGTTTTTTAACCGTAAAGAGCCTTTATTTATTAATGAAAATGGAAATTTTATTGCAAAAATTCCCTTTATCTAATGCTCTATGAAAACATATCAAGCATTAATTATTGAAGATGAAAAACCCCTTGCTGAGAATTTGAAACGTATGGTTTCAGAGGTTGATGATTCTATACAAGTAATTGGGATAATTAGTACAGTGAGAGATGCTATTAATTTTTTACACCTAAATAACCCCAATCTAATTTTCCTTGATATTCAGCTATCGGATGGTGTATGTTTTAACATTTTTGAAAAGATTAAAGTTCATATGCCAATTATATTTACTACTGCTTACGATCAATATGCAATCAAGGCATTTAAGAATAATGGTATCGACTACCTGTTAAAACCAATCAATAAAGAGGAGCTAAAGCAAAGCATTGACAAATTCAAAGAAATCAATCAACTACAGGATAATAATGCTAAGTTTGAATCCCTACTGAGTTTATTTAGCGTTAAGAATGAACCTTATAAAAAGAGTTTTATAGTTAATGTCGGTGTTAAATCGAGAATAATCGAAGCTAACGAAATTGCTTATTTCTATGCTTTAGATAAAGGGGTATATATACGGACTTTCAATAATAAAAACTACGATATTGATTATACCCTTGAGAAACTATCATCAACCCTTGATCCAGATATTTTTTTTAGAATCTCTAGAAAGTATATAATCAATTTCAAATCCATTGATGAGATGATTACCTTTTCAAAAGGACGACGGAAGCTAAAGCTTAATCCCCCAACCGATGATGATTTAATAATAAACTACAGAAGTACTGGAAAGCTATACAATTGGTTAAACCGTTAGTATTAAGCCCAATTATAATTTGTGCCTGTCTATAAAATTGCCTCAGATTCACAGATTTTATATTTTATATCACTACTTAACGAGTAAAAATATATAGTATTGGGCTAAAGCCCAGTAAATGTATAGTATTCACTAACCACGCCCTTAAGGGCGTGGTTGGATATAAAATTCCGATTTTGGGCTTCAGCCCAACAAATACAAACCACTGAAATTGAATACTTTGGCATTTCTCAACAAACATTATTACTATTTAATCGAACACTAGTGATATCTTTAATAATCAGTGAACTTAACGAAGTGATCTCATGAGCGAAGCGAATAATCTGTAGCTAATTATTTGTTTCTTTTTTAATTTCACCAAACATTATGGGCAGACACTAATTATACACCTGTAATAATTCTTATACACATTCCCATTTTATCTAAGTCCATTCTGCCAATCTCTCACTTCATTCCCTTTTATTATTTTCTGGCACCCATCCATTTTACTTTTGCTTTATTACTAAACAATTTTAAAAATGGTAAAAATAATAATCGCAATCATTCTCGAAATTATTTCATTTACAACCTTTGGACAAACAACGATAAAAGGTAAGGTGATTTCGAGCACTGGAGAACCAATAGCCTATGCTAGCATTGCTTTAAAAGGCAGTTTTCAGGGTACATCAAGCAATATTAATGGTGAGTTTAACTTCTCCACTAACGTAAAGGGTGAAAAAATAATTGCTGCCACGTGCATCGGATACCAACAATGCGAAAAAACAATAGTGTTGAATGGATCTACTATTAACGTTGACTTTACCCTAAACCCAGCGGATTCCAAGATTGAGGAAGTTACAGTTTATGCAGGTGCTTTCGTGGCAAGCGATGAGAAGAAAAAAGTTAACATGAAGTCATCTGATATTGGAACTACGGCGTCAGCGCTAGGGGATATCAGCGCAGCAATAGAAACACTCCCAGGTTCTCAAAAGGTTGGTGAATCAGATGGACTATTTGTTAGAGGAGGTTCTGGCGATGAAACCAAAGTGATCATTGACGAAATGGTTGTTCAAAACCCGTATTTCAGCCCAGTACCGGATGTAAAGCAGCGAGGAAGATTTGACCCCTTCATGTTTTCTGGAACAACCTTCTCTTCTGGCGGGTATTCGGCGCTTTATGGTCAAGCGTTATCCGCTGTACTAGCACTAAAAAGCAAAGGGTTAGCAGATTCAACCAACACAGGTGGTGGTATCCATCTCTATGGATCAAATATCTTTCACGTTCAACGATGGAAGAATACCTCCTTAAAAAGCGAATTGATTTATAATAACCTTCAGCCTTACAATAATCTATTTAATATAAATCAATGGATTAAATCACCTGAAAACCTAAATGGGAGGATAGTATTCCGTCAAAAAACCTCAGAAACTGGGATGTTTAAGCTATACACGGACATATCCAAAACCAAGCTGGGTTTAGAAGTTGAAAATACTGAAAATCTAGATGTTAAACTCCCGTTCAGCCTTACAAATGATAATGTATATATCAACGCAACCTACAAGGAATTCTCTAAAAATGAGCAATGGTCAATATTTACAGGGGTGTCGTACTCGTTTAATAAAGACGATGCCTTTATGGATAGCATAAACATGAACGAGGACGAAACGCTCACACAAGCAAAAGTAATTATTACCAATAGCTCAATTTCAAAAATAATTTTCAAGTTTGGTGGCGAACTCAATGATTTAGGCATTAACGGAATCCTTGGTAATAACAAAGGAACGATCAAGGAACAGCTCTATGCCGATTTTGTAGAATCTGACTGGCAGGTCTTACCTAAAATATCAGTACGGTTAGGGCTAAGGCATGAACACTCGAATTTCCTTAACGAGAATAATTTAGCTCCCCGAGTTTCTATTAATTACTCAATGAGCAAGAAGAATATGATATCCTTTGCGTATGGAGATTTCTACCAGTCACCGAATAAAAAGTATCTATACTATTCTGACAATAAATTCAAATCCGAAAACTCAAAGCATTACATCCTAAACTACCAATGGATTGATTCAAAAAGGAATTTCCGTATTGAATTTTATGATAAAGAGTATAGTAATCTTGTGAAAGATGTGGAAAGTTCATCTAATCAGTTTAACAGCTCAGGGAATGGGTATGCCAGAGGTTTTGATATTTTCTGGAGAGATCAGAAAACGATACCAAATGTTGATTACTGGGTTTCATATACATACTTAGATACTAAACGCAACTATCAGGATTTCCCTATAGCTGCAACCCCAAACTTTGCATCCACCCATAATTTGTCAATCGTTTATAAACATTGGGTTGCATTAATTGGATCAATGGTTGGGTTCAGCTATCAGTACTCGTCAGGTAGGCCATACTATAACCCCGAAAAACCGAGTAGCCAGTTTAACACCGACCACACAAAGGACTACAAATGCCTAGACATTAACATCAGCAAGATGACCAATATTTTTAAAAGACGAACTGTCATTTATGCTTCTGTACATAACCTACTCGGCTATAACACAATCTTTGGATATCGGTATCTACCCGATGGAATTACTAGAATTCCTATAAAACCTCTTAGCAGTCGTACTTTCTTTATAGGAGTTTTTATTTCGACTTATTAACAAAACTTTTATTCCTTTTAATAATGTAAAGCAAAACCGTATGAAAAAACTGCTTACTCTAATCCTTTATTGTATTCCAGCATTTGTAGCTGCACAAGACTCTATTTTCACAGAAATAATGAAAAAAACTATAAGCACTATGGATACTTCATCAACAAAGTATGGTTTACATTACTCTGCAAACACTTTCGAAAGAATTGGTAACACAATAAAAAGCGAGTGGTTACCTTTTTACTACTGCGCTTACTGCTACGTTAAAATAAATTACATGGTAAAAGATGATGATGAAAAAGACTTGTACATCGATAAAGCCACTGATTTAATATTTATTGCAGAGCAGATAGATCCAAACAACTCTGAGATTTTTGTCATGAAAGGGTTTATCCTTCAAGCAAGAATGAAAGTTGACCCTATGACTAGGGGGTTCAAGTACAATAGCGATTGCCTATCAATGTTTCAAAAAGCTAAAGAGCTTGATCCAGAGAACCCTAGAAGCTATCTTTGGCATGGAGTAAACCTACTCAATACTCCAAAATTTTTTGGAGGGGGTAAAGATGAAGCCCTACCACTGCTGAAAAAATCTATAGAAAAGTTTGATTCGTTTAAACCCAAAAGCGATATACACCCCAATTGGGGAAGACCTTATGCAGAGGAGATGATTGCTAAATGTTCAAAATAAAATATAGGTATAGGTGCTTTGCTGTCACTTATTAAAAATAGTTCTAAACATATAAAAAAAATACAAATAGCTAATTAAATATCAATTAAATAAAACAAGATAGCTAAAGTGCCTATACCTAACGTTAACTTTGAGTTAACAACAATTTGCAACGCAAAAGTTTAAACCTACGGTTTAATCAGCTCAACGCTTCGCTTTACAAACCTACTTAGCTCTTCACCTTTAAGCATATTGTTGGAGAGCAGTGCTAAGTCGATTAGCTGTTTTACCAGCTTATTATCCTTACCATATTCCTTTAGCAGAGCTTTTTTCTCATCGTTTAGCTTATTGATCTCCTTTTCAACCTCTGCAAGCGCATCCTTATCGGCTTGAGGTATCTCCTCCGCCTTTTTATCCTTTGTTGTTTTCTTCAACTTCTCAGATTTAGCCTGGGCAGGCTTAATCTGATTATTAAACCCTTCGAGTTTAGAACCTAGTTTCTTATCTTTTTTCTCAATAATCGATTTAACCAAAGGGTGCGATACGTTTACAACAAGATTCAAACTATCGGGCATACTGCCATAGAAACCTGCTGCGGGGTTCATGGCTGCCATATCCTTCATACGGCGCATAAACTCCGATTGAGTTATTATTACCGGATTGGATGTTTCACCAAGCTCCTCAAATGATACCCAGTAATGAGATTTCTCTGGTAGTGAACCCTCAAACACCGAACGAATATCGTTCTGCTCCTCAAGGGGCAAGCTCACCTCCTTTCGATCCTCCTTCACGATCAACTTCTCAACCACATCGGAGTCAACCCGAACAAAGCGTGAATCCTTTAGCTTCGATTCGAGGCTATTGATTAGGTGCGGATCGAGCTGACCATCCATCATGAGCACATCGTAACCCTTGTTCTGAGCGGTTTCGATATAGCTATGCTGCTCCTCCTTATTATTCGTATATAAGTATATTAGCGTTTTATTCTTATCGGTCTGATTCTCCTTTATCAACTTCTCGTACTCCTCGAAGGTGAAGTACTTATCATCAACATTTTTGAAAAGTGAAAATTTCTCGGCTCTCTCGTAGAATTTCTCATCGGTTATCATACCATAAGTGATGAAAAGCTTTAGATCATCCCATTTCTTCTCAAACTGCGCCCTATCGTTCTTGAAAATCTCCTGCAATCGATCGGCCACTTTCTTAGAGATATGGCTCGATATCTTCTTTACATTCGAATCGCTTTGCAAATAGCTACGCGACACGTTAAGCGGAATATCCGGCGAATCTATTACACCATGTAAAAGAGTTAAAAACTCAGGTACAATCCCTTCTACCGAATCGGTAACGTAAACCTGATTGCAGTAGAGCTGAATCTTATTCTTCTGAATGTCAAAGTTAGTTTTGATACGTGGGAAGTACAACACACCTGTAAGATTGAATGGATAGTCAACATTTAGATGAATGTTAAATAGCGGTTCCTCGGCAGCGGGGTATAAATCGTGGTAGAACTTTTGATAATCCTCATCCTTTAAATCAACAGGTTTACGAGTCCATAGCGGATTAACATCATTAATAATTTTTGCCTTTTGAGTATCTATCTCCTTGCCATCCTTCCACTCTTTCTCAGTTCCAAAAGCAATTGGAATGGGTAGATAGCGACAATATTTTTTAAGAAGTCCTTCTACCTTGAAATCATCAAGAAACTCCTTCGAGTCCTCGTTGATATGGAGAATAATGTCTGTTCCACGCTCTGCACGCTCAACCTCTTCGATATCATAATCGGGTGTACCATCGCAGGTCCAATGTACCGCCTTTGTACCCTCCTTAAACGATTTGGTAATAATCTCCACCTTGTCGCTCACCATAAAGGATGAGTAAAAACCCAAGCCAAAATGTCCGATTATAGCGTTCGTTTGGTTCTTGTACTTCTCCAAAAACTCCTCAGCACCCGAGAAAGCGATTTGGTTAATATACTTTTCGATCTCATCAGCGGTCATCCCAACCCCTTTATCTGAAATAGTGATAGTACCTGCACTCTTGTCAACACTAACCATGATGTTCAAATCACCTAGCTCATCGCTGAAATCCCCAACAGAGGCAAGGGTTTTCAACTTCTGAGTGGCATCAACTGCATTGGATATAAGCTCACGAAGAAATATTTCGTGATCGGAGTAAAGAAACTTTTTGATTATCGGGAATATGTTCTCGGTGGTTACACCAATTTTACCTTTATGCATATCAAAATCGATTATTGGGTTAAACAAATTATTTTCAGGTTCAGCAATTTCAAATGCAGTGCCACGCTACTATAAATGACAAATAGTCATTGTTAATGCAAAGTTGACCAATGATATTAAAAGTCGTAGTAGAAAAATCGATAGATTGCCCAAATAGCGGTAACAAGCAGTATGTAGCCAATCAGTATTTTTAGAGAGATGTTATAGCTATATCGCCTTTGAATTAGCCGTTTCTGGCTAATAATGCCCATTATTATATTATTAATTCTCAAATGAATATTCTCATTCTTCGGTATAAACGCAAATGCACCGCTTTTCATCACATACGAGCCATAAGATCCCTCATCTTCACCCGTAAGCATTACCACTTCAATATCCTTATTAATTGCTTTGGTTGACTCAAGTATTTCTACCCCATTCATTAGGGTGTTATTACCCTCATCGAAGTACTTGTAACCTAAAAAAACGATATAAATTTCATTTCTGCTAAACTTATAATTAGATAGATGTGAAATGAACTTCTCGCCCGATGTAAACGATTCGATGTTGTACCTATCAGGGTTATCAATACTATTGCTGATAGCTCGGGTCAGCTCCAAATTATGGTCAACAAGAAAGATATTCGTATCGATTTTAGCTTTCAGCATATTCTTGATGTTTAGAGTCTATTTAACCATCTGATAAGGTATCCCACCTTTACTCTTATATAGAAAACCTGGATCAGGAAACCTCTCAGGGCTCTCCCTTGGTTTTAAAGATCCCCTTTTCGGATTTCTTAAATCAAGATTTCTAACATAAATCCATTTCCCTTTTTCGAATTTAAATCCATCATAGGTAAAATCAGGTCCATAGAATTGAAAATTATCGGCAAGATCGGGTCGCATAGGCGAAAGATGATCAAAAACTATTGAATTTGATTCAGGGATATACCTTAACGTCATATTCACCCTCGCTGAATATTCAAAAACGACTCGGCTTAATGCAACATCATCGACCTGAAAAACGCTAAATCCAAAAACTGGCTTAGCATCTTTCCCAAAAGATAAAATCTCAATAATCTTTTTCGATGAAAAAAGGTTGTTAAAGTCTAAACCAAGTAAAATGTAATATGCTTTTCCTTTGTACGATACATCAACTATTGAGTAGTAAAGTGCCCCCATCCAGCTATTTGCACCAAGAATACTGTTTATAGGATCGGAAACCACCTTACGGCTATCATTCAGCTCAATTAATTGAACATCCCTATTATCTTTCTTTAGGAGAATATACCCAAAGTATTTCTGATATCCACCCGGTTGAGGGAAATTCCACGTAAAAACCCTTACCCTCTTATCCTCCGATGTAATTTTACCCAAATGCTTTAACGAGTCGAATGGATAATTGAATGTTTCTTTATTCGCTAGTGTTTTCCTAAATAAATCGGTAAAATTGCTGTTTGCAACCTCCTTTCCCGAAATGGGAGCATCGCTATAGATTTGTTTCATCAATGATGATAGGCTATCCTCAATCGCTATAAATGACAATGATTTAGCACCCTCCTGTGATTTAACTGCTAATGGAGAGATGATAAAGAGAAATATGCCGATTCGACCGCAAAAACTATTCATGCCGTTAATTATATTTCGTCTAATGATTTTAAAAGTAAATCAGCCGCTAAATTACACTCATCAACTGAAATAGTAAGCGGTGGTGCAATCCTAAAAGCAGTATTACAGAACAAGAACCAATCCAAAATAACACCATTGCCCAAAGCTACTTTCATCAATTTCATTATATTTTCGAACGAGCCTATTTCAACAGCCATAAATAAACCATTATACCTTATGGCTTTAACCGCCTTGTGTTTACTCAATTTTTCAACAAAGATTTGAGCCTTTTGCTCAACCTCTTCCACCAGCTTTTGGTCAATTAGAATTTCAAGTGAGGTTAACGCTGCTGCGCATGAAACTGGATGCCCACCAAAGGTAGTAATGTGCCCCAATGGTGGATCGACGCTCAAGCTGCCCATAATCTCTTTCGATGAGATAAACGCACCAAGGGGCATACCCCCCCCCATTGCTTTGGCTAGCAGAAGAATATCGGGAGTTACCTGATATTTCTCAAAAGCAAACATTCTACCTGTTCGCCCCAACCCCGTTTGAATCTCATCAAATATCAAAAGCGTACCCGTTTGCGAACACCTTTCTCTTAATCGCTCTAAATATCCATTCAACGGCGATATTATCCCAGCCTCACCCTGCACTGGTTCCACTATTACACAAGCGGTTTTCGAGGTAATCCGATCAAGGTTAGGATGTGAATTAAAAAAGATATGCTTTATATCTGGCAGCAAAGGCCTAAAAGCTCGCTTGAACTCCTCGTTCCCCATTACGCTCAACGCACCATGAGTGCTTCCATGGTATGCATTAATGAATGAAATAATTTCTGAACGACCAGTATATCGCTTGGCCAGCTTTAATGCCCCCTCAACCGCCTCGCTTCCTGAATTTACGAAATAGACGTTATCGAGGTTTCTAGGTAATATCTCTGCTAACCTTTGTGCCAACCGTACTTGAGGGTACTGAACATACTCCCCATAAACCATAAGGTGCATATACTTTGATACCTGATCGTTAACTGCATCAATAACCCTTGGATGACAATGCCCAACGTTACTAACCGATACCCCCGAAATCAGATCGATAAACCGTTTTCCATCCATCCCAAATAAATAAACCCCTTCGGCTCGTTCAACTTCGAGCAGAAGAGGCGATTCTGATGTTTGGGCAACGTGCTTTAAGAATAGTTGCCGAATGCTTAGCATTTATATAGATTTTCCTAAATTACTTATTCATTAAGTTTATCTCATTCAATAGCTTATCCCTATAAGATTTCCCGATGGGGATAACCTTTTTGCTATCAGGCATTTTTATTACAACCGAATTATCCTCAATGCTTGTTATTCTGCTAACATTGACAATGAACGAACGGTGCACTCTCTTAAACTTAACCATTGGCAGCTGATTCTCAATGGATTTCATCGTAAAATGGATTGTGAATTTCTCTGTTGTGGTATTAATTACAACATAGTTCTCCAATGCTTCAACCCAAAGAATATCGTTGTATTTTATCCGAACCAACGAGCTGTTCTTCTTAATAAAAATCTCTTTATCAGTATCGGCTAAAGAACGTCCTTTATTAAAGGTCTCATAAGCTTTGCTAACAGCTTTAAAGAAGCGAGCGTAGGTTATGGGTTTTAGCAAATAATCGGTAACGCTATAATCAAATGCTTGAATGGCATATTTCTCCTTGGATGAAATAATGATTACCTGTGGTGGAAGGCTCAATGAATTCATGAATTCAATACCGCTCATCTCAGGCATTTCAACATCAAGAAAAATTAATTGCACCTCTTCTCCTTGCTTAAGGTAGTTGACTGCCTCTACAGCATTTGTGAATGAGCGTGTTAGGTTCAAAAAATCAGTCCTATCAATAAACTCTTCAACCACCCTTCTCGACATTTCGTCGTCGTCAATAATTATGCAATTCATATGAAACAATATTTTGACCGAATTTAAGAAAAAATAAGCTAATCCATCAAATTGAATGACTAGTATTTTTCAGAGCACGCTATATTCTTTTCCTGAAAAAAGCGTTTCTCCATCATTTCCCAATTCTTTGATGTTGCTTTAAGCCACGAAAGTAGGAGGATTTCGCTTTCCTCCTGTTGTAATTTATAATCAACACCTGAATCTCTTAACTTTTTTATTAAAGTGTACATTACAATAGCAGCCGAAACCGAAATATTATAGCTTTCGGTAAAACCAAACATTGGAATTGATATAAACTCATCGGCATTTTTCATTACTGTTTGGGATAATCCTGACTTCTCTGTGCCAAAAAAAACGGCAACTTTACCTTTATCAAGATCAAAGTCATTGATACTTCCCTCGTTAACATGAGGCGATGTTGCCACAATTCGATACCCATTAGACTTTAAGGATTCAATTGCCTTGATAGAATTATTATCGGTGCCTTTATAGTTCCTGATGGTTAGCCACTTACTGGAACCAATCACCACCTGAGGGTTGATATGAAAGCTATGTACGCCCTCAATGTAATGAATATCCTGAATCCCTAAGCACTCACAAGAACGAAGAACTGCACTTGCATTCTGCGATTGGTAAATATCCTCGAGAACAACCGTGACATATCGTGTTCGTTCTTTTAAAACATTCTGAATTTGAGATACCCTTCGCTCAAGGATAAAGCCTGATAAGAAATCGATTAATTCTCGCCTTATTATTGGGTCATCAATATAGCGTTTACTATGCATGAGATACCTTTTGAGAAAACATGAATCACCCGCTGTAATGGGGTATCATTAATATATTTTAACGTCAGTTCGATATAAAAAATGTGCTAAAATACTAGCTATCTGTACTGCAATATTTATCTTTTGATATTGGATTGATGCCTGCCTGCCGGTAGGCAGGGAATACTGGGATTTCTTGCTACATTCTTCTTCCCTGCCGGCAGGCGGTAGGCATCATTCCACTATTCCGTCACTCCAATCCATCAAAAAATGTAAAATCCTAAATAACATGTAATTAACTAAGTATTTACATCGAACTCACGTTATTTTAATATTTATTCGCCTAGAGACAAAACACTAAACTCATTATCCCGATTCGCTAAACTATCGGGGTTCATTGAACATTAAAATGTTATTCGTTACCGTATATAATAATTTGGTTTCACGAATAAAAAAAAAGGAGAACCATAGGTTCTCCTTTTTTTGTTTGAAAAGCAACTATTGTACGTGTCCGCTTAGATCACTACCTGGTTTGAATTTAACAACCTTTTTAGCCTTAATGGTAATAGGTTTGCCAGTTTGTGGGTTACGACCAGTTCTTGCGCTTCTCTTATTAACTGAGAATGAACCAAATCCTACGAGAGCAACTCTATCGCCTTTTTTAAGAGCGGTGCCAGTAGTTTTTACAAAAGCGTCAAGAGCTTTCTTAGCATCTGCTTTAGTTAGATTAGCTTCAGCAGCAATTGCATCGATAAGTTGTGCTTTGTTCATAATTGTTCTTTTTTTTAGGGTTAATAATAGTTAGTTGACCATCACATTACAAAGATAGCGTATTTATTGGGTTTTCCAAATTATTTCAAAGAAAAATATTCTAAACATGGCGTTTTTTTTGCCTTCTATAACATTCGCCAATATTGTTAACGCTAAATTATTGAAAAATTTCTAAATAAAGCAAGGGTTTTGCAATATTTATTAAATATTTTTTCTTGGAAAGAATTTTGAAAATTTAAAAAAGCCACTACCTTTGCGCCCGGAGAAATGGCAGAGCGGTCGAATGCGGCGGTCTTGAAAACCGTTGACCTCGCGAGGGGTCCGGGGGTTCGAATCCCTCTTTCTCCGCAACAAAAAACGAAGGTTGATTAACCTTCGTTTTTTATTTGTACTTTATTATTCTCTGAAACATTATCCGAATTTAATGGTCAAGCCCATTAAAAAAGGCTAATTATCACCTGCACACTTAACAAAATAAAATATAAAACAGGTTTTTTCTATTTTATCGGCTACAGCTATTTTGCGAGCAAGGGCTATTGGTAATTAGCAAACCGAATAACCCTCCCATAACAATACTGCTATAAGGGCTACTTGTAATTGCACATGTTCCAGATGAACAGCCAATAAAAAAGTAGTATAAGAAACCTAAAATTCCTCCAACCATTACCCCAAGAGCAGGTCTCCAAAATATCCAAGATTTCAGTAAACCCTTTAAACCTTTAGGTTTATTCTGCATTTCACAATTATTATCCATATATTTATATATTTATATTATTACATACAAATGTAAACAAATTTTAGATATAATACCCATTCAATTGGAAAAAGAGAAAGGTATAATAACGTCAGTTCGATATAAGCAAGCATTGTATAATGCGTATTTACAATATATTATAGATTTATGGCTTTGTTTTGGAATATTGGAATAATGGAATTTTGAGATATCTTACCACATTTCTCTTCCCTGTCTACCAGGCAGGCATTGTTACATTTTCCCATCATTCCATTCTATCGTATATCATAAAATTCTGTTAGGCAAATAAATAGATAACTTTTAGATTGAACTCACGTTATTGTATTGTATAATCGAAGGAAAGTACCTACTTTTGCACACCTTATATATATACATCGACCAAAAAGGAGAGATGCCAGAGCGGTCGAATGGGGCGGTCTCGAAAACCGTTGATCTGGGTAACCGGATCCGAGGGTTCGAATCCCTCTCTCTCCGCCAAAAGAACACCCAACCCGCTGTAAAGCGGGTTTTTTATTTACAAGATGGCTGAGCAAGCAACGCTTGAACGAGGACAGATGGTAAAAAAATGAGCGTAGCAATGAATGGGAATTCTTCTGCAATCACCCCTTCAATGAAACATTGAAAGGTAATCCCTCTCACTGCAAACAAAAAAACGAAAGTCAAACCGACTTTCGTTTTTTTATACACTATTTATACCATATCATAAGGTTTGTAGGTTGTATAGCTTTGTATAAATTCCATTCAAAGCGATCAACTCCTCGTGCTTACCCCGTTCAACAATCTCACCCTCATGAAACACACAAATTAAATCAGCATTACGAACGGTTGATAATCGGTGAGCTATTACTACCGAGGTACGGTGCAGCATTAAATTCTCGATTGCATCCTGAACCAACTTTTCAGATTCTGTATCCAATGCGCTTGTCGCCTCATCGAGTATCATGATGGGAGGGTTTTTTACCATTGCTCTCGCAATGCTCACCCGCTGCCTTTGTCCACCCGACATCTTGTTTCCCCTATCGCCAATATTGGTATAGTAACCATTCGTACTTGCAGCTATAAAATCATGAGCATTGGCAATCTTTGCAGCGCTGATTACATCATCCATCGTGGCTGATTCTAATCCGAATGCAATATTATTGTAGAATGTATCATTGAAAAGTATGGGTTCCTGATTTACATTACCCATCATTGCCCTTAAGCTTTCGAGGGTAAAGTCTTTTATATTCAAACCATCTATCAAAATCTCGCCCTCTTCAAGGTCGTAGAATCTTGGAAGTAAATCAACGAAAGTACTCTTACCCGAACCCGATTGACCCACTAAAGCTATGGTTTTACCTTTCTCAATTTTAAGGTTTATGTTTTTAAGAACATAGTCGTTTTCGTACTTAAAACTAACGTTTCTGTACTCAATTGATGAATTAAATATAGAAATAGCTTTAGCATCAACCTTATTACTAATCATGGTCTCGGCGCCAAGAATGGTTTCGATTCTATCTGCCGAGGCCAACCCTTTTATAATATTAAAATAAGCTGTTGAGAAAGATTTTGCTGGATTGATTATCATATAAAACATTCCAACATATACAATTAAACCAGCACCATTCAATGAACCTGTTCCATTAATAATCATTGTTCCTCCGTACCAAAGCACTAGTGCAACCACAATAGTACCTAAGAATTCGCTTACAGGTGAAGCCAAGTCACGCCTTCGAGACATTTTTATCATTAAAAGCGAATAGAAGCTGTTTGTACTCTCAAACTTCCTTGTAACTTTTTCCTCTGCGTTAAATGCTTTAATGATTCTTAACCCCCCGAGAGCTTCTTCTAATATAGAAAGGAGGTTTCCCATCCGCTTCTGCCCTTTAAAGGATGATTTTCGAAGATTTCTTCCTATTCGACCTATAATAAACCCTGATATTGGCAAAAGAATAAAAACAAAAAGCGTTAACCCTGGACTCATAAGAATAAGAGAGACCAGATATACAATTATCGTAATTGGATCCCGAAAGAACATTTCTAGCGATCGGACAATAGATACCTCTACTTCGTTGACATCATTTGTCATCTTACTAATGATATCACCTTTCTTCTCATCGGAAAAATAGCTTAATGGAAGAATCATAATTTTTCGGAACAGCTCATTCCGAATATCCATTACCACTCCAGTTCTAACCGGAGAGAGAAACCATAATGAGAAGTATATGAAAAGGTTCTTTAATAAAGACCCAACAATTACAAGAGTGATAATAAACATCAAGGCGTAAGTAGCACCATAATCCGTAATAATGGAGGTAATTAACGAATTAAAAGAATGCTTAATATTGCTTATGAACGAAGTGGATAAATCAGGTTGAGTTGAAACAAAATCAGCAGTTTTGAATAGTATCTGTAAAAAAGGGATCATTGCAACTAAGGAAAATAGCCCAAAGATTGAACCAAGAATATTACAAATAATATTTGCAATGGCATACCACTTATAAGGATAAACAAAACGAAATACCTTAAAAAATCTCTTCATTTAATTAGCGTATGGGTTTGTTACTTATTCAAATTCTAACAAAGATAGAAATTAATCTTACTATTGGATAAGCAATGTTTATTGAACAATTCACAAAGAAAGCTAATGAATTCCTGTATAGCTAAAGGGGGTTATACGTTTCAATCTCTCCTTTACATCGGGCTTAACATCCAAACTATCAATAAATTGAGTAATGTCCTGATGGGTTAAAACCTTATTTGTTCTTGTTAAATCCCTTAGAGCCTCATAAGGGTTAGGGTAACCCTCACTCCTCAATACGGTTTGAATGGCCTCCGCAACAACGCTCCAATTCCTTTCCAAATCAGCATTGATGGCATCGACATTAAGCAATAGCTTATCAATCCCCTTTAGCAATGATTTGAAAGATATAATGGTATGAGCCATAGGAGTGCCAAGGTTTCGCAAAACGGTGCTATCGGTTAAATCACGCTGAAGGCGTGAGATAGGAAGCTTTGCCGAAAGATGCTCAAACAAGGCATTGGCTACCCCAAAATTACCTTCGGCATTCTCGAAATCGATTGGATTCACCTTATGGGGCATTGCAGATGATCCTACTTCCCTTTGCTTAATCTTCTGTTTAAAATACTCCATTGATATATAAGTCCACATATCCCTACTAAAATCGATAAGGATGTTGTTTATCCTTTTCAAACAATCCAGCTGAGCGGCAAGGTTGTCATAATGCTCAATTTGGGTAGTAGTTTGCGATCGTTCAAGACCAAGTGTTTGATTTACAAAACCATTAGCAAACTTAACCCAATCAACCATTGGGTATGCGATATGGTGCGCATTAAAATTCCCCGTTGCTCCACCGAACTTTGCAGAGTAAGGTATCGCTTTAAGTTGCATCAGCTGAATTTCAAGGCGCTCAACGAATACTCTAATCTCCTTACCCAATGACGTAGGCGAAGCAGGCTGCCCATGTGTTCGGGCTAGCATTGGAATACCTAGCCATTCATTCGATTGTTGCTTCAGCTTATCGATTATTTGGTTTATACTAGAATAGTAAACCTCATTCAATGTATCCCTCATCATTAAAGGGAACGCCGTATTATTGATATCCTGAGAGGTTAGCCCGAAATGGATGAACTCTTTATAGCTGCTAAGATTAAGAATATCTAATTTCTCCTTTAGAAAATACTCCACCGCCTTTACATCATGATTTGTAGTATTCTCAATTTCCTTAATACGCATTGCATCCTCAATAGAGAAGTCTAAATATACTTGTCGAATGCTTTCAAATACTGATTTATCAACCCCTTTGAGCTGTTCTATAGGGATTTGGCTTAGCGCAATAAAGTACTCAACCTCAACGTAAACTCGATATTTTATAAGGGCAAACTCCGAGAAATAGGAGGCTAACTCCTCTACTTTACTACGATATCTACCATCGATAGGCGAAATGGCAGTTAATTGTGTAAGATTCATAGGTAATATTTTAAATCAATTACAAAGTTAATAAACAACCCTTGAAAATCCCTAATATTAGGGATTTAGTTAATAATTTATAAGAAAATGAAGTTATTTATTGATGTTAAAAAACTATTTCCCTGATTTTAGTAATTTCGTGGGTGATTGATTAAACTAACCCCATTTGGATTTGTTTAGTTCCCAAAAGATTAAGTAATGAATGAAAAAATAAGCGTTTCAGCAGTTTCTTACCTTAATACTATCCCATTTGTATTCGGTTTACAGCATACAGGCATTAAGGATTTTATCAATCTAATGCTCGATTACCCCGCTGAATGTGCGAGAAAAGTCATCAGCGGTGAAGCCGATTTGGGATTAGTTCCGGTGGCAGCAATCCCATCTATACCTTTATATAATATAGTATCGGATTTTTGTATAGGAGCCGAAGGTCCTGTTCGAACCGTAGTACTCATGAGCAATTCCCCCATTGAATCACTCGAAAGGGTATATCTTGATTATCAATCAAGAACATCGGTGATACTTGTAAAGGTTTTATCGCAAAATTTATGGAATATCAATCCTGAGTGGACTCCGTTTACCAGCGATCATACTGTAAATGATATAGACCCCTACGATGGGTTGGTGATCATCGGCGATAAGGTGTTTGAGCACGAATCATTTTTTAAGTATAAATACGATCTTGCCGAGGAATGGATACGGCTGACAGGACTTCCTTTCGTTTTTGCAGCTTGGGCTGCAAACAAAAAAATTGATGGCGTTTTTATTGACGCATTTAACAATGCCCTTCGGAAAGGTGTTGAGAATATAACCGAGTCAATTAATTATTACCCACCTAGCAAACTCACAAAGGTAGAAGCGGAGCATTATCTTCGTAATAACATCTCCTTCGATTTCAACAAGGAGAAGCACGAATCGCTAAAACTTTTTTGGAGCCTTGCAAGCTTAGTATAACGTGAGTTCGATAAAAGAATGCTTATTATATCATTATTTATTAGTGCTTTAATACAAATATTATGTTTTTGGAAGACTGGAATAATGGAATAATGGAGTTACTTCTAACTTACTTCATCCAATATTGGCTCCGCCGTCCGGCAGTTGCCGGATCGCTCCAGTTCCATTTTTCCCTGCCTACCCTGCCTACCGGCAGGCAGGCGGCAGGCAGGCATCATTCCATTTTAACCCAAAAAGTAAAATACTGATAATATGGCATTTAAATTATTTATTACATCGAACTGACGTTAGTATAACCTAATTCAATAGCACAGCAATGGATAGTATTTCTATCAGAGATTTTGAATCCGTAGATTTTGAAGGCCTTATAGACCTATGGCTATTAACAGGTCTTGGCAGCGCACAGCGCGGCGATAATCTAGAAATCATTGAGCAGAGCATTAGCATGGGTGGTAAGATGCTGATGGTAAAGAATTCGAATGGAAAAATCGTAGGCACCTCATGGATGACATTCGACGGGAGGAGGATTCACCTACATCATTTCGGAATTCACCCCGATTACCAACGCAAAGGCATTGGACAAATGCTTGCAATAGAGTCTTTGAAATTTGTTAAGCAGAAAGGCTACCAGGTAAAACTTGAAGTTCATAAGGACAATTATGCAGCCATTGAGCTATATAGAAAATTAGGATTCGCCTACCTTGGCGATTATGATGTTTATATTATTAGGGATTTAGGAATAATTGAGGGTTAGCTAACGCATCGTTTACCGCCGCTGAGAATCCATTGTCATCATTCGACGCAACAACCTTATAGCGCTCCTTTAGCTCAGAAGGAGCATTTGCAACAACATATGAATTTGCGGTTAGCTCGAGCATATCCAAATCGTTAAAATCGTTTCCAATGGAAACAACATCTTTCATCTCGCAGAAAATCTCGTTAGAGCACAGCCACGTAATACCATAGGCCTTAGAAACATCGGGAGGGAAAACCTCCATCCAAATCGAATCCCCATCGAGCGGCGATGTTGTACGAATAATCTTTAAATCGGGGAATTTGCCACTTAATGAGTTGAATAGACAGGGGTTATTGGGTAGAACTGCCAACAGCTGGGTTGCACCATTCGGGAATTCAATACCTGGAATGTAAGGTCGGCAAAACGCTTTATAAACCTCTATTCGTCGAAAGAAATCAGGATTATCATTACTGATGGCGTGGTAGTAGAAAAAGTGGTTATGCGGAATGGTATCGTGAACCATAAAATCTAAGTCAAGCAAAATAAATTCATCTATAACGCTTTGCGTTTCAATTTGAGATAAATGCCGCTGATGAATAATCTGCTTATCGCACCAACGAATAACCCCTGCGCCCGAAGAGAAGATAATATAATCGACAGGGAAGTCATCGCATAGAGCCTTGTTTATCGAATACAGAGAGCGCCCAGTTGCAATAACTCTTACTATGTCATCTTCGCCTAACCTATTTAAGATATCGATATTGGGGTTGCTAGCTGCTCCAACGCTATTCAATAATGTACCATCAAGATCAGTAACAACCATTCTCAACATAAAAACTCATCATTGGCAATAACAACAAAGATAGACATTTAGAAAATTAACATCTTTTAATATCGAAAATAAAGCGCTTTTTCAAACATTAACCTTAAAAAAAACGTTTAATATAAATGATAAGTTATTGCTTTTGACCTATATTTTGAGCATGAACGGTTAATACAGAAATGGTTAATAACTTTAACGTTAAGTTCATGTTAAATAATTTTTAATTCCAAATAGCATTTTATATATTTAAACCTCAAATGCCATCTTAAAAATCTTAATAAATATGACCAAACTAATAACATTTAATGAGCTCAGGAGGATAAAAGACAATCTTCCTACCGGGAGTATGCAGCATATCGCCGATAAATTGAACGTGAATGTGGAAACTGTACGAAATTATTTTGGAGGGACAAATTACGAAAAGGGTGGTGCTGTTGGCTTTCACGTTGAACAAGGTCCTGATGGGGGTGTTGTTACGTTAGATGATACTACAATTCTCGATCTAGCAACTGAGATGATTACAAAGTCGGGGGAATTGGTGTAGAAAACTTTCTATCAATGAGATAAAAAAGCAGGATAAAAGATTGTCCTGCTTTTTATTTTTTACGAAATTGGGGCATCGAATTAATCGTTTCAGATCAATGGAATTACTACTCGAAAGAATCAGCAACTCAGAGCAGAAATGGCTCAAACCGCTTTACAAGCATACAAAAACGCTGTTCGAGAAAACGCATCTTCCCTCTCACGATGCTGAGCACCACCTTAGGGTGTGGTTGCATTGTAGAGGGTTGCTCATTGAGCTCCACAAGGCAGGTATCAAAACCACACATGATACCATTGATAATGCCATTGTAGCATGCTTTTTTCATGATACAGGTTTAACCTTAGATATGAGCGAGAGGCATGGACTTTTAGGACGAAAACTTTGTGAAGAGTACTTCAATCAGAACCCAAAACTAAAAATTTCTGATATGGTAGAGGTGCTAGAAGCCATTGAAATGCACGACGATAAATCAAAAAGGGTTTCCACCGCTTCGACCCATTACACCATGAAAACAATTCTCCGGCTTGTTTCTGCGGCTGACGATCTTGATGCATTGGGCTACATTGGAGTATTTAGGTATTTGGAGATTTACCTAAAAAGAGGAATACCCGAACGAGAAATCCCCAAAAAGGTAACCGTTAACCTCCGTAATAGATTCTCAAACTTCTTAAACACATACTCAGGGCTTCATAAGTACTCTGAAAAGGAAAAGTTTAGGTATAAAGAAACCTATGACTTCTTCACCGAACTCGACTCGCTATTCTATCAGGATTCGATTATTGAAGATAGCCAACTCGCTGTTTTTAAAACTTTAAAAGAGTGCCTAGTTGTAAAGCATTTAGGCATAAACGAAACCATCGAGGAAACGTTACGCAAAAGCTCAAAAGCATATGAACTTGGTTATTTTAGTAAGCTTCGTAATGAACTTGAGGTTACCTCTGCATTGCTCCTCGAATAATTATTATTTCACACCACTAAACGGTTACTTTGAATAAATCATACGATATTGCTGTAATCGGTGCAGGGCCTGCAGGATTAATAGCAGCTGGAAGAGCTGCAATGCTTGGAGTTAAGGTTGTTCTGCTTGAGAAGATGGAGAAACCTGCTCGTAAACTAAGAATAACAGGTAAGGGAAGATGTAACATCACGAACATGAAACCTTTGGAGGATTATCTAAAGGAAATTTCGCCCGAACCAAGGTTCTTACGGCAAGCATTCGGCGCATTCTTCAATCAGGACATTATTAATCTTCTCGATGAGAATGGGGTTGCCACAAAGGTTGAACGCGGTGAGCGAGTTTTTCCATCGAGTGATAAAGCATGGGATGTTGCTGAAGCCTTGATAAATTGGACAAAGAAGAATGGGGCTGAAATTTACAACCATTCACAGGTTAATGCACTAATTGTTGAAAATGGCATTGCGGTTGGAATTAAAGTATGTAATACAAAAACAGGATTATCTGAGCCCATTAGCTGTAAACGTATTATTGTTGCCACAGGGGGTAAATCGTACCCTGCAACAGGTTCCACGGGTGATGGATATAAATTTGCAGAATCAGCAGGGCATACTGTTGTGAAGTTACGCCCATCGCTAGTTGGGGTTGAAACAAAGCAGGTCTTTAAGTCGGGAATCGGACTTGAACTCCGTAATATCTCTGCAACCCTATGGATTGATGGGAAGAAAAGCGCATGTGATTTTGGTGAGGCTGTGCTTACCGATTATGGTTTAGATGGTCCTATTATACTACGATTGAGTAGGCTTATTGTTGATTCAATAATTGCTAAAAAAAGGATTGAGATCGCCCTTGATCTTAAACCTGCGTTAAATGATCAGAAACTTGAAGCACGGCTTCAAAGGGATATTACCGATCTTGGGAAGAAAGATGTAAAATCGTTACTTAAGCTACTCCTACCCTCATTGCTTATTGAAATTTTCATTGATATTTTACGAATTAATCCCATTAAACCTGTTAATCAACTTAATGGCACAGAAAAAAAGGGAATTATTAACCATTTGAAAGATTTACGGTTTGAGGTAACTGGTTATAGGGGTTGGGGAGAGGCGATTATTACAGCGGGAGGAATACCTATAAAAGAGATCAACCCCAAAACGATGGAATCGAAAATTGTTAAAAACCTCTACTTTGCAGGGGAGGTTATCGATGTTGATGGGAATACGGGTGGCTATAATCTTCAAATTGCCTTCTCAACAGGATGGTTAGCAGGCGAATCCTCGGCAAAACAGGTGCTTGAATCTATTTGATGAAGAAATCGAGCATCAGCTCATCCTCTAAATAAGCCTTTAACCTATCACCAATTTGAACAGGACCAACGCCCACAGGGGTACCTGTGAAAATAAGATCACCCGTTCGAAGTGTTATAAACCTTGATACATAGGATATTATACTATCAAATTTGAAAACCAAATCGCTTGTCGTGCCCTTCTGAACAATCGCATCATTCTTTTCGAGCCTGAATCGGATATTGCCTAAGTCGTTGAACTTTCCCTTTGACACAAACTCGCTGATTGGGGCAGCTCCATCAAATGCCTTCGACATCTCCCAGGGCATTCCTTTCTCCTTGCATAATCGTTGAAGATCACGAGCCGTAAAATCAATACCTAGACCAATTTCGCTGAAGTAGCGATGAGCAAATTTTTCGCTGATATTACGCCCCAGCCGATTAATTTTCAGTACCACCTCCAGCTCGTAGTGCAAATCGTTGGTGAATTCTGGATAGAAAAAGGGTTTATTATTCCGAATTATGCTCGAATCAGGTTTAAGAAAGAAAACAGGAACCTCGGGGATAGGATTGTTCATCTCCCGGATATGATCCATGTAATTCAGACCAATACAGATGATTTTCATAGCGTATCCATTTATTGAACAAATATAACAATTTGATTAAAAAGTATATCTATAGCTCAGCCCAAAACCATCCTTTCCAATAAGAATAGGCATTATGGTAGAGGAGTTTGCAAAACCCGAAAGCCTTTTGGGTAAAACCATATGCCCTCGGGAAACTGCAATTTTCCCGTATGTATAACCAATGGCTAACGCAAGGGGGTAATCGCTAATCCAGTGAACACCGTTGTTCATCATCGAAAAGCCCACCAAGCCCATAATGGAGTATCCAACAGGTTTAATGTACCGGTTATCAGGGTAATTACCTGATAGAATTGTTATTGTAGCCATTACCGTTGCCAAGTGCCCCGAAGGGAATGCATCGAAGTGCGACACATTCTTTTGATATTCCCCAGGATTAGGGAATGGTCGCCATCTCCCTCCTCTCTCGGTTGCTTGAAAAGGGCTTTCACGACCAGTTATGCGTTTAATAAATTGCGTGGTAACGGCAAGCGTAATAAACATCTCGGCCAATTGCGATGATGTTTGAAGGGCTCGGTAGTCCTTAGCAATAGCCCCATACCCATAGAAACTACCTGCGATGACTATACTCGGCCAACCCTCACCAATAAAGTAGATCGTGGAGTTTAGGTTTTGGGGAATATCCAGCAGCGGCACCCTAAAGCCGCCCAATTTCAGGTCTAATACGTTCTTTGATTTTCTTTCGGGATCGATATTCAAATACCTTCCAAATTGTTGTGTAGCATCTAAAATCTGCTGATCGTATGCAATTAAAATAGCCGTTCCACCTAGGATGATTCCTAATTTAGGTAAGTTATTCTTTCGAAAGCTGATTTTGAAAAACCTAACAAAATCGGATGGTACATTCCGTGCAAACTCAAAAGCCCTTGGTTTGTAATATAGTAAAGAGGTAGAATTATTTAACTCATAAACCTGAGCCCTAGCCAGTTTAACCGTATCTCGGTACGGTCTATAAACAAGCGTATCCCTTCTTTCACTCGCATTGCTTTGATTAACAATCAGTAATAGAAATAGTATGAATACAATACAGAAAAATTGAGGGATGTAAGCAGATTTCATATTTATTTCCATCCCGCCTCCCATTTATTCAATTTCATCTTCTGAACATAACTAGCGGATTGATAGAATATAACTGCTTCTTTCAATAGCTCATCGTCACCCGATTGTTCAATCATTTCGCCTGTTAAACGGTTAAATTTGTAAAAACTCGCCTTTTGCTGAGGGCTTAGAATGGTAAGCCGATCATCTTTAATAAATCCGAGTTTCTGGTAGTTCGCTATAAACGCACGCTCATCGGCAGGGGTCATCTTCAGAATGTCTTTCCCAAAAAACTTACTTTTATAGGTCCAGTTCATAAGCCCAAGCAGGGTTGGTCCCAAATCGATTTGGCTAACCAATTTATCAACCCTTTGAGGTGGAATTAGGTTTGGGTTATAAATTAAACAGGGAATTTGATATTCGAGAACAGGGAGTTCAGTTTGTCCAGCGCTACCAGCACAATGGTCTGCAACTATTACAAAAATTGTATTGTTAAACCAAGGTTTGGTTTTCGCTTTTTGGATTAATTCTCCAATAGCATAATCGCAATACTTAACAGCACCTACCCTACCACCAGGTGATTTAATATCGATAAACCCATCGGGGTAAGTAAATGGACGATGGTTCGAGGTAGTCATCGCAAGGTTTAGAAATGGTTTACCTTCAGCATAGGACATATCTGCCTCTTTAATCACTCTTGTGAAAAGATCCTGATCGCATACACCCCAAGCATTAGCAAAGGTAATTTCACTATCCTCCATCGAACGTTTATCCATAATTTGGTAACCATTATTCTCAAAGAAATAGTTCATATTATCAAAATATCCATTGCCCCCATAAACAAACTTAAGCTCATAACCACGGGCTTTAAATAGTTGACCTAGAGAAAACATGTTCTCGCTATTGGGTCTTTTTATTACACTTTGACCAGGTTTTGGAGGTGCAGATAGCGCAACAGCCTCAAGCCCCCATATTGTCCGTGTTCCGGTGGCATACATATTAGTGAAAAATAACGAGCTGTTTGAAAGCGAATCGAGGTAAGGTGTAATTTTACCACGTTTACTACCCAGATATTCAAGGAACTCTCCGCTTAGGCTTTCAACGGTAATCATTATAACATTGAACCTCTTCTCCTCCCCTTCACCTCCTTTAACTACCCTAGAAATATCATACAAATCAGCAGATTGATATTCACTATTTTCGGTTTTTAGTATTGAGCGTAATTGAGCAAAACTCGCCTCGTTAGGCTGTGTTTTGTAGAACATATTATAATCGAGTTCATTGTTAAGGAACGCAGCAAAAATGGAATATACACCATTCTTGGCTAACTCATTATTGTATCGATTATTCGTTTTTTCAGCCCAAGAATAGCTTACGAATATAAATGACACCACAGGTAATATGAGCAAAATCGCACCGATTGCTATTCTATTGCGTAAAGTGGTTTTTACCAGTAAAAATTGTTTTATTATATCTTTCCTATAAACAAAATAGGTTAAAGCCAAGGATGAAATTGTTAACACCATTAATATGGCAGGCATTGGATATGATTCTTGAATATTACCAATAACCTCAGTAGTATAAATCAAATAGTCAACAGCTATAAAATTGTAACGAACCCCAAACTCCTCCCAAAAGAAATACTCCGAAACACCATTGAAAAGGAAAATATAGAATGTAATAAAGTAAAAAACAAATGTTAGCCACTTGTATAATCTTGAACTATATAGTTTATATGAAATAAAGGTTGTGAACAGCACATAAGGAATCATAAAATATGAAAACGCAACGGTATCGAAAAACAGGCCAACCCCATAAGCCCAGAATATGCCTCCGATTCCAAGATTAACATCGTGAAATGACATGCTTAAAAGTACTGTTCTACTTATAAACGAAACGATGATAAAAATAAAATACAAAAGGAGAATACCTCCAAATCGGTTGTTCAATCCTAATTTCATAGGTATTATATAGGTTAAATTTTTAGACTAAACATTGCAACATTCGAATAATCTATTGATATATAAACACTTGAATGCTTTCACAATATTTTAGAATTAACAAATATATAACCCTTTATCCACTCTAGCAAGAAGATGGTGAAGGAGAAGGTTACAGAATTATAGGGCTTCATATTCATTTTACCTAATATCTGCTATTTTACAACTCAAAGTAGATGTGTATCTTTGGGGCGTTTTAATGATCATCGAAAATGAGCGTACAAAATACGATGCCGAAAGAAAAAATATTATTCCTAATCAACCCAATATCAGGGACGAAGAAGAAGGATAATTTAGCGGAACAAATCCTTAAACTGTTAGACCATTCGAGGTATGAGGCTGAAATACACGTTACCCGTTTTAGGGGTGATGCAACAGGAATTGTTCCGATTAAGATGGCAGAAGGGTATAACAAATTCGTTGCCGTTGGTGGGGATGGAACGGTTAATGAGATTGCTAAAGCATTGGTTGATTCAGAGGGTATTCTTGGAATAATCCCTATAGGTTCAGGCAATGGACTTGCCCGCCATCTGAGAATTCCTATCAACATAGAGAAGGCCATGAAGCTGATAAACCGTGGGAATGTTGAGGCAATTGACTATGGTAGGATTAACGGCTCACCTTTCTTCTGTACCTGCGGTGTAGGCTTCGATGCTCACATTGGGAATGAGTTTGCAAAAAATAAAGGCAGGGGTTTTCTCACTTATATTAAAGTAACCATTTCCGACTTCTTCAACTATAAGCCTAAGAAGTATAAGCTAAAAATTGATAAAATTGGTAAACTTAAAACAAGAGCATTCCTTATTACAGTAGCAAATGCTTCACAGTATGGGAACAACGCCTATATTTCACCAAAAGCTGATATTCAAGATGGGAGATTAGATATTTGCATTCTATCCCCTTTCCGCCTATATAGGGCTCCTGGTATTGGAATTCGATTATTTGCAAAGAAAATTGATAAAAGTTCGCTAATGCACACCGAACAGGCTCAGCAGATTGTACTTAAAAGGAAAAAAGCAGGGGTTGTCCATTACGATGGTGAGCCCTGTGAGATGGGTAAGAAGATTAAAATTAAAATTGTTCCTAAAGGATTAAAGGTTATTCTTCCCTAATATTATTACACAGAGGATCACCGAAAACAGAGGTAATCAAAGAGTTAAATACTTTTATTACAAAAAATCTACTTCTGCTTCATTTTTAGGTATATCCCTGTAAGAACCCGCTTGGTATATAGCGGAAATTCACCGTTCATCATCCAAGCATAGTAACTCGATTCCTTTTCCAATACCCCAACAACCGATTTACCCTTGTGCTTGCCAAAGTTGAATACCTCTACCCCATTCTCATCGAGAATGATTCTTCCGATAAAGTCAACATTACGGGTTTGAGCGCTGTAATCGGCGAGGTAGTCAACATCATTTTTCAGATCGGGGTATCGATCGAGCTGAGCTTTAAGAACATCATAGGTTGCCATTGAATCAGCACCTGCGCTATGCGCATTCTCCAATTCCTTCTCACAATAAAATTTAAGAGCCGCTGCGAGTGTTCTCTTCTCCATTTTATGAAAGATAGTTTGAACATCAATAAACTTGCGCTTTTTAAGGTCGAAATCGATATCCGCCCGAAGAAACTCTTCCGCTAATAACGGGAAATCGAATTTATTGGAGTTAAATCCTGCAAAGTCGCACCCCTCAATGAACTGAACCAACGACTTCGCAATCTCCTTAAATGTAGGTTCGTTCTTAACATCTTCATCGCTAATTCCGTGAATTGCTGTAGTTTCGGGTGGAATTGGCATTCCGGGGTTTACCCTTCGAACCTTCATCTCCTCCTTGCCATCAACATGAATCTTTAGCACAGCAATCTCAACAATTCGGTCTTTGATAATATCAATACCTGTTGTTTCAAGGTCAACAAAAACAATGGGATTCTTTATGTTCAGCTTCATCTGATGGGTTTGTTAAAACTTAAATTAAGTGAATGATAAAAGGCTGATTCAAAATCCATTTTTCAGTAAAAACGATACTTTCAAGTAGCAAATCTTCAAATTCATTTTTACTGACAAAAATCTGTTATTCTGAAACAGCCTTTAAATTATCTATTTAACGTGTGTTCGATTTAAAAAATGATATTAATACTCTAAATTGTAATTTGTTACAAGTTTATCATATGGTATTGGAATGATGCCTGCCTGCCGGTAGGCAGGGAATAGTGGAATAATGGGGTTTCTTCTAACTTTTTTCTTCCCTGTCTGCCGACAGGCAGGCATTATTCCATTTCTCCCATCAAAGTAAAATACTGATAACATAGCACTTAAATTGTTTCTTACATCGAACTGACGTTATTTATAATAATTATGCGCTAATCATCATTGGCATCAAGAGCATAAGAATCTCCTCATCGGGATTCTCGTTAACCAATGGGAAGATTAAACCAGCTCTTGAAGGATCGGAAAGCGAAAGCACTACATCGGATGTTGAAATATTGGCAAGAATTTCTATTAAGAAAACCGATTTAAACCCAATCTCCATCTCATCGCCATCGTATTGCGATTTAAGCCTTTCGTATGCGGAAATCGAGAAATCGAGATCCTGAGCCGAAACGGTTAGCTGATTACCTCCTAATGTAAGCTTAATCAGGTTACTTGCTTGATTTGAGTATACGGCAACACGGCGTAGCGCATTGTAAAGTTCGACCCTATCAACAGATAATTTATTTGGATTATCGGCAGGGATTACTGAGTTGTAGTTTGGATATGAACCCTCAACCAAACGGCAAACCATAGTGTAGTTCGACATAGTGAAAAGGGCATTCTTATCATCGAACTCAAGTGAAATCGCTCCGCTCTCCTTACCAAGGATATTCTTTAGCAACGATGCGGGTTTCTTAGGGAGGATGAATGATGAATCGGAATCCGACTGAACATCCTTACGGCGATACCTAACCAATTTGTGAGCATCGGAGGCAACGAAGGTGAGGCTATTCTGAGCCAACTCCAATAGAATACCGTTCATTACAGGGCGAAGCTCATCATCGGCAGTTGCGAATATGGTTTTTGAGATGCCATTCAGCAGAACCTCGGTAGGAACCTTAACGGTTACCTTACGTTCTGGTTTTAGCTCTGCACGAACAGGAAAATCCTCAGCGGGCTGACCAACAATATTAAACTGACCGTTCTCGGAATGTACGACAATACCCAAGTTTGATTGATTGATATCGAAGGTTAAAGGCTGCTCGGAGAACTCTTTAAGGGTATCGACCAAAATACGGAAAGGGATAGCAACTGCTCCATCCTCCTGAACATTCTCAAGGTGAAGTCGGGTGGATAGCGTGGTTTCCAAATCCGATGCGGTTATCTCAAGCTCGTTCCCTTCGAGCTTGAAAAGAAAATTATCGAGAATTGGTAAGGTATTCTTATTGCTAATTACCCTGCTTACAATGCTAAGATGACTTAACAGTTCGGTACTTGAAACAACGAATTTCATCTGTTATATTTTTTAATGATTATTTAGTTTTATTGCTGAAAATTATATCTTTTCGCTTAATTTATAAAGAGTTTCAGGATCAATATCTGCTTCGTTATCCCACTCTATGGTATCAAAACTCAAATGAACAGTATTGAATAACTCCACCTCACTAAGTTCCTTAAATATGCCTTTGTTTAAGAATGGATTCATATCAAATTGTCGCCTCTCTCCATTCTCAAATGTAAGTAAAAGCTTAAAATTATTAATTGGTTCAACTGCTTTAACTGCTAAATACATTTTCTATTATTTAAGTGGTTCAATAGCAAAAGGTTTCTCACCATTCTGGCATAGCTTCCAATTAGCCATTAACTCATCCTTATGTATTTCAATCCACGCTAAAACTAATTTTAATTGTTTTGGAGGTATATCTCCCTGAATCGTATCACCATTATTTATTCCAATTACGGCAGTACTATCTTGGTAATAAACATGAATATGCGGCGGATTATGTTCGCTTGGAGCATAGTACATTCTAACGATTATCCCAAAAAACATCGATAGCGTAGGCATATTCAAACTTTTATTGTGCAAAGATACAATTCCTTTTCTCCTATATCAAGCAAATAGTATGAACGTCGATCATCTAAAAAAACAACTACCTAACTCTTTATCCTTGAAAACCAAAGATATTGCTTAATTAATTTCAAGTACCAATAATACAAATTTTACCCATAAGGACAAAGGTAAATTTAGTTTTTCAATCGAAAAGATGATAAGTCCTTGAGCACAGGGTCAAACACGGTGTAATTCGCTATGGCAATAATTGCATCGTTGTTAAATGAGATGTACAATCGATTTAGGTCGAACTTAACGGTTCGACCAAACTCATCCCTGTACTCATCAACAGGGATTGGGTAGGTTTTAAGGACTAACTTTATGCCACTGGCCAGGGTTATTGTAAAAATTTGCTCGGGTTGAGACATTACAATCGCAGCCCGCTCCTCGGCTGACGACTTACTTAACAATTTTTCGAACGAAAGATCGGTAAGACTAAATATAAATCGAGCAAGACCTGTGGTATCGAACTTTTCAATGCTTCTATCGAAATATGTGGCTTTTAGATGAATCCCCTCATTGTCGAGCGAAACGGCGAACGATTTTTCAGGAGCGTTAGGTATCTCAACATCAATACGAGCAATTTGGCTTAGGTCGGCTATGAAAAGCCTATTGCTTTTCCAATAGTCAGGGTCGAGAACGAAAAGAGAAGCAACATCTCCTTTAAAACCAACGAGCTGAAGAGCGAATGCTATTTCAGAGCTATTCAATTTCCCTATTGTACCCAATTTATAGGTTTGAGTTGCAAGGATGGAGTACCCTTTTAAGAAACTTTCACCATTATAAATATTAACCTTTATCCCATTTGATTCAAGAGCTGATGTTAGGCTATCGTTCACCGTTTTAGGAATTGGAGATTTAGCATCAATACGAACAATAACGTTCATAAGCGCCTTAATCGCCTCACTCCTAGTTTTATAATTATCGTTTAGTATCCAACCCTTGTTGGTTCGGTTTAACTTTATTAAAGTTGAATCGTTGCCAATGGTAATATTGGTAATGCTAGATGTATCGGTAACTGCAAATTCCTTGTTAGATGGACTTATTGAAGCTGAACAGAACCGAAAGAAATACAAATAGGATGCAATAGCTAAAAGAGCTATAAGCCAAATGTATTTTCGAATGAGATGAGTAAACGTCATTGCTTAAACTCCTTAAATCGGTCCAAACTTACGAAACGACAATGATACTATCCTTCGGTTCAAGAGGTATTCATCGATCATTTCTATCAAGACCTTGTTATGTAAGTTTCTAATGTTCATTGAAATTTGGTGTCGATTCAGATTGCTGTAATCTTTTTTAGATATTACTGTCTGCACTGTTCCACTATCTAATTTTCGGTTTATTATGATTTTAATTGCAATTCTTGTAGGTTTGACAAGCAAAGATAAATAGGAGGTAAATTCATTTCCATTAAATTCTTTCGTCAATATCTTTATTAAAGTCGGTCAACTTGTTCTTTATCTTGCTGATTTCTTCTACAATTGCCTCTTCAACCTTAGCCTTTGAAACACCATCTTTATTAATCTCTGCAATGATAGCAGTCGTATTTGTAGGTAATGAATTCTTCTGAAGTTCTTCCTGAACTGATTCTATTGAATTTAAGACCGTTTGCTCTTCGGTCAAAATGGTGTATAAGTCAGCCCTTTTATCCTCTGATGTTATGGTTTTTTTAAATATTGAGAATTCGTCCCGAATAGATAATCTATCAAGTGTTTCTTTGAATGATGAATTGTAAATATTTGTAAAAAAGGGTGTTTTTTTATAATTTACATCTATTGCATCGTAAAGCAAATCAAAAATAAGATAATCCTTATCCCCATTTCTTATATATGCTTTTGCAACCCAAACATATTTAGGTAAGGATTCAAATAGTATTTCAGCTGCACAGCTATTGTATTGTTTATCATTCTTAATTAACTCTGATCTTATTTCTTCTTTGTATTTATTGCTTTCGATAAGATAAATATCCCAAGTAAATTTTAGTTCAATGTGCATATCAAAAACAAAATCTAAGATTGTAGCCTCCTCTAGAATATTCTCAAAAGTTACTTTAATTGTATTAACAAGCGGAACTATAATACAAATAGCATTTGCACCTAACCCAATTTCTGAATTTATATTATCCCACCATGAGGTATTAAATTGATATCCTTTACTTACAAATTCAACTCTTGAAAATGGTCCTGTTTGGTCATCATGGGCATAGAACTTGATAATCTCATTACTCTGAAGTTCAAGATCAATTTTACTAATCCTCTTTGTTTTCTTTTTGGTATGAGAAAACCTATATCCGTTTATTGTAATCAGGTGTTCTCCTCTTTTTTCAATATCCATACCCATAAGAATAGGGATACCCATTCGGGAATAAGCATATACAAATGATTTTAGCCATTTGTTGTCAGATATGTATTCCGATGATACTCTCAGCTCAGAAATCAAACCGATTGCATGAACAGCCATGCAGATTTGAGAAATTTCTAACCCATTACTTGGAAAACTTTTACCTGTGTGAAAGGAGTCGTAACCTGCTGAGATTGTTATATCGCTTGGATTGGGAACGGAAGTGTGAAATAATTCTCTCGTTTTTTGAAACGCAAACCATAACGCTGAACTGGCACAAGATCCTACTATTCCATCCTGTTCCTGATATGGAAGAGATTCGATATTTAGCGTTTTACCGAATAAATTTACAGAATAGTCTCGTTTTGCAGTGTAGAATCGTTTATCTTTTTTATCGTACGGCTTTATAAGCGTTGCACCAATTACTCCCTTAGGCAAAGGCTTCACGACAATATATCCCAAGTAAGATTTCCAATTTTTATCATACTCGCATTTGCTATCTGTTAGCATTCTAACAAATGTATTGTCATCGAACTTCTCTCTGAAAAAGTGAACCCTCCTACACTTCTTCAAATAAGGCCTATAGCAATGTGCATAGTAGTTTATATAATCGCCCAGATAGGATGCGCTTGTATAATCCTTTTCAAGTAAGATTGTTTGAGCTTTCAATCCGTCAGCATCTTTCCACAAGTAGTTTAGAAAGTATTTAAAGTGGAATCTGTTTTCTATTTTTTCTTCAACCTTAACGTTAGGGTAGGTCAAGCACTCTGCTAAGTATTTTGCAAACTCTTCGTCATTCTCTACTGGAAAAACTTCAAACTTGTTTTTATTCGTACTCGACATTTAGGGAACAGTATTTCTCAAAAAAAAACCCCAAAAATGGGGCTCTTTTTTTTAAATTTATAGTGCTAGGATTATCTTCTAAACTCTTTATTCAATGACACTTTATCAATTTCCTTACTTTTTCTAATAATAAATCGTTGGATATTTAAAGTTTTTAAATTTTCACTGAATTTTCCTTGTGCATCAAGTTCATCAAACGATTTTTCTTCAACCTGCCTTTCAACATTGAAAACTAGCTTATTGTCAACAACTTCATGCGTAAGGACAGCGACCTTCATTATAACTAATTGATTTTAAATTACTTTAATCTCGTTTACAAAAACAGTAAGCAAATGTAATACCATTTGGGATAATTTCCAACTAATCTTATCAATTTAATTTCAGGTAACTATTCAGCTTTAGAAGAAATAAAAAACAAGAAAACCACGGAGACACAGAGAACACAGAAACAAACAGAGATGATTATTCAAAAAAATATTGGTATTGCATGCCATAAACCAGTTTGCCAAGTTATGTCCCGATTCTTTTCTGTTACTTGTAAAACAATTGCTAAAAGAAAACTCTGTGATCCCCGCCTGCCAAGGCTCGGCGGGCAGGTCAGTGTCTCCGTGGTGAATAGTTACAATTTCAGAAATCATTTTCAATCTCTTCTACTGTAATTATACGTCTTACTAGCTCTAACGGATTTGCATTAAATTTAGTTTCGCTAGTTAAAAAATTAACTAAACCATCAACATCTTTTTTTGCGGGAACTACCAAATACTTAATATCCTCTGTCTGAAAATCTATCTTTTTAGTAAGCATCGTTGAATTCGCTATATCTCTTTCATGTAAGTTATTGTAATCTTTTTCAGCAAGATAAAAGTAATCATCCGATTCAGATACTACTGGTAGGTAGCGCCACTCCTTCTCATCGTAAAAAGTTAAAAAGTCATCACCCTGCTTCCCTTGATAAAGTTTACAGTATCTCAGAATATGATACAAATGAAACTCCAAATCAACCAAACTACCTTTTGTTTCAGGAGTTGCTGTTTTTTCAATTTTTTTAAGCTTGGAAAGCAGCAAAGTGAGCTGTTCAATAATTTGAGACTCGGAGGATGGTAAATACAATACTGGGTTCAATTTGTTTTTTATTCCCCATTCTTTCGTTAATCCAATACCAAACTTACCATAAATCCACATATGATCCTTTAACTGGGAGATAGGAATATCGCAAAAGCAAACCATTGGAAATGCGTTTTTAAATTCAGCTCCTGATTTGTTGAATAAGATTGAAAGGTCTTCTAAATAGAATCTTGGAATAAATCCATTTTGTAGTTTCAAATAAAAATACTTTGCTTCGGATGTAAAATTAAAAAGCGTATTTGAGCTTAGTCGTTCTTTCTTTATCATTACTTCATTGGCAGTTAAGTCGTTTGGCGATAATTGCTATCAAATATCCTTGTGCAAACAGCTATGCAGCAGAACCACACAGGAAGATAATCTCCCATAGCCATACAACGCTGAATGAAAGCCAAGTTAGCAAAAACTTAACTAACTACAAATTTAAAATTCGGCAGAAATCGATTGAGGTTGAAGATATTTTCAAGTCAACGATGCCTTAATAATTATCGTGTAAATTTTCTCTTTCTGATGTAAAGCCATACCAATCCAGCAATAATAAGAATTACCGAAGGTGTTATAAGGTTAAATAGCTGCCATGCAATCCTCGATTCGGTAATCTTCTTCCTATCGAGCATCCTAAGTTTAAAATCGCGAGTTCTCAGGCTCATCAAGCCGCGATCGTCATCAAGGTACTTAACCATGTTCATGACCAAATCCTTATTACCAAATGTTTTCTTGGTATAGCGGTCGTACCCCAAAGGTGATATAAAAGCACCATCGGGTCGATGGCGAACATCGTTTTTGATGATATCTGCATCAGAAACAACAATCATCCTAGTAGGTTCACTTATTGGCTTGAAATCAAAGGGTTTTCCATGATTCAGCTTTGATAAGGGCCTATTCTGAAATACCGATTTAAAAGTTCCCTCAAGCAGAAGGGCAACAGGAATATTGGAATGCCTGAACTCTCGTTCCAGAGGGCTTCTATTTATCTCGCCCAAGTTCACGAATAGCGGCACATTCAGGGTTCGTGAGCTCGGCGATGTGGTTAAAAATATGGTTTTCTTCACATCATCACTTCCACCTACCGTATCGATTGGGCTAATGAATTGCGCTTTGATCATATTCAGGTTTCGTGTAATCGGGTTACCCCCCGATGCTGATAAAAGCGGGTAGTAAACCCAAGGAGAAGCAACAAATTTTGGCTCCTGACCTGGCAGAGAAGTGTTGACAGGTATGAAAGCGCATTGTAAATCCTGAATTAACGATGGGTTTAACCTAACCCCATAACGGAATAGCTGATCGTCGAGGTTGTGCTGATTAATATTAGCCAATGTGGTTGCTCCCTGCGAAAGGCTATCGACGCTTACTGAAACAGGATCGACCAACCAAAGCACTAGACCCCCTTTCATAATGTACTGATCGATTACTAGTTTATCGGCCTCGGGAACAGGGCTGATTGGCCCCGCAATGATTACAATTTTATAAGGATCAAGCGCAGCGATATCGCCATTCATCTCTACCCTATACGTATCGTAGTATTCCGATAAATTTTTATCGATATCGCCCGATTCGTATTGATCTAATTCACCGTGCCCAAGGAGAAAAGCAAGTTTGGGCAGCTCTTCGGTACTTAACTTTATAATGGCATCAACTAAGTAGAACTCAAAGTTCTGAATGGATAAGTTGATATTCTCATCGCCCGAAAGGGCAGGGTTATTATTAAGCAGATTGATCGCAATCTCTTTACCCAAATATGAGATAATACAACCAGGGTAGAGCAGTTTCTGAGCCTTACCACCATCCTTTTCGTTAACCTGAACATTGGTTGGTTGTAGGCCCTTATCGATTAAGTCTTTAAATAGCTCATCCCGAACCTTGGGGTCTGTACTCTCTGAAGGGTTAATGAACTCATATTGAATATCTTCACCAGCATAAACCCTGAACTCATCGAGGGTTTCCTTTAGCGACTTTTGCATTCGCTGAAAGCCAATGGGCATATCACCATCCAAGAATACCTTGATGTAAGCAGCATCCTTTAACCCCTTTAGGGTATTCTTTGTAACCGTTGATAGGGTGTATCGTTTTTCAGAGGTTAAATCGATTCGCCAATAAATAATGCTTGAGATGTAGCTGATGAAGATTATCGCTGTAATTGATACTATTAGCTGAACTATATTTCTTTTCTTTTCTTGATGTGGCATGTTAAAAGCAAATTAGATTTACCATTTTCTGCTTTGAATTTTGATGCGAGCTGCAATGATAAAAAATGTTGAGAGACAAGCAAAATAGATAACATCGCGGGTATCGATAACGCCACGGCTCATCGAGCTATAGTGCTCGTTAATACCCAGCTGAACAAGAAAATATTTAAATTCGGAAAAAGCTCCAAGCGAGGCAATGGATTCGAATCCGCTAAAGAAGAATAACGAGATAACAATGGCTAGCAAAAACGAAACAATCTGATTATCGGTAAAACTCGACGAAAAAACTCCAATGGCAGCATAACCTGCGGCAAGAAAAAACAGGCCGATAAACGATCCCCAAGTACCCCCAGTATCGATATTGCCAACAGGGCTACCTAAAAGGTATATGGATAGAAAAAATGTTAGAGAAGGAATCAATATAAGCAGAACAAGTAATACCGATGCGAAATACTTCCCAAGCACTAAATTTAAATCGCTGATTGGACGGGTAAGCAGTAGCTCAATTGTACCGTTCTTCTTCTCCTCGGCAAAGGTTTTCATGGTAATTGCAGGAACGAGGAATAGGAATACCCAAGGGGCAATAACAAAAAGGGTCTCAAGTGTTGAGTAACCGCTATCTAGAATATTCATTGCACCAGGGAACACCCAAATAGCAAGCCCGTTAATAACAAGGAATAATGCTGCTGCAATGTAACCGCTTAACGATGAAAAAAAACCACTAACCTCTTTTACAAATATTGCAAACATCGATTATTAATTAAAAATGAAAAATACTACTGAATAATCTTTACTGCGTCAACCTTTACTGTGTCTTTTTTATCAAAATCGCCATCAATAATTGGCGTTGATAGGGCAACTTCAGCAATATTCACAATTCTTACCCCTTTATAGTAATAGTATATTATTTTATCGTATTTCCAACCCCTCATAGCCATTTGCATTGCACCCTCTTGGCATAAACCCACACCATGACCGTAACCACGACCGTTTAGCCTCACCTCGTTTTTATGAACCTGAACAGAGAAATACGCAGAACGAAGCCCGAAGTAGCTTCGGAATTGAGTCATCGGAATTTTCTGATTTAATATCGGATAATAAGCAGGACGAAACTTCGGTTTATAACTATATTGCTTAACATCAGCAATTAGCGTAGTATCTACCCCTTTGGATTGAAGAAATATTTTCCAGTTCCTAAGCGTAATGGTAACCTCCCAACTGGCATTTCGGGAACTCGTACAATACTTATCCTCAACCGACACGAGATAAGGTTTTGAGGTTAGCCACACATCCTGCGAATTGGCTGTAAAACCTCCACAATTGGAGTGGAACGCAGCGGTTATAAACTGCTTTGATGTATCAACAATAACCTCACCTTCAGTTGCAAGTGTAGCTTCGTAAATACTCCTATCAAATCCAATAATTCCCTTATATGCTTGGCAATGCGTTCCATCGCAAAGATTAAAGCCCTCGCCTTTGTGCTTCTCCAGATGACCCATAGCAAAAGTCCTTGCAATCAACGATTGTGCTTTGTAAAACTCCTCCTCCCGATTTGGACCCGCCTCGGCTTCAACAACGCAGGCAATGTACTTCTCACGGTCAATCATGTTAATGGTCATCAACCGATTGAACTCCACATAAAAGCTGAGATTATCGTTATACTTCCTAGCAGGAAAGGATGGAAGAATGGGTTTAACCCTGATAACATCCTCCTCGGTTTGACCAACTATGGATACCCTTGCCCATGTTCCAAGGTTAGAGTTTGCATCCCGAACAAGTATAGAATCGCCAATTTTGCTCAGGTAAATAATCTGATCGGTTAAAAGTTTAATTTCACCCTTAGCGGTTATCAATTTATAGCTACCCTCGGTTGGAGTAATAAGAACAGTATTTAAGTTTAAATCGTTAAAAAGGCTAATGCCAACTTTCTGTGAATAAATATTAGTGCTAAGCAAAAAACCTAAAACCGATAAGATAATCCTATTCATTGCAAATTCAAGATTAGTTCATTAAAATACTCACAACCCTTGCGCCAACTCGCTCCGATGCACCCTCACCACCTAAGACCTCTTTTAACTTTGAAAAATCGTTAAGCATCTCATTACGTTTAGGGTTACCCGGTAGCAGGGTTGACGTCTCCTTATACAATCGGGAGGGATTCAGATCATACTGTTTAAGTTCGGTAACCACCTCGCGATTCATAATGAGGTTTACCAGCGAAATATACTTAACCTTAATGACAATCCATGCGATAAGCATGGATAACAAGCCTCCCTTATAGCAAACTACCTCAGGGGTATCGAGTAAAGCCGATTCCAATGTAGCCGTCCCAGAGGTTACCAATGCTAACGTGCTATGCTTAAATAGCTGATAGGTTTGATTATATACAATTGAAACAGGGGTATCGTTTATATACTGCTGGTAAACGCTAAGGTTAAGCGATGGCGCACCAGCAATAACAAATTGGTAATCGGGAAACTTTTCAACCATCTTCAGCATTTGGGGTAGGTTATACTTAATCTCCTGCTTTCGGCTACCCGCAACTAGAGCAATAATTGGCTTTTCGGGCAGGCTATTCTGCTTTACAAAATCGTTGAACGTTTGATCCTTATTCAACTTAAAAGCTATAGCATCGATGGATGGATTACCCTCAAAAATTGGCTCGATGGAATGATTTCGGAAATACTCTATCTCGAATGGAAAGATGATAAAAAGTTGATCGACATACCTCTTGATAATCTTAACCCTTGATTCCTTCCATGCCCAAACCTTCGGAGCTATGTAGTAGAATACCTTAAACCCCGACTCCTTTGAGAATCGGGCAATGCGAAGATTAAAACCAGGATAGTCAACCAGAATAACTACATCGGGTTTGTAGGTAATAATATCCTCCTTGCAGGCTTTTAGGTTCTGGGCAATTGACCTAATATTCATCAATACCTCGATAAAACCCATAAAAGCCATCTCACGGTAGTGCTTAACGAGAGTACCCCCTTGGGCTTTCATCAAATCGCCACCAAAAAAACGAAACTCAGCGTTCGAATCCTTTTTTTTGATCCCACGCATTAGATTCGATGCGTGTAAATCGCCAGATGCTTCACCTGCAACAATATAATACTTCATCTAATCAATCAGTAAATTGAGGTTAAACCTAACCAAAGATTTTTATACCAAAAACAAACAAAGCGATAATAAAAGTGGCGGTTAAAACACCCTTTGCGGCATTTAGCCTGTTAGCCCAAACGAATAGGAAGAATACCCCTGCGCTTGGAATAACTGCTAGGCTCAACACCTTGGAGAAAAGACTCTTTACCATAATCATTTCGTAGTACGTAATATTACTATTCTTTGAGTAGGCAACAAAATAGAATACTAATAGCGTAATGGTGGGTACAATTAATCCGAGTACAAGTCCGATCCAAAACTTATCGATTTTTTGTAGCATATTTTTTATCGTTTATAGTAAAATTCCATGTTCTCAACCTTTCTAATTCCTGATATCTAGTAAGATCGATGGTTATGGGCACAATCGATATGTACCCATTTGCCAAAGCCCATTCATCGGTATCGGTTGCATCGGGCTCATTATTATGGAAATAGCCAGTTAGCCAAAAATATTCCTGCCCACGTGGGTCGGAGCGTTTATCGAACTCCTCCTTCCAAATCCCGCTGTTCTGCCTGCAAACCTTAACCCCCTTGATTTCATCAATTCTCAGAACAGGAATGTTAACGTTAAGGCATGTACCTGTCATTAACCCTTTTTCTAAAACGTTTTGAACAATGCTTTGGCCAAAATGGACAGCAGCGTTGAAATCGGGGTTGCTAGTATAATCGAGTAACGAAAAGCCAATGGATGGAATATTGTAAAGGCAACCCTCGATGGTTGCTGCCATTGTACCCGAGTAGAAGATGCTTACCGATGAGTTAGACCCATGGTTAACCCCCGATACTATTAAATCGGGTGGTATATGGAAAAGCTGATTCATGGCTAGCTTTACGCAATCAACGGGAGTACCATTCACCGAGTAGAGTTCAACATCATCGGTACGTTTTCGCCGTTTAAGCCTTAATGGCGTTTTAATGGTAATAGCATGCGACATCCCTGAATTGCCCTCATCGGGGGCAACAGCAATAACCCTCCCGAAAGGCTTAACCATTTCGATTAACGCTTCAATCCCTTTGGCACGAAATCCATCATCGTTGGTAACCAGTATTATAGGTTTTCTTTCCTCTGAGCTATTCTCCATCGCAATAACAGTTGACAGCAAAGATATTCAAATCCAACGAAGCCGCAATAAGAATTTTAGTGATTGGGCTCATCCTTATTCAATGTCGTTTACTTTAGGTTGATAAAACGCTGACAGGTTAACCAACTTGATTGACCTTTCAGAGTCGGAAGACCTGAAAGCGTCAATTATAAAAATCCTTAATTAAACGACATTGCATCCTTAATTTTAGAAAACAATTACAATCACTATTGACCGACTAAAATATTACTAATTTATGAAATACTTGATATTACTACATTCAATGTATAGGTCACCCCTGCCTACCGGCAGGCAGGCCTAACGGGGCTTGATTTTCGTTATAATAAGAATTACTACAAATAGGTCATCGCTCTGCGACTTTAAAAAGCAGCATTGCTGCGAACTATTTGTAGAATAGATGATTATATTTTAACTAGAAGCAGCATCGCTGCTACCTATTGAATTTAGATTTTTTTTCTCGGTTAATAATGAATTACAATATTGACTTAGCTGGTTTAGAAAGCAAAAAAAAATCTACTGTATAGTTGTTTCAAATAGAATAAGGATTTAGATTGCTGAACTGCAATAAAAAGAGGCGGATCGTTATAATCCGCCTCTTTAAACTATATGGTTTTGAACTAGTTCATGATATAAGCTTCTGTCCACAAACGAGTAATAATACTTGTCGAGATATAGCCAAAACCGCTAACTCCCCAACTTGTTCCCCAGCTGTTCTGAACGATAAATGCGCTGTAAGCATCGTCATAACCAACAACTGCATAAGCATGTCCACCACCTGAACCAGAGCAGGTTTTAAGAACTGTGTTCTTTAAATTCATAAATGCATTATCAACTGGACCAGCAACCATAATTGCTTTACCGCTATTGATATACGCTTTAAGGTTGCTTGTGCTAATAGTTATGCGAGAATAGGAAGAAATCTTGTAGTTAGCAGCATTTGCCTTCTGAGTTGAATTGGGTTGTATACTACAACCATTGGTTGAGCTATAAGGCATTACCGCCCAGGTAGAAACACCTTGACTTTTAATTAGGTTTAGTGCTGTAGTTGGATATGAACCAGCTGAGCAAGAACCAAGCTTAATCTGATTATAAACGTACTCAGGGCTGAAGATGTTTGTGCTTGTGCTATAAGAACCGCCAGATTGTGCATGTTTTAGAATACTTCTAACAGCATAAGCTGATGCCCAAGCAACGCAAGAACCCTCATTGCCCTGATTTCCGATTGGAGGAGTGCTAAGAACTACTCTACCCTTTACGGTTGGTTCTGGCAAATCTTTCGCTAAATCAATTTTTGCATACTCATCTGCTGGAGTGAGTTCGCAACCCAAAAATCTTGAGAAATCCTCGTCTTGAGCTATTTGAGGATCGGTTTCGGGAGCTAGCAATACATCATCTTTTTGACAAGCAAAGAATACAACTGCAAATCCGATTGCCATGAATAGGGCATACCATTTAAAATTTGTTTTCATAGGTAATAAAATTTAGTTAGGTTTTAAAATCACCACAAAGTTGATGAAATGATCATCCCTAGACCTCAAAGTAATTGCTATTTTACCATGATGAAAACATGATTTTTTGTAGTGAAAACTCCTGACTATTTTTTAAACAATTGATTTTATGAAAGATAGATAAAAAGGTAACAAGGATTAACTTTTCCGAATCTTATACAGCTTCATTATCTCCTCCACATTCTCCTCGATGGCAATTTTTAGGTACTCAATATCAGATTTTATCAATAGTTTACTCTTGATATTACTCCGATGGGTTTCAACGGTGTGTATGCTTATGTGGAGGTTATCCGCAATTTCGCTATTCACTAGACCTCTGCAAATCATGAAGAACACGCTTTTTTCTGTCTTTGTCAATAGGTCTAATTTCTTGGTTTGCTTCTTAAAGGCGTAGCTAATAGCATGGAACGGAATGGTCTTGCCCATATAGTTCTGACCATTTAAAACGCTATCGATGGCTTCAATGAGCTCCTCTGCCACGGCCTCCTTGGGCAAGAAACCATCGGCACCAGCTTCAACCGCCTCTTTTAGCACTTCACTTTCATCATAACTCGTGAGGATTATAATTTTTATGCTTGGATAGTTTTTCTTTACTTCGTGCGTAATCTGAATTCCATTCAAAGAACCTGTTCTTTTAAGCCTAACATCGAGAAGTATGAGCTGAGGTAGCACTGTGCCGCTCTCCAGTAAGCTGAAAAGCTCGCTGCTCGAAGATGCTTCGGCAATCTCAAAGCGTTTTTTTACTTCAAGGATGCTCCTAATCCCATAGCAAAACATCTGAGAGTCATCGGTAATACAAATTCTTATCTTTTCCATTTTACAAATCTTTTTGCTTTATAAGATTAGGTAGGGCAAAGCTGATGGTGGAGCCCTCGGAGTTACTTTCGATCATTAATCGCCCACCGTTTTTCTGAAGAAAATCCTTACATATCAACAAACCAAAGCCCTCGGTATAATCGCTAGAGAGAATCTTAGTTTTGGTCTGATTATCAAACCCATCCCCCTCATCGGTGACCGATATAATTACCTCATTCTCATTCTCCTCAGAAGTTATGCAAACAATGCCCATTTCGGAAAATTTTAGCGCATTAGATAAAAGGTTTCGAAGAATAGTACGAAGCATATTCTCATCGGCAAAAATGGTACTTCCATCCTTTATGAAATTAACTAATCGTATTCCTTTGGTTGTAGCCTGTGGTTCAAAAATTGAAAAAACCTCGTTGACCGTTATTTGCAAATCCAGATGAATGGGCAAAAATGTGATCATACCCCGTTGCGACTTAAACCATTTGGTCAGGTTTTCGACCAATTCATAAATGTCCGATGAGTTATCGTGCATGGAGGTAACCCATTCCTGTAGTTTACTCTTCTCAATCTTCGAAATATTATCCGATAGGCTCTTCGCCATCATCTTGAAGCCCAGCAGGGGAGATTTGAGATCGTGGGTTATTACAGAGATAATTAAATCGCGGGTTTTGTTCAGCTCGACCACATCGGTTATATCAGAGCAAACAATAATAATATTAACCACGTCATCATGCTCATCCTTAATCGGGTTAATCGTAATCTGAAACCAAATGTCATCTTTGATATTGGTTACAAACTGACCCGAGAATGAGATCGGATTCTTTTGCTGAATACTTGAATATATTTTTTCTTCTATGTCAACATCGAAACATAGCTGCGAGAACTTCACCCTATCCTCACTTGTGTAATCGAAGTAGCGATAAAAACTTTTATTCACCCATTCAATTTCACCGTTAACATCTGTTATTATTACCGGGTTATCGGTTTCCTGCGCAACAACCGAAAGCTGCTGAATACTCTTATTCGAGATGTCTAAAAGCTTTGTCTGCGACTCTATCTTCGTTTTCTGATTATTAATCTCAGACGTTCGTTGAGTGATAATATTCTCAAGCTTATACGTCTCCTCCTTATGCTTTTTCTGAACCCTACTGATAATGAACATAATGATAAAGGTAAGCAATAGAATTCCAGCAAGATGAGTGTATATGGTTCTGTACCATGGAGGGGTTATAATAAAATTAACGACAACCGAATCGCTTTCAGCACCAAATACGTTACGTGTTTTAATATAGAATGTGTAACTTCCATCAGGGAGATTCTTGTAATCAAAGCTATTGGAACTCCCCCATTCACTCCATTTTTCTTGATATCCCTTCAAAAAATGGCTATACTGATTATTGGTTTCAGCAATTAAGAAAGGTGATGTTACCGTTATGCTTATTCCGTTTCCAGAATAGGTTAAGTTTTGCCGAATGGTGGCAATGCTATCTCCCAATAAAAACTGATACCCCCCGGTATTTCCTGAACCATTGTATATAATTGAATCGTTGTTTACGCTAATTTTTCGGATTAAGACAACAGGTTTTCGTTTATTCACTTCGCTTTCGATAAAATTCTGTGCGCAAATAACCCCATTCGATGTTCCAAACCACGCCTTATTGGTTGACTCCTGATACACATTCTGAATTCCAAGCCCTTTTAGCCTTCTAAAAACTGAATTATAGTTTGGGTAATAGTTTCCGATTATCTGACAAGGGATTTGGGTTTGCTCATTGAGGTAAAAATACCACAAAGTGCTATCGTTGTATTGATACAATAATGATAAGGCCTTACATTGAAGCAGCTCTGGCAGGATGCCTTGACAATCAGTTATTTGGTAATTTTTCAGGTTGAAGGAATATAACCTGTTTTTATAAATATATTTTATGCTATTGTTTTGCAGATAGGCATAATCAATATTACTCTTCTCCCCGGTTTGCTTGAAGTGGTATAATACTTTGAACTTATCGTTATTCCGTTGAAGATAATAAAACCCATCGGTGCTTGTGCTCACCCAAACATTACCCGAACTATCCTCAATAATATTTAATACTACACTTTTTACCTGAGGGATATAGAGTACGTCGGAGAACTTATACGATGGGTACTTTAGAATCGCTAACCCTTTATTACTGCTTAAAAAAATAATTTTAGGATCTTGCTTCGACTGTAATGCCTTAAGAAACACTATCTTATTGGTTAACGGCTTCGATACATTATCTTTCACAATAAATATCCCCTCTTCGGTGGAAACAAGAAGCGATGAATCGCTACTGTTCTTAATATCCTGATAATATGAAAGGGCCAAGTATCTGAAATTAAACCTGCTAGTTTGGGTAAAATCATTACCTTTCCTCTTCAGTTTATCATCCATAGAATTGGTAAACAGCCCCATGTTTGAGCTATAAAATAAAGAATTCCGAAATTTAGCAATGGAATTTATCGATATTAGGTTCTTCCTATTGTACTCAAGCTTTGAAAAGGGTGATGCGTTTTCGATTTTCAGAACACCATTATCAAGACCAATCCAAATATTCCCATTTCTTGATTCCATGCCATAAAACGAAACATTGGAAGGGAGGATATTATCGATACTAAATTGTTTTTGAAAAGAGCCATCCTTATTTAATAAATAAACGCCTCTATTCAATGTTGCAATGCCAAACCTATCGCCTCTAACTCTAAAAATAATATAGAAACGTTCATCTGTAAATGGTAAGTTTTTGGTAAACAAATTGGTGAGCTTCTTATTCAGAGAACCCTTGGCTAAATTAAAGATATAGAAATGGAATTTATCGGAAACCAAAATATTATCGTTATCGTACTGTAGGATATTGTAGATGATCTTATCCTTAAAGAAATCGCCCCCAGGAACAAGCACCACGCTATTATCAACAACCTTACACAAACCAATGCTTCCCTGCCCGACGTACAGCTCATTCTGGATGCAACCCATTAGCTGAAAATCTGTTTTTGATTCGATAGTAACCAACGAGTTATCCTTTGGGTCATACCTAAAAAGTTTGAGCATGGTATGAAAGTAGATATACGAATTACACTCCTTAACCTGCCATACATCGCTAAAATCGAGCTCTTGATCCTTCAGTAGTGGGCATAATGATTTATATTCAAGAAAGCCTTTACGATCAGGCTCGAAATAGCCGAAAGTCTGAACCGCCCCAACGTATATTCGCCCCGATGGCTGAGCGCAAACAGTTCTAACTCCGCTATTATTATCGGTGGCGTATGTTCTCCAGCTGCTCCCATCGAACTCTAGCAACCCTTTATTGGATGCAACATAGATAAATCCTCTGTGATCCTCACTAATGCACCATGTTTCCTGAGGCAACCCATAGGCATCAATTGGATAGAAATCATAGAAAGGAATTCCGTCATGATTAATTTGGGAATTACTAGCAAATGGCAGTAAAAATAGAAGAAAAACTATTGCCCATAATGATTTCATTGCTAATCAATTTGGGGCAATATAAAAGTTTTTCAACTTTCATCAAATCTGCTCTATTCAAAAAAATAGATTGAATCCATAAATGGGAGCATATGCTTGATGAACTTTATAGTACTAAAATTCTAGTTTAACGTGAGTTCGATCTAAGAAATAGTGGTAATGCTCTAATATGTAATTTGTTACAAATTTTTGATTTGGAATTGGAATGATGCCTGCCTGCCGCCTGCCTGCCGGTAGGCAGGGTAGGCAGGGAACAGTGGAACTGGAGCGATCCGGCAGTTGCCGGATCGCTCCAGTTCCATTTTTCCACTATTCCAATTAATCATTAAGAATATAATGATAATAAACAAGTAGTTAAGTTGCTTCTTACGTCGAGCTCACGTTATTTAGCTAAGAGCTGTAAATGCGTTGGAGATTTCTTGAAGCTTTGAGGGAAATCAATTCTTAGCCATGAAGATACTAAATCACTAAAGAAACATCAAGTTCTACTCGCCACTCTTGACCAATGTTATAAAAACTAAATTTATTGCAATTCAACTTTATTCACTCTTTCGAACCATATAAAGGACATATTTACCACCCTCCTTTTTATGATAGTATATCATCCGATTATCGGGAGAAATGGTAGGTGCTTCAACAAAACCGCTAATACTATTAATTTTGTAAGGCTTACCAAATGGGGTGTTATTCGAACTTCTTATTGCTACAAAAATTTGTGGTTCAGATGTTGCCGAAAATGGCACTGATACCCTTGTAAAGTATAGCTCAAGCATATTGGACGATAAGCAGGCAGCATACTCAAGAGCTGAAGTGTTAACATTTATGAAGGTAGAGTTATCCAGAACTCTCTTCAACGCTCCGTTCTCCTTTTTAGCCAAATAAAAATCTGCTTCATAGGGACCTCCATTTTCATCGAACCGCCCATCAACAAAGAAAAGGTAGTTACCATCCCTACTTATCTCCGCATCAAAGTTAACCCATCCGCTCATATTCTTTGAAATACTCTGAACCAATTCCACGTTCGTTAAGCTATCCTTTCTAAAAATTCCACAATAAATGGTTGATAAGGATTGCCCATAGCTACGTGTTGAAACGAAGAAAAATCTATTGGAATTATCTACCGAAGGTACTCCATCGAGATATGGGGTGTTAGCAAACCGAACCTCACCTATATAGGTGAATTTCAAATCGTCAACCTTTACAGCAAAATGTAGATTCGTATTTACAGATGGGTCATTACTATTATTAAAAAAAAGGGTATCCCCTCCTCTCGACAGGAAGGGCTCCATAATATCATCGCTGTAACCCATCACCTCAACTTTAAGCGGTTGGTCGAATTGAATAGTATCTGATTCATTTGTAGCGTCCTTACAGCTGTAAATTGTAAGGGTTAGTAGCGCAAGAAAAAATCGATTCACATCCACAATTTTTCTTTTTTAACTTATACAACCTGAATAGCAGATACAATAATTATACCGCAATAAAAACTTTATCAGGCTTAGCTGCTGACCTGAACATCCATATTGAAGTGTATAGTACAACTACGCAAACCACCCATTTCAGAATAATTAGCGGGAGCGATTTTACAACATAAGCAGCTAAGAATACTCCTGCCACACCAGCAATGGTAAGCGCAATGGCAGTCTTAGGATCATAAGCATCCTCTTTAACAAACCTCGAACCCCCAGCGGCCATAAGCATGGCGGTAGCAGTCATCATAATAGGGAAAGCGGTTAGCGGATGCATCCCAAACGCAAATACCATGGCCATGCAGGGGGCATAAAACCCAATGCCGATTGTTTGGAGCGCACCAAAAATAAAGGTCATGGCGATAACAACCACCAATTTCCAACCTGTTAGACCTATTGCCTCGCCCCCTAAAGGCAGAAGTTTAAGCAAACCGGCAAGTATGATAAGCGCAACAACCATTAACCCAATTCCCATGCCCATCTGAATCCTACGACGAGGCATTCGGGCTACAACCCCTGCACCCAGCACTGCGCCAATCGGAGCTGCAATTGACATTGAAACTAGGGTTAAGGTATCAACATCAACAGCTGTCATAAATATAAATGCCTGAGCAACTGTAGGAATGGTATTACCCACATTCATTGTGCCTGGGATAATCCTATCGTCAACCAGCTTAAAAAATTTAAATATTGCCGTTTGCTGAGCAAAACTCCCGATTCCAAGCGTATCGAAGAAGTTTGTAATAAAACCTGTTCCGAATAGACCCGACCAGGGTTTATTCGAAAAGGTTTTTCTTTTATTTAAGGCGTCTTTGATATAATAGAAACCGAAGAAAGTTGTCATCAAGCCGAGTATGGCTTTAAGAATAATTATCATATCACTTTTTTATACAATTACTTACAAACTTATTGAAATTGTTTAAACAATAAAACTTTTTCGCACAAAGAAATGTTGAAGAGCTCTGGCTTCATCTGTATCCGTTAAAGAACCTGAAATGGGTTAGCTTCGCATACCACTATAACCCTTATTACTGTTTCACTTCGTTAGGCTTTATTTTCTTGTTTTTGATCTTTAAAGATTTTATAGTATCATTTAACGTATTATGACTCCAGCTATGAAATGTAATAGCCTTTATTAATAATAGTATTGAGCCGATCAAACAAGCAATTGAGAGCATTATCCAGTCAAGTTTAAACAGAGATACATGTAATATTTTAATTGTAAGAACAAGCGAAACTCAATCCAAATTCGTTGCATAAAGACTAATGAAATCCATAGATGAGCTTTTGAAGGCATAATGGGCTTCTGAAAATATCAATGGGCTGCCCAAGACAACCTATTGCTTGACATTTTCGTCAGCCAACATGCTTATCCCTTAAAGGAATCGTCTAAATAAAATGACCATTTTTGTCTATTATACCTAAAGTTAATAAATCTTTCGATTCAATAGCATAAACAAAAACGGCTACTCAAATTAGGATCACCATTTCTACCTACAATTCAAACCTTTAGTTTACAAAGACTTTACCTGATTCTCCTTTGAAGCGTCCTTAATTTTGTATTTTTCAGGCTCGTCATTTACAACCCTTCTGTACCACTCCTTCGGGTAGCCATTATTCTTTGTATCGCCTTTTGAATCACGTATATAACCATCGTTATATTTAGCAATCAGGAGGTCACCAAGGTCCTGCCATTGCTTAATAACCTTGTTTCCTGCACCCACGCTAGTTTCTGTTAAAAATTGAATGGCTTTACCTTTATCGCTCTTCAAAAGGTCAATCGCAATATTTTCAACAGAATCCTGCCTCTGAACAAAGCCATTCTCTAAGCCAAACTGAACGTTTTGCATATCCTTCACCATATCCCTATAGATTAGATTGGAATAGTTCGACACGAAGTTGAAGACCCACCATGCCGATTCGCGCGAGAATTTATTCTCCTCCCCTTTGCCAAAACTTTCGGGAAGTTTATTGATAGAGCAGTACAACGGGGTATAACAGGTAAAATAGGAATCATCGAAGCCAAACCAGAGCAGACCGCCAACTTCGCGGGATAAACCCGACCTAAGCTGTGCAACAAACGAGAAGGAAGCATTATAGGTGGAAATTGGTCGCTCCCAAGAGTGCTTCACGCTATCGACATAAAATGGCAAAGGACGGTTACGTTGTGGAGTGTTGTAGGGTCCTGCAGCTAAGCCTTGGGTCATATCGAATGGAGTCCCTTCGTAATGATCGCGAACTAATCCGAATACATCCAATGTACTTAACGTCTTATCGGGCTTAATGTAGAGCGGGTAAGGTATATCGGTTAAGCCACGATGAAAATCGAATGACAAATTTAACGATGGGGCAACCCTTCGAAACAATGACCAAACCCGAGTTTCGGAGTATTTAAGTTTCTCCGCATTAGCAGGATCGTACGCATTGTTAAACTCAAACGGCTTACCCAATTTTGGGTTGTAGTACCCTTTCTCGATGGCAAAATTGATAACACCTTTGGAGTATAGGCAGTTTTCGGGGTCGTTCAATGGAAATGTTCCGATACGAGCGTGGTTTGCATGAGCGGCTACCATTCCATCGGGTATCCTTATTGCCACCCAATTAGCCCCTTTACCATTACTTCCATTACCAATCATTTCAAGTATCCACGCCTCATTGGGGTCAACAATTGAGAATGATTCACCTTCACTGGCATAGCCGTACTCCTCAACAAGGTCTGTCATAACCTTAATGGCCTCGCGGGCTGTTTTTGACCGCTGAAGAGTGAGCCCAATTAAATCCCAGTAATCGAGGAAATTTTTAGTTGAAATCAGCTCTTCACGGCCAGTAAAAGTAGTCTCGCCGATAGCCAATTGGTATTCGTTGATATGGTTACCCACAACACTGTAGGTCTGCTGAACCTGTTTTATCTTGTTACTTCCAAAGGTGATGTATTCGTCAGCACCAAAAGTTTTCGCAGGTTTTAAACGCAATTTATAGAGGAATTCACCATCGCAGCTATAAAATAGGTAGGCAGAGCCTGTTGATGACGCACCCTTAGTTACTATAAAATTTGTACAGGCATAACCTGAAAATAGTTCAAGAAATGTGATTCCCATTAATAAAAAAGTGATTCGAGCAATCTTTTTCATTGGTTTGGTTTTTGTTTACGGTTGTTCAATTGCAAATAAACCCCAATGAAGCAGCCAAACTCAATGGGGTTTATTGCTTTTATCAGTTTGAAACTATTTATCCACAGGAAATGGTTTGTGAATAGGCCATTTACGGGGGTTCTCGTTGATTTTTTTCATTACCTCATCCACAGCTTTCATCAGCTGGGTATCATAACCCTCGGAGTATTTCTTAGAGTCAACATCAATTATAATATCGGGGGTAACGCCCGTGTTCTCAACCACCCAATCGCCCTTCTCGTTGTAAATTCGGTAATCGGGGGCGGTAAGACCACCACCATCGATAAGGCTGATAAACATCGATACGCCAACCAGTCCTCCCCACGTACGAGTTCCAATTACAGGGCCCATCCTATTCCACTGGAATTCGTAAGGCAGCTCATCGCCACCAGAACCGGCATAACGATTGGTAATCATCGCCATATTGGCCTGAACGGCTAGGAATGGTATGGTTTGGTCAACGGAGTTACGGCGAGTCCAAAAACCGTGAGGTTTTTTCAATAATCTTTGTAGGAATACCTCAGGATCTAGCCCCCCACCGTTAAAACGACCATCGAGGATTATCCCTTCTTTCTTGGTTTGCGAGTAGAAGTACTTTGGAAAATCGGTAGCCGAACCATTCCAGGTATCGGGCATGTAGATATATCCGATTTTACCGTTGGATGCTTTATCAACCGCTAAACGGTTGGATTCAAGCCAATCCATATAGCGAATATTACTTTCGCTGCTCACTGGCTCAACAACCACTTCACGTGCTCCAATGAGCGTTGGTTTTGAGTTAACCGTTAGGGTAACCTGCTTCCCAGCTAATCCGACGAAGTAGTTGTAAACCTCCTTATTCGCCTTAACATCAACATTATTAACCTTGAGAAGATACTCGCCCTCATTGATATTGATACCCGGTTTAGCCAAAGGTGGCCAGGTTTCGCGCGACCAGTCCCTCTCCTTGTATATCTTGCTGAACTGGTAAAGATTACTGGTTAAATCGACCCGATAATCGGCACCAAGCATTCCAACGTTTACCCTATCAGCCTTGCGCTTGCTATCGCCGCCATATACGTAGGTGTGTGATGTATTCAGCTCGCCGATCAGCTCACCAATAATGAAAGTCAAATCCTGACGAGAGGATGCCCTTTCGACCAGTTTACCATACTTCCCCTTCAATAAATTCCAATCCTGACCATGCATATTGGGCTCATAGTAGTAATCGCGCTCCATACGCCACGCATCATCGAAAATTTGCTTCCACTCCTTAACGGGCTCATACCAGATTTTGACTGCGGTAAGTTTTAGCGGGACACCACTCCCACCGCTCGATGGAATAACTGAAACGCCATTATCATTTTGATAGATAATGCTCTCGCCATCGAACGATAGCCTATAGCTGTTAATCTCCTCAACGATGGTACTCTCCTTCCTTTTATTGAATGAATAGACGTAAAGATTCATTGGTCCATGACTACCCACCTCAAAACGGTTGAAACTCCCCTCGTTGGCATTCAAGTAGAATAGCGAAGAGCCATTCAGCGACAGATTCCTGTAGTTTCCTTTCTTTAATGGTAAAGCCTCAACACGATTGGTGATGCCATCAAAGTCGAACCGAACCTGTGTTGATGGAGTCGTTTTGATTGTTGCTTCGGCAGCAAGCTCCTCATCGCTCTTGTATGGAAGGATTGATTTAACATCTTTTCTTAGCGCAATGGCGTAAATTCCTGCAACCTTTTGATAGACCAACTCCCACTCAATATCGCAATAGGTTGGCTCAAATCGGCGATTTGATATGAAGATGATATAATCGCCATCCTTGGTGAAAACAGGGTTAGAATCGCCGAATAAACCATTGCTAAGGCAATTTATAGCCTTTGTTTCGAGCGAGTAAACGTAAAGTTGATACATGAAATCCTTATTCATCTTGGAGTAGGAGATAAAGCGGCTATCGGGCGACCAAGAGTAGTCGTAAATAGATTTTATATCCTGCGAAACATCAACATTCTCAAATTCCTCTTTGTCAACTTTGGTTATGGCTTTTGTTGCAACGTCGATATAGTAAAGGGTAAGGGTTTGATCGGTATAAGCAATTTTTTTGCTATCGGGCGACCATTTAAGGGTATGCCGATAACCATCGGTATGGGTGGTTAGCTTAATGGCTTCCTCCTTACCATTTGGGTTCACTACATAGATTTCGTATTCACCCGTTTTATCGGATAGATAAGCAATCCATTTGCCATCAGGCGACCAAACTGCATCCTTATCCCTTGCACCGCAATTATTGGAAATATTACGAGTTGGCCCATCGGTTTGAGGTACTGTAAACACCTCGCCGCGAGCAACCAGCAACGCCCTTTTCCCCGATGGGGAAATATCAATCCCTTGAATATTCTGGCTGAAATCCTTCATGAACGGACGGGTCTCCTCCATGTCGGTCAAGATTTGAATGGGTACCTTCTTTGTTTCCTTGGTTGCAATATCGAGCTTCCAGATATCGCCACCCACCTCGTAAACAATACTGTTTCCTCCATCGTTCGGATGGCGAACATCGTACTCGGTATGCTTGGTTACCTGTTCAATTTTCTTTGTATTTGTATCATAAACGTAGATATTCAGTACTCTGTCCCTATCGGAGTTGAAATAAATTTTATCGCCAATCCAGATTGGAAATTGATCTGCACCATCGTAATTGCTAATGTTAGTCTCCTCATTAGTTTTTAAATCATAGATATAAATCTCTTGAGCCCTTCCGCCCTTGTAGCGTTTCCATGTAGCATTATCCTGCGCATCCTTATTGAAGGCAATCTTCGATCCATCGGGAGAAAAACTCCCGCGGGCAGCATCGTACATAATCATCTCCTCAAGACCAGTACCATCGGGGGATATAAGATACATTTTAGTGTACCTTGATGAACTGTTCCTGCCTGAGGTAAACATAATCTTATTCTTGATCCGATTCCAACCAATTACCTCATCGGTGCCGGGATGATAGGTTAACCGGGTAATATTTCCACCATTAACATCCATAGTGTAAACGTCGGAATTACCATCGTACTCACCGGTAAAGGCGATTAATTTGCCATTTGGAGAAAATTTCGGAAAATTTTCGTGCCCATCGCTAAAGGTTAATCGGTTTGCTTCTCCGCCATCGGCTGATGTTTTCCAAATATCACCTCCGCTAACAAATACGATGGTGTTTTCGTAAATATCGGGGTATTGCATCATCGGATTTTGAGCAAATGCAGTAGTACCTGCAAATACCAAAATCATTAGGCTTAATGCTTTGATAGCTGTTTTAATTTTTTTCATAGATATATTTTTTAGGATATTATTTTTGATTCGATAAGTGCAAAATAGTTTAAAGTGAACTTGATCTACAATTAGTATCTTTTTAAACACAGACTTGCCTGCCGGCAGGCAGGGGCACAGGGACACAGAGAAATACTGAAAGAAAGATTGTATAAAGTGAATTTGGTTAACAATTTATAGAAATTAATGAAAAGTATTTATTCTCATCAGCTCACGGGCTAACCCGTGAGTTATCAATAAGTTGCTGACTATTTGATTTTTTACATAAAAAAACAAAGGAGATACTATGATCTCCCTTATGGATAGATTTTCGATTATTATAACGTTGTATAGTAATCGTTCATTGGTTTCTTACCTACCCTGTTTTTGTCTTATCGCCTTATACTCAATACCATCATTCCATTGCGGAAAGGTTGATTCGTTGCTAAGCTTATAGGCTACCTTAAAGAATAGCTTGGTATCCTCCATTAAACCCTCAACATTCCAAGTCTTTTCATCGTAATTATCGGCAGGATGATGGTATATCTCGTTAACATACTTCAGTTCAACGCTATCGGCCCACTGCTTACCATACTGACGGCTATCAACATTACCTCTACCATACATTACAGGTACTCCTTTCATGGCAAAGGCTAAATGGTCGGAACGGAAAAACATACCGCGCTCAGGGTGCGTATCATCACATATATAACGATCCTGTTCCTTGGCAGCATTTTCAACGTATGTATCTAAATCGGAATATCCGAAACCTGTAATCATTACATCTTTCATTCTTCCCATTGGAATCATTAAATCGTTGTTAAAGTTAGCAACGGTATTCTCCATTTTAAACACAGGGTTAGCACAATAGAAATGCGTGCCTAACAACCCATGCTCTTCAGCCGTTGGGGCAAGGAAAAGAATAGAGCGTTTTGGTTTTTCTTTTAATGCAGTAAACCCTTTGGCGATGCCGTACATCCATGCAATGGTTGTGCCATTATCAACAGCTCCATTAACAATTGAATCGTTGTTGATGGGGGTTGTGATCCTCAGGTGATCCCAATGGCCTGTAAAAACGATGCACTCATCCTTTAAGGTTGTCCCTTCGTATATTGCACCTACATTTTTAGAGGTTAACTCACGGTTTGTACATGCTAGCCTAGCATTGAACTTTGCGTTTAAAACAACTGGTTTAAAATCTGTTGTACCTGCTGAAATGAATAACTTCCTAAAATCTAACCCAAAGTGATTAAACAAATTCATGGTAACATCCTCTGGAATTAACGATTCAAAGTCGCAATGCTTATTTTGAGCAAGTGCATCTGGTGAGTAAAAGCTAACCTTTTTGGGTTTATTCACTAGAATACTGAATGGATATCCTATTTCTCGCTCAATATGAATAACGACAACACCTGCCGCACCATGCCTTGCTGCTTCTAGATATTTATAACCTCTCCTACCATAAGATGTTACCCCTTTAGTATTAAAAACGCTATTCTCCTTAGGGTTGCCAAGGATTACAATCACTACCTTGTTATTAACATCAATATTTTTGTAATCGTCCCAATTCAGCTCAGGTGCGGTTATGCCATAACCTACAAAAATCATCTCGGAATTGGCTAGAATAACATCATCCTTCTTATTAACGCTGGTTACAGTGATATCGCTCTCTTTCTTCAGTTCAAATTTACCGCTCTTTGAAACTATCACTGGGTTTTCAACAAGTTTCGTTGTAAAACCGATAAGCGGAACGTCCTGAAAGTAGCTCCCGTTGAAAGCAGGTTTCAAGCCTAACTTTTTGAACTCATCGGCTAAATATGCGACCGTTTTCTCTTCGCCAATGGTTCCTGGTACTCTTCCCTCAAACTCATCGGCACTCAGCACGCTGACCATGGATCGGTAATCTTTTTCAGAAATTTGATCCTCTGCTTGTTGATAATCGCTTTTCTGATTGCACCCCACAAGGAGCAATAGTAATGCAGGTAAATAGTAGAGACTTTTCATTTAAATCACTTTTAGGTTATGTTTAATGGTTTCATGAATATAGACTCACTTTATGCAAAAAGTATTAATTTGAGAAACAAGAAAGTTAAAAAAAGCACAAATTATTTAACGTCAGTTCCACATAAGAAACTATTTAAATGCAATATTATCAGTATTTTACTTTATTGGAGAAAAATGGTATGATGGAATATTGCCTGCCTGTCGCCTGCCTGCCGGTAGGCAGGGTAGGCAGGGCAGACAGGGATGAAAAAAGTTAGAAGTAACTCCAATATTGACTTCGTCGTCCGGCAGTTGCCGGATCGCTCCAGTTCCATTATTCCCTGCCTACCGGCAGGCAGGCAATCTTCCAAAAACATAATACTAGCATTAAATCCCTAGTAAATAATGATATAACAAGTATTTTATATCGAACTCACGTTATTTACTAATAGCTAAAGGGATGATAAATTAACCAGTAATAAAAAACGAATAGCTGGAGCACTAGCAGTAGAGAGAGCGCTGAATATTTTATTTTTGATGAATACATCCATTCCCCAATAATTAGTGAAATTGGAAATATTACAGAAATGTATCTCGGCATAGAGGTAACTGAACCTGAGCACAAAGGCAACAGGATAGTGGTCCATATTAATATATTTAAACTGATTGAAAACCTTTTCCATGAGAATACTGAGAGTAAAATAATTGCAATGGTATAAACGGAATTAAACTGTGAAGCAAAATCGCTTCTCCTAAAAAGGGCTAATAATGGAAACATAAATTCCTTATACCACCCTGCTTGGGCAATACTAAAAGCAGAATAATACCCTGTCATATATTTTTGATAAACACAATACAATAAAAAAACGATGGCCCCTGAAAGAAAAAGGAAAGATTGTAAGATTATCCTCCTGCTGAGTAGCAATGAGAGGTTAAAATGCTTTTTAGATAATATGCCATTCCTTTCCAAATAATAGAAGTAGAGAGGTACTAGCGCAATTACGCCATTGGGTCGAATCAAAACTAATGGTACAATTAATAGGGGAATGTATTTATATTTACCCGTATGAATTGATATAAAGGAGAAAATTAGAAAAGTGAAAAATATGGCTTCGGTGTACATCATCGAGAAATAGTAATGGAATGGAAACAGCATGAATACGAGACTAATGTATAATGCTTTTTTACTATCGTTCAAATAAAATTCACAGAATTTGTAAAAACCGATAAATGCAAGAGTCGAAAAAATCAATGTCCAAAAAAAACCGCTAGTATTAAAATCAATATTCAAATATTTAATGCACACCCTATTCATGGCTGGGTATAAAGGAAAAAATGCCCATTCGCTTTGCTTAAAATCCGGACCATTGTTGTACCCTAAATCCTTTACATCGGTAATTTTTGGATACCAATTGGTTGCTATCTTTTCATACCATCCGGTATCATTTCTTTTAGTGATATCAATATACCCATCAATTGAAAGGGTTGACGAATTACCAATGGTAAAGTATGCAAAAAAGAGATACACAATTTTAAGCACAATTGAAGCGATGACAAGCTTTGTAATATTATTAAAGTTTATAGATCGTTTAAAAAATTCCATTTCAGCGGTATTAACTAATCGTGAATTTGATGTAAAAAAGGGGGGGAGGGAAGTATGCGTATTATTCGTTCGAAAATCTATTAATTTTATTATTACCAGTAACTTATTTTAATTAGTCGGCACTTGCTCCAATAAAAAACGATGTCACTTTTCTACATTCAATATTGAAAATAATTCCACCATAAATTGTTCCTGCCACAATGGTTTCAGGGGCTGAAGATGAATGGTTTATCTCTTTTTGATATGCCAGCTGAATTTCTTCAATACTGCTGCCAACTCCAATTTTTCTTTTCGTTTTCAGTTCACATGGGGATTTAATTGTTATCATATTAACCACAAGAGCAGTATCAACTTCTCCTATAATATCCAGCTCTATCCCATTTTTTGTATATTTCCATTGCTGATGATATTCACCATCGGCACCCCATAATACTGATTCTGACTTCTCCTCAGGTTCACCAAGCATTTCGATAATTAGTTTTGATCGAATACCTAACTTGATGTCTCCAATACTTTCATCTTTCATTAACTCAAAACCAAGATCGATAAACCTATCCTCGGAGTCAACTGGATTGTTTATTAATGAATCCACCTCAGTTTTAGGAGAATGCTTTCCATCCGCTGTCATCGTGTTACCACAGGAAGCAACGATGCTGAAGATTAAGGATAGCTCAAAGATATTTCGTAGAATTCTGACCATAATGTTATAACAACAAATATTACGAAGTCCGAGTATTAAAGGTAATAAACAAAAAACATTTGTATTCCATTTTATCATTTCTACTTCATCAACCGCTCAATCTCCTCAATCTCTTTTGGAGCGTTCTTCGAAAGGATTTCATACCCATTCTCGGTTACAAGGATTATATCCTCAATTCGAACCCCAAATCCTTTAAACCGCTCAGGGGCAGCCTTATCATTTGGGCTAAAGTAAAGCCCAGGCTCAATGGTGATAACCATTCCAGGCCTCAATACCCTTTCAGCCATAAAATCATGCACATCAAGCCCAACAGAATGCGATAGCCCATGAATAAAATAGCTCTCGTAGCCTAACCTCTTAAAGGCGTTTCTCGCTGCCTTTTCCAGTTCATCCTTTGAGAGCCCTGGCTTTATCATGGCAATGACCTCTTTTTGCACCTGAAGGACCATTGAATAAATTTCTTTCTGAGCATCGGTAAATCTTCCCGAAACTGGTATAGTACGAGTAATATCGCTGCTATACCCTTTATACTTAGCCCCAACATCCATAACAATAAGGTCTCCATTCTGTGTTTGGCGAGTATTATCGCTATAGTGTAAAATAAGATTATTCAGACCTGAACCAATAATGCTCGGAAACCCTCTTAGCATTGCGCCTTGCCGAGTATATTCGTATTCAATTGCTGCTTGTAATTCGTACTCCCAAACCTTCGGTTTAGCAAGTCTCATTGCAGCAATTAGCCCATCAACAGTAATATTTGTAGCCTTTCTAATGTAATTTATCTCCTGTTCCGATTTAATTGAACGGAGCTTTCCGATAAAATAATCAGCCGATTCCAATTTAAGGTTTGGAAACAAAGTCTTCATCCTATTTTTCATCTCCCGATCCATGAAGTAGGCTTTATCGGTAAGCCAATCGTTTACTAAAACCAAATCGGGGGCAGAATAGTATAGCTTACTAATAACAGGTAATAGTTTACTAAAAATGGCTCTGAGCTCAGCACTTTGTAATATTGTATCATTCTGCCCAAGCTTAATATTCTTAACATCATCTAAATCTGAATAAAAGATAATCGAATTTCTATACTTAGCTCCAACCTTTATCCCCTTTGACGAAATCAATAAGGTATTTGCAGGTGAATTAATACCCGTTAGGTAAAAGAAGTTATGATCCTGAATATACTCGTTTGCGAGGGGTGAAGCGTTAATTGCCTTAAGAACGACTACTTGTGAAGTATCTAGCATCGAAAGAACCTTTTCTCTTCGAGCCTGAAATTCATCCGTTAAAGAAGATTGAGCCCATCCAGCGAGAGGAAGTAGCATGGTGATAATAGCGATTTTTCTCATAGCATATTTATTTACAAAAAAACAGGTTGCCAGCTTTGGCCGCCAACAACCTGTTAATACTTAATTTCAGCCTTACTTCTTCTCTTCGATTTTAACAATGGCCTTCATGCTTTGGTTCATAGGCATGGTCATATTCTGCTGGCCAGTTACCGCAATTGACATATCCATTTCAATATTCGCTTCGGTATTAACAACCATTGATGCTTTAGGGTTGAAATAAGAAAAGCCTTCGCTTTTCCCCGTTCCTTCAACGTATAGCTCCATCCCCTGCATGTTACCTTGACCGGTAATAGACATGGCACCTGAATTAGCAATTTTAAGAAGTTCAACACCATCCTTTAGCTCCTTACCAACAATTGTATATTCCATATCGGTAGTTACAACCATATTTACAGGGTTTTGCTGCGAAGCTTTAGTGGAATCAATCAATTTATCATTCCATTTTTCACCAATCTTTAATGCTTTTCCGGGTAAGTTTTGAAGTCTAGTAAACTGATTAATTGAGCTAATCATCTTTTGCACTTTCTCCTCATTAAGATTCACAGAAGCTATTTGCTTCCCCGTTGATGAAAGTACAACTCTTCGCTGCTCATCTAAATTACTAAAATTCATTGTTGTATCCTTACCCATTGCTGGTATCTTGGTGCTAATGCTTGCGTTTTTTAAGGTTGCTAGCAATGTAATATTGCCTTTATCGTCTATTCCCTCAACTAGCATTTCGCTATTTGATAAAATCCCAGCTTCAATTTTAATTTCCTGTCCACCCATCGTTTGGGTTACAATATTGTCTAATTGGCTGAAAATAACATAGGTTTTTCCCTTAACAAAGTTATACTTAAGCAAAGCGGCATCCTGTGAATAGGCAAAAAAGTTAACAACGATAAGCGATAATACCATTGCTTGTTTAATAAATAGATTCTTCATGATTCAATTTTTAGGTTATTATTTAGTGATAGTAATATAGTTTTTTCTTAGATTTTTATACTGATATCAATAATGCGAATTAAGGGTAGAAAAGTCCATAATCTGAAATTTTATAATATGCTATATTTCTGCAATATAAAAATATAATTTTGGTATAACCTTGTGCCCCTGCTTTCCGGCAGGCAGGTTTGAGCCTTTGTGGCATATATTTGTTTTGCCACGAAGGCACTAAGACACTAAGGCTCACAAAGGCTTTTGTCATTTTGTAAAAGTTCAATCCTTAATCCACACTAATATAACAAAACTACTTTTTTTTCTTTACAATAGAGTAGTACTTCTTATCATTGGCAACAAACCAAGCAGTTCGAAATGCAAGTTTTGTAATTTGAGCCACCTTAAAATGGTTAATTACATTGGGGTTATCCCTTACCGTATGGTAGTCCTTATGTAAGCCCGAAGTAAAGCCCATAGATGATATACCCTTTTTATAGAAATTATAATGATCGCTCCGAGCATACATATCCTCAGTTGGGTCAACAACCTTTAAACCAACCTTTCTGTTCTCCTTGACAATAATCCGGTTTAGCGCTGGGTTCAACAAAACGCCTTCGAGTTCAATTGAATCATTCCCATTACGACCAATCATATCCATATTCAGCATTGCAACAGTTTTAGCAGTAGAGAATAATGGATTATCGCAGTAGTACTTGGATCCGTAGAGCCCTTTTTCTTCTCCTGCAAAAAGAATGAAAAGGATGCTCCGCTTCGGTTTAACTTTCATCGATGCGAATGCTTTAGCCGTTACCATAACCCCTGCTGTTCCCGATGCATTATCGTCGGCTCCATTGAAGATATAATCTTCCCCATCCTTATGATTTTTCATATACCCCACATGATCGTAATGACCGCCAATGACCAATAACTCGTTCTTTAGCTTTGAATCTTTTCCCTCAATAAAACCAACAACATTCTTAGCGATTATATTTTTGATATCGAGTTTCGTTGATAATTCGCAATCTGAACTATTTAGATTAAATGATAATGGAGAATTTGATGTGTCAATTCTCTTCTGAATTTTTTTTAAAGAGTCAACGCTTCCAAATAGATATTTTATTACAGCATCACCGACCTGTACAAAAGGAATTAGCATTTCATTAACGCACATTTCAATAGGTATATTATCCTGAGGCATAAACTTCGAAAGGCTTGGCCAAGGATATCCTTGAGGGGTTAACATGATGTGGTTCAGAGGATCGGTAACCACAAGTAGCCCAATGGCACCATGCTGCTTTGCATTTTCAAGTTTATCAAATATAAGAGAGTACTTCGTATCCGTTACTCCATCGAAAGGCGATTTTGAATCCTTCTCACCCGGTTCATGTTTCATTACAAGAACTATCTTACCTTTAACATCAATATCCTTGTAATCATCATACTTATACTCAGGTGCAGTAATTCCATATCCAGCAAAAACTAGTGAAGATTTCACCATTGTATCGGCAGTCATTTCGAAAGGTGTAAAATCGGTTTTAAGATTAAAGCTCTTACTATCCTGACCGAATGAAATTTTAAGATAACTTTTGTTAACATTAAGGTTCTTTGAACAAAAGGGAATATTCTGAAAGTAAGACCCATTAACCTTTTTAACACCCATTAATTCAAATTCATTAGCAATATAATCAGCCGCTAGGTCGAGCTCACGGCTTGGCGTATTTCGCCCTTTCATGGAATCGGAGGCAAGATAGTCGATATACTGCTTTAGGAGTTCAGGTGTAATCTGTTTTATACCTTGTTCAACTTTTTTCTGAGAAAAGATATTTCCAACCAAAAAGATGCAAAAAGAGAGGGTGATACAAATCGTTTTTTTCATTTTTTAAATTATTTTTTTTAATTAAAAAATAAACTATGTTCAACTTCTTTATTAGTGATTTTTTATATACCAAAGCTACAAATTATATCCGAAAAATATTACTTCTACTTGGAATACTCCATTGATAACCTAAAAATTAATCGTGCAACACGCTCCATTGTTATGTAATCAAGTTTATCGGGGGTATCGCGTTCGGTATGATAATCGGGATGCAGACCTCTAAAAAATAATACTGCCGGATACCCTTTCTGCATAAAACTGGCTTGATCTGAAGAGTATTTATCTGTGGATGAGTAGTCCAACCGTAAACTATCCTGACCCAAACGAATCTGCTTTATTTTTTTTATTAGTAATGAATCTTTTCTTTCTGCTGTAGCATAAACCTTTTTAACCTTACTATTTAACTCCATTCGGCTATCCTCACCTCGGCCAACCATGTCGGCATTTAGGTTAACGATGAGCTTTAAATTAAAATCTTCAATTTTATTTACAAAAAAAAATGAGCCCCGCAAGCCAACCTCTTCAGCAGTAAAAGCCGCAAAGATGATGGAACGTTTTGGTTTAAACCCGTTTTTTATCGCTATTGAATAAGCCTCAGCAATTTCTAGAACTGCTGCTACCCCCGATGCATTATCATCGGCACCATACATTATTCGTCCAGCTTCAGTTCCCATATGATCATAATGCGCAGAGATTACTATTGCTTCATCCTTTTTCTCACTGCCCTCAATAAATCCCAGTACATTATTCGATATTTGACTACCCTCAATTAATTCTCGTTTTACCGATATTCCGGCTTTCGCCGTTTTAAATAGAGTGCTATCCACCCCCTTAGAGTCTAATCTTTTAATAATTGTTTTTATATCTAGACCTAAAATTTTTGATAATATTCTAGGTGGGACCAATAATGTAGAGATATAATAATTTTTAAACTTTAAACTTTTAATTAAGCTATCGGTTTTCAATACGCTTCCTGAAAAGGATACTTTATACTTATCTTTCTTCGCCCCTTCTCTCGTTGAATAAATCTTGCATAAATCTTTAAATTCATTCTTATTGCTTGGATTACAAAGAATTACTCCACGACACCCTTTTTTTATCAATACGTCGTAAAGAGGTTTCTTGACGAAAAAGATATCCGAAGTTAAAATCAGGATTACTTTATTCTTTACATCCAATTCTTGAATATAATCAAGTGAAGTATTTTTAACAATAACAATTCCAAGAGCCCTATTGCTGCTAATGGTTGATATCGCTCCTATATAATCAGAGTATTCAGTACAACTCACTCTCCCAATCTTAACAATGGGTTTTTCTAAACGATGATAAGAATAATCGATTTTCTGTTCATAGCCATTCAAAGCGGGTAAGTAACCAATACCATTACCCCGAAAAAAATTTGTAATGTAACTCGCAGCCTTCTGGATACCCTCCGTTCCAACTCCTCTACCTTCCATTTTTGGTGATGCTAAGGTGTAAACAATCTCTTTAAGATCATCACTTTTTATTGATTCAATAGCACCGATTAACAAGGAGTCCTGTGCCTGCGATTTCGATAAAACAAACCATAACAAGAGTAGAAATAGTAAAAAGATTCTCTTCATAATTTGCTTGTATTATTATTTAAAGGTAGTATAATATTCAAATCAAACATATACAATTATTGCTGAGCGCTTCAAATTAAACTGTTTAAATTCATTATCGCTAACTCATATAACCTCTTTTTTTCTTACTTTTGCTTGTTCTAAAATGAAACGATTATCGGATTTTAAAAGATTATAGCAATGACAATTTCTTATAGCTGGCTTAAAGAGTACATCAAAATTGATATTGAACCCGAAAAGGTTGCTCAAATATTAACTTCCATTGGCCTTGAGGTTGAGAGCATTGAAAAACATCAAACCGTTAAGGGTGGACTTGAAGGTGTTGTAATCGGTGAAGTGCTTACCTGTGAGAAGCACCCCGATGCCGATAAATTAAGTAAAACAACCGTAAACATTGGGCTTAACGAACCGTTACATGTGGTTTGCGGTGCACCCAACGTTGCCCAAGGGCAAAAGGTGGCTGTAGCAACTGTTGGAGCCAAGCTATACTTCAACGATCAGGAAATTGTTATCAAGAAAGCGAAGATACGAGGTGAACTCTCCGAAGGGATGATTTGCGCCGAGGATGAGCTAGGTTTAGGAACTTCCCATGCAGGGATTATGGTTCTTGACCAATCAGCTGTTGTTGGTACCCCAGCAAAGGATTACTTTAAAATTGAGGATGATTATATTTTCGAAATTGGCTTAACCCCAAACCGTATCGATGCTGCATCGCACTATGGTGTAGCACGTGATATAGCCGCATATCTTAACCTCGAAAAACCTACCAAAGCGGTTAAGCCATCGGTTGAATCATTCAGAATTGATAATAACAAGTTTTATATACCTGTTGAAGTTGTTGACCCAACGCTGTGTTCAAGGTTTTCTGGCGTCACCATTTCGAATATCAAAATTGGGCCATCACCTGAATGGCTTAAGAAAAAACTAAAATCGATTGGTCTTAATCCAATCTATAATGTGGTTGACGTAACTAACTTTGTTCTTCATGAAATCGGTCAACCCCTCCATGCATACAACGCTGATGAAATTACTGGAAACAAGGTTATTGTAAAAACGTTAAACGAAGGAACACCCTTCGTAACCCTCGATAGCAATGAGCGTAAGCTTTCATCTGAGGATTTAATGGTTTGTAATACCGAACAGGGCATGTGTATTGCTGGCGTTTTCGGTGGTTTAAAATCAGGGGTCTCCGAAACTACAACTAAGATTTTCCTCGAAGCTGCTTGCTTCAACCCCATATCGGTTCGTAAAACTGCTCGTAGGTACGGCTTAAACACGGATGCATCATTCCGCTTTGAGCGTGGAACCGATCCTAATATCACTCTTTGGGCATTGAAACGCGCAGCGATACTAATCCAAGAGGTTGCAGGTGGTGAGATTTCATCGGAAATCGTTGATGTTTATTCCAAGCCTGTTGAAGATTTCAAGGTCGAATACAACCTGAAAAGAGCTACAACCTTTATTGGCAAAGAGATTCCCCTTAGCACCATAAAAAAGATACTAGAGGGTTTGGAGATAAAAGTAGTTAAGGAGGATAATGAAAGTTTGCAACTCGCCGTACCTCCATACCGTGTTGATGTTCAGCGTGAGGCAGATATTGTTGAGGAAATACTTCGTATATATGGTTACAATAACGTTGAATTCTCCGAAAAGGTGAATAGCACCTTAAGCTACTCGAAGAAGCCCGATACCCATCAAATCATCAATCTGATTTCGGATTATCTGACTTCGAATGGTTTCAACGAAACGATGTGTAACTCATTAACTAAATTATCGTACTACAAAGACCTTAACACATACCCCGTAGCGAATACCGTTCAGATAATGAACCCTTTAAGTAACGACCTCAGCGGTATGCGTCAAACCTTACTCTTCGGTGGATTGGAATCGGTACAACGTAATACTAACCATCGAAACCTAAACCTTAAACTCTACGAGTTTGGGAACTGCTATAAGTTCAGCCCTGATGCAGATCGTTCTAAAAAACCCTTGAAATCGTATAGCGAAGATTTAAGGTTAGGTATTTGGCTTGCAGGCGAAAAAACGGCTGAATCGTGGATTCAAAAACCACAAGCGGCAAATTTTTACACCATTAAGGGTTATGTTCATTCTATCCTCGCCCGATTTGGAATCGATACCGATAGCCTTACCATTGAGGATGCTCCATCGGATATTTTCGAATACGGATTATCTTATTCCTTAAAGAATAAACCGTTGGTAACCTTTGGTTTGGTTAACAGAAATATTCTTGAATCGTTCGATTTAAAGGCTGAGGTTTTCTTTGCCGAGCTCAAATGGAATCTCGTATTTGACCATTCAGTAAACATGAAAATAGTTTATAAGGAACTACCTAAATTTCCTGAGGTTAAGAGGGATTTAGCGCTTCTGCTCGATAAAAATATTACATACGGTCAAATTCAAAAGTTAGCTTTTGCAACCGAACGAAAACTGCTAAAGAGGGTTAATCTATTTGATGTTTATGAGGGTAAAAACTTAGGTGAGAATAAGAAATCATATGCCGTTAGCTTTATCCTAATGGACGAGAGCAAAACCCTTACCGATGTTCAGATTGATAAGACGATGAATACCCTGATTGAGGTTTTCGGAAAAGAGTTAGGGGCTCAGATACGTTAAGGATTAAACGCTACGACACAAAGTCGCCATGTGATCAAAAGAACTTTGTGGCTTTCTGTCATCGCGTTTAAAAATCAAAACCGATTATAATTGTTAAGAAAAAGCAATGGGTTCTATCGAAGTAATTCAAGGTGATATTACAAAACTTAATGTTGATGCCATTGTAAATGCTGCCAACGAAAGTCTTCTTGGAGGCGGTGGTGTGGATGGTGCAATCCATGATGCCGCAGGAGAAGAACTTCTTGATGAGTGCCGAAAAATTGGAGGATGCCCTACAGGTGAAGCTCGAATAACCAAAGGTTATCTGCTCCCGGTCAAATTCATTATTCACACCGTTGGACCTATCTGGAATGGTGGTTACAAGGATGAGATCGATTTACTCAGAAGTGCTTACCAGAATAGTTTAAAACTTGCATCAAGTCATGGCGTTGAAACTATTGCTTTCCCGAATATCAGTACAGGTGTTTACGGCTTCCCTAAAAAATCGGCTGTTGAGATTGCAGTAAATGCGGTAAGAGGCTATATCTCAAAAAATGCGCTTCCTAAAAAGGTAATTTTCGTTTGCTTCGATGAGGAGAATTATGAGATTTATAGGGAGAAGATAATTCAAAAATAATCACCACAATAGGCACACTAGGTCACATTGGTGGATTTTCTATTGTGCTCTAATGTGCCTATTTTGGTTCAGTAGCATCAAAAATCTATCCCATACTTCTCCAACCTGCGATCGAGCGATTGACGGGTAATATTCAATAGCTGAGCTGCCTCTACCTTCTTATAATCGGTTTTTTGTAAAGCCTTTACTATTAATCGTTTTTCGGCTTCATCCAAATCGTACTGCTCATCGACTTCTTGGTCGTGCAATATTTCATCCTCCACCATGGGTAATCCCGCAAAGAATCGAAGCGACAGCTTTCCCCCATCGCTCAAAATAAGCGCACGTTCAACCATATTCCTTAGCTCCCTTACATTTCCAGGAAAATGGTAAGCCGTTAATGCTTTAACTACCGAGGCATCAACAGAGGGGACCTTCTTATTTAACCGCTGCGACATCAGCTTTAGGAAGTAGTCGAGCAGAATTGGAATATCCTCCCTCCTTTCACGAAGTGGTGGTATAAAAATTTCGAATGAGTTCAACCTATAGTAAAGGTCGTTCCTGAACTTACTATCCTCTAGAAGCTTTTGAATATTCTGATTTGTGGCAGCAATAATACGTACATCAACCGAAACATCATTATTCGCTCCAATACGTCGAATCTTCTTATCCTCCAAAACCCTAAGCAGCTTACTCTGCATGGGTTGTTGCATATCAACAATCTCATCGAGAAATAGTGTTCCTCCGTTCGCAATTTCGAACCAACCGATCTTCTCCTCGTTCGCTCCGGTGAATGCACCCTTCTTGTGCCCGAAAAATTCGCTCTCGAAAAGGGAATCGGGCACTGCTGAGCAGTTTACCGCATGGAAATAGGCATTCTTGCGCGAGCTGAGGTAATGGATACCTCTCGCAACAAGCTCCTTCCCGGTTCCGCTTTCGCCTGTAATTAGAACTGAAGTAGTATCCGCTTTAGCCACCTTCGACATTAGGTCAACCACCTGCCGAATGGCTTTACTGTTTCCCATTATCTCATAGCCAACGCTCTCCCTAAGCTCCTTCGAGACCAATGCGTACGAATGCTCAACCTCCTTATACTTAATGCTTAAATTAATGTATCGCTTGGTACGCTGTATAGCCGCTTTCATATCGATTAAACGGAATGGTTTTGGGAAAAACTCAACGGCACCAAACCGCATGGCTTGAATAACAGCATCCATATCGCCATGCCCTGTAATCATTATCACCTCAACATCAGAATATTGCTCCTTTACCTTTTGAAGAACAGAAATACCGTCCATCTCAGGAAGTTTAAGATCGAGGATCATGATATCTATTTCGGCTTGCCTTAGAACATCGAATGCTGCGGATGGTTTTGCGGCTAAATAAACCTCAAAACCATCGGTTTCGAGAAACTCTTTAATCTCATCGCGAAAAACTCGTTCATCATCAAGTACAAGAATTTTTAAATTCTCCATAAAGGTTAACTTTTTGGAATAGCTATTTCGAAAACAGAAAACTCGCCAAGATTACTTTCCACCCGAATCTCGCCGAGAATATCTTTTATAAAACCATATGCAATTGAAAGTCCAAGCCCTGTCCCCTTTTCCTCATTTTTAGTGGTAAAGAATGGGTCGTAAATCTTCTCAAGTATATCAGCATGAATACCAATTCCATTATCCCTAACGCTAAAATTCACGTTTTGATCGGTTACCCACGATTTAACGATAATCAGCTTCTGATAGCCCTCGATATGCTGCTTCTCCTTCTCGTCAACAGCATGTTTGGCGTTCGACAAGAGGTTTAGCACAACCTGTTCGAGCTTGAACTTATCTCCATAAATATAACATTCCTCTCGTGCAAACTTAACGTCAATGTTAACGCTATGGGTTTGATATTGTGCGCTAACCATTAACAATGCGCTAGAAATCACATCGTTAACATTCACCCTTTCAAGGGTGTTGGGTTTCTGAGTTCGGGAGAAGATTCTGATATGATCGATAATGCGTTTTATCCTATCAACATTGTCGAACAGCGTTGTGATTTTCTCCTTTATATAGGATTCGGTATAGTTCTTATCGTTAACCTTTAGCAAAATATTATCAAGCCCCATGGATATACCCCCAAGTGGTTGATTAATTTCATGGGCAATTCCAGCTGCGAGGGTTCCAAGCGATTCGAGCTTCGATTTTTGGGAGAGAAGCTGCTGCTGCTTCTCCTGCTTCTTTATCTCCTGAATCATCCGTTTTTCGAGTTCCTTATTAATCTCAACAATTCGCTGCTCTGCCTCACGCTGCTTCCGAACCTCCTTGTGCTTTGACTGGTAAAGGAAAACAAGAAAAATTATTAATACAAAAAAGGTAATCACAACCACGATAAGGATTACGCTTCGATACCTATTCTTCGACAATTCGAGTTTCTGAATTTCGCTCCCCTGCTTTAAAATCTCATTCTCTTTCTCTTTTTGGCTTATGTCATAAATGATTTGAAGTTTTGCAAGCTTCTCTCCGCTCTCCTCGCTATAAATCGAATCGCGAATATCAGCCCAAAGCTTATAAAATGCCAAGGCATCGCGATAACGCCCCTCCGATTCGCTTATCAGCGATAAATACTGATATACATCTGCTGCTGTTGAATACAAATTCTCACCCTTCGCTATAGCCAAGGCCCTGTTCAGGTAGTTGGTAGAGGTTGGATATTCACCCGAAACGTAGTAGCATCGTGATATTTTTACAAGGCTAGTTACAATGCCCTGAATATTATTAATCTTTTCAGAGATATTTAGCTGCCTATTATAATAATATCTTGCTTGATCGAATTTTTCAACCTCAAAGTTAACATCACCTAAACCCTGCATTGCATTAATTCCTTCTAAAGAATCTTTTAAAGCTGAGCTGATGTATAAAGCCTTTGTATAGTATATCAAGGCGCTATCCATTCTTTGGACAAGATAAAACGAAAGGGCAATTTCTCGCTGTGCTATACCAAACTCCAATGAATCGCCATAGGTTAAAGCAAGTTTCGATGACTTCTTATAGGCCTCAAGGCTTTGCTGAAATTCGCCTAAGTTTTTATATGAAAGCCCAATTTTATTGAAACAGGTCGTTTTAACAGAACGTTGCTCAGAGGTTAGGTTTCCATTGCCAATTATTTGCAATACCTTTGAAAACTGAACGATTGCACTCTTATAGTTTCCCTTTTTAATGTGAACATTACCAATGCTCATAAGAACATTGATTTGTAGAGGGTAATCTTTTAATTGAACAGCGAGCAGGTAAGCACGCTCAAGGAAGATTAAAGCCATTTCGGGATTTCGCAAATAATCATATACCTCTGAAAGACTGATAAGAACAATCGCCTGCTCCTTTCGCATGTTGAACCTCTCGAATTGACCTAAGGCTCTATTGTAGTACCTAAGCGCATTCTCTATATTAGCAATCTTAAAGTTCGCTTTTCCCATTATAAATAACGCCTGCACCTCCTGCAATGGTTTACCCAATTTCTTAGATTGAACTAAAACCTGAAGACCAAAATCAAGGGCTCTATCGGGGTTAATGCTGATATAACTTTCACTCAACCGTAGAAGTAGATCAAGTTTCTCCTCCCCAATTGCTCTATTTGCAGATGCTTCAAGGCTATCAAGAGTAGTTTGAGCTACTAGGTTCGCTGTGAATAGCATTGCAACTAATAGTAGAATGGTTCTATTTCGAACAAATGGAATCATCAAGCTTAAAAATGTTCACTAATATAACGTCAATTAATCAGAAAATGTACTACAAAAATAGGTTATTAATAAACCAAAACTTATTTTACGCTAAACCATTAGCAAATTAAGCTGTTATTGTAAACAGCTGTACTTTTTTAATAGTAAATACCTGAAAAAAGAGTTAACCCATTACCTTTGCATTCATTATTTAACGTCAGTTCGACGTAAAAAACAATTTAAATGCTATATTATCAGTATTTTACTTTATTGGGAAAAATGCCTGCCTGCCGGTAGGCAGGGAATGATGGAAAAATGGAATATTGCCTGCCTGCATCGCTTTCGCATAGCTTCAGCGGAGCAAAGTCGGCAGACAGGGAAGAAAAAAGTTAGAGGTAATCCCAATATTCCAGTCTTCCAGTCTTCCAAAAACATAATATTAGCATTAAAGTATTAATTAATAGCGATATAACATGCATTATTATATCGAACTCACGTTATTTGTTACGTTTTACTTTATCTTTCATGGACAATTCAAACGGTTCTAAGTTTAAAAATTATCTGTCGTTGGTTAAGTTTAGCCATACCATTTTCGCTATGCCATTTGCGCTAATTGGTATATCGTTAGCCTATAAAACTGCTCCCGCTAATTTTAGCTGGCAACTTCTTGTATTAGTTATTCTTTGTATGGTTCTTGCCAGAAATGCAGCCATGAGCTTTAATCGATTGGTTGATCGTTATATTGATAAAAAAAATCCTAGAACTGCGGAAAGAGAAATTCCAAAAGGTATAATATCTGCAAAATCGGCATTGCTCTTTATCATTCTAAACTCAATCCTGTTTATCGTAACCACTTGGTTTATCAACGATCTTGTTTTCTACCTATCTCCTATTGCCCTTGCGGTTATACTGCTTTATAGCTTTACAAAGCGTTGGACCATTCTTTGCCATTTAGTGCTGGGTTTAGGCCTATCGCTTGCACCCATAGGCGCTTATCTTTCAGTAACCGGAAGGTTTGATCTTATCCCAATTCTTTACTCATTAATAGTGCTATTCTGGGTTAGCGGTTTTGACATTATCTACTCCTTGCAGGATGAAGAGTTTGATAAAAACGAATCGTTAAAATCGATTCCTGCAGCACTTGGCTTAAAGAACGCATTAAGAGTAGCTGTTGCTTTTCATATATTTACAGCACTCTTGACGCTGCTTGTCGGTTATTACCTAAATGCTAGCATTTGGTATTGGGCTGGAGCAATAATCTTTATCGTGCTACTTGTTTATCAGCACTCTATTGTAAGTCCAAAGGATATTAAACGGGTTAACCTTGCATTTGCAACCACTAATGGGTTTGCAAGTATCATCTTTGCAATTTTTAATATCCTTAACTTTCTGCTCTAAGTCAAAAATATCTATTATAATTCGATTGAAATGGAATGGTGGAAAAATGAATTATTGCAAAAAAGAAGTGAAAGCAGAACCATTTTTCCAACATTCCATTAGTTTTCTTGCTTTTATTTCTCATTTAGCCTACTTTTACGAAGTTAAAGAAATCTAAGATTTTTAATGAAACTTCAGATTCCATACACAATTACCTCTAAATCGGTATTCCGCAATATCAAGGATAGGGATACCTTCTAGCCTATTCACTTTATCCATCATTTTCTTCTTTTTTACTAATAACCATAGTATTCATTTCTTAAAAAATAATCGTCTTATGGAACTACCATTTGCCGAATCGTATAAAATCAAAATGGTTGAACCTATCTATCGTAGCACCCGCCAAGAGCGTGAGCAGTGGATAAAGGAGGCAAAATACAACCTATTCAACCTTAAAAGCAATCAGGTTTTTATTGATCTGCTAACCGACTCTGGAACTGGCGCAATGAGCGATCGCCAATGGGCAGCAATGATGCTTGGCGATGAGAGCTACGCAGGCGCATCGTCCTACTACAACCTGAAAAAGGCCATCAATGATATAACTGGTTTCGAACACTTTATGCCTACCCATCAAGGACGTGCAGCGGAGAACGTACTATTCTCGGTACTTGTAAAGGAAGGCGATCTTGTTCCGGGTAACTCACACTTCGATACCACTAAGGGGCATATCGAATTCCGCAAGGCATACGCTGTGGACTGTACCATTGATGAGGCTACAGATACAGAGCTATACCATCCTTTCAAGGGTAACGTTGACCCAGCGAAGCTGGATAAATTCCTTTCGGAGAATGCGGCAAAAGTCCCATTCGTAATTGTTACAATTACAAATAATACAGCAGGTGGTCAGCCCGTTTCGATGGAGTGCATGAGGGAGACCCATAAAATAGCCAAGAAGTACGGTAAAATGGTTGTTTTCGATTCCGCCCGATTTGCTGAAAATGCTTACTTCATCAAGGTAAGGGAGAAAGGCTACGAGAATAAAACCATAAAAGAAATTGTTCGTGAGATATTCTCCTACGCCGATGCTATGACCATGAGCAGCAAGAAGGATGCAATTGTTAACATCGGTGGATTTATTGCCATGCGCGATCAGGAGCTTTGGAGGCAGTGCTCAAAATTCAACATCATGTTCGAGGGCTATGTTACCTACGGTGGCATGGCAGGGCGTGATATGAATGCACTATCGGTTGGGCTCGATGAGGGCACCGAGTTCAGCTACCTCGAAACACGCATCAAGCAGGTTGAATACCTAGGAAAACGTTTAACCGAACTTGGTGTTCCTTTTCAATTCCCATCTGGTGGTCATGCCATTTTTGTTGATGCCAATAAGGTATTACCCAATATCCCAAAGGAACAATTTAGAGCTCAAACCCTAGCCATTGAGCTTTACCTTGAGGCAGGAATTCGCGGCGTTGAGATTGGAGCAATTATGGCTGACCGTGATCCTGTAACCCGCGAAAATCGTTACCCAAAACTCGAATTCTTAAGGCTTGCAATACCTCGTAGGGTTTATACCAATAACCATATGGATGTTATTGCCGTTGCGCTGGGTAATGTTTTTGAACGTCGTGCTCAAATAACCAAAGGGGTAAAAATAAGCAGGGAAGCACCGATTATGCGCCATTTCACTGTAGAGCTAGAAAGGGCTTAAAGATTCTCTACTTTACGGAAGAATATTTTCTTATACAACAAAAAAGAGGCTTTTACCAATACAAGCCTCTTTTTATTAAACGACAATCAATTTAAAAATCAATGGGTTGATAAAACTATTGACTTAATTATTTTCGCCTTACTCGTTTGAATGGCAATAAAATACACCCCGCTAGCCATGCCGCTTAAATCAACTTCCTGTTCATATTTATCAGGTAAGTTAACAAGGGCTATCTCCTTAACGAATGTACCGATTGAGTTTGTAATTCTTATGGTTGGATTCTCCCCGTTGCAATTACTTAAACCAATGGTAAACTTGCCACTACTAGGATTAGGATATACATTTATATTATCGTTACTATCAACAATATCGACACCTGTTGAACCACCGCTTTGGGTTACTACTACCGTTTGGGTTGGTGCGCCTGTTCCTGAAATAGTAACATTTGCAACCCTATCTGCTGTAGAATTTGCAGTAGCTGTAAGGGTAATCGTTTTATTCCCTGCACCACTAGCATTGCTAACGGTTAACCATGTTTGATTGCTTGATGCTGTCCAGTTAATATTTGAAGTGATATCAAATGTTTTAGCACTATTTGCTGATGAAGCAATTGTAAGGGTACTGTTTGAGATCAATAAAACTTTTGGATTAGTTAATAGGACATTTGTATGCGTCCATGAGTGATCAGCATTAGAGATCACCCAATCATAGGCTGCTATTTTAAACCCCTCGCCAGACCATGGATCCATATAATAAAGTGATCCACTATTTATACCATGCCCAACAATAAAATGACCTCCTCCAGTAGTCCATGCCCACCTGATAACAAACGGATGCCAATTGTTAATCTCTGTCTGAACCTGACTCTGGTTCAATGCTGTCATTCCAGAATTCTGTATACTAGCGAAGTGAACTAAAATATCTTGAATACTACCTACCTGACCCCAGTTATAATTCCAATAATTACAGGCTCCTGATGGATTTGCACAGCAGCCCTGAGCTCCAAAGTTATGCCATGAAGCAACGGTTCTTGTATATTCTGCAATTTCACATTGTTGAATTGGGTAATTATAATAATCCAAAATACATTTTGAAGTACCAACCCAACACCATTGGTTTTGCTCTTGAGTAACTTGTTTTACTGGTAAAACTTGTGATATTAAAGCATTACTAATGGACATGCAAATTAATGATAGCAATAAAATTTTTGTTTTCATCTTTTTATAATATTAATGATTTGATCTTTAGTATAATATTTTTCGATACTTGAAAAATTATTATTTTTCAAGTACATTTTTGCGGATGTTAAGGGGATGAAGAAGTCTTGTTGCCCTTCCGTCATAACGAGAAAATCGCTGTTTATGCTATAGATTCTTAAAATACCCAGAAAAACCATATTAGAATTCTCATTACAAACAGCTTGTATCTCCTTTGCCAAAACATTAGCCCCAAAGTCCACAACATGAAGTGTATCTTTGATGTATTCTACTGTAGCCAGTGCTCTAAACTCTTGTTCAACCGTTATTGGAATTCTAAACGTCGATGTACTCTTCAATTCATTATCAATTAAAGAATAACAATTAAAAGGCTTTCCAGCTAATGCATTCTGAAGTTCTTCCCTATTATGAAAACCATAATTTTCTTCATAGCCTAAAGGAATCTTTTTAAGTATTTGGGGTAATTCTTTTTGGGTAATTTGAACTACCTCGTCATTTCTTTTCTTCTGAACATTATTATTCCTGTGTACAATACACGAACTAAAAAACATTACTAAAAAGAATAATTGTACTAATATAGAATTACTGAATCTCATCTAAAAAGAATTATATGATAGAAACCATCTGCCTTAACAAAGATAAAAGATAAAAATTACTTTACATTAATGTTGACAAATATTTTAAACCGCTAGTCAATTTTCCAGTTATTAAAGTACGATAAAAATACCCACCTTTGCACTCTGAATTTTTTGAATGAAAGATTTAACTGAGGGTAACGAGGCCAAGCTGATATTTCAATTTGCAGTTCCGATGCTGCTTGGAAATGTATTCCAACAGCTTTACCAAGTGGTAAATAGCGTTATCGTCGGAAAATACCTTGGCGAAAAAGCGTTAGCTGCGGTTGGTGCATCAATGCCTATCATCTTCACGCTCATCGCACTTATAATCGGGTTCGGGATTGGGGCTTCGGTAGTGATAGCGCAGTATTTCGGTGCTAAAAACTACGAAAAGGTTCGACAGACTTCCGATACCATCAATATATTTCTCTTTTTTGCGGGCATCATCCTCTCCATCGTTGGTATTCTTAGCAGTGGTTGGCTATTTAATCTTCTACAGCTACCCCCTGAGCTGATGCACGATGCAAAAACTTACCTCAACATCTACCTTTCGGGTCTAGTGGTAATGTTTGGTTTTAACGGAACATCAGCAATACTTCGAGGAATAGGCGATTCAAAAACACCCCTCTACTTTCTGATTATCTCTGTTTTTATTAATATTTTGCTCGACCTTCTTTTCATTCTAGTATTCAAATGGGGAGTGGCTGGAGCAGCTTTATCTACAGTAATTTCACAAATTATTGCATTTGCGACTGCAATCATATACTTAAATCGGAATCATCATATCATTCGTTTTAACCTGAAAGATATCCATTTCAACAAACTCATTTTCTGGCAAAGCGTCAGGATTGGCTTACCAACTGGAATTCAGCAAACATTTGTTGGATTAGGGGGTATGGCGCTAATGGGAATCGTAAATACTTATGGAACTATTGTAATTGCTGGGTATTCAGCAGCCATGCGAATCGATCAGCTGGCAGTACTACCCGCCATGAACTTCTCCGCTGCCCTGTCGGGGTTTGTAGGGCAAAATTTGGGAGCAAATAAGTTTTCAAGGATTAGAGCGGGCTTGAGAGCAACATTTTTGATGTCGGCTGCTTTTTGCCTAATAATTACAATTATTGTGATTTTTTGGGGCGATAACCTGATGACCATTTTCACCAATAACCCCGAAGTGGTAAGGGTTGGCCATAAGTATCTGATCATCGTTAGTCTTTTTTATATATTCTTTTCTACAATGTTCACCTTCAACGGAATGCTCAGGGGAGCGGGAGCAACGTTAGTACCAATGTTTATAACGCTATTCTCCCTGTGGCTTATCAGAATTCCTCTTGCCTTCTTCCTGAGCAAGCATACAAGTCTAGGCGAAGAGGGTATTTGGTGGTCAATACCCATTGCTTGGTTTGTTGGTACGGTAGGATCATATATATACTATAAAACAGGTAATTGGAAGGATAAAGCTGTAACTCGCATCAAACCTGAAGAGATAACAGAGGATCTTGTATAAACCCAAAATAAAGAGATTGCTCAATGGGTTGGTCAAACTCTCTAAAAAAAAACTAAATTTGCTAAATAAACACAGTTACCATGCTAATATCAATGACCGGTTTTGGGAAAGCCGAAATTCAGTTCAACGGTAAATGTATTACCGTTGAGGTAAAATCGCTGAACAGTAAGCAGCTCGATTTAAACGTTAAAACCCCTATGATTTATCGCGATAGGGAGTATGACATACGAAACCTACTCTCATCAAAGCTAATTCGTGGAAAGATTGATTTTTACATAAGCTACGATGATAAGCAGGAGAACGTTGCCGCACCCATCAACGCAGGCATATTCAAATCGTACTATCAACAAATTGAGGCAATCTCTGAAGATTGTAATATCTCATTATCCAACGAACCAGTATTTCAAACGATACTACGTTTACCCGATGTTCTGAAAATTGAGAAGGTTGAGGTAACCGATGATGAATGGAAAGCGGTTTTTGAATGCATCAACGCTGCAATCGATAAAATGATTCTTTTCAGGGAGCAAGAGGGCAAAGCCCTTGAGAAAGATATTACTGAACGTGTTCTATTAATTGAGGAGCTACTCGTTAAAATTGAACCTTTTGAAAAGCAACGCTTGGAGACGGTTAAAGTCAAACTGCAAGAAGGCCTTAAAAAACTTGGAAAAGATGTAAAGGTTGATAACGATAGGTTTGAGCAGGAGATTATATACTATCTAGAAAAGATGGATGTTACCGAGGAGAAAGTTCGACTTCGTAACCATTGCGAATATTTTATTAATACAGTAAATGAGGTTCATCCTGTTGGACGTAAGCTCGGATTCATCCTTCAAGAAATGGGTCGTGAGATCAATACCCTGGGCTCGAAGGCAAGCCAGGCCGAGATGCAAAAGTTTGTTGTACTCATGAAGGATGAGCTGGAGAAGATTAAGGAACAATCGCTGAATATTCTTTAAACATCCCCTTTCAGTTTACGAACAAGACAGGCAGGCATCAACGAACAACAAATAAACAACTTTACAGCTAGAATCCCGAAGGGATGAAATAATTATACCTTAGCGAACTACCTGACAAATTGAAACCCCGAAGGGGTGATACGATTATAACAAATAAACAACTTAACAGCTAGAATCCCGAAGGGATGATATGATTATAACTTAGCGAACTATCTGACAAATAGAAACCCCGAAGGGGTGATATGATTATAACTTAGTGAATTATCAAACAAATAGAAACCCCGAAGGGGTGACATATTTTCTAGAAAATGATAAATTGCGGGTAAAACTATACCTCTAAAAATATGGCTGGAACATATTCTCAAATCTATATCCAAGTAGTGTTTGCGGTAAATGGCAGACAAAATATTTTACAAAAACCTTGGAGAGAAGAAGTTTTTAAGTACATGGCAGGCATTATAAAGGGTAAGAATCAAAAATCGATAATCGTTAATGGGGTTTCTAATCATGTTCATTTGTTCATTGGCTTAAAACCTTCTATGGCTCTATCAGATTTAGTAAGAGACTTAAAAAATAACTCTAGCAATTTTATCAACAGCCAAAAATTTGTTAGGGGAAAGTTCTCATGGCAAGAAGGTTTTGGTTCATTCTCATATTCACAATCCCAGATTGAAAATGTTTACCAATACATTTTAAAACAAGAAGAACATCATCGCAAGAGAACCTTCAAGGAAGAATATATAGAATTCTTGAAGCAATTTGAAATTGAATATGATGAAAAATATCTATTTGATTGGGATGAAGATAATATCACCCCTTCGGGGTTAAATGATAATGGTTTGTAAAACACTACAATTATATCAGCCCTTCGGGCTTTTAATCGGGTTATTTATTGCTTGTTAACGAAAGAACACATAGGTAGAACCCCGAAGGGGTGGTATGATTGTAACAAATAAACAACTTAACAGCTGGAAGATGACATGATTAATCTTTAGCAACCAATCTAACAACAAAAAAAAATCCCGAAGGGATGAAATAATTATAACTTAGCGAACTATCTGACAAATAGAAACCCCGAAGGGGTGATATGATTATAACAAATAAACAACTTAACAGCTAGAATCCCGAAAGAATGATATGATTATTACTTAGCGAACTATCTGACAAATAGAAACCCCGAAGGGGTGATACGATTATAACAAATAAACAACTTAACAGCTAGAATCTCGAAGGAATGATATGATTAATCTTTAGCAACCAATCTAACAAAAAAAAATCCCGAAGGGATGAAATAATTATAAATTAGCGAACTATCTGACAAATAGAAACCCCGAAGGGGTGATACGATTATAACAAATAAACAACTTAACAGCTAGAATCCCGAAGGGATGACAGAATTTTAACTATTGTAATTCAAGGCTTAGATCAAATGTACAAAATAAAATAATGAGAACAGGCTTATACTTCGGCTCATTCAACCCATTCCATAAGGGGCATCTCGCTATCGCCAACTATATCGTCGATTTTACTGAAGTTGACGAAATTTGGTTTGTTGTAAGCCCTCAAAACCCATTAAAGGATAAAGATTCGCTTGCGCCCGATCACCATCGCTTAGAGATGGTGAAAAGGGCTATCCCTTTCAATGAAAACAGGATGATGGTTTGCGATATTGAAATGAGCATGCCACGGCCATCATACACAGTCGATACCATAAAAGAGTTGAAAATAAAATATCCGAATAGAACCTTTTATATTATCCTTGGCTCCGACTCGATGGATTCCATCACCAAGTGGAAAGACTATGATGATCTTCTTTATAACAATAAAATCCTTATATATCCACGTGAAGGTAGTAATACGGATGAGCTAACAAAGAAGTACCCGATAAAAATTATCAATGCACCACTTGTAAATTATTCGTCAACCCAAATAAGGCAATTAATTATGGATGGCGAAAATGTGCAGTGCTATTTGCCCGAATACATTTTGGAATACATCAACGATTTAGGATTGTATCGAACAAAGCCTTAACCTTGCGTGTTATTTTCAAAACCACATCGAATGAACAACCTTGAATATGGAATTCAACACCTCTCCGAGGGGAATATCGACAAAGCAGAGCGTTTCCTAGCCCAAGCGATAAATGAAGATAAATTGAATGCTAACGCATGGTTTCATAGAGGGAAGGTGCACCGAATGAAGGGAGATATGATTGCAGCCCTGAACGATTTTCATAAAACCGTTGATATCGACCCCAATCATTGCGAAGCGAAGGCCTCCATTGAGATGATTAACAGTATAATTTCATTCAGAAATCCTGATTTGCTTAACCATTAAGAATTGCCTAAAGTACTGTGTACTTGGAGTGCCTATAGTATTTCCACAAACTCTAGGCATTTTAGGCACTTTAAGTACTTTTTTACTTCAACTTCATCGTCTCCCACTCTTGCAAGTTTTTACTTGTCTGTAATTGTGGCGTTTGCGATTTTTGATTCACAACAACAGATTGTTGTCCAACATTTGTTTTGATATAATCGAATAAATCCTTGTAAGTAACATCCCCCTTAGTTTCTTGTAGTTTCTTTAGAAGAAAATAGGTAAACAAACCATGCTGCTTTGCTGTGTAAGGATAAGCTGTCTCATCGCCTGTTGCAGCACTAAAAACAATACTATTGCCATTCAACACCTCAGTTCTAGGTTTAATCTTTACGCCCCTCGCCTCAGCAAGCATCCCATTATCGCGCGCACTACCGCTAAAGCAAGCATCCATTATGAAAGTAACTTCCTGAACGGGATTTGCTGTTAAACGGCTATACAAATCGTTCAGCTTGATGGCAGTCTCAAAGTCTGATGAAAATCCATCTACAGGCAGTAAGTATGAAGATTTATCTGTTTCATTGGGCATACCATGTCCGGCATAAAAAAAGATTACTTTCGCATGACCATTATAGGCTGCTATAACATCAGCTATCCATTTTATTTCCGATTTCATATTGCCGAAGGTAGCGTCAACGGCTAAATGTATATTTTGAGATGGAATTCCAAGCGTTTTCTCGCAGTATTGCTTAAAAACCTTGCCATCATTCGAAGCAAATTTTACTTTGACCTCCTTTTGGTAGTTCTCATTGGCAATGATTACTACAAACGTCTTGTCGTTGGTTTGTGGGTTTGTAGGTATATTCACATCAACATCCGACTGACCCACTGTAATGGTTTTAGTTTCGGTGTTAACCGATTGGGTATTTGAAGCAGTTTGTACGTTTAACTTTAAAGGATCGAGGTTGATATTGAGCTGTGTGTAGGCAAATGTAGCGTTATCGGTTGATGAATAGACATAGGACTTTTCATTAGCTGGGTTATTAATAGTTGCCTTTTGCAGGAAAACATTCCCCTCCGAATCAAGCGCGTATTGAATATTGGAGAATTGCAGCTTGTTTGCTGATGTATCAAAAGCTTCAGCTTCTGTTACTGGTACTTTTACGTAGATTGATGACAAACCCCCAATATCTACTTTAAATGTTTGGTTATCGGGATCGTACTCATTTATTATTGATTTCCAATCGCAATAGTTTGGTGCAATATTTTGCGTTGCCAGATACATTAATTCCTCAACTTTCTTTCTAGAGTTTTCTTCTGTAACCCTTGCTGTATATGCATCGGATGTTTCATACTTACCTTTCTGTTGCCATTTACCTATCTCCGTTTTAACATAGTTGGCAATATCATCCATTGGTTTAACCTGTTTTACACACCCCCACTTTCCATTCTTTTTCACACATATCAACCCATTATTTGACTTAATCCCCGCATCTTCGAACTGATAATTGACAACCAAATTACCTTGCTCATCAATATAACCCCATTTCCCTCCCTTCTGAACTGCGCACAATCCATTGATGAAGCTGCGCACATCATCGAACTGACATTTAATTAATATCCTTCCGGTTGGGTCAATAAAACCTAATTTCCCATCCTTCTTTATTTTGGAAAACTCATTGGGGTAAGATCTAATAACTTCATCAAACATGTAACCTGTTATCTCCTTGCCAGTTTGGTCGATATAGGTCCATTTCCCATTCTTTTTTACAAATGCCCAATTGCTAAGCGAGAACATCGCAACTGTTTCGTACTGAGAATCGGATATTACAAATTTTCCAGTTTGATTAATATATCCTCTTTTACCATCCTTATTAACACCTGCCATACCGTTTGGAGCGAAACTTGTAACACCATTAAATTGATAATCAATCACAACATCGCCTTTTTCATTAATAAATCCCCACTTCTCGCCCTTTTTTACTGCAGCAAGTCCATTCTGCGAAAAATCAAACGCACCATTAAACTGGTAATCAATTGCTGTCTTTCCATTCCTTTTAATGAAACCCCATTTATCTCCCTTTCGAGCCACTGCAAGACCATTCTCAGAAAAATCCTTTACATCATCAAGGAATATTTTTCCGCTTTTATCTATCCAACCTAACTTCCCATCTTTCTTAACCTTAGCAAATCCATTCTCCCAAAAATTCTTTGCATCATCGTACACACAATCGATTACTAGTTTACCAATAATGTTGATGAAGCCATACTTATCATTTTTCAAAACCAATGCTAAATCGTTTTCGAAGTCGTAAGCATAATCAAATTGGTAGGGAATAATCATCTTCCCTGTAATATCTATATAGCCCCACTTGCCATTCTTCTTGACACACGCTAGACCTTTGTCGGAGAACGATGATGCATAGTCGAACTGACAATCAATAATTAGTTTTCCACTTCGGTCAATATAACCATATTTCCAATTTTTTGTAACTTGAACTAGACCTTTGTGAAAACCAGCAAACATACTACCATATTCGTAACATCCAAGAACTTCTGATCCTGTACTATTAATCAACCCCCACTTGCCATTCATAGTTACCATGGCTAATCCATTATCTGAAAAACCATAAGAATGATCATATTTATAATCAACAACTGGTTTACCTGTTTGGTCGATAAAACCGTATTTCCCATCCTTCACTACTGATGATAATCCATTTGCAGGAAATGAAAATTGATAGGTATATAAGTAATCGATAACAGGTTTGTAGCTCTTTTGGGCAATGGAGTGTAACGTCATACTCAGGAAAAGAATGGGCAAGAGTTTTTTATATGCTTTAACCATGGCTCGTATTTTTAAGATTTTATACTTGATTTAACCTACTAAGTTAACGTCAGCTCGACGTAAGAAACAATTTAAATGCTGTATTATCAATGCTTTGTTTTATTGGGGAAAATGGAATGATGGAAAAGTGGAATATTGGAAAGAAAAAGTTAGAAGAAACCCCAATATTCCATCATTCCAGTATTCCAAAATCATAATATTAGCATTAAAGCACTAATAAATAACGACATAATATGTATTATTAGATCGAACTCACGTTAAGTTATAAATGTTATTGATTCATTATTAATTAATTGACACCTAAATAAAAGTTAGTACTAATATAGAAAAATATTGGCAAATAATTGGTAATAAAAAGGGAATACAAAAAGCAACCCCAGGGCTTAAAATAAGGCTAGGATTAATCTATTAATGCCTTCATATCTTTTGAGTTTTGCGAATTCAAAGTTGAAGGCTTTTTCCTTTTCCTAAACTGGTACTTTTCTTTTGCGAAAATTTGGTACTACAAGGTTGTTAATTAAAGCCTTAAATTTTAAAAAAGTTTTTTAAACAAATGAAATTTAAACAGTTTCTGATATAACTCCAAATCCAGTTTATAAAGGATTAGTATCCTATTCTTTTGCCCACCCGGGTTGTACTAAATGTACGAATTCAATGTAGAAGTATTTGATTAGCCATTAAACTCTACATCGTTTTTTTTTTGTTATGATGATGTATATCATTGATATCGATTGACCGTATAGGTTATTTTTGTTTACATTTAACTGTTATTTATGGTCTTTTTTTCATCACCTAAAAAAGAACTAGTAAAAGATGGAGCGCTCTCTGAACCAAAAGTAAAAATGTACTAATTTAGTATAACTTCAGGAGTTATTACTCATGGTGAAATCCAACATTTTCTATGTCGGGGATCATTCCTAAGTAAAGCGTTACTTCGATTCGCTCGTATAGCTCAGCTTAGAAAAAAATCAGGTAAAACCGTGAAAAAGAGTACTAGCGTTATGTCAAATATGAGCTGATTTGTTTTTTTAACCAATGGGTTACCCATCAGCGATATAAAAATTTTTCCTTTTTTTAGCGTCAGAATACAATTGACACGATACTAGTCATCTCCTTAATAGTCGTTGATATTAACAGCTATGAAACTACCAGATGTAATAAAGGGTCTTAGCATTGAAAAAAAGGTTGAGCTATACAACCTCCTAGGATCAGATTATCAAGCAAACCCTCAATTGGCAGACGTTCGGAATGACCTAAATAAAGAAAATGTAAAAATTTGCCCCTACTGCAAAAGCACCGATACCAATAGTCCCAGAATTTATAAAGGCCTAAAGCGTTATCGATGCAATAATTGCACTAAAACCTTTGATAATTCTACAAACATTGCCCTATCTGGGGTTATACAAACAGAAAGAAATGAGGAGAATATTGACAATGTTCGAGAAATAGCAGAAGAAAGCGAAGAACGCTATAAAGCCATTGCTAAATACCTTACCGATTACCAATATACTGCCATTGTAAGAGATGGGGAGGTTGTTGAAACAATTCACAATGAATCTTGCGAAATGGTTACCGGGTATTCGCCAAAAGAATTTATGATAAACCCATATCTATGGATTAACATGGTTGTTCCCGAAGAAAGAGCAAGAGTAGCCGATGAATTCTCAAAAATATTTAAAAAAATAGAATTACCTCCTGTCGAGCACCGTATTGTTTGTAAAAATGGTGAAATCCGATGGGTTTGCAATACTGTTATCCCTAAATATGATGCAAATGGAAACCTCGTTTCCTACGACGGTATAGTAAAAGATATTACAGAACGAAAACGAGCCGAAGAAGAAATCCGCAAGCTAATTAATGATCTTGAAATGAGAATGGAAGAAAGAACAAGACAGCTTGAAGAAATTAACATAAACCTTGAGGAGGCAAAATACGAAGCCGAAGAGGCGAACAGGACAAAAAGCGAGTTTCTTGCCCACATGAGCCACGACATACGCACACCCTTAAATGCAATATTGGGATATACCGAACTGTTAAGATACACTATTATTGACCAGACCCAAAAGGATTATATCAATTCCATTGAATCGAGCGGGAATAGCTTACTTACACTTATTAACGATATTCTTGACCTGTCAAAAATCGAAGCCGGAAAGCTTGACCTCGAATTAGAATATGTGGATTCATCCTTTTTCTTTTCCGAGTTTGAAAGGGTTTTCTCCTTAAAGGTGTCCGAAAAAGGATTAAAATTTATCCTGATGATATCATCTGATATGCCATCTGGAATTTATATAGATGAGGCGAGGGTGCGTCAAATAATTTTTAACCTCATCGGGAATTCTGTTAAATTTACAAGGGAAGGTTTCATTAAGCTCAACATATTTACTGAAAATCTTGCTAATTCAACCGAAAAACCCGAAGGCCTAATTGACGTGATCATTGAAGTACAGGATACAGGAATCGGTATCTCTAAAGATTTACAGAAAACTATATTTGAACCATTTGTTCAGGGGAAAGATTTCAAGAATAGGGGAACAGGCTTGGGGCTGGCAATAACCAAAAAACTCTTAGATATTATGGATGGAACCATCAGCATCCTATCAGAGCAAGGGAAGGGAAGTACATTTACGATAAGGATTCCTAATATTCCTTTTTTGAAAGACTATTCCAGAACAAAAGTGGATATACGGATTGATACTACAGAAATCGAATTCGATAAAGCAGTAATCCTTCTTGCGGATGATGATGAGTATAATAAAAACTATCTCCGAGATGCTCTTAAAAACACCAATCTGAAAATAGTTGAAGCGGATGATGGTATTGCTGCTTATTCACTCGCTAAGGATATTGTACCCAATCTGATTATTGCTGATATACAGATGCCTCAAATGGATGGATTCCAATTATTAAATATGTTAAAGGCTGATGAAAATCTAAAACATATACCTGTGATAGCCTATTCTGCATCTGTTTTAAAAAAGCAGAAAGAAAGAATTCATAATTGTGAGTTCGCCGGACTTCTAATCAAACCTGTTAAAGTTACAGAATTATACGCCGAGCTAATGAATTTTTTGCCCTATAAGTCAACCCAAAGGGTTGTGCAATCATCTACATCTGATTTAACCAGTGAAATAACCAATCTCCCCGAATTAATTCAATCCCTAGATTACAAGTTCTATGACACCTGGAAATCATTTGAGGTAAGACAACCAATCGGGGAAATCCGAAACTTCGGCAAGAATCTTGTTCAGCTAGGAATGTTTCATAATTCAAGTACCATTACTGATTATGGTAAGAATTTAATAAGCGCTGCCGATAACTTTAATATTGAGGCAATTCTAAATCTTATCGGAAAGTACAAGAGCATTATTGAAAATCTAAAATCATCAGCTAAAATATAATAATGACAAGTAATAGTATTTCTCCACCACCTTCAAATACAATTTTAATTGTTGACGACAACCCTAGAAACCTTCAAGTGCTAGGTAAGCTGCTGCAGGAAAACAACTATGAGATTGAATTTGCCACCAACGGTGTTGCAGCCCTAGAATGGCTAAATATCAGACGATTCGATCTTATATTCCTTGATATCAACATGTCCGATTTGAATGGCTTTGAAGTATGCAAAATAATTCGCTCCAATCAGGCACTACATGATCTGCCAATTATATTCCTATCGGCAGAGACCGAAAGGGATAACATTTTAAAGGGATTCGAACTTGGGGCGCAGGATTACGTTATTAAACCATTCGATAAAAGAGAATTAATTGCTCGTGTGAGAACCCATATCGCCCTGAAAGAGAGCCGCGAACAGCTAAGTAACCTTAACCTATCGCTTGAGGAAAAAGTTAAAGAACGAACCCATCAGCTAAAAGAAGCATTTGATAAGCTGGAAGCTGCAAATCTTAAACTGAAAGAGCTCGACAAGGCAAAAACAGATTTTCTAAAAATGATCAGCTACCAAATACGAACCCCTCTTACCGGGATAGTTGGACCGATTCAGCTACTCAAAGAGTTTAAAGAATCGAAAGAAATCGTAAAAGTGATCGAAATCCTCGATGAATCGGTTAAACGACTTGAGAAATTCTCATTAAATACACTATTAATCACTCAGCTAAAAACTGAAGGGGAGAATATCCCTAAAGAAACAATATTGATATCAGATTTAATCAACGAAAGCCTGAATGATGATAAAATAGCCGAACAAATTTTAAATATAAACATTCAGGTGCTTGTATCCATCACCCCTCCCGAATTAAACTATCATGGAAACCTTAGATTACTGAAGACCGCCATTATCAATGTATTGGATAACGCCATAGCTTTCTCCAAACCCGATGGCATAATAAAAATAAACATAGCTAAGAATGACCATTTTGTTATTTTCGAAATCATCGATCAAGGTGAAGGTTTTCAGGGAAAATCAATTAAAATAATCAATGAACTGCTTTCTTCCAACGAGCTGCCAATCACCCCAAATCTTGGCCTTGGCCTAAACTTAGTAAAATTGATCATGGACCTACACTACGGAAAAGTTGAGGTAAAAAACAACAAAGACGTAGGAGCCTGTGTCTCTATGTATTTCGGCCATAGCTGAATCGTATAGCATTATAAATGTTTTATTTACAATTACCATGTGTAAATAAATTGAGTGAAAAGAATAAATAGTAAGCGATATGAGTAAAGATTCAACCATACAACCATCAACCATCCTAATCGTTGATGATAACCCAAAGAACATTCAAACACTTGGTGTATTTTTACAAACTGAAGGATATCAGGTTGAATTTGCCATAAATGGAGAATCTGCATTGGATTGGATTAAACGGGCTACATTTGATCTTATCTTACTCGATATCATGATGCCTGGCATGGATGGGTATGAAGTGTGTAGAATAATTAAGAGTGACCCGAAAAATCAAAAAATCCCAATTATATTTCTTACCGGAAAAGTCGATACCGAAAGCATAATTAGCGCTTTTGACCTTGGTGCTGTTGATTATATAAAAAAACCTTTTAACCAGAGAGAGCTAATCGCAAGGGTAAAAACGCAAATCGAAATTAAAATAAGCAGGGAAGAAATAGCAAGGAATCTTAGGGATATTGAACATAAAAACGAGCTCATAACAGGTAGTATCCAATATGCTCAGCGAATTCAAAATGCTCTTCTGCCCACAGAAGCGATTTTCAAAGCGTATATCCCCGATAATTTCATACTATTTCTTCCTAAAAATATCGTCAGCGGTGATTTTTACTGGACACAACAGATAGAGGATATCATTTTTGTAGCTGCGGCAGACTGCACTGGGCATGGTATTCCCGGTGCATTAATGAGCATGCTAGGAATTTCACTACTCAACGAAATAGTTATGACTAAAAGGGTTCTCGAAACCGATGAAATCCTGAACCAGATGAGGGACAAGCTTATTGGTCGTTTAAATCAAGGAAACTCAGAAGGAGCTGGTATCAAAGATGGTCTCGATATTGCACTTATATCTATCAACCTTTCCCAAAAATTGCTTACCTTTTCTGGTGCAAATAATCCCCTAATAATTGTCAGGAAAGATACTAAGTCTGGAGAAACCATCCTGATCGAACATAAAGCCGATAAAATGCCCATATCGCTTCACCTTAAGATGAAGCCATTCAATAAAACCACTTGTCACATAATGGCCAAAGATAAAATATATCTATTCTCCGATGGCTACTCCGACCAGTTTGGCGGTGAAGAAAACAAGAAATTTTCGTTGAACAGCCTCAGGCAGCTCTTCAAAAGTTTATACGAGTTACCGATGATAGAGCAGAAGCAGAGGCTTAATGAGAAGTTTATTGAATGGAAAGGTAACAATAAACAGCTGGATGATGTAGTAATTGTGGGATTGAATATGGCTGAATCCTATGGTGAAGTTGACTTTTTTTAGCGTTTAAACTATACATACAATCTAGCCTTAATCACTTAACCCGCTTTATTCATACCTTTCGCTGCACTCAGGTATGAATTTGCTATGGATTGTGGGCTATAAAGCGGAATCGAGCGATAGCGAACTCACGTAAGTAAGTCCCGATTTAGTACTGCTCAAATCTGGGAAGTCCTAACGCACCCGAATTTGCGGCAGTTCTAAATCGTCAGAATTATTATGAACCGGAGCCTGCCTACCCTGCCTACCGGCAGGCAGGCGACAGGCAGGCGGCAGGTAGGCGTAGCAAAGCTCACCGAAGTCAATAATTCGGGTTAAGTCAACAAGAGGCTGCCTAAGATCGATCCATTTGTTCATTTTAGAATCAGAGATTATACGCCACACGAAGAATATACAAAGTACTTAGGCATAAAAACTAACTTCTGCTCCAAAATCTCCCCATATGGTGCGTCAGAAAATATATACCTTGATACAAAATTAAATTATACAAGGCTATTATTAAATGTTACTTTTAATTATACAAGGTTGTTTTAATGTCTTATAAGAAAAAAACTAATTATTCGAGAGAAGCGACTAATCCAAAACTAGCTGAAAAATATAGAAAATCACTTCTAACCGATAATAACATAAAGTTAAGGGTTAAAGCCCTATACAAGTGTGGCATCACTAACCCCAGACTTAAGTCTGGGGTTAGTGACAAAGCTTCACTTTTAGGCTTTAGCCCAACAAATCCATATCCCTGACAATGACTGTTTTAGTAATTTTCAATATTTACTAACATATTTTTGCCGGTTACTCGTGATAGAAAATGAAAGAAATTCTAACAAAAAACCCCGCAAATCTGCGAGGCTTTCTGATAAATATGAAATCAACTACTATTTCACTTCTTCAATAATTTCCATTCCACGGGTAATGGCTTTCTCGTTCATCGGAATAAGGTGATGATGCCTCTCGGGTAGCGATTTCTTTAACCCTTTGATAATATTCTCAAGCTTAACAATCGGTTTAATCTTTAGAAATGCTCCCAGGACAATCATATTGAACGATTTTGCGCTTTGCATCCTTGCCGCTTCCTCAACCGCTTCAACCTTATAGATTTTAATATCCTTACGTTGTGGGGGATGTATAATACCATTTGGATCGTAAAGAAGAGTACCACCAACTTTCACGGATTTCTCAAACTTATCCATCGATTGTTGGTTAAGGATGATGGCTGTATCGTATTCAAACAAAATCGGTGAGCTGATGCGATTATCGCTAAGGATTACGGTAACATTGGCCGTTCCACCACGCATCTCAGGGCCATACGATGGCATCCAGGAAACTTCCTGATCCTGCATAATGCCTGAATAGGCAAGTATTTTACCCATCGATAGAACACCTTGTCCGCCAAATCCTGCTATTATAATTTCTTCTGTCATGTTTTCTCAGTTTTTGATTCAAACTTAAAACGTTAACTATTCGTCCTTAAGATCGCCAAGCTTGTAGAATGGGAACATATGCTCAACCATCCACTCATTCGATTTAACGGGTGAAAGCTTCCATCCTGAGCTACAGGTAGAAACAACCTCTATAAACGATGTACCTTTTTTGCCTTCTACATTATCAAAAGCCTTACGGATGGCCTTTTTACACTTGCGAACAGCAGCAGGGGTGTGCGCCGATTGACGGGTTACAAAAGTGGTTCCAGGGAGCTGAGCAATAAGCTCGGTAATTCTCAATGGATGACCAGCAAGCTTAATGTCACGACCATAAGGCGATGTGGATGTAGGCATACCTTCAAGGGTTGTAGGCGCCATTTGACCTCCTGTCATACCATAGATACCGTTGTTGATGAAAATAACAACGATGTTCTCACCACGGTTACAAGCATGAATAATTTCAGCAGTACCAATTGATGCTAGGTCACCATCGCCTTGATAGGCAAACACGATTTTCTCAGGTTTTAGCCTTGAAACAGCAGTTGCAACAGCTGGGGCACGCCCATGAGCAGCTTGTTGCCAATCGATATCCAAAAAGTTATAGGCTAGAACAGAGCAGCCAACAGGGCAAATTCCAATGGTCTTCTCCTGAATGTCCATCTCCTCAATAACCTCTGCTATAAGTTTATGAACAACGCCATGGGTACAACCAGGGCAGTAAGACATTACATTATCTGTAAGAACCTTTGATTTACCGTAAACCAGGTTCTCTGGTTTCATGATTTCCTTAATATCTGCCATGACTATTTCCCTTTAATAATTTGTTCTTCCAAAGCATGTACAACCTCATTGGGAGTTGGTATCATTCCGCCTAAACGGCCAAAATGTTGAACAGGAACTTTTCCTTCAACAGCTAAACGAACATCCTCAACCATTTGTCCTGCGCTCATTTCAACAGCCAGAATGCCTTTAATTTTGCTTAGCATCGACTGAATTTTCTTCGTAGGGTAAGGGAAAAGTGTGATGGGTCGTAAAAGACCTACTTTAATTCCTTTTGCACGAGCAATCTCAATAGCCTTCTGACAGATACGGCTTGAGGAGCCGTAAGCGATGAATAGGTATTCAGCATCCTCACAGGCAATCTCCTCGAAGCGTACTTCGTTCTCTGAGATAACCTTGTACTTCTCGATCAGCTTATGGTTAAACTTCTCCTGACGGCTCGAATCCAGCTCAAGCGAAGTGATGATATTGTGCTTACGATCAGGGGTTTTACCAGTGGTAGCCCATGAACCATACATTTTAATAATCTGTTCGTTGGTCCAACGTGGTTTAAACTCACCCAGCTGTACTTTCTCCATCATCTGACCGATAACCCCATCGGATAGAATCATAACCGGATTGCGATATTTAAAGGCAAGGTCAAAGCCTAGTCCAACAAAGTCGTTCATTTCCTGAACCGATGCAGGGGCAAGAACGATCAGCCTGTAATCGCCATGTCCTCCACCTTTTACCGCTTGGAAATAGTCACTCTGAGCGGGCTGAATGGTTCCTAAACCAGGACCGCCACGAACCACGTTTACGATTAAGCATGGAAGCTCAGCACCAGCAATGTAGGTAATACCCTCCTGTTTAAGGCTAATACCTGGGCTCGATGATGATGTCATTACTTTTTTACCACACGCTGCACCACCATAAACCATATTGATGGCTGCGATTTCGCTCTCTGCCTGAAGTACAACCATACCGGTTTCCTCCCATGGTTTGCGAAGCATAAGCGTTTCCATTATTTCTGACTGAGGGGTAATTGGGTATCCGAAGTATCCATCGCAACCATAACGGATTGCTGCTTCGGCAATTACTTCGTTCCCCTTCATTAATCTATAATCTGCCATATTAAATGGGTATTATTATTTTACTAGTTCTTTCATTAAATTATGCTTCAACCTGAGCTTTTAATCTATATACCGTGATAACGCTATCGGGGCAAACCATTGCGCAGTTTGTACAACCAGTACATTCATCAGGGTTTGCCATGTATGCGTAGTTATAACCTTTCCCGTTAACCTCTTTTGCAAGAGCGATAACTTTTTGAGGACATGCAACAACGCAAAGGCTGCATCCTTTGCATTTCTCATCATCAACCTTAATTGCACCTTTTACTTTTGCCATATTGAGCTATTTTGAGTGTTTATTTGACTTCAATTTCAAGTTTCTGTTTAACCTTATTTTATTGGGTGTTCCAAATGGAATTGCTTCAAACGAGCTTCTAAATCGGCAAATTGAGTACGCTGCACCTGCGATACGCACGCCCTTAGCCCTTCGGTTCGTTCGCTTCCCGTTATCATCAATGAGATTGCGCTAATTCCGTAATATATGAGTTCATCAATCAAATCTTCACCGCTAAAGCCGGGGTACGAGATGGTAAAGTAGAAACCATCGGCTAGCGGTTTATCCTCATCCATATTATAGACAATTTGAAATCCGTTATCGACAAAAAGTTGCTTCATTATCTTAGCTTTAGCACCATACTCTCTAACAGATTCAACAAAATTGAAAGTACCATCGTTGGCGGCTTTTAGCATTGCGGCCAGGCCGTACTGAGCGGAATGGCAAGTGCCCGATGAAAGGGAATAGACCGCTCCGTAAAGCATGGCGTAGCCAAACTCATCGGATGAGAAGAATCGTTTTAAATCAGGGAAACGTCTCTTGTACAATTCGTTGCTGATTACCATGCAACCTATACGCTGCCCTGCATAAGAGAATGCCTTTGAGCTGGATATAAGCATAATCCAATTCTTGGTGTAATTTGCAACGGTAAGCTGATATGGTGCCTGACCAGGAACCGAAAGATCCTTTCGGAAATCCATGGCGAAATAGGCTAAATCCTCAATGATAACCACATCGTATTTATTGGATAAGTCGCCGATAATCTGTAGCTCCTTCTCTGAAAAGCATATCCACGATGGATTGTTTGGGTTTGAGTATAGGATTGTTGAAATATTTCCTTTCTCTAAATAGGACTCAAGCTTTGCTTTCAGCTTATCACCCCTATAGTTATAAACATCGAAGGTCTCGTATTGCATTCCAAGCACCCTTAATTGCTGCTTCTGAACGGGGAAACCTGGGTCGATAAACAAAACGGTATCCTTCTCCTTAAAGCATCGATTGGTAAGAAGAAATGATGCCATTCCACCCTGCATCGAGCCTACGGTTGGGATACAACTCTTCTCATCAACATCAATATTCATAAAGTTTTTTACAAAGCGAGAAATCTCCTTCTTTAGTGCAGGAACGCCATCGATCATTGGATATTTTGATGCAACACCGCTTCTTAGCGCCTGAATCTCAGCCTCAATACCAACGCTATTGGGCTCCATGCCCGGAACGCCCATCTCCATACGAATATACTTCATACCCGTAGCCGCTTCTATCTCATTCACTAATCGAACTATTTCGCGAATTGTAGCACGACCAACTTTTTGAAGCCCCGAGTCAGCAATTTTCTGCTTAACTATATCATAAGGTATTGGTGTATTTTGCATAATGATAAATTAAGTTGGTTAGCACTATATTTATACTATTGATTATCAGATGTATTTAAAATAAAGGTTAATCAAAAACCGCTCGATATTCGAGAATACAAGTTTAAGAAATGTTTTTATTATTTAAAAGTGATGTAGGTCATTTTTATAACAAATCGTTATAAAAAATTTAGTATTTGGAATAATATTAATACAAAAGGATTGATATTGCTTATAAAGTGTAATCTGTAGCATAATTTTGGTTGACCCTTTTAGGTTATAAATATTTAATAAACAGGGGGGAAGAATATCCGAAAAAAGTAAAGTACAATCTTAAACCAATGTCGTTTCACCTGCAATTCCCGCCATAAAATCAAAATTCCCTTTCCCAATACCGGGAAAAATTGCTAATTTCTCCTTATCCCTTACCTTTACCGCCCTGTTTTTATTAACCGGCTCTTCATGAAACGCTCCTACCACACCGACATCGCCCTCCAGCACAGGCTGGGCATCCTGGATAGCGCGCTTACCAAGCAGATCCCCTCCAGCACCCTCCATAACTGGAAGAGAAAAGATTTCTCATCGCTCGTTGGGGCTGAATACGCCTCCGATTTTGAGCAGAACCTGCTAATGATCAAGGATTTCCTCTCGAAGAGATACCTCCTCAACGCCGCAAAATCCATCTATTTCATTTACACGGCATATGTGAAAATATTGGATTCTGCGAAAAACAGAAATAAACTCTTTCGCCAATCGAGGGATACCATCGTCTCAACCATCGATAGGGTTAAAGGGAGTATTGGGCTAAGCAGAGCGTTACGGGCTTTTTTTATCTCGTACCAGCAGTACTACGCATGGAAAAAGAAGGTGCAGTGTAAGGTTTCGCCGTTTACCCTGTGCCGCAAGCTTTACCCCCACCAGCTGACCACGAAAGAGGTGGATACGGTGAAGGGGTACTTGAAGGATCCGAAATACCTCAACTGGAACATAACCCCGGTATACTACCAGATGCTTCGGCAGAAGGCCGCTTTCATGAGTAAAACCTCGTTCTACAAGTACGCCAACCTGCTGATGCTTACCCGGGCTAAACCCGAAAAGAAAAAGTATGGAAAAGGCATCCGGGCCGATGCCCCTAAGCGCATCCTGCACATGGATGTGACCATCTACAGGCCCCTGGATCATACCCGGGTTTACATTTACCTGCTGGTCGATAACTTCTCGAGGTATATCCTCAACTGGAAGGCCTCCCTTGAGTATTCTGCCTCAATAACTTTTGAAAACATCAACGAAGCGTACCAGAAATTTAACCTCGCTAAAATGGACCCTAGTGTTGATCTGGTTTGTGACGGTGGGTCGGAGAACAGGGGCATGGTCGACGTTTTTGTGAGCAGCAGCGGCAGCAACATCCAAAAGCTAGTGGCCCAAACCGATATCGTTTTCTCCAACAGCATGGTCGAGGCCGTGAACAAGCGGGTGAAGTACGACTTTCTGTTTACAGCCAGATTATTGGATATTGGGCAAACCAAGCAGTACCTCGCCTACGCGGTTGAAGGGTACAATAGCAAGCCCCATTCGGCGTTACACGGCTTAACGCCAGCTGAAGCGTTTAACGGTGCTTTGCCCGACAGGGGTATGTTTAAACCCGCCATACAGCAGGCCGCCCAAAAGCGTAAGCTCATAAACTTAGGGCAGCAGTGCTTAAGCTGTGTAGATAACAGCACGGCGAGCAGCCAGTAAATAATAGCCACCAGCGGAGCAGCTTTATTAACCCGCTCATTCCATTTTATTCTTTCAATGTTTTTTTGCCGGTATTTTATAAAACCTTTCTGCTGATCTTCTCTTTCTATGCCTGTTTCAGGTGGTGTTTCACCAATGCCTTATTCTGCTTGTGCTTTCCCAATATTGGGAATACTTTTTTTGATTTTGCAACGAAAAGTGCAGCGGTAGTACAAATACCGCCATTTTCTATGCGCTAACGGCTGAATCGTATATTTTAGCGGTATATGAGCTAATACGATACGCTTTTATGGGATTATGTGAAAAAAAATTGGGTGCCGCAGGGCGGTGAGCCCCGGGCGCACTGGCGGGAGAGCCCTTTGGTCGGGGGGGAGCGGCTTAGGTCTCATTCGTTTTGTAAATGCATCTATATTCCTGTTGACTTCCTGCCTACCAGCAGGCGGGAAGCCAACGTCAATGAGTTGCAAGACTTAGGTTGACGGCTATGGAACCTCTCGTGGGTTCTCTATCGCTCGTATCGTTTAATTTTTACCTAAAGTCTTGTGCAATTAGCTTAATCCAATCGTCAACTCTCGCTTCTGTTTTATCTGATTCAAACTCCTCATTGATAGGTAATCCGATAAATTTTCCGTCGATTAACGCCTCTGAATCGGTAAACTCGTACTCATCCTTACCTATCTGACCTACAATTTTTGCGTTCTTCGAGAGCAATATTCCCCCGATAACACCCAGGTTATCGACAAAATGACGCGGATAGCTGATATTATCGCCCAACCCGAAAAGGGCGAAAGTTTTTCCCGAATAATTGATTTTATCAAATTCGGGTTTAAATACATCCCAGTCGGGCTTTGGCCTTCCTGAATCCCAAGTTTCGCCACCTATGGTAGAACACCCAAAGATGATATTATCATACTTATCGAGATTATTGGCTTTTGCTCCAATGATTGGTTTAAGGTCAGCATTTTCAACTCCCAATTTTTTCTGAATCAGCATTGCAACCTTTTCGGTGAAACCACCCGTTGGGCCATAGAATATTCCTATTTTCTTCATTGCTAATTATAGTTAAGTTTAAACTTTTTCTATCAAGTTTCTACAATTCCCTTAACTATAAAACAGTAAAACCTAATTATTGTTTAATGCTTTTCTGATACCGATTCGCTTTCATTGGTACTATTTTAGAGAAAGTTTACTAAAAAAATCTGATTCTTTGGTTATTCGACAAAAGGTGTGGAAGATAATTTGGTTTTGCTCCAATATTGACCCCAGAGGGGTCGGATATTTATAGGAAAAATGCCCATTTATGGTGCGACCCCAGCTGGGGTCGAATGTTCCTAGGGATAGATATTTTCTATAGACATATAATCCCTCTGGGATTAAGAAAGCCAGTGAATAAAAAGTGTGTAAGATTTTCAAGAGGTCGCCGATAAAATCCTACACTTGTAGAATTTCAACTACCCACTAGTTTTGTCGAATAACTGATTCTTTTGAATTCTAAAATAATAATGAAAGTCGATCGGCATCACACAAAGAACATAATTTTTCAACATTACCGAAGTATTATCACTACTTAGTGTGACTCGCAATTGCTAAGACAACACCAAGAGCAATTCCAAGAATTGCAGCAAATAGAACCTGAAATTCAGCAGGAAGTAAGAATGTTATGGTATGAGCAGGTATCCAGAAAAATGGGATTGTCTTCTTGAAAACAAAGTTCCACTGAACATTCCAGTTCAAATCAGTAATGATTTCACCAAATCTTATAGGTCTAAAAAAACCTGAAAGTGTTCCCCCATTATTAATGATATGGGTATCGGTAATTTTATGGAATGTCATCATTATCGGGGCGTAAATGATATTCATAGCTGCGCTTATTGAGAATGCAACAAGAAGTTTCATCAGGCTAAAGGAAGATTGCATTGCAGCGGAGGCCTCTTTTATCCCCAAATAGGAAAGGAATGCAGGGGTTCCAACAGCGAAAATAACAAAGGCAAGCTTAATGGTTAAACCTAAAACGCCCCATACCATTGCACGTGGAATTAACCCAAACCCTTTATAGCTGTAATTACCTGTTCTGATCCTTAGCCCAATGGCCTCACCAAAGGTTGCAAGGATTGCAAATTTCACGAAGCTCATTACCATACCATGCTCGGCATTAAAGGTATTGTAATAATTATAAACCGATGAGGATATAAAGAATGGTAAAAAGAATAGAATAAATCCTACGGTTACAATCAAGTCATTTCTTTTCATAGATGAAAGTGTTATCAGTTGGTTGTTGTTATTCTTTGGCAATTTGGCATGAAGCGGTTCGCAAGTGACAAACTATCAAAACAAGTGGGAACTCAAATGTGCTAAAATCACCCCGGTTAACTACTTCACCGCTCTTATTTTATTGGCGTGCTACCCAAAGAAATTATTCATTCTCTTTTCAAAATAGTCAGCCACACAAAGTTAAAAAGGCGTTTCTCCTCCTAAATAACAGCTGATGCCTGCTTCCGTAAATTTCTGTTTGACCTTTTGCAGGTTTTCAGTATTAGGAATAAGGTAATTCAACCCTGTATATTCGCGATCTATGATTTTGTATTTTTCGCGTCCAAGATGATGAAGTGGTAAGACATTAATTTCGGTTCGCCCCACTTCTCTTAGAAATAAAATAATTGAGCTAATATTCTCAGGTGAATCATTAAACTCAGGAATCAATGGTAACCTGAAGATAAGCCTTCCGTTAAATTCTTTTGCAAGTAGCTTTGCATTTTCGATAATTAACAAATTATCGGCATTTGCTCCTTCTTTATGCTTTTTAGTATCAAAATGCTTTAAATCAAAAAATATCCAATCTAAATAGGGAGTAACCCTTTTAAAATTATCGTAGGGTATATTCCCACATGTTTCTATTGCGGTGTGAATATGCGATTTGTAGCTTCTTTGAAGGATTTCCTCTGCAAAATCTATTTGCAACAACGGCTCTCCTCCCGATAGGGTTATACCGCCTTCGCTTCCCCAAAATTGTCTGTCGCGCTGAATAATTTTCAATAGTTTTGTTGCAGTAATTTCGTACCCACTTAACTTCAAACCATCGGTATAGCAAACCGATACACAACCTTTTTTTTCGCATGTAGAGCAGAGCTCTCTGGAAATATAAAGTTCCCCATCTACTCTTTTTATTGCACCTTCAGGGCATTCGCTTATGCATTTATCACAGGAAATACATCTCGAATGATAATACATCGGTACAGGCTTTCTGCTAATGCCTTCTGGGTTTGAACACCAAAAACAGCTAAGCGTACAACCATTTAAAAATATAAGGGTTCGACATCCGGGGCCATCGTGAACCGACAACCCCTGAATATCGAAGATAGTTCCTCTAATTTCATTGTTACCTTGGTTTATAGTCATTACAAGTAACCGCTAACATTTCAGGATATGCATCATATTTATTCATACACATGCCTAAATCAGCTTGTGTAGATTTGAAGTTTGAGCAATGCTTACATTTTTGGGCATTTTCAAAATGATTGCAAGACTCGTCGTCAGCGTTAATTATATTTTTATCTCTTTTACATATACCCTTAAAAACATCGGTATTCATATAATACTTACAATCGAAGTGTTTCATATCCTTTTTATCCTATTTGTTCGTACTCTGTTCTAGCAATAACCTCATCCTGAATTTGTTTCCCAAGCTCAACCCAATACTGGGTAAACCCAGCCACCCTAACCATCAAACCCCTATAATTTTCAGGATTTTTTTGAGCATCCTTAAGCATTCTGGAATCTACAACATTGAATTGTGCATGAAAAGCACCTTTCCGAAGATATGCTTTTATCATCTCTAAGAATTTTCTTGAGCCTTCGCGACCTTTAACAACCGAAGGATGAATCTTCATATTCAGCTGTGAATTCTGAGATAAGGAATGGTCGTAGCAGGTTGCGGAGTTAAACAACGCGTAAGGTCCGTTTTTATCGGAACCCGGGTAAGCAGAAACAGAACCATCGGCAAAAGTAGTTCCACAAAGTCTTCCATCGGCGGTTGCTAGTGTAACAGCACCCATTGGGGCATGTGTAGAAACTGAAATCTGACAAGAATACATCGGTTCGTTGTATAATGAGATGTAGTTTTCACACATTTTGCTGAACCAAATTTGCCATTCTTTAAATAAATCATCTACGTATTTATCGTCGTTTCCATATTTTGGAGCATCTAAGCATTGTTTATGAATTTTCAACCAATCCGTATAGTTTGCTGTTTTTACCTGCTCGATTAAACTATAAGATCCTGTTTCTAATGCAGATAAATACCCAAAATTGGCATCAATTGCCGCTTTCAGCTCAGCTAAAGAGAAGTTCTTTTCTTCAAATACATTTTTCTTTATAGAAGCCAGTGAGTTAACAAGGTTTACACCGCCACATATTTCTACATTAAATGTTCTGTTATATCTACAACCTTTATTGCTAATATCTTTCCCAACTTCTAAACAGTCAGGTTTTAACATGCTGTTAATGATTGAAGGCGAAATTTTGCCCCAAATATCATGTTGAATATTGTTTGTAAGCGTTAAAACTTCAACGGTAATGCTAAAATAATGTTTGAACACATTCCAAATGTCGTTGTACGATTCTAATTTTGAACCGTGTGCTGGGTAAACTCTACGACCTGTTCTTTTATCTAACCCGTCGTATAAAACGGCTTCAAGAACTTTTGGTAAAGAGATAAAGTGAACACCCACACTTGTTGCAGGGGCTGAACCACCCGGAATATAATAGGTTTCGCCATTCACCTCTAAAGGCATCCAGCTCCCTGGGGATGTTTCAAGACAACCACCAATTGCCCACGCTCTGGCTTCCTCCAAGGCCATCCCTTCTTTTTTGAAGTTATTTAAAAGAAACTCCATTGCAACGCGGTTGTTTACCCACGCCGGATAACCTGTCCCGATTTTGGTGCATTCAACACCCTTTATTAAGAATTCTTCTGGAAGTTTTTCGTCATATAGCAAGCTCAACGTTGGTTGAGGTACATCACACGACATTGCCGATTCCAGAATCAACATTTCCAGCTCGTTTGCTGCGCTATTTCCATCCTTATCTAAACCCCCAACACATAGATTATTAAACGTGTTTCCACTTAAAACGCCTCCTACAACACCCATCGATGCGAAGCAGTCCAGCTCTGTAAATTTCATTCGCATGCATTCCAGCAGCTCTATAGTTTTTTCTTCTGTAAGAACTCCTTTATCCATATCTTGCTTCCAGAAAGGGTAAAGGACTTGCCCCACACGGCCCGGCGATAATCCGGAAATTGGATCTTCGTTAAGGACTGCAACGTGAAAAATCCAAAGCAATTGAAGCGCATCGTGGAATGTGCGAGGTCTATTTTTCGACAACCATTCCAAACGTTCCGCTATTTCTAAATATTCGTCCTTTTGTTTTGCATTTTCTTCGAGCGAAGCCATGAATTTAGCCTCTTTAGCATAGTTTAAAATCCATGCTTGAAGGCCTTCCAGCATTGTATGAACTGACTTATAGAAATATAATCGGTCCATTCCTGGAACACCAGCAACACTTGCTTGTTTTTCTTTGCAAATATCCTTTATCCCTTCAATACCAAACTGAAGCGGGTAGTAATAGTTCATTACTTCACGACCTTGAGGCAATGTATATCCTGAGTCGAACATACAGATAACTGCCCGCATAATTTCTTCCTTTGTGCCATAACCGGGCACAAGTTGTTCATATTTATGCCCTATATCATCAACCGATTTATTAAACCATTTTTTTGCAACTTTTATCAAGATAGGCATTTCTTCCTTGCGAAGACCAAATTTTCCAGCAATTGAAATAACGCTACCTACACTTTTGGTTACATTTCCGCCACCCTGACCCATCGTAGTAACTTCATCGGCGCTAGCTTTTCCTGCGTTTTGAACTTCTTTAAATAAATCGTCTTCCTTCGATAAAAAGAAACCTTCCGACATCCATGGCATTGGATACGAACCTCGTAAATAATTCGCCTTTCTCATAGCCAACAATTCGCCTGGTAATATCGCAGGTGTTAAGTGTTCAAACCCTGATTTTAGCGCTTCTGCTCTTCTGATAATCTGAACTTCGCCTTCCAATTCTTCCCAACGGCGTGTGTACCAATAAGGAAATTCGACAGATGCAGATGATTTTGTATCGAAATACATTTGGCGAGCTTTTTCAACGCGAGGGGTTGCTGATTTTTTTTCTTCTCTACTTAAAAATCCGCCTTCTGGCTTAGCACCATAGTAGTTATATATTTCGGTTGTACATTCTAAATCATTTTCTTTTTTCATAGTCCTAATTTATTGAATTTAAATGTCTAAGCTGCATTCTATAGACATTTTCGTTTCGTTAGCTTTCTTTTTTTGATGTTGGTTATCAGCCAATTACTTCAAGTTACTTACTTTGATGCGTTCCAAAATATCTTTCAAACCCGTTAGCAATTTCCTTCGATATCTTCTCCCAATTTACTGCAACAGCGATGAGCAAGACGATTATTGCTCCGAAGAATACCTTCTCCGTTGTGGTTGAATTTTTCCAATGGTCTTTTAGTGACATGGTTTTATCGGTTATCAGTTATCGGTTCTGCGTTGTGTTCCGCATAAATTTTTTTGAACTTTGAATTTTGAACTTTTCACCTCTCTTTCTCAACCCTAATCCTAGCATCAACGGCAACAACTCGATCCTTCTTTCCAAGAAGGGGGTTAATATCCATCTCGAAAATTTCAGGGGCAGCCTTTACTAGGGCTGAAACACGTACAACCATTTCGGCAAACATCTCCTCGTTTACAGGTTCTTGACCACGTACCCCTTTTAATATCTTATGACCCTTCAGACGTTGAATCATATCCTTTGCCTCATCGATGGTTAAAGGGGCAAGACCTGCATTGACATCTTTTAGAACCTCAATGAAGATACCACCAAGTCCACATAGCACCATATGACCAAACTTATCTTCACGTTTTGCTCCAATAAACAGTTCAACGCCCGAAAGCATTGGCTGAATAAGAATAGCGGTTGTATCCTTAATCTTTATCATCCTATCAAATTCTTGGGCAACCTTTTCAGCATCCTTCACGTTAAGCACCACACCTCCAACATCCGATTTATGAACGGGACCAACCACCTTCATAACAACAGGGAATCCTAGTTTTTGGGCAGCATTTACGGCATCAGCCTGTGAAGTTACAACCGCCTCCCCTGCCCTACTTATTCCTGCAGCATCAAGAAGTGCTTGCAATTCATTTGGATTCAAATACCCGTTTTGGGCATTGTCGATAACCTGACGAACCTTTTTAACATCAATCTCAGGTAATCCCGTTGATACATTCACCGGTTTTGGGGTATGATATATCTTAGATAGCGCATTTCCAAAAACTACCTCATCGGGGAAGTTGATTCGACCCTTTGCAATGAAATGGTCGATCTCCTCCTTAACATTGATAATTGATGGTAGTATAGGGAAAATTGGCTTCCTGCACTGCTTCATCTTTTGGTCGAGCAAATCATAAACATCGAATACAGGAAAGAGGCCAGGGCTTCCGAAGATAACAGCCATTGCATCGATATGAGGAAAATCTTTTTCGCAGGCATCAATGATATATCCAAGCTGTTCGGCCGTTCCTGTTGCAAGGAAATCGATAGGGTTTGCTACTGATGAGCCTGAATATAGCTTTTCGAGTAATTCTTTCGCTTTAAGGCCATCAATTGAGGGGACCTCAAGCCCATTATTCGATAAAGAGTCGGTAAGCATAACAGCAGGTCCACCAGCGTGGGTGATTACTGCTATGTTCTTCCCTTTCAGCTCAGGGTGCATAAAAATTGATGCAACGGTTGTCAGCTCCTCGCGTCCGCTGCAACGAACAATTCCAGCTTTACGGAAAAGTGCATCAACGGCAACATCGCTGCTTGCTAATGCTCCAGTGTGTGAGCTGGCAGCACGACTGCCCGCAGATGAGCTACCCGCTTTAATTGCAGCAATTCTACAACCTTTACGGATTAGCGACGATGCGTGTTTTAGAATTAAATCGGGTTTATTTACGCTCTCAACATATAATAGTTTAACTCTCGAGCTCGTCTCTGGATCGAACGATTCATCCATATACTTGAGGATATCCTCAACGCCCATCTGGGCACTATTCCCAACCGAATAGACGCTAGCAAAGGTTAACCCTTTGGGCATACCTGCCTCCATTATAAATACGGCAGTAGCGCCTGAACCTGAAATAAAATCAACCCCTTGTGGGTCTAGCTTAGGAATTGGGGTTGTAAATACTCCCGCATAATTCGGGTTAAGAACGCCAATGCAGTTAGGACCAATCAAGCTTCCACCAACGGAGTTAATCGTTTCAACAATCTGATGCTCTAGCTTCGCACCCTCTTCGCTCTCCTCGTGGAATCCTGCCGATAGAATAATAAATGCTCTGGTCTCCTTCTGCTTTGTAAGTATTTCAACCGTTTCGGGACAAAATTTTGCAGCAATAGCAAGAATGGCAAGGTCAACCTGAGGTAAATCTTTAACATCTCTATATGATGATACCCCCTGAACATTATCGAGTTTAGGGTTAACAACATAAAGTTGACCTTTATAACCATTATCGATTAGGTTCTTGAGCAATTTGCCGCCGGGCTTTTGGGTATCGTCGGATCCTCCCACAACAACAATACTTCTAGGGTTTAATAGCTGCTGATTTATCATGATAGTTTACTTTTATTTTTCTTGAAAACGATTGCAAACCTAAGACTATTTAAACAAATAAACAATATGTATTATTCAATGACTCAGCACTTGTTTGTGAGATGAAATCAGCATAAAATACATGGACATTTAATTTGCACTGTGGTGTTGCAGTGTTGCTGTAATATCTCACTTTCATTGTCAAATCTTCAAATTTTCGAATTGTATCCTTAGCTATTTTTCACACTATTATTGAACTTAATTCTTTTCAAAGGGTTTAGTTATTGTATATTTGGTTTTTAATCCGCTCCCACAGATGAAATCAATAGAATCAATATTAGCACAAGATACTTTTAGTAAGGAAGATATTATTTACCTTCTTTCAACCAATGTTGAGGATAGAAACAAATTATACTCAAAGGCTGCCGAAGTAAAAGAGAAATATTTGAGCCGAAAAATTTACTTCAGGGGCTTAATCGAGATGTCGAATCTCTGCCAAAAGAACTGCAACTACTGCGGTATTCGTATTGGAAACTCGAAGGTTAAAAGGTATAATCTATCCGATGATGAAGTTTTAGAATCGGCTAAATTTGCTTGGGAGAACCGCTATGGAAGCATTGCTATTCAAACAGGTGAGGTTAATAATAAAAATTTCACTGAAAGGATTGAAGGTCTTCTCGATAAAATAAACAGGGCAACCAATAACGAGTTGGGTATAACCCTATCTTTAGGTGAACAATCTGACGATACCTATCAACGCTGGTTTAACAAAGGGGCTGTAAGGTATCTGCTTCGCATCGAGAGCTCAACCCAAGATTTATACTATAAACTTCACCCCAATAACAAGAATCATAATTTCGAAACAAGGATTAACTGCCTTAAATCGCTTAAAAGAATTGGCTATCAGGTTGGAACGGGTGTTATGATCGGGTTACCCTTCCAAACGCTTGAGCATTTGGCTGATGATTTGCTCTGGATGCAAGAGTTCGATGTTGATATGGTGGGTATGGGGCCATACGTTGAGCATCCCGATACCCCTTTATTTGATTTTAAAGATATTTTGATACCTCAGGAGGAGCGCTTCAACCTAGCCCTCAAGATGACAGCAATTCTTCGTATACTTATGAAGGACATCAATATTGCAGCGCCTACAGCGCTGCAAGCTATCGACCCGCTTGGACGTGAAAAAGCCATTAAATGTGGAGCAAATATTATTATGCCCAACATTACCCCTGGATACTACCGCAATGATTATAAATTATACGAAAATAAGCCTTGTTTAGATGATGCTGCCGATGATTGCAAAAAATGCCTTGAAGCCAGAATTCATTTAACTGGATATGAGATTGGATACGGAGAGCATGGCAACTCAAAGCACCATTCAGCCCGAATAGAAAAAAGTTGATACCTGGTAATAACTCTTTCTATGTATTCATCATCTTTTGCTATTACTTCTATTTCCCTTTTTCACCGACTGCAATCCCCCATTCACCTATTTTACCTTTAACCAACCATTAGGTTGAATTAGTTTTGTACCATAAAAAATACAACTATGGAACTGATACATGAGAGAAAATTTAGAAGGGACAATAATAGGGTTGCTATCGGGTTGATTCTTATAGCCCTTGCAGGGTTTATTTTTGCCGATAACTTCGATTTACTTCCCTGGCACTTGGAGCATTATGTATTATCCTGGCCATCGGTACTAATCCTCATCGGGTTTATAATTTTGGTTAGAAACGAATCAAAAACCACCGGAATAATCTTAGTATCGGTGGGTGCTTTTTTCCTTGCAGCTAAAATTATATACCCATTCGGAATTCGACATCTTTTTTGGCCAACCGTTTTAGCCATTATTGGCGTACTACTTATTGTTCGACAAAAGAATCATCGCCTCTTTTCAGGTAGGGATAAGTAGTTAACTTGAATTATAAACAGTAAATTAGATAAATGCTATGGAACAGATTAATGAGCAAATACCTAGGAATAACAATAGCAAAAGGGTTATTATAGGTCTAGTGCTAATAACACTAGCGGGTTTTCTATTCGCCGACAGCTTCGAGTACATCGATTTTAACTGGCGTAGGTATTTCTGGCAGCTACTACTCATCGTAATCGGATTAATTAGCCTTGCTAAGAATGAATCAAGAACAACGGGAATAATCCTAATCTGCATTGGAGGATTTTTCCTAGCCGAAAAGGCTTTAGAGTTCGATTTCAGAATTCGACACCTCTTCTGGCCAACCGTACTTGCCGTTGTTGGCTTACTTTTCATCTTTAGAAAGAAAGGGCATAACAATCATATTTTCTCAGGCCGAGAGGCGATTAACACCGATGATGCCATTGATGATGTTGCCATATTCGGCGGAAGCGAGCAAAAGGTTAAATCAAAGAACTTTAAGGGAGGAAGGATAACCAACATCTTCGGCGGTTCGGTATTCGATATGCTCGATGCTCAACTTGCCCCTGGCAAAAGCTATATCGATGTATTCTGCATGTTTGGTGGTTCAAAGTTTCTTATCCCTGCCGATTGGAAAGTTAGAGTTGAGATAACCGCCATATTTGGTGGCTGGGCCGACAAACGCAAAAGCATTACAACTACTGAAACATCGCATGATAGAGAACTAGTGCTTAAGGGGCTTGTACTCTTTGGCGGTGGAGAAGTTAAAAATTTATAGAAAATTATATTCTTGAAAAATGGGGTGGGTCGCTCCCACCCTTTATTTTGTAAAATCCATCAAATGATATAAATGCCACAGATTCACAGATTATTTTTTTACAAATCTCTAACTATAGTTGAATGCTCATTTTTGAATATTGTCTAGATCAAGGATTTAATACAAGCATCTCCCATGGGCTTTGAAAGATTAATAAACTTTCCAATGTCCCTAAGACTTGAAATAGATGATAGAAAAAATATTAATCGAGTTACAAAATAAGAATCTGTGAATCTGTGGCTTAAATAGGTAGTATACTTACTTATTGAAAATATATATTAGTTTATCAACCCCTTTTGTATATTCGTTAATTAATAATTGTGCTGAAATGCAAAACCCAATACTATCGAAAAAATTAGGAATAGTAGTTTTTATACTTTGGTGGACTATTGCCGCGTTTGCGCAATTCTCGACACTTTATGTTTTCTACGATTTAGCATTCTACCTTTCAGCTGTCGATAGTATTGTATTCAATTTATCATTTGCACTCTTCTCCATCGGTATTTGGTACTGGGTAAGGTATACCGATTTTGAGAAACAAAAAGTGCTGAATATCACATTAAATCATATCGTTGCTGCAACACTTTGTATTTTACTCTGGGTAACAACATCATCCTTTATCCTTAAAAATATATTCCCCGATGATATCAACTATAACGATTTTCTAATAACCTCGCTACCTTGGCGTATAGCAATCGGAACATTTTATTATATCCTTTCAGGATTAATTTACTACCTCATTATCTATGTGCAGAATTTCAGGGAGCAAACAATGAGAGATTCCGAGGTCAAAACCTTAGTTCGCGATGCAGAGCTGAACTGGCTTAAACATCAAATAAATCCTCACTTCCTATTCAACAGCTTGAACTCAATCAGCTCATTGACCATGTCGAACCCCGAAAAGGCTCAGGAAATGGTAATCAGGCTATCCGATCTGTTGCGCTACTCGCTTAAACAATCGTCGCAAAGTTTGGTAACCATAAGCGACGAGGTATCGAACTGTATCAAATACCTGGATATCGAAAAGGTTCGCTTCGGGAAACGACTAAACTATACGATTAGCGCACCGGACGACGTAATGTCGTTTCAAGTTCCTGCGATGATACTGCAACCGCTATTCGAAAATGCGATAAAGCATGGAATAGCAACCATTTCAGAGCCTGGCGAGCTGAATGCAATTTTTGAGATGAACCAGAACTCGCTGAAAATCATCATAAAAAACACAATATCATCAGAAACACAAACGGCAAAAGGTATGGGGGTTGGTTTAGTAAATATTGCACGAAGGCTGAGCTTGCTTTACGGAATGAACGATTTAATTCAAACAAAAAGTAACGAAAACCTATATACGGTTGAGGTAACCATACCAAAACTGCATAGATAAAAATCATTTGCTATGAAAGCAATTATTATAGAGGATGAAGAGCCTGCTCGCGACTTACTTCGAAAATTCATTGAACCATTCAGCGATATCGAGGTCATTGGCGAGTACATTGACGGTTTCGAAGGGGCAAAAGCCATCAATCAGCTTAAGCCCGATATAGTTTTTTTGGATATTCAACTACCCCGATTAACGGGTATTGAGGTGCTTGAACTATTGGATCACACTCCCATGATAGTTTTCACAACGGCTTACGATGAATTCGCCATTAAAGCCTTTGAAAAGAATGCCGTTGATTACCTCATGAAACCTTTCTCGAAGGAAAGGTTTGCTCAAGCCATTGAACGGGTAAAATCAAGGCTCAACGCAAAACAACCACAGGAAAATGGTCTTCAACAACTTACCGAAAATTTCACGGCAGGCTCTCACCTAAGCCGTATCGTTGTAAGAACACCTAAAGCCATGGTAGTAATTCCTGTGGAAGATATCCTTTACCTCGAAGCGCAGGACGACTACATAATGATTCATACCACAGAATCAAGGCATTTGAAGAAACAAACCATGAAGTATTTCGAGGAAAGGCTCAACACCGAGCAGTTCGTACGCATTCATCGTTCATATATTGTAAATGTTAGCCATATCAGTAAGCTTGAACCATACTCAAAGGACGCCTATATTGCGGTACTCAAGAATGGAGCAAAGCTAAACGTAAGCAGTACAGGGTATAAATCGTTGAAAGATATTTTATCGTTTTAGAAAGAATTATTAAAATAACGTGAGTTCGATATAAGGATGCTTATTATATCATTATTTATTAGTGCTTTAATACAAATATTATGTTTTTGGAAGATTGGAATAATGGAATAATGGGGTTACTTCTAACTTTCTTCATCCAATATTGGCTTCGTCGTCCGGCAGTTGCCGGATCGCTCCAGTTCCATTTTTCCCTGCCTACCCTGCCTACCGGCAGGCAGGCGGCAGGCAGGCATCATTGGCTACGCCGAACTAGCTACGCTGAGCTCACTACGTTCGGTTCGCAAGCTCGGTTCCATTTTAACCCCAAAAGTAAAATACTGATAATATGGCATTTAAATTATTTATTACGCCGAACTGACGTTAATCAAATAATAATGTACTCAAAAGCAACCTTTTTCTATAAAACAGCACCATTAGAGTAAACATTTTGGTATTTTTTTTGTAGATAATTTTAATTGCTATTACCTTTCAGTTTTTGTAAAATAAAGAAAATATGATGCAAAAATATCCTTTGTTATCCCTTAAACTATCAATAATTCTTATCCTTTTATTAAGTTCTAATATCCATGCACAATACTTTGGGGGCAATAAACCGCTGTATAAAAGGTTTAACTACAGCGTTTATCAAACACCAAACTTTCAAATCTACAACTATTTCAAGAACGATTCGTTACTCAACCTGCTTTCGCAAACCTCTGAGAAATGGTACTGGATGCACTATCAGGTTTTCCGCGATTCAATTAAAGAACGAAACCCATTAATCATCTACCCCAATCAGGGCGATTTTCAACAAACCACAGCCATATCGGGCGAGATTGGAATAGGAACAGGAGGTGTTACCGAGGCTTTAAAGAATAGGGTTATACTACCCATTACCGAAACATGGGCTCAAACCGAACACGTGCTTGGGCACGAGCTGGTTCATGCTTTCCAATACAACTCATTAATCAATGGCGACTCTACTTCGCTGAACTCTGTGCGAAATCTGCCCCTATGGATGGTTGAAGGGATGGCAGAGTACCTGTCCATTGGAAGCGTTGATAATCATACGGCCATGTGGATGCGCGATGCTGTTCTCAACGACTACTTCCCCTCTCTTAGCCAAATGACCTACGATCAGGGAGCCTATTTTCCTTACCGATACGGTCAAGCGTTTTGGGCGTTTATCGGCAGAGCGTTTGGCGATAGCCTAATCAACCCCATTTTTAAGGAAACAGCAAAACGCGGCTACGACTATGCGCTAAGGAAGTATGTTGGTATGGATGAAACCACTTTCTCAAATATATGGAAACAGGCAACCACCGAGTTTTACCAAAAGGTGATGAAAAGTGATGATGAGTCGCCCGCTGGGAATCGGACTATTTTTGAGAAGAACGCAGGTATGATAAACATCTCCCCCTCTGTAAGCCCCGATGGACGTTACGTTGCGTTTTTCTCTGAGAAAGACCTATTCTCCATCGATCTGTTTATGGCCAACGCAGCTAGCGGTAGAATCATGCGAAAGCTATCGAGCACCGTTCACGAAAATGAGATTGATGCGCTAAACTTCATAGAATCTGCCGGCACATGGTCGCCCGACAGCAAACAGTTTGCATTTGTTGCTTTCAGCAAGGGGAAGAATAAGATTCTAATCGCCGATGTTTTCGATGAAAAATTGGTTAAGGAATTCCTTATACCCGGGGTACCCGCTTTCAGCTACCCCTCCTGGTCTCCGGATGGCGAAACCATTGTAGTATCAGGGTTAGTAGAAGGGGTTAACGATTTGTACGCCTACAACATTAAAACGGACGAGGTTAAAAGGCTAACCACCGATAAGTGGTGTAATATTCACCCATCGTGGTCACCCGATGGTCGCTTTATAGTCTATTCAACCGATCAACCTACGCCCGATGACATAGCTAGCGGACGTAAAGTTGGCTACTACCTTGCCACTTACGATACCCAAACAGGAACCACCCACATGCTACCATTCTTTCACGGTGCAGAGAATCTTAACCCCATGTTCTCATCCAATGGAAAATCAATTTACTTCCTTTCCAACAGCGATGGATTTAGGAATATGTTCACCTATCATTTGGGAACAGGTGAGGTTTACCGTCAAACCAATATTCTTACCGGTATTAGCGGTATGACCCCTTTAGCCCCCGCTATGAGCCTTGCACGTGAAACCAACGAGATAACCTACTCGCACTATTTTAAAGGTCGTTATTCTATATATACCGCCGACACTGTTGATTTTACACCTGTAAAGGTTGATCCTAACGTGGTTGATTTCACTGCATCAATTCTACCACCCTTCAATAGGTCTGTTCCTGGAATTATTGATGGCTATTTGAATAGCATGGGTAGCCTGCCTCTCACCCCAATTGATTCGTTTAAGGTTGTCCCCTTTAAACCAAAATTTAAGCTCGATTACATTTCTAATATTGGAGTTGGTGTATCTACAAGTCAATACGGTACAGGGATGCAGGGTGGCGTTGAAATGCTTTTTAGCGATATTACCGGTGGACATCAAATATACACAGGATTAGCAGTAAACGGTGAGGTATATGACTTTGGAGGGCAGGTAACATATATTAATCAGAAAAGTCCTGTCTTTTGGGGGATGTCGGTTTCACATATCCCTTATAGTTATGGTAGATACAATCCCCATCTTGATTCAATTGATACCGATGGGGATAACATTAAGGATAAAGAAATATTTATAGATCAATTGCAATACGTAAGAATGTTTGAGGATCAGGTTGGCCTGATGGTCTTTTTCCCATTATCGAAAACTCAACGCTTCGAAACGGGCACATCATTAGCTCATTACTACTTTAGAATAGATAATTACAATACCTACTATGACCCTGATTATCCCTACTATCCCATTGGTTATTCAAAGGAAAAGGATGATAATCCTCCGTCAGGTTTTCATATCGTTAATACGAATTTGGCATACGTTTTCGATAACTCAAGCTTTGGGATAGCATCGCCGATGAAAGGCTTTAGAGCAAGGTTAGAAGTTGATAAAACCTATGGAAATTATAACTTTTATGGGGCTTTTGTTGATATCCGAAAGTATATCTATAGAAAACCCTTCAGCTTTGCCATGCGTGGATACTACTCGGGGAGGTTCGGAAAGGATAGCGAAAATACGCTGTATCCAATGTATATTGGGTATCCGTGGTTTGTAAGGGGCTACGATAGAATAGCTTATCTAGAAAATCCAATGCAGAATAGCGACTATATAACTGTAAACCAATTGCAAGGATCGCAAATAATGGTGGCCAATGCCGAAATTCGTTTACCTTTCACAGGACCCGAGAGGTTAACTGTAATCAAATCCCGATCATTATATACCGAGCTGGCGCTCTTTGCCGATGCAGGTATTGCATGGGATAGCAACAATTCACCCGTTTTAAGGTGGAAGCCTAGGAATAATAACGAGCGAATTCCTATATTCAGTACTGGTGTAAGCTTAAGAATTAATCTTTTCGGAATGCTAGTCATTGAGCCATTCTACGCAATTCCCTATCAGCTCGGAGGAACGAAATCGGCGTATATTGGGGTTAACTTCTTACCTGGGTGGTAGGTAATACTTGGAACATTGGAATGGTGGAATAATGGAAAAGAATCTGCGAAGCACCCCAACATTCCATTATTCCATCATTCCAGATTAACAATTTTATATACAGCCACTTACAACCAAGCGATAATATTGTTAATTTTTTAAAAGTACAGATCCCTCTCCCCTGCAATAATCTTGTCAATCCGTTTTCTTACCTCCACTGCATCCTGATGCCCATTCAGCTGATGCAAATTTTTTTCAATGAGCTTGAACCCTTTCTCCTTCTGAATAGGAGTTCCATAATCAACAAGGTACTCTGTTAGGGTGAGTAATGCGTTCGGGGTGCAGTATCGCTTAATAAATCCAGGAACCGAAAACTCCATAAAATGCTCACCTGTTCTGCCTAAACGGTAGCAAGCTGTACAGAACGATGGAATATAATCGTTCTCGATCAGCTCGTCAATTATCTCTCCCAACGATCGATTATCGTTTATCTGAAACTGCTCTCGATTTAAATTCTGATTATCGTTTTTAGCATCGGAATACGAACCCAATTCGAGCTTTGTACCCCCATCAATCTGCGATACACCAAACTGAATCACCTGTCGGCGAATCTCAATGGGTTCACGGGCGGTAAGAATCATACCCGTATAAGGAACTGCAAGTCTAAGTATTGCAACTAGCTTCACAAAATCCTCATCGGAAACAAAATACTTATCATTAATATCGAGCCCCGATGCTGACTTTATCCGAGGGAATGAAATGGTGTGCGGACCTACATTGTAGCATGCCTCAAGGTGATTGGTATGGCGTACTAGAGATAGTACATCGAAACGCCAATCGTATAGACCGAAAAGCGCACCAATACCAACATCATCGAGCCCTGCCTCTTGAGCACGATCGAGAGAGGTTAATCGCCAATCATAATCGCGCTTCTTACCCGAGGGATGGTAGGTTTCATAAGCCTCTGGATGGTAGGTCTCCTGAAATACCTGATAAGTCCCAATGCCTGATTCCTTAACAATTCTAAAACCTTCTATATCCAGTGGCGCAGCGTTGATATTCACTCGTCGAATCTCCCCATTATTCTTTTTTACCCCATAAACTAGTTTCACCGTATGGGCTATAAACTCAGGTGAATAGTTCTGATGCTCACCATAGACCAAAATCAACCGTTTTTGACCATTCTCCTCCAGCGCTTCAACCTCTTTAACAATCTCGTCATCGCCAAGGGTTTTTCTTACTGCATCCTTATTTGAAGCCCTAAAACCACAGTATTTACAATTGTTTGTACACTTATTACCTATATACAAAGGTGCGAAAAGTACAATCCGATTCCCATAAACTTTCTCCTTTAGGGTTCGAGCTCCTTGCAATATTTCATCAACCAGCTCAGGGTCGGTGGTATTAACAAGTATTGCCGTTTCCTCAAGGTTAAGTCGCTGCTTATCCAAGGATTTGGCGATAATCTGCCTAACTCTTTCCTTGGTGGGCTTTGCGCTATTTATGTATCCCCAAATCTCTTCAGGATCGATAAATGATTTCATCCGCTCGTCGGGGATTCTGTAAACCTCAGGTTTGAATTTCATAAATATCAGTTTTATAACAAATTAATCAATCATTCAGCCTAATAAAAGGTTGATGTTGAAAAGAAAGACACAGGAATAACCATTAACCCTTCATCATGAGGGTTTTAACCTGAACACCATCAAGTTTTCCGATTGGACCGGTTAGGGCACTTAGCTCATCGCTTGTCCCCTCCAGCACAAGCGATATAACGCTAACTCCTCTATCATGCATTGGAATTCCTTGACGCGCAATAATAACATCGGCGTGTACAGATAAAATTTGGTTAAGTTTATTGACGCTATCCCGATTCTCAACAAGAATTAGCGCTGCTCCGAGTCTCTTTTCCATCAGACCTTTTCTTTTGGATCAGATTTTTTTCAAGATTCCTTGGAGGCGAACCCAATCACCACCTTAGAAGTTGAAGAAATCATTATTTTATATGAAAATAACGATACAAAGATACTATGTGTGAATCAAAAAACAAATGATAATTATCAATGTTCAGACAAGTTTCGATTAATAGATCAACTCCTCAATGGTCTCTCTCGCTTGCAATAATAATCTTTTTAGCTGTCCCGAATTACAGACATCAAAACCCGTTGATATTAACTTTTGAAAGTAAATAGTTGCATCGCTATTAGGGAATTGATTATCGAAATCGAGAATATGTATCTCAACATTCTGATTCGAAAGATGCGCTTGTTCATCGCAGCATTCCGACCAAATTATTAGCATCGCTTTGTAAAACTTTCCATTCCATTCCAACGATATTGCATAAATTCCATTGGGTGGAATCAGCTTACCCAATTCCTCAATTTGAACCGTTAACGTTGGAAAATTAATATCCGTAAAGTAGTGAGTTCCCTTTCCTAACGCACCAACAATAATATATTGATGATCGAGATATGCGTTGGCACGTTGAATGCGACCCTCCTTGATAGATTTACGAATAGTGGTTGAACTAACCGTTTCGTGCTGAATATCCATTTCTGGAATCTCTTCAACATCAAATCCTAATTCCTCCTTTAGTTTATAGAGATACGAATAATCGCCCTCACGATTATGCCCAAAATGGTGATTAAATCCAACAATTATAAATTTAGCATCAAGTTTTCCGACTAAAAAATTCCGAATAAAATCATGGGATGAAACTCTTGAGAACTCTAGGGTAAAATTGACGACAATCAAATGGTCGAGCCCTGTTTTACTGAGAAGCTCTATTTTTTCCTTTTGAGAATTAATGAACATCAGATCCTTACCTTGTGTTTCGGGATAGAGCACTTTACGTGGGTGAGGGAAAAATGTGATTAGTACCGATTCACCTTTAATACTTTTAGCAATCTCAATAATCCGATTAATAATTGCTTTATGCCCAATATGAACCCCATCGAACGAGCCAGTGGTTACAACAGCACGCCTTATATTTTTGGCTTCGTCGAAGCCGTAATGTACTTGCATTAATTTCTATTATCTTATTAAAACTACTCCCTACGGAGACACACCTGCCTGCCGGTAGGCAGGGAGGACACAGAGAAAGTGATGGGAATTTCTCTAATCCTTGCATCTTGTGAGCCTATCAATTGCCTTTTATCTTATTATTCTTTTACATTATTAACCGAGAAAGAATCTAAATTCAATAGGTCGCAGCGATGCTGCTTCTAGCTAAGAAATAATCATCTATTCTACAAATAGTTCGCAGCGATGCTGCTTTTTAAAGTCGCATAGCGACGACCTATTTGTAGTAACTTTTATTAAACGAAAATCAAGCCCCATTAGGGGTGACCTATACATTGAATGTAGTAATATAAAGCATTTCATAAATTTTATAATATTTTAGTCGGTCAGTAATGACTCTTTTAATCTTCTCTGTGTATCTTCGTGCACTCTGTGTTCCCCGCCTGCTTGAGCTCGGCGGGCAGGTCTGTGGTTTGTATCATCTGAGTTATTTACAAACAAATTAGCTCTTCACCTGATCCTTAACAAAGTAAGCCACTTTCTCCATTGAGGTAATCATATCATACTCCTCAAGAAAAATATTATCGGGTACATTCAAAGGTGTTGTAGTAAAATTAAGAACTCCCTTAATCCCGGCCATTACCAATGTTTCAGTAATATCCGCAGCGGTATCGGGGGGCGAGGTAATTATAGCTATTGATATATTAGCTGTTTTAATTTTTTCCTTTAAGTCCTTAATATGATAGCAGTTAATACCCGAAATTACTCGGTTGGTTTTATTTGAATCGTTATCAAATGTAGCTACAATATTAAGCTTCGGGCGTTTGCCAATAAAATAAGTTGTTACCGCTCTGCCAAGGTTCCCCATACCTATTACGGCAACATTTAAACCATTCTTATAATCAATTATTTTCCCAATTACATCGATAAGCTCCTTTGCATCATACCCTTTCTTTTTCATGCTTGAATAGCCAATTAGCATAAGATCGCGTCGAACCTGCACAGCAGTATTATTATGTAATCGAGCTAATTCATGCGAATAGATATGCGTTTTGCCCTTATTTAAGCACTCCAACAACGTACGCCTGTACTCACTTAGCCTTTCAACTGTTTTTTCGGGTAGTTTCATTTAAATTCTTTAAAATGGTTTTGCAAATTTAAAACATTATTAGGCTAATCCAGCTATCTCACTCAACGAAGGTAATATTGGAAACGATAGAGTAAAGGTAGTGCCTTGTCCAGGAGAACTCTCAACCTCAATGTGTCCGCTATATAAATCAACTAATTTTTTAACAATGGATAATCCCAAACCGCTGCCCGAAATATTTCGAGTAGATGCGTTTTTAATTCTTGAAAATTCTTGAAAGAGTTTTGGTATATCCTCTTTCTCAATTCCAAATCCAGTATCAATAACCTTAACAATCAGCTCATCGGATGTTGATCGAATAACACAATCAACCGAGCCCCCATCCTTATTATACTTAACAGCGTTGGATATCAAATTATTAAATATAATCTCCATCTCCTCAGCATCAGCCATTATAGGTTGAGGATCTTTAATATCAAGCGTTAGCTTAACATCGCGCTGAACAGCCAATGGGGTCATTCCATTAATTGCCGATTTAGCTATTAATTCGAGATCAAGTTCACGGAGATCGCGTTTCTTTTTACCTGAATCAATACGTGTAAGGTCTAGCAAATCCATTATTAAATTTCGCATGGATTTTACCCTCGATAAAGATCGGTCGATCATCTCCTGGTAATCATCAATATTATCACCAGCCTGCTTCTCCTGCATTAACTTTAAATAACCCTCAATAGCATTTAACGGTGATTTCAGCTCGTGCGATAAAAGAGTTAGAAATTTAAAACGTACAATTTTGCCCTCTTTATGGAGCTTTCGGGTCATTCGACGAAGAAAATGATGCTTTGTGATGTTCTCCATCGAAGCCTTTAGCTCCTGCGGTGTAAATGGCTTTGGAACAAAATCGTAAGCCCCATTATTGGTAGCCTTAACGGCTAATTCAAGCGATGCATAGGATGTAATCATCATCACAAGAATGTCGAGATGATGCGTATTGATGTACTCAAGTACCTCTATCCCTTGAATTCCAGGAAGTTTATTATCGAGCAGAACAATGGCAGGGGGAGTTGTATTAATTATCTCTAACGCTGCCTCACCAGATGCTGCCTCAATAACATTGAACTGAATATCATCATCCATAAATGGGTAGCTAACCGAAAAATTTCGCAGAATTCGGGAAATACCCGAACGAATTCCAGGTTCATCGTCAACTACAAGTACATCTAATTTCTCCATGCTAGAGCTTTAATAGTTTCAATATTTCTTTATGAAGCTGATCGGGTCTGATACCTTTTTCAAGGTATAAATCAGCCCTAATCCATTTACGTTCCTGTTCGGTGCTAATGCCAAAGGTCATACCCGTTTCAGCAGCAACAGCGGTTGCAATGATTATTGGAACATCGGGATACTTTCGCTTCATCTTATAGCACAGGATAAAACCGCTATCGTCATTCTCCATCATCAGATCGAGTATTGCCATGTCGGGTTTTACCGATGCAAGTAAATTCTCTGCCTCCTTTTGGCTTTCGGCAACAATTACCTTAAATCCAAATTTTTCTACTTGAAGCTTCAGCTGAAATAGATAATCGATATCGTCATCAACTATCAGAATCGTTTTATTTATAGTGCTTGGCATGTTATCGTTATTGGTTATGCGTTATGAGTTATTGGTTATTCGTTATTCAGTTATTCAGTTATTGGGTTATTGAGTTATTAGGTTCTTCTGACTCCTGACTTCTCACTTCTCACCGCTTCTCATCTCTCAACATCCTCCCCCTCTTCCCTCGGTAAAATAATTCTAAAAGTAGTTCCTGTTGGCCCTTTAAGGCGATCGGTATTTGATTCAACCTCAATCCTCCCCTTGTGCATCTTTACAATCCCATAAGTTGTTGCAAGACCTAGGCCTGTACCCTTGCCAATACCTTTTGTAGTGAAAAACGGAGTGTATAATTTCTCCATATTCTCTTCGGGGATACCTGTTCCCGTATCGATCACATTAAATATTACATCACTTTCATTTTCATCAACCTCAACAGCTAAAAGTCCTCCATTAGGCATTGCTTCAATGGCATTCTTATTCAGATTTGTTAAAACCTGCATCATCTGTTCGTAATCGAGTTGAGCCTCACAATTGCTTGCTTTACAAACTACTGCTGTTTTAATATTATTTGGAATAACAACCGATTTAATGCTATCCTCTGCTAATTTTTTCAAGTTAATCAATTCTAATTTGACCTGATTTTTGCGGGCAAAATTTAATAATCCGCTTACTATCTTTTTGCACCTTTCGGCCTGCGATGCTATTAACTCAATGTCTTGGCGAATAGGATCATCAGGTGCGTATTCATCAAGAAGAATGTTACTATACATCATTACAACTCCCAATGGATTATTCAATTCGTGGGCTATACCAGCGGAAAGCTGACCCATGTGAGCCAATTTCTCCGACTGCTTGAGCGCTTGCTGAACTTTTGCCAATTTCTCGTTTGATACAGCAAGGTCTTTCAACGATGCGTGCATCTCCTCAATGGTATATGGCAAACACATTTCAACTTCGGCAAGACCCTCAACAATGGCATAGGCATGTTCTAGACAAGTATCGTATCCGCAAGCACCACAATTCAGATGATCACGATTCGAGAACTTGCCCATTGATGCAAGTATTTTACTTACTTCGGATTCCGATGGTAACTGTTTTCTTCTATCTAAGGGGTTAAAATCTGCATGAGTATCTATATCAGCAAACTCTTGCAGTGATTTTTCCCAATCATCCTGATTCTCCTCGTTTAACTTCTGCTGAACGTATGAGCTGATATAGGTTCTTCGCTCAAATCGTTTTCCACCAGGAGTCATACCAGGTCCCATGATACAGCCTTCGCAGCATAAAAGTTCAAGATGCTGACCCTTTATACTATCCGACTCAAACTCTTTAATTGCTTCCTGAAATCCAATTCTTCCTTCAGCAACAATGACATTCCCTTCAACCACATCATCAAAAATATTGACGGTTTGAATTAATCCTCTACTCACAGGGAAAATTGCGCCTCTACCAGCATGAGGTGGGTCAAAATCGGATGACTCGATTTCTTCATGTTTTAGTTCAGCCAATTCAAACATCCCACGTAACTCCCTAAAAGTTAGCGCCTCATCAACCTCCTTTGATTCTGCCTTTTTTGCTATGCAGGGTCCAACAAAAACAATTTTAACATCGGGTCCTAATAATTTTTTTACAACCCTTGCCATTGCTACCATTGGAGAAATCACAGGGGCAAGATTCTTGACCAAATCGGGATGATAATATCTTATGTAAGAAACAATTGCAGGGCAATCGGATGAGATATAATCCTTACCCGACCTATCTTCGAGCAATTCTTTATACTTTTTGGCAACCAAATCAGCCCCAAATGCGACCTCGAATACATGGTCGAAGCCTAACGCTCTAACCATTCCTACAAATTTTCTATAATCCTTTATCTCGGTAAATTCAGCAGGAAAACTTGGAGCAACAATTGCGGCAACTTTGCTATCAGATTGTAAAAGGGATTTAACCTCAATCCTCGATTGATAAAATACCTTCGCATCCTGACTGCAAACCTTAATACAATTTCCACAACCAATGCACCTCTCACTAATTACCTCAGCTTGACCATTAACTATTTTAATTGCTTTAGCAGGACACTCTCTAACGCAGGTATAGCAAACCCGACACAACTCCTTAACAGTGTAAACAAGTTTTAATTTATCCTCGGAGAATGGCATAGAAAATTAGTTATTAGTTGACAGTTTTTTGTTGACAGTATGCCTAAAGTAAAACATCCCTTTTTGTATAACATGTATGAAGCTGTTGCTTGGCTTTATCGCTACCAGGCTTTTCTAAAAATTTCTCGTAAAGCTCGTTGATCAAAGGATTCTTATGCGCCGCTTTAATGGTATCAACCTCATCAATCTCATACAGCGAACGAGTACGAGCCTTAACATCTTTGTCGCCCGATTTGAATGGCTGTCCTCCACCATTCACGCAGCCCCCAGGACAAGTCATTATTTCAACAAAATGAGCATTAATCGTTTTATTCAGAATGCCCTCCACGAGCTTTTCGATTCCTGTTAATCCGTTGGCTAAAACTATCTTCAGCTCTTTACCCCCAATTTTCACAGGAATTTCCTTAATCCCGCTAACGAACCTTAAATCATGCCATTTCGATGAATTTAACTCCTTACCAGTCATTCGATAATGAAGTGTTCTTAAAATTGCTTCAGTTGTACCACCTGCTGTTCCAAATAGTTTTCCTGCTGAACTTCTTGTTCCAAAAGGCGAATCGGGCGTTTGTGGATCTATATTTTGAATATCTATTCCGTACATCTTAATTAACCTCGATAGTTCACGGGTTGTAATCACAACATCAACGTCTGAAATTGCTTTATGGGTCATCTCCTCCCTTTGTGCCTCAAATTTTTTGGCCAAGCAAGGCATGATGGCAACGGAATAAATTGAGTTAGGATTGATATTGTTCTGCGGTGCATAGTAAGATTTTATTATCGAACCAAGCATCTGCTGAGGCGATTTACAGGTTGATAGGTAAGGCAGAATATCAGGATAAAACTGCTCGGCATACTTAACCCAAGCAGGGCAGCAACTTGAAATGACAGGAAATCCTTCACCGGTCTCTAACCTTTGCATTATAAGTTCAACGGTTTCCATAACCGCTAGATCTGCACCAAAGGCGGTATCAAAGATTTGTGCAAACCCAATCTTGCGAAGCGCTGCGTTAATTACACCATTAATATCCTTCCCTGCTTTTATCCCAAACTCTTCAGCAAGTGAAACGGTAACTGCAGGACCATACTGAACAACAACGTGTAATGCAGGATTATTTAAAGAATCCAGCACCTCATCTAAATATCCATGCTCGTGCAGAGCACCTGTTGGACAAACCATTACGCATCGACCACAATTGATACAACTTGAGAAATTTAAATCTCGAGCCATTGCAGTCCCAATAATGGTTTTACTTCCTCTATTCAAGAAATCGAGGGTGCATACTGACTGAATCTCATCGCAAACACGAACGCATCTGCCACAGAGAATGCACTTTGCAGGATCACGAACAATGCTAGGGCTAGAAAGATCGAGTTTATGACGGCTCTTCTTCCCTGATATTCTACGTTCGCGAATATTTAAATCAATTGCTAAATCTTGCAGTTCGCAACAACCATTTCTTTCGCAGTATAAGCAATCATCGGGATGATTGGAAAGGAGGAGTTCAACAAGGGTCTTACGAGCCTTAACAACCCGAGGGGAGTGGGTTTTAATCTTCATCGACTCCTCAACAGGATAAGAGCATGATGTAACGAGGTTCTCCTTCCCCTCAACCTCTACTACGCAAATACGGCAAGCGCCCGTCGGCGAAAGATCTTTCATATTGCAAAGGGTAGGAACTTTTATTCCATTCCGATATAACGCTGAAAGAATTGTTTCCCCCTTGCGAACCTCAATTAACCTATTATTTACTTCTATATTAAATTGCATAACTCAATTTCTTGTTCGTTGCTTGTTAACTTATCAACTTATTAGCTTTTTGACTTATCAACTTACTTAAAATATACTGCAGAGAATTTACATACCTCTTCGCAAATTCCGCATCCAATACACTTATCCTCAACCACAAAATAGGGTGATCGTGGTGTTCCGATTATAGCATTGGTTGGGCATTTTTTTGCACACGCCGTACAACCTGTGCACTTCTCAATATCAATATAAAAAGTTCTTAAATCACGACAGACCCCAGCTTGACATTTACGATCGAAAATGTGCTCCTCATACTCATCGCGGAAAAGTTTTAAAGAGCGAAGCACAGGATTTGGTGCTGTTTGTCCTAGTCCACAAAGAGATGTATCGCGCATAACCTCGGCTAAACTCTCAAGGTGGATTACCCCCTTAAAACGTTCAAGGGTATTGTGTCCATTCTCGGTTTGTGGTCGTTTTGAGATATTCTGAAGAATTTCAAGCATCCTTCGGGAGCCCTCGCGGCAAGGGATACACTTCCCACAGCTCTCCTTTTGGATAAAGTACATAAAATACTTTACCATGTCTATAATACATACTGAATCATCAAGTATCTGTATTCCTCCAGAGCCAATGGCTAAGCCTGCTGCCTTTAGCTTATCAAAATCGATGGGGACATCGAGTTCATCAGGTAGTACGCTAAAGCCTGATGGTCCGCCAAGGTGCATCGCCTTAAACTTTCTCCCGCTACCAACACCTCCACACAGTTCTAAAATCATAGATAGCGGTGTACCCATGGTCAATTCAACCACACAAGTGTTTAATGCCTTACCTGAAATTGAGAATATTTTTGTCCCCTTAGAATTATCAGTCCCTATTGAGCTATACCAATCAACCCCATTAAGGACAATACTTGAGATATTTGCTATTGTTTCAACATTATTAACAACCGTTGGTTTGCCAAATAGCCCTTGTTCCGTTGGATACGGGGGCTTATCTGTTGGCGTACCGCGTTTCCCCTCTATGCTTCGAATAAGCGCCGTTTCCTCACCACAAACATAAGCACCAGGTCCTTTTCTGATTACTATATCGATATTAAATCCGCTATCGAGAATATTATGCCCTAACAGGCCTACCTCATATGCTTGCTCAATTGCCCGTTCGAGCCGTTCAACGGTTAAACGATTGCTATTTCGGGTATAAATAAACGCTTTGCTAGCATTTATTGCATAGGCGCCGATTATCAAACCTTCAATTATCCTATGAGGGTCGCTCTCCATAAGCAATCGATATACGAATGCGCCAGGATCGCTCTCATCGGCATTGCAGATCATGTATCGCTGATCGGTTGAAACCTGCAAAGCTTTACGCCATTTGGTACCAGTAGGGTAACCTCCCCCACCACGCCCCCTTAAGCCGCTTTGCTCAACCATTGAACAAATATCCTCATATGTATGATTTCGAATAGCCTTTGCCAATGCTCTGTAACCTCCACGAGCCATGTAATCGAAAATACTATTTGGATCAATAACGCCACAATTCGCAAGAATTAACCTGTTCTGTTCCTTGAAAAAAGGGAGTTCGTCGAGATAAGGAACATCCTGCCATGGCTCATGGAACTTATGTCGATATTGGCCTAGAACCATTTCAAGTGGCAGATATTTATTGAGTACCCCATCGAGTATTGGTTGAATATCATTTGGAGTAACTTTTCGAAACACAATACGATTCTTGCCAGGGATATGAATATCGATCATCGGCTCATCGGAGCAAATACCAAGGCTACCAATAATGACAAGTTCAATTTCGAGCTGATTTTCAGCAATGTATTCTTCAATAGCAGTTTTCACGTTTAACGCTCCTGCACAAACGGATGAACTTGTAATCCCTATGAAAATAATTGGTTTTGAAATTCGATTTCGTCTAAATACCTCAAGGCGATCCTCTACGAGTTTTGGATAACCCGAGGGATCATTTATTAAGACATTCTCAAGAAAAAACTTGATGATATTTGCATTATCTTGATTATCCATAGCCTTTAAATCGTTTTTTATTGAATTAACTATTCCCCCATTATTTCCTCTAAAATCTGTTTAATCCTCTCAGCTGTTAATTTACTATAATATACCCCATTTATTGAAATAACAGGTGATTGGGAGCAAGCACCAATACATGTAACAACTTCAAGGCTATACTTACCATTTCGTGAAGTCTGACCAGCCTTTATTTTTAGTCTCTTCTCAATAATTTCGATAATAGAAACCACCCCAAGCATATGGCAAGCTGTACCATGACACACCTGAATATGGTGAATTCCTTTTGGCTCAAACCGAAATTGGTTGTAAAATGTTGCTAAACCAAAAATCTTACTAGTCGGAATTCCAAGATGCTTACCTACAATAACAATTGCTTCCTCGGACAGGTATCCCACCTCTTCCTGAATATCCTGTAAAATTGGAATAAGGCTATCGCGCCTTGAATGGCTATATTTTTCTAGTAGTATCTCAATTCTATTTTCCATCTTATGGGCGAAAAATGGGTTATTAATGCATATCTCTATTCAACTATTTTATTCAAAGTTAAGCGTTTATAAATTCATTGTTTGCACGCTAACAATACATAATGCAATGAAATACTGATACTTAAATGTATTTTTTATCAATATTTATGCCAACAATTTACTAAAAACAAATGCGAATAGCCAACAAATTATTAACTTTGTAAAAATAATATGAAGCGTTATCCCTTATTTTCTCTACAATATTGATTTTTACAAGCCTTTACAAAGGGCATTTATCATTAATCTATATTGCGATGGTTTAATAATAATTTCATAACTTTGCTTGTTAGTTGATTAACATTGAATATGGATATTAAGACGGAGGTAGTAATTTGTTTAGGGAGTTCGTGCTTTGCCCAAGGAAACAAGGCTACATTAAGAGTTATAGAAAAGTATATTAAAGAAAATAATCTTCATGAGAAAGTTTTTTTTCATGGAGGCCATTGCTTTGGAAAATGCACTGAAGGGCCGGTTATTAAAATCGATGAACCCATTTATACAGGAGTTACAGAAACGAGTATCGTCAATATTCTGAATAGTAAGTTTAAGAAAGTATTATCACCCTAACTATTAGTCAAATGTCGCAACTATTTGAAATAAGCAAGGAGAGCTGCATTAACTGCTACGCCTGCGTTAGGGTGTGCCCGGTTAAGGCCATTGAGGTGAAAGCGGGACAGAACTACGCAAAAATAATTGCCGATAGGTGCATTGGTTGTGGTAGCTGCCTTAACATTTGTCCAGTTAATGCAGTAAAATACCACTCCTCAAAAGAAGAGGTTAAAGCACTATTAAGTTCAGGAGCAAAGGTTGCTGCCATTTGCGCTCCGAGTATTTCGGGCGAATTTGTTGATATCACAGATTATCGCAAGTTTGTTGAGATGATTAAATCCCTCGGATTTAGCTACGTTTGTGAGGTTACTTTTGGGGTCGATTTGGTTGCCCGTGAATACAAAAAAATATTCGATAATTTCAAAGGGAAATATTTCCTCACAACAGCCTGTCCTGTAGTTGTTTCACTAATTGAAAAATATCACCCCGAAATAATCAACAACCTCATTCCCATTGTTTCCCCAATGGTAGCAACCGCTAAATCGGTGCACAATCTTTACGGAGAGGATACCAAAATTGTGGCCATTGGGCCCTGCGTTCAGCACAAAGAGGAGATAAAACTATACAGTGGCGATGGGAGAATTGATTCTGTTTTAACTTTCGTTGAGCTACGAGAGCTATTCGATGAATTCAATATCAAGGAGAGTAATCTTGAGTATTCTGAATTTGATGAGCCTATAGGTTACAAAGGCTCACTCTTCCCCATAAGTAATGGGATTTTACAGGCAGTTGACATAAGTGAGGATTTACTTACAGGTAAGGTCATTACCACTGAAGGTTCCAACAATCTGCTTGAAGCCGTTGAGCAGTTTGAAACGAGTACCGAGCTGATCAAACGCCATTTCAACCTATACTACTGCGAAGGGTGTATAATGGGGCCCGGTACATCCAAGGGTGGTAAAAAGTATATTCGCCGCACGATGGTCGTTAACTATGCCAATAAGCGGCTTAAAACCTTTAACCGTGAAACGTGGGAGAAGCACATCGCTAAATTTGAAAAGTTAGATTTCTCCCGCTCCTTTACTTTCAACGATCAAAGAATGGCACCTCAACCTGAGGAGAAGATACAGGAGGTTTTAAAGGTAATTGACAAGGAGTTTATTGAGAAGGATTCAGGCTGCGAAGCCTGTGGTTACCTATCGTGTAGAGATTTTGCCTCGGCAGTGGCTTCAGGCCTAGCCAACACCGATATGTGCCTTAACTACACACTAAGAAATAGGCAAGAATACATCAAAACCCTTCGAGCCACAAACGATAAACTAGCCAAAACGCAGGACGCATTAAAGGAATCGGAAAAAAAGGCCAGGACTGAGCAAGAATCAGCCCGTGAGGCATCGGACACTATTACCACAATGCTCAAAAAACTGCCCTCCGCCGTTGTGATTATCGATAAAAAGATGAAGATTCTACAGAGCAACCAAAGCTTTATCGATATGCTTGGCGACGATGCGCTTGAGATAAATGAGATTATCCCAGGGCTAGTAAGCGCTGATTTAAAGAGCCTTCTACCCTACAATATTCATAACCTGTTCTCATACGTAATCCAGAATAACGACGATATTCTGAATCGTGATATCCACTACAGGGAGAGCCTTTTGAACATCTCGGTTTTCACCATTAAAAAGAATAGCATTGTAGGTGCTGTAATCCGCGACTTATATGCTCCTGAAGTTCGTAAAGAGGAGGTGATTAAGCGTATTACCGATGTGGTTGATAAAAACTTAGCTATGGTCCAGAAGATTGGATTCCTACTCGGTGAGGGTGCTGCTGAAACCGAGCAGATGCTCAACTCAATCATTCATGCGTACAAAGAGGGGGATAAGAGGAGTGAGAAGTCAGAAGTCAGAAGCCAGAAGCCAGAAGATGGGAAAGGTGAGTAAATGGTTTAAAGTTCAATGTTTAAAGTTCAATGTTTAAAGTTCAATGTTTAAACCTCAACGCCTAACCGACAACCAATAACCAATAACCATGTCCGAGAACTTTTTTATAGAGGTGAATTGCCATCAGAAGAATCACGATGGTGAGCGTATCTGCGGTGATGTGTTCTACTCCCAAAGGGTTCAAGGTGAAGAACGTACTATCGTTGTACTATCCGATGGAATGGGGCATGGTGTTAAGGCAAACGTTCTTGCAACCCTCACCTCTACCCTAGCGCTAAACTTCACGAAGGAGCATAAGGATATCAATACCATTGCTGATGTTATAATGAATACGCTACCCGTTTGCTCTGAGCGCAAGATGAGCTACTCTACCTTTACCATTGTTGATATTGAGCATAATGGCGAAACCCGGATTCTTGAGTACGATAACCCAGAGTGTTTTATCATGCGTGGAACACAAAGAATGGACATGCATTGGCAGTGCGTTATCCTAAAAACGGATAAAAACTTTGGAAAAGAGCTTAAATATTGCTCCTTTACTCCGCAAAAAGAGGATAGGATTGTACTTTGGAGCGATGGAATAACCCAATCGGGCATGGGAAGCCCCGATTATCCATTCGGATGGGGCGATGATGCCCGCGATTTTGTGAATAAAATCGTTAATAACGAGCACGATATTTCGGCTCGAAAGCTAAGCACCAAGGTGGTAAACATGGCCTACGTAAACGATGGCTATCACCCCAAAGACGATACCAGCTGTGCCACAATATACTTCCGTGAACCCCGAAAATTGCTAATCTGCACAGGTCCTCCTTTTGAGAAAGAGAACGATGCGAAGCTAGCTAAAATTTTTTCTGACTTCAATGGGAAAAGAGTTGTTAGCGGAGCGACAACCGTTGATATCATTGCCCGTGAGCTAAAGCTCGAAATTACCGACAGCTTCGAATTTAACGACCCAGATCTTCCCCCTATTAGCCAAATGGAGGGAGCCGATTTGGTTACCGAAGGTATTCTAACGCTGAGCAAGGCAACCGAAACGTTAAATCGTTTCAATGAAACCACTAGCATTGGGAATGGACCATCGGACCAAATGGTAAAACTGATCCTTGAAAGTGATGAAATAAACTTCGTTATCGGAACTTGTATTAACATTGCCCACCAAGATCCAAGCCTACCCGTTGAACTTGAGATCCGCCGAACAGTAGTAAAACGTATGGCACATATACTTCACGAAAAATTCCTCAAAGAGGTTAAACTAAAATTCTTATAAAGAGTCGTAACCATTCACCACGAAGACACGAACCTGCCGGTAGGCAGGCATGTCTCAGTGGTTTTCGTTTCTATTCTTAGTATTGCTGAATAGTTACAAAGAGTCAAATTCATAATACTGTTATTCTACTAGTTATTAACATTTTGACGAAAGGAATCGTTAGCCGATTTTATTTTTAATAATTTCATAACCTTAAAATCAACGATTTAGATTAATAACTTCAACATTTCTGGAGTTATTACGTTTAAAAAGTTAACCGCCGTCAAGGATTTATTGACTTTGGTTACTTATCTCAACAGAAATGCAAAACGACAAAAAAGTTGAAGAGGCTCTTCGGGAGAGCGAAGAACGGTATCGTTTTATGTTTGAGAACAATCCTCAACCCATGTTTATTTACGACCTTGAAACTTTGGCATTTCTTCAAGCGAATAAAACAGCGGTGGAGCATTACGGTTATTCAAAACAGGAGTTTCTAAATATGACCTTGAAAGATTTACACCTTGAAGAGGACTTAGAGCTATTAACACTTGATATTGAAAAAACAAAACACACCTCAAATCCTACAGGTGAATGGCGTCAAAAGAAAAAAAGTGGTGAAATAATCTATGTTGAGATAGTAGCCCAAACGGTTACCTTTAATAACCGAATAGTTAGGCATATACTTATAAACGACATCACTAAGCATAGGCAAACGGAGAATGCTCTGAAGAACAGTGAGAGCCGACTCCGATTATTTTTTAATATCAGCTCCGATGCCCTTTTTCTGCTAGACGAGGATGGCCAATTTATCGATGCCAATCAGGTAGCCATCAGCCGTTACGGTTACAGCCTTGATGAGTTCCTGCGAATGACACCATTGGATATAGCCGCTAATAGCCTAAAGGGTAAAGTCCAACAACAGGTAATAAAAGCCTCTCAGGATGAAATCTTTTTCGAGTGGACGCATTGCACTAAGGGTGGAATCGAATTCCCTGTTGAAGTCCATTCAAAGCCAGCTATGATACTCGGTAAAAAGTGCATGTTCGTTGAAGCACGCGATATTACCGAACGCAAAAAAAACGAAGCGAAATTTATTGATATTGCAGCTCAATGGCAAATAACATTCGACACCGTTAAGGATGGTGTTTGCCTTCTTGATAGTAATCAACGGATTATTCGATGCAATAAAGTAATGACCGAATTATTCCCTCAAATGGGTAAAAATATGATTGGAAGAAAGTGCTGGGAGGTGGTTCATGGAATAAAAGAGCCACTCAATGAATGCCCAATCCTAAAAATGAAAAAGACATTGCAGCGCGAAAACATTGAACTTAAGGTTGAAAGCAAATGGCTTGATATTACGGTTGACCCCATTTTTGATGTAAATAATAGCTATACTGGAGCCGTTCATATCGTTCGAGACATCACTGAACGTAAACTTGCCGAAGAAGCCTTAACGTTGCTCAACAATCAGCTCAAATCGACTAATTCAACAAAGGATAAACTATTTTCAATCGTTGCTCACGATTTAAAAAACCCATTCAACGCCATACTAGGTTTTTCTGAACTACTTGTGAATAATCATAATAGTTACAACCATAAAAAAACGGAAGAGTTCATTGAACAAATCAATTCGGCGGCTAAAAACACATTAGCGTTGATAGATAACCTATTGGTTTGGGCAAATTCACAAATGGGCAAAATTGAATATCAACCACAAAACCTACGATTACTCACAACAATTCAGGATACACTCGATCTCCTACGCTCTACCGCAAGGATTAAAAACATAACAATAAGATATTTTGAAGCTGAAGATATTGCTGTTTACGCCGATAAAATTATGCTTCAAATAATAGTTCGAAATCTAATCTCCAACGCCATAAAATTCACTAAGCCTAATGGAAAGATCAACATTTACGCCACCATTGATCATAACTACGTTGAAATTACCGTTTCTGACGATGGTATTGGGATAAGCAAAGAAATTTGCAATAAACTATTTAACCGTAACGACAATATCACTACTAATGGCACCGCCAACGAGAAGGGATCTGGTTTGGGCTTGATGCTTTGTAAAGAATTTATTGAGAAGCATGGCGGAAAAATTTGGGTTGAGAGTGAATTAGGCGTTGGTAGCGAATTTAAATTTACATTACCAAAAGGTTAATCGGCCAATTATATCCTAAGGATTCGAAATGGAATCATTACCCTTTAATCTTTAATGGGGTGCACTACAAAGCTGATAAACTAAACGTTATTAGCCGAAAAGATCAATAAAATCATTGATTTAAATCAACTTATAGCGCATTATGTTACCTTTAGTCCATGAAATAAGCCTTTCTATCAACTATTATTAAGAATAATTATAATACAATCGCATATAGAAACATAAACTTTACGGCAATCGTATTATATTTGTAAAAAAACGATCAAAATGCAAAAAAATAGAATTATTCTACTATTCTGTTTCATTATTGCAAACAGTTCACTCTTCTCTCAGGATTGGAATAAAATTCTCCTATATCAGAATGATGCTGAAACTTATATGTTCGACAAACAGTACGATAAAGCAGCCGAAACATTTAAAAAGGCATCGAAAATTGTACCCGATAATGCAAATTTTAAATTCAAGATAGGTTACTGCTACCTACGCACCGACGACAAGAAAAAGGAGGCAATAGGCTACCTTGAAGATGCTGTAAAAAATGTATCGCCTGATTATAAAGAAAAATCGTTAAAAGAGCCCAAAGCACCTACTCTTGCCCTTTACTTATTGGCTGAAGCGTACAGAATTGACCAGCAATTCGATGAGGCAGCTGAAACTTACGTCAAATATAAAGAGTTTTTAAAACCCGATGATAACCTTAGAGCACTAGTAGATCAGAACATAGCCAGCTGTAAAAACGCAAATGAGCTTATCAAAGATTCGGTAAGCGTTAAGATTACAAATCTCGGCAATACCATTAATAATGAGTTCCCTAATATAAATGCTGTTGTCTCTGGCGATGGTAAAACGCTTGCATTTACAACAATAAATAAATTGGGCAACGATATTTTTATCTCCAATAAAGTGAATAATATATGGTCCGCCCCAAAAAAAATAACAACCCAGCTGGGTAATAAATACCTTTTAACCTGTTTCCTATCATTCAATGGTAAGGATCTCTACCTGTCGAGCGACAATCCTGAAAACAATGATATTTTTGTTACAACAATCGAGGGGAACAAATGGATTCAACCCTTACAGTTTGAGAAACCAATCAACACAAAATCAAACGAAACCCATGTCTGCTTAACAAAGGATGGCAATACCATCTACTTTACAAGCGACCGAAAAGGAGGGCTTGGAGGTTTAGATATCTACAAAGCAACCGTAAACGAAAAAGGGCTATGGGGCGAACCCGTAAATCTTGGTTCTGGGATCAATACCCCGTTTAACGAGGTTACCCCATTCCTAACACCCGATGAGAAATACCTGTTCTTCAGCTCCGAAGGACGCGGTGGATTAGGGGGGTACGATATCTTCTACGTTAACCTCGAAGGTTCTCAGAAAGTGCAAACCCTAAACTACCCTATTAATAATAGTGATAATAACCAGTTCTACTTCCCCGAAAATGGTTTGAAATCAGGTTTTATATCATTCTACGATAAAAATAGTATTGGAAGACGGGATATTAATCACATTGAGATGGGACGATTCACTAATCTCAATGGGAAAATATTAGCTGAATCGAATGATTCGGGTAAACCATTTAAAATTAGCATCTTCGACACATCGAAAAACGATACCATTGCAAAGCTGGAATCAACCAGCAACATGAGTTTTTCGTATAGGATTGATGCTGGCACCTATCAAGTATTAATAAATAATAGCAAATACCTTCCTTTCTCAAAGGAATTTACTATTGCTGAAGACTTTAACGGTAAAGAATTTCCATTCGAAGCCAAGATGCAGCCTATCCCTGTTGAAAAGCCAAAACTAATTGCAGAAGTATTACCGGTAGCGGTTAAGAAGGATACCGCTACTGTTGAAAAAACAAAACCTGTAAAGATTGCAGAGACCCCAAAAAAAGAGGTAAAAACCGAACCAGCCAAACCCAAGGAAAAAATAACGGAGAAGGTGAAAGTAAAAGTAGAGAATACGGTTAGCTCAACCTCAGAGGTCAGGTTATCAATCTACGCTGTTCAGCTAATGGCTCTTAAAACCGATATTGGCGCAGACTATTTCAAGGACATTGATAATATCGAGATAACGCTATCACCCGAAGGGTTCTATCGCTATTCGGTTGGGTCAACCGAATCGATGGAGGATGCAATGGCTACCCTAGGTAAAGTTAAAGCGTTAGGTTACACCAAGGCCTACGTGAGGATTGATATGATTGATGCAGCATACACCATCCAGCTAATGGCATCAAATAAACCCATTGCCCTTTCTACATTTAACAATATTTCGGGTGTAAATGAAAACCATGGAAGCGATGGATTATACCGATATACCGTAGGTAGCTTTGCGAATTACACAGATGCAAAAGGCGAACTCAGCAGTATTATCGAGTCAGGCTATAATAAGGCATTTATCAAAAAGGTTAGGATTAAGTAATTTCCTTCTCCAATAGCCCTTTATCGCTTAAACCATTCTGCTAATCCTAAATCAAAGGATTAAACTGCCCATTCGCATACTTTGGGAAGCCCAAAATCTAACCTTTAACCAACTAGCAGATGAAAAAAACGCTATTACTGCTTCTACTATCATTAATGATAGGAAGTATTTCTGCACAATCCATTACCAAACCCGAAGTTTTTTTTGGCTTTAAACCTGGTGCCGATGGAATGCTCATAAACTACGAGAAGTTGATTGAATACCTAACTATTCTCGATAAACAATCTGACAGATTGCTTATGACAGAAATAGGCAAATCACCTTTAGGAAAACCATTGTACATTGCCTTTATTTCATCGCCTGAGAATATTAAAAACTTAGATAGATTAAGGGTTATAAACCAAAAACTAGCAATCGACAGCAAACTTACAAGCTCAGAGCAGAAAAACTTAGCTAATGAGGGAAAGGTGTTTGTGCTCGCAACGCTATCGATGCACTCAACAGAAGTTGCTCCAGCTCAAGCGTCTCCATTAGTTGTTTATGAGCTAGTTTCAACCAATGATATAAAAAAGTTGAAACTTCTCAATGATATAGTTTACATGATGGTGCCCACCATAAATCCAGATGGTATGGATATGGTGGTTGAACATTACAACAAGTACAAAGGGACAAAATATGAAGGAAGTTCGCTACCAGGAGTTTACCATAAATATCTTGGGCACGATAACAACCGTGATTACCTCTTCCTTTCTCAAAGCGACTCTAAAGCAATATCGGCAATTACAAGTACAACCTGGTATCCACAAGTTTTTGTTGACAAACACCAGATGGGTTCAACAGGGCCACGCTACTTCGTTCCCCCTTACCACGATCCAATTGCAGAGAACGTTGATGCCGAAATATTCAACTGGATTGGAGTTTTCGGGCATAATATGGTAAATGACATGACCGCTGCTGGCCTAACAGGAGTTACACAGCATAATATGTTCGATTCATACTGGTTAGGCTCAACAAAAACTTGTATTTTTAAAAATGTAATCGGTTTCCTGAACGAGGCTGCAAGCGCACAGGTTGCAAAACCCATATTCGTTGAACCTACAGAACTGAATGTTTCGGGAAAAGGTCTATCAGAGTATAAAAAGAGTGCAAATATGGTTGCTCCGTGGCCAGGAGGATGGTGGAGGCTTAGCGATATTGTGGAGTATGAGATTCAAGCTATCGAATCAATCCTAAATACTGCTTCGCTTTACAAGGAGCGCATCCTAACTTTCAGAAATGATATTTGCAAAAAGGAAGTTGAAAAGGGCAAGAATCAACCCCCATACTACTTCATTGTTCCCGAAAATCAGCTCAATAAAAGTGAATTAGTTGATATGGTGAACCTGCTTCGCGAGCATGGGGTTGAAGTTTATAAACTGATAAATGAATTTACCCTTGAGAATATAAACTATAAAAAGGGCGATATAGTCATTCCCCTTGCCCAACCATTCCGGTCATTTGTTAAGGAAGTAATGGAAGCACAAAAGTACCCCGAGCGCCATTACACACCTGATGGCGAGCTAATCGAGCCATACGACATCACGAGCTGGTCGTTACCACTACAAAAAGGTTTATCGTACAAGCAAATAGATACTCGTAATCTTGATTTTGAGGGTAAAATCGAAAGAATAATGAGCCGCTACACATTAAGCGTTCAGCCTAGCAGCTATGAATTTGCTATCCTTACATCAACCGATAACCAATCCTATAAAATGGTATTTAATGCTATTAGTAAAGGGGTAAAAGTAGTTAGATGTGAAAAAGATTTTGAGATTGATGGAATTTTCATCCCTGCGGGTAGCTTTATCTTAAAAAAACAGAACAATATTGATGAAATTATTAAAGATGCATCATTCCCGATTATCTATTTAAATAAACTACCAGAACTTTCGTTAAAACAGGTTTCGCTTCCCAGAATTGGTCTAGTTGAAACCTATTATAGCGATATTGATGCTGGGTGGACACGTTTCAATTTTGACGATTTTGGGATAAAATTTACCGTTCTACATCCGAGTGATTTTGAGCTAACCGATTTAACTGGTAAATTCGATGTTCTGGTTTTCCCCGATCAAAGTGCTTCAATACTCAAGGAAGGTAAAAGGAAACGTGATAACCAATACATTGTATCAAACTATCCACCAGAGTACACCAAAGGAATGGGGCAAAAAGGGTTCGAAAATCTAATGTCCTATATCGAAAAAGGGGGGATTATTGTTTCATGGGGCGCATCAACAGCTTTATTCGAGGGAACTCTCGCTATTAAAGCAAGCAATACTACAGAGGAGTTCAAACTCCCCTTCAGAAATGATGCTGATCGGTTAGCAAAAAGGGGATTAAAATGTCCCGGCTCCCTAATTAGAATGAACGTTGTAACAGATCACCCGATAACTTGGGGCGTACCTTCCAACATCGGTATTTACTATAATGGAAACACAGCATTTGTAACATCCATTCCCGATTTCGATATGGATAGAAGAGTTTTAGGGTACTTCGAGGAGGATAACCTACTACTAAGCGGCTATATTAGCGGTGAAGAAAATCTATACAACAAGTCTGCCCTAATATGGCTGAAAAAGGGAAAAGGTCAACTCGTTTTTTTTGGATTTAATCCTGTTTTTAGAGCATCTGTACCATTGAACTATAAATTGCTGTATAATGCGTTACTGATTGATAAGCTGAAGTGAGAGCGAATATCTTATTGATTTAGAGCATTAAAACTTTGACAACACTATTTTGCAGTTATAAAAATCAACATAAACCCTAACATAATACTAACCCTAATTAACCTATAAATGAAAAAATCAATACTAATGCTTGTAATTTCATTGATGGTTACAAGTATCTTTTCGCAAAGTATCAGTAAACCAGAAGATTTTTTTGGCTTTAAACCAGGTACCGACCGTATGCTTTTCACCTATGAGAAGCTAGTCGATTACCTTAAAGTTTTAGACAATCAATCGGATAGGCTAAAATTGATTGAAATTGGCACATCCCCCATGGGTAAACCAATCTTTATGGCCTTAATATCATCGGAGCAGAATATCCGTAACCTCGACAGGTTAAAGGATATCAACAAAAGGCTTGCGCTCGATTACCTATTGCCAGAAGCGGATAGAAGCGGCTTGGTGAACGAAGGTAAAGTATTCGTTTATGCGACCCTCTCCATGCACTCATCGGAGGTTGCGCCTTCGCAAGCACTCCCGTTGATTGCCTACGATTGGGTAACTTCCAACGAGCCGAGCAAATTAGAAATACTGAATGATGTTGTATATATGGTCGTTGCCTGCCATAACCCCGATGGTATGGATATGGTGGTTGACCATTACAATAAGTATAAGGACACTAAGTACGAATCGACTACACTACCCGGTGTTTACCACAAGTACGTAGGGCACGATAATAACCGCGATTTCATCGTTCTAACCCAAACCGACTCTAAAGCTATTTCCGAAATCACTAGCACCTCGTGGCTTCCACAAGTTATGGTTGAGAAACATCAGATGGGCTCAACCGGAGCAAGGTATTTTGTACCGCCAAACCATGACCCCATTGCCGAAAATATCGACCCAAAGCTGTGGACTTGGAATGGGATTTTTGGTCAAAATATGATAAACGATATGACAGCAAAGGGTTTAACCGGTATTTGCCAACATACGCTTTTCGACAACTATTGGCCCGGCTCAACCGAAACCTGCCTTTGGAAAAATGTTATATCGTTTTTAACCGAAGCTGCAAGCGTTCAAGTTGCAAAACCCATTTTTGTAGAACCCACTGAGCTAAGCGTTTGGGGTAAAGGGCTATCTGAATACAAAATTAGCGCAAATATGCCTGCTCCATGGCCCGGTGGTTGGTGGAGACTTGGTGATATTGTTCAGTACGAGATTGAATCAACAAACTCTATACTTAACACTGCATCAATCTACAAAGACCGTATCCTAACCTTTCGCAACGATATATGCAAAAGTGATGTGAAAAGGGGACAAAATCAGGCACCTTACTACTTCATCGTACCCGAGAATCAGCAGGATAAGAGCGAAATGGTTGAACTCGTTAACCTTTTAAAGGAACACGGTGTTGAAGTATCAAGATTATCGAATGATTTTACCCTAAACGGAATAAACTACAAAAAAGGCGATATTGTTGTTTCGCTTGCTCAACCGTTCAGATCATTTATAAAAGAGGTGATGGAACCCCAAAAATACCCTGAAAGGCATTATACTCCAGGTGGAGAGTTGATAGAACCATACGATATTACCAGCTGGTCGCTACCGTTACATAAAGGATTAAAATCTATTCAGATCGATACCCGAAACCTTGACTTTGAGAAACAAATAGAAAAGATTAATGGGAAGTTCACGCTTGCTAACAACAAGGAAAATTTTGAGTATGCAATCCTAACCTCAACCAGTAACCAATCGTACAAGCTGGTTTTTGAAGCGCTAAATAACAGTATAAAGGTTGATAGATGCGCTAATGAATTTGATATTAATGGAGTAAAAGTTCCTGCAGGTAGTTTTATTATTAAAAAGCAGGACAAACTTATCGAATTGCTAAAAACATCGACATTCCCAATAGTATATGTCGATAATATTCCTTCAATTAACTTAAACCCTGTTCCCCTACCCCGAATTGCATTGGTTGAATCGTATATGCACGATATGGATGCAGGGTGGACAAGGTATGTGCTCGATTCCTACGCTATAAAATATACACAACTTCGTCCAAAAGATTTTGAAACCACAGAGCTATCGAAAAATTTTGATATCATCATCTTCCCCGATGAGGATGCTTCAATCCTAAAGGATGGTAAGACCAAACGTGGTGAGCAATACTTTCAGAGTAACCTGCCTCCTGAATTCTCCAAGGGAATGGGTACAAAAGGATTTGAGAGTCTGATGAATTATATTGCACTTGGCGGTACAGTAATCTCTTGGGGCGAATCAACGGCTCTGTTTGAGGGTGCTTTAACCATAAAGGACAAAACTACCTCTGAGGAGTTTCGACTGCCATTTAGGAACGATGGGGATCAACTAGCCAAAAAAGGGTTAGAATGTCCTGGTTCATTGGTGAAAATAAATGTCCTCGGTAATCATCCTATATCTTGGGGTGTACCGAAAACAATTGGAATATTCTACCGAGGGGCACCTGCATTCTCCACCTCAATCCCCAACTTCGATATGGATCGAAGAGTTATTGGCTTCTTTGAAGAGGAGAACACCCTGCTTAGCGGTTATCTGAAAAACGAAAAGCTATTGTACAACAAATCCGCTTTAGTATGGGTAAAAAAGGGCAAAGCGCAATTTGTACTCATGGGCTTTAGCCCAATATTTAGGGCATCATCGGCGGGTACTTACAAACTACTATTCAACTCAATTTTACTACCTAAAATTCAGTAATTAAACATCTCTTAAATACTAAAACAGCCTAGCAATCTAGGCTGTTTTTATTTTAAAACTATTCTAGAAAAAGTATTGGATAGTTTTCATTCTCTCACTCATTTTTTGGTAGTTCATCCAAATCATTATTTACCAATTATTTATTAACTTTGATTAATCGCATTTCGTAAATTATAACTTTGAATAATTTGTTATGTTTGAACCCATTGACGCAGGATTAGGGATTGGCAGTAAAGCAGTTGACCTAGTAGATACTGTAATCCAAAAATTTGAAAAATATCAGAAAATAAAGCAGGATACAACCGCATATCTTCGGTTACTCTACATAGAGGTTCTTAATAATTTAGAGGTTTTAAAAACCATAAATTTCGATAGATACAGCAATATTAAGGCAAATGATGTAAAAGTAAAGACTATTCTGAAGCTATTGCAAACCGAAATCTCTGAGAGTGTATTCTATAAATCAACGGATAATCCCAATACTGAGCTATACGACAAATTGAGGAAAAAGGGTAAGGTTGAGAATAAAGGTCAAGAATTGGTGAAAACAACCGTAAAAGGCGATGATGTTAAAATCAAGAATCGGTTTGTTTACGAGAATGTTTTGCAGGCCATTTCATTTGTTGTGATAAAAATTGAGGTGATGAAAAAGTACTCCAATCTAACCGATGAGGAGATAGATATACTAAAGAATATGAATTTTCGGGTACGATTAATCAACATTAACCAACGGTTGTTAATGATTAAGAAGGTAATGGATGATTTTGAGGACATCAAGGAAATGGCTAGATAATAGAAAGCAATCAACCGATAAAAATATTAAAATATGGATACATCGAGCAATGAACTATCAAGCCTTCCGAATATCGGTAAAAACTTAGTTGAAAAATTAATACAGGTTGGTATTGAAACCCCGAACCAGCTAAAATCAATTGGTAGCGAGAATGCCTTTGCAAGAATAAAAGTTATTGATTGCGGTGCTTGTATTAATATGCTCTTTGCCTTGGAAGGGGCAATTCAAGGAATAAGGTGGCATAATTTGGATAGTAATAGGAAAAATGAACTTAACGACTTTTACAGTTTAACCCAAAAAATTAAATCCTAATCTTCTTCTAAAACACAATAAAAAGTTCAATCAAAATATATTTCAAACAATATATCCAATCATTAGTGTCCACTATAAATTAAAATGTGTTCTTTGAAATCATTGTAAAATCTATACTTGTAGCGTTTTTTGGTTACGTGTCGATTTGAAATGCTTTAATTCGTGGAAATGTTATTTCATGAATCAAGGCAAGTATGTTTTTACTCAACTGACAGATTTTCTGCCCAAAAGAGTTTTCGATTGCATTGTGACTCGCTATTCTGGAGACAAAAAGGTTCGACATTTTAGTTGCTGGAATCAAATGCTGTGCATGGTTTTCGGGCAACTCACCAGTCGGGATAGCCTTCGGGATTTGATAGTAGCCATTGAAGCGCACAACCGAAAGACTTACCACTTAGGCTTTGGAAAAAGCGTTACCAGAAGTAATCTTTCCAAAGCCAATGAAAGTCGCAACAGTAAAATCTTCGAAGACTTTGCCTATTACCTCATTGATGTTGCCAGAAACAAACTGAAAAATGAGAGTTTTGAAATTAAAGGGAAAGTATACGCTTTTGATTCTTCGACCATTGATTTGTGCCTGAATGTGTTTTGGTGGGCAAAATTTCGTAAAGCCAAAGGAGGCATAAAACTTCATACACTTTATGACATTACAACCCAAATACCTGCATTCATCCACATTACAGCAGCAACAGTTAATGATGTTAATGCAATGGACTATATTCCCTATGAGTGCAATGCTTACTACATTTTTGACCGGGGTTATGTTGACTATACTCGATTGTATAAAATAACGCTTCTTTCTGCATATTTTGTTGTCAGAGCGAGGTCAAACCTTCAGTTTAAAAGAATCTACTCTCAAAGGGTTGATAAATCAACTGGGGTACAAAGTGACCAAATTGGTAAACTGACAGGGTTTTATGTTTCAAAAAATTATCCAGATAAATTGCGTAAAGTGAAATACTACGATAGCGAAATGAACCGAACTTTTGTGTTCTTGACTAACAACATGTCGCTTACAGCAGAGGAAATAGCGCTACTTTACAAGAATCGTTGGCAGGTAGAACTATTTTTCAAATGGATAAAACAACACCTTAAAATAAAATCCTTTTGGGGGAACTCTGAGAATGCTGTTCGAATCCAAATATATACCGCAATCATCACGTATTGTTTAGTCGCAATAGTTGGGAATGACCTTAGAATCGGTCGTTCAACATACGAAATATTACAAGTTTTAGGAATATCTCTGCTGGATAAAACCCCTGTAAAAGAACTATTTACAAATATAGATTACAATGACGTCAAAGAACTTAATTATAACCAACTGTCACTCAATTTAATCTAAGTGGACAGTCATGATATCCAATATCAATTTACAAATGTTAGTAATCTAAATAATTAAACCCTATGGATATTTCCTTTGTCAGAAACCAATTTCCTGCACTTAGCAACAATTTTACGTTCATGGATAATGCAGGTGGATCACAAGTTCTAGGAACAGTTATCGATAGAATAAGAGAATATTTTCTAAATTACAATGTTCAGCTTGGAGCATCGTACGAAGTATCGGCAAATGCAGGTAAGAAGCTATCTGATGTAAGTGAAAAACTAGCTACGTTTATCAATGCGAAAAGCCCAAAAGAGATTATTATTGGCCACTCATCAACACTGCTTCTCAGAATTCTAAGCATTTGCATAAGCAAGAATTGGAAATCGGGAGATGAAGTAATCGTTACCAACTCCGAACATGAAGCCAATGTTTCATGCTGGAATGATCTAAAGGAGAAAGGAATAATTGTAAAGATTTGGAAAGTAAATCCTCAAACTCTTGAATTCGAATTAGAGCAACTTAGCAAATTACTATCAAGCAAGACTAAACTAGTGGCAATGGTTCATGCCTCTAATATTCTAGGAACTATTAATCCAATTAGAGAGGTTGCAAAGTTAGTCCATGATACGGGAGCTTATCTCTGCGTTGATGGAGTTGCTTATGCCCCGCATCGATTAGTTGATGTTCAAATGTTTGATGTTGACTTTTATGTGTTCAGCACCTACAAAACTTTTGGCCCACATATGGGGATAATGTATGGTCGATTAAACTTATTAAGAGAAATGGATGGTTTCAACCACTACTTTATAACAAAAGAAGATGTTCCATATAAGTTTCAACCTGGAAACTTTAACTTTGAATTAACGTATAGCCTGCAAGCAATACCCGAATATATTGAACTTATTCACGACTACCATTATGTGAATGATAAGGCAATACCAATTCGTGAGAAATATCAAAAAAGTTATGATCTAATTGCTAGTCAAGAGCAAGAATTAGCAGCTAAACTTTTAGACTATTTAAACACTAAAAAAGAGGTTCATATCATTGGTTGTCGGAATGGCGCTAAGGATAAACGAGTACCTACAATTTCATTTATTCACAACAAATATAAGAGTTCCGAGATAGTTGAAAAGGTTGATGCCTATAATATTGGAATTAGGTATGGTGACTTCTATGCAAAAAAGATAATTGAAGATACTGAGCTAATCCAAAAGGATGGTGTAGTAAGGGTAAGTTTAGTTCATTACAATACTCTTGAAGAGGTTGGCGCATTAATTAATGCATTCGAGAAATTTTTGTAAGATAAAGCCAGAACCTAATAGACTCATAATTGAAATAACCGATTTTTAAAAAAAAATCATTATTAACCGAGAAAAAAATCTAAAATCAATAGGTCGCAGCGATGCTGCTTCTCGCTAAAATGTAATCACCTATTCTACAAATAGTTCGCAGCGATGCTGCTTTTCTATAGTCGCATAGCGACGACCTATTTGTAGTAATTAGAGAAAAATCAAATTCAAGCCCCATTAGGCCTGCCTGCCGCCTGCCTGCCGGTAGACAGGGTAGGCAGGGGCGACCTATACATAGAATGTAGTAATATCAAGTATTTCATGAATTGTATAGTATTTTAGTCGGTCAGTAGTGAAAAAAAATGAATAATAATGAAGTATCAATATCAAGAACTCAGAAGTTAAATTTTTCACAAATGCTCTACAAAAAAGTTGGGAAAAGCGAAAAAATAATAACTTAACGTCAGTTCGATGTAAGAAACAATTTAAGTGTTATGTTATCAGTATTTTGCTTTGAAGGGAGAAATGGAATGATGGAAAAATGGAATATTGGAAGAAAAAAGTTAGAAAAAAACCCATTATTCCACTATTCCATCATTCCAATACCAAATGATAAACTTGTAACAAATTACAATTTAGAGTATTACTACCATTTCTTAAATCGAACTCACGTTAACTTACTATCGCAATAGATTATCTCAACTATTTTTGGTTTAATAATTGTAGTAATGACGTATATTTGATTGATAAAGACTAACGTCATGAAAAAGATACTTATAATTACTTTTCTGCTCACAACAATGAGCACTGTTGCCCAAGAATCAACAGATACTATTCCAAATTGGTTTAGCAACCCTCCTACCTCATCGAGGAAATTTTATGGTGCAGGCGAAGGTATTTCAGCCTATTTAGACATAGCTGAGAAGAAAGCAACGATGAATGCAAACCTAAAACTTGCAGAGCAGGTAAATAAGCCCAAAAAGAAGGAGCTAAAAAACAAAACAAAGACAGTATCAGGGCAAGATAATGAACAAATAATTCAACGTACAATTGTTGAAGCCAAGCTGAAAGGGGTTTCGATCATAAAAAAATCGGTTGTGCAGAAAGGCGATAAGTATATCGTTTACGTTTTAGCCGAGATGAAGAAATAGGTTTATCGATCGAGCCATACTCTAAACTCGTTGATTCTGCTCCGGCTTACAAGTACATCCTCATCATTGAAGTTTGCAATTTTCAATTTATACCTCCGTCCTGAGTAAACGATTATGTCCTTTATTGCGCTAATATTGACGATGTACTGACGGCTAACCCTGAAAAAAATTTGTGGGTCGAGTAGCTTTTCGAGCTGCTCCAACGAGTAGTCGATATCGTACGATTTTCCATTCTCCTCAAGGAGAAAAGTACCCTTCCCTAAGCTATAAAAGCAATTGACCTTATCGGTTTCAACGGATCTTAGATGAAGCCCTACGCTAACAATAAACCTGTTCTTAAAGCTATTGGTCATCATCCTCATCATTTGGTCAACCTTGTACTTGAATGATTGCTCATCGGGTTGCGTATTGACCTTATTGAGTATTGCCTTGTACTTTTCGATTGCAAAGGATAAGTCCTCTAACCGTATCGGTTTGAGAAGATAATCAATGCTATTCACCTTAAAGGCTTTTAAAGCATACTCCTCATAGGCTGTGGTAAAAATAACAGGGCAGCTAACGTCAGCATAGCTAAAAATTTCGAAGCTTAACCCATCGGATAATTGAATATCAAGGAATATTAAATCGGGCAAAGTGTTCGTTTTCAACCATTTAACTGCACCCTCTATAGAATCAATAATAGCTAATACTTCAATATCGGGATCAACCCGGTTTATCAACGTTACGAGGTGCTCAGCAGCAAGCTTTTCGTCTTCAACTATCAGCGCTTTTAACATTGCTCCTTAACAAGTAATGGAAGTTTTACTGTAAAAAAATCATCGTCACATTCAACAATCATCTGCTTTTGGGTAAAATACTCATAACGTGACTGGATGTTCTTCAACCCAATTCTGCTCGAAGCAATTTTAGTCATTTTGGGTTGATAATTATTTCGAACAACGATATAACCATCCTGCTCAACTATTTCAATAGATAATGGTTTAGAGGCGGAAACCGTATTATGCTTAATGGCGTTCTCAACCAACATCTGCAATGCCATTGGAATAATAAACTTACCCTTTGTATCGGTTAAATTGATAATGATTATTAGGCTATCCTCGTGCCGAAGATGATATAGATAGGAAATCGATTTAAGAAGAATGCGTTCTTTCTCCAATTCAATAACTTCAATATCACGACTTTCAAGTACATATCGAAATGTATTGGATAGCTCCTGAATAAAGGTAACCGCCTTATCCTGATCCTTACGCACTAAAGCGGTTAGGGCCGTTAGATTATTAAAAAGAAAATGCGGATTAATCTGGTTCTTCAGCGCTTCATACTCAATCGCCAATTTCTCTCTCTTTAATACCTCCTCATTAATAGCCGATTGTCGCCAGTTCCGGAAAAAAGCGATTGTATTTATTAATAAAACACCAAGAAAAGTTAAAACAATAACATACTTACTGGCTTCAAATGTTGTTGAATACAAATCGTCTATTCCCTTTCCCTTAATTACAATATAAAACAAAAAGTTAATTGGAATTAGAATTAAAATCCCGACAAAAACTTCAACAATAATAGAAATAACAAACCGTAATAAAGGTTTCTTTAGCCAAGGAATATACTTTTCTAGCTTCCATTCAACATATTCATAAATTTTCATCGAGGGTACTCCGATTGACAATGAATAAAAGGCTATGAATATCATTGAACTAATCGATAAAATGGCTTGAGGATAGGCAATTAATGTAATTACAGACCCAATGGTTAAGGGTATGATTATATTCCATACACTTATTCTGAATAATTTAATATCCTTTCGTTTTACCCAGTAAGGTTGCATAATTTCAGTCTTTCTTAGATACTATAGAGTAATTTTATCGATTGATTCCTGAATATAATTCTTACGATTCCACACAAATTTAATCTTTAATGCCTTTTTATTACAACTTTCGACACATTTACCGCAAACCAAACATTCAGAACTCGTTACTAAACCCTGATTATTAGCAATATATTCTTTAATTGGGATTCGAACAAGGCAGTCTGCCTCACACTTCCCACAATTATTGCATTTCGATTTATCGACAACAGGAATTAGCCTTGAATATGAAGCACCTGCTGCACATAAAGCACCCATAAAACATAAATTTCTGCAAGCCCAACGTCGCTCCAAAAGTAATCCGAGAAGAACTGCTCCAAATGTATCGTAAATCCATACATGCTTATAGTGTGCATTAAAATCCATGTCTAAAAACCATGGAGCGAATTCAATTCCTTTTACTAAGCCTTTGTCGAAACGAATAAAGAGAAAGATAAATGCAGTGGTAAAAAATATTAAAATATTAAGAACCCTTATCCACCGTTTTGGCTTATTCCATTTAATCTTAAAGAGTGATACAGTACTCGTTAAATCCTGAATAGTTCCCATAAAACAAATCCAACCGCAACCAACCCTCCCCAAAAGAGGGGAAATAAGAATTATAGTACCCCAAATTATTACCACAATCGTTATTGCCCCGAAAAATATGGAGTGCCAGATAAAAGCAAACCCTAACGCTCTGAAAATTGTAGGAACAAGAAGTAAAAAGAGGATTCGGGAGATAAAGTTATAGGTATAAAGTTTTTTCATCGCTAATCAATTATTATCGTTGTTTTTAGTTTACATATCAATGCAAATATGGCCTGTGAATGACCATGATATGAAATATATATTACCCAACGGTAAATAATTGAGGGGTGAAACGTACCAGAGAAAGAGCGATTGGACAAAGTAGGTTAATGAGAATTCACGTCCGTTCTTAATCCGAGGTATCTATATGCAGATAAAAAATCGGCTAACCTACTATATGTATTGAGGTTAGCCGATTTTAATTCTTTAATTGGAACTACTAATGAATAACAAGCCTTTCAGTAAATGAAAATTGCTTGTTGTACGCCTTAACAAAGTAAATACCTTCTGCAAATCCTGTTAAATCAATAATCTGTATCTCAAAAGGAGTATTTACTTCTCTTTGATACACCTTATTACCTATAATGCTCAGAACCTCTATTGTATATGAGCCTGTCGATAGGTGATCTAAGGATACGCTTACCATATCAACAGCAGGGTTAGGATAAACCTTGATGCTAAAGGATTTATTATCATCAATACCTGTTTCAACAACATCATTAAGGTTGATTCTTACATTGGCATTACCTGAAAGAGTACCATCCGAAGCTGTTACCGTAAGGTTGAATACTGGAGTCACTTCAAAGTTAATCTCTTCAGTTTTATTTATGGTTATTGCACCAGTTGCTGAATTAATGGCAAATGCATTATTCGTGTTCCCTGAAGTGATAGAATAGGTCAGACTATTTAATGTTCCATCGGCATCAGTTGCAACAACAGTTCCAACTGCTGTACTATTTGCACTGTTTTCATCTATTGCAAATGTAGCATCTGTAACAACAGGTGAGTTGTCATTTAAATTATTTAAATTGATTGTAAACACCCCATCAGCAGAATGAATTCCATCAGAAACTCTAATGGTTACTGTATAAGAGTGAATAGTTTCATAATCCAGCAATGTAGAATTATTAACTGTTACAACCCCTGTATTTAAATTAACTGCAAATGGACTTGAAGTTTT